>Ga0126381_100000914_pt1 | contig 31954 bp, 31 predicted proteins | sample PanSoiMetPlot_28_FD_96465 | JGI IMG/M metagenome (GOLD analysis project Ga0126381, IMG submission 96465) | Tropical forest soil microbial communities from Panama - MetaG Plot_28 | ecosystem: Environmental > Terrestrial > Soil > Tropical forest > Bulk soil | place: Panama | collected 2016-02-17 | reverse complement strand
GCAGCCGGGTGCTCAGCAACCAGGTCCGGTACAGCCTGGTCGCGGCCGGACCTGCCGACGACCTGATCCCGTACGCCGAAGAGGCTGGCCGCGTCGTGATCGCGTACAGCCCGCTCGCGCAGGGTTTCCTTTCCGCCCGCTACGACGCGAACAACAGGCCGAAGAATGCCGTCCGGTCGTCCAGCGCCATCTTCCTGCCGGTCAACCTGGAACGGGCCGCCGGGCTGTTCGCCGTGCTGCGCGAGGTCGCGGAGGCGCACGACGCCACCCCGGCGCAGGTGGCGCTCGCCTGGGCGATCCGCAGTCCCGCGGTCACCGCGATCCCGGGCGCGTCCAGTGTCGCGCAGCTTGAGAGCAACGTCGCGGCCGCGGAGATCGACCTGACCGTGGACGAATGGCAGGCGATGCGCGACGCGGCGGACCGGTTCCGCCCGGTCAGCGGTCTGGCCGCGGTGCCACGGCTGATGCGCGCCCGCCTTGGCCGCTAAGCGCGTGCAGGTACGCGCTGAACTGCATGGTGTCGGATGGCGCCGGCGGGGTGATCCGCACTGGCGCGCCATAGTTCGTGAAGTCCATGACTAGATCGCCTGTGACCGAGTCAGCCACGCCGCCCGATGGCGTGCTCACGCGCATCTCGCGCATGAGTTCGTTCGCGTCGAACCAGGCCGTGTACGTGGGCACCGGGATGGTCCCGACGATCTGCAACTCCAGGTTGACGAATCCGGCGGGCAGCTTGTCCACGGCGATGACCTGCCGCGCCGCGGCGATCATCGTTTGCCTGCTTGGAGTCACGGAGTAGCCCGTGCATTTCACGCCGCCGATGATCTTCGTTCCGAGCGTCCGCACCGTATTGCCGCCCTGCTCGAGCAGCGTCAGCGACGCGGACGGGTCGGTGCCGCCGAGATTCGCCGTCCCCGACTGCTGTACCGGCGTCTGTATCCAGTGGCGGCCGCCGGTGAGCGCGGAAATGCTGCGGCCGTCGATGGTGAAGGTCATGTAGAGGTAGCCGTTTATCTGGACCTCGTCCACCGTTATCGATCGCCCAGAAGCGCGCACGCTCATCCGGATCGCCATCGACTTGGCGCCGAAGTCCGTCTCGCCCGCCCCGCGAACCGGAAGGACCTGGCTTCCCGCCCGCAGCGTCCCGGACACGATCACGTCGGCCGTGCCGGCTGTCAGCGTGCGCCGCGCCGACTGAGTCACGAACGCGACCGCCGACAGTGCCGGGGTTCGCGGTCCGGCGAATTCCGCTTTGCCCATCAGCACAGCGGCGACGATCACCACGATGGAGGCCAGCCCGAACCCCGCGTATACGCCCGCACGCGGTCTTCCAGGCTGCGCTTCCACGACATCGCCGGCGGCCACGACATCGCCGGCGGCCACGACATCGCCGGCCGGCTCCGGGTCGCCTTCGCCGACTTCGCGCACGGGCCCGCTGTATGTCCCGGATGGCTCGTCAAAAGCTTCAGCCTGCCCGTCGCGGACGAGCTTGGTCGGGTGGCCAGCGGAGAAGTACCGCGCTTCGTGCCGCCCGAACGGATCCGCGTACCAGCCTTGGAGATCCCTGCCGGTCATAGCGACATCATGTCTTATCACGAGCGCGCGAACCAGGCGAGTGCCGCGGCGGCGAGGGCGAGCGCGGAGACCGTGGTCAGTCCCGCGCCTAGGCCGACCGAGCCGGCCAGAAACCCGATCGCCGGGGGTCCCAGCAGGAAACCGCCGTAGCCGAGCGTGGAGGCGAGCGCGACGCCGTTCGGCCCGGCGAGCGTGCCCGCGCGCGTCATGACCGCGGGGAACATGTTGGCCACGCCGAGGCCGGTCAGCGCGAAGCCGATGAGGGTCACCGCGATGACCGGCGCGAGCGCGGCGGCCAGCATGCCCGCGCACGCCGTGAGCCCGCCGAGCACGAGCACCCGGGTCTGGCCGAGACGTTCGAACAGTGCGCTGCCAGCGAGCCGTCCGCAGGCTTCGGCCAGCGCGAAGGCCGCGTAGCCGGCCGCGGCGAGGCCTGGGCCCGCGCCCAGATCCTGGCGCAGGTGCAGCGCTCCCCAGTCACCGATGGCGCCCTCGCCGTAAGTGGAACATGCCGCGATCAGCCCGAACAGCAGGACGACGCGCCAGACATGCCCGCGCGCGGCGAACAGGGCGGCGGGTGCTTCCTGGCCGCTGCCATCCCCGGCCGCCGGGTCCGCCATGGAACGCGTCAGCAGCACGCGGCCGCAGACGACGGTGACCGCCAGTCCGAGCAGCGCGACGAGCGCCAGGTGCCGCAGCGGCGTCAGGTGCGGGGCGAGCACGCCACCGAGGCCCGCGCCCGCGAGCCCGCCGAAGCTCCACGCCGCGTGGAACGACGGCATCACCGGCCGGCGCAGGGCGGCGACCAGATCGACGGCGACGCTGTTCATCGCGACGTTCAGGCAGCCGTACCCGATGCCGAACACGACGAGCGCCAGCCCGAGCGCCGGTGCCGACCGCGCGAGCGGCGGAAGCACGAGCGCGAGGGACAGCAAGGTGGCGCCCGCCACCGTCATCCGGCCGCTGCCGAACCGGCGGCACAGCGCGCCCGAGATCGTCATGGTGGCGACGGCTCCGGCGGAGGCGCCGAGCAGCGCGAGGCCGAGTGCGGCGGGGGAGGCGGCGGCCTGTTCCTTGATGGCGGGAATGCGCACCGCCCAGCTTGCGAAGATGAAGCCGTCGATGGCGAAGAATGCAGTGGTCGCGCCCCGGAGGATGGCGAGGTCATGGCGTGCGGCATCAGGGCGCTGTATTTTGTTTAGCAACTGCACAAAATAAGGATAGGACGCGATTCGCATGCGGACAAGCGGGAGCTGGTGATGGAGCGCGGCGGCGGCCTGCCCGGGGCGGCGCTTACGCTGATCCACGCCGGACAGGCACCCACCAGATCCGCACTGACCAGCGCCCTCGGCGTCACCCGTGCCACGGCGGGAGCGATCGCCGCGGAGCTGCGCGAGCTAGGCCTGATCCGGGTGGAGACGAGTCCAGGGGGAGGGGCGCACGGCCGCCCGTCACACCGGCTCGCGATCGACCCGGACGGTCCAGTGGCGCTGGCGGCACAGCTGCACCCGGACGGCTTCGCCGTCGCGCTTGTCGGACTCGGCGGCCGGATCGTCGCGTCGACCGCGGGCCAGGGCACAGCCCCGGACGACCCAGCCCAGGCGCTGGCCCCGCTCGCACGGGCCGGCGCCGAACTGCTGCGACGATCGGGACGGGTGTGCGCGGGCGCGGCCATCGCCGTGCCGTCCGCCGTGGCCGAGCCCGACGGCATCGCGGTGAGCCCGCTCTACCTCGACTGGCCGACCGGCACGAAGGTCCGCGACATCTTCGCCGGGGTGCTCGCGGACGCGCTGACCGGCCAGGGCCTCAGGGACGCGGGCGGGCTCGGCTGCCGCGCGGTCAACGACGTGAACGCGGTGGCGATGGCCGAACACAGGCACGGCGCGGGCAGGGGAGCGACGCACCTTCTCGTCGTCGCCGGCGAGCATAAGGGCGTCGGCGGCGCGCTGGTGCTGCACGGCGCGCTTTACACGGGCAGCACCGGGCTGAGCATGGAAGCGGGACATGTGAGCGTCGACCCGAACGGCCGCCAGTGCCCGTGCGGCAACCGCGGCTGCCTCAACGTGGAGACCGACGCCCAGCGCTTCATGGAGGCGGCGGGACGCGTTCCGCGGTCAGGCAGCGCGGTACTCACTCAGGCGACGAGCATCCTGAGCGCCGAGTATGACACCGACCCGAAGGTCCGTGCCGCCGCCGCCAGCCTGACCGAACGGCTCGGTCTCGGCCTGGCGGGCCTGATCAACGTCGTCAACCCGGACCGGGTGCTGCTCGGCGGCCTGCACAGATACCTGCTCGAAGCCGCACCTGGACAGCTACGGGACGCGGTCGCGGCACGCAGCCCCTGGGGGCGCGGCGCCGGAATCCCGATAGCCGCCTGCACGGTAGACGAAGGCGGCCTCGTCGGCGCCGCCGAGCTTGCCTGGCAGCCCGTCCTCGACGATCCCGCTGTCCTGCGACCAGCGTCGCTGTGACCTAAGGCCGTCATAAACCAGCACATCCGCACATCTTGCGGGAATACCTCTCATCTCGCGCGAATACGTTATCCCAGCGAAGTTCGCCCGGCAGCCCGAGTGGGAATACCTATTCGTGGGACGGCCGCGATGTACGCCTAGCAACTGATTCGTCAGTGGGGGGGCAGGCGGGCATGAATGGGGCATGCGGTCGCGCGCTTGTCGGCTGCCTGGTCACGCTCTGCGTGGGGTGCGGCGCGGCGGCCGGCACCACGACAGGCGGGCCGGCGGCGCCGGCGGAACTGGCGGCCACGGCCGGGCCGGCGGCTTACATCGGTGTCTTTGAGCCCGGCGTTCCGCTGTCGTATGAGCCGGTGGCGGCCTTCACGGCGTCCGTCGGCGTCAGGCCGAACATGCTGCTGTACTACAGCGGCTGGTATGAGCGGTTCATGTTGTCGTTCGCCCGCGCGGCGCACGCGCACGGCGCGATCCCGCTTGTGCAGATCGACCCGGATCACATCAACCTGCGCGACATAGCCGCCGGGAAATACGACGCTTACCTGAGGTCATACGGCCGTGCCATCCGGATGTTCGGCCACCCCGTGGTGATCGGCTTCGGGCACGAAATGAACGGCCGCTGGTCCGCCTGGGGCTGGACGCACGTCTCACCCCGTGTCTTCGTCGCCGCGTGGCGGCACATCGTGACGGTTATCAGGCGGGCGGGAGCGAGGAACGTCATCTGGATGTGGACGATCAACGTGATCGTGCCGTACGCGGCGGCGCAGCCGCGGTCCTGGTGGCCGGGGGCGAGCTATGTCAGCTGGGTCGGACTCGACGGCTACTTCACCCGGCCGGGAGACAGCTTCACCAGCGTGTTCGTCCGGACGATCCACTACGTCAGGGGGCTGACACGCAAGCCGATCCTGCTCTCGGAGGTCGGCATCAGCCAGGTGGCGGGGAAGGCGGCGCTGCTGCCCAGCCTGTTCGCCGGGATCAGGCGCTATCACCTGGCGGGGCTGGTGTGGTTCGACGTCCGCCAGTCCGGCGGGCCGTACCGGCAGGACTGGCGGCTTGAGGGGCATCCGGCGGCCATGGCCGCGTTCCGTGCCGGGGTGCGGGCGCTGCTGAGACGACCCTGACACCTAGTAGGCCTTGACACCTAGTAGGCCTTGAACACCTGCGGACCTTGACGCCTAGCATCACGAGGCATAGGCTCCCTTGGTATGAACAGGGAACGGCTGAAGGGCAACCTGGATCTGCTGCTGCTGTCCGTGCTCGCGGCGGGCCCGGCCCACGGTTACGCGATCATCTCGGCGCTGCGCGCGCGCAGCGATGGCACGTTCGACCTGCCCGAGGGCACCGTCTATCCGGCGCTGCACCGCCTCGAGGAGGCCGGGCTGCTCGCCAGCTCATGGGCGGACGCGGACGGACGCAAGCGCCGGGTGTACGCGCTGACGACCAAGGGCGCCACGGCCCTCGCGGCGGAGCGGACCGAATGGAAGCGGTTCGCCGGCGGCGTCCAGGCTGTTCTCGGGTGGTCGGCATGAGAAACAGCATGAGCGACAGCATGGGCCAGGGCACCGACCTTGTCTCGATCTACCTGGGCGAACTGCGCGCGAGGCTGCGTACGCCCAACGCCGAGCTTGTCCTCGCCGAGGCCGAGGACCACCTGAGAGAATCCGTCGCCGCCGGGCTCTCGATCGGGATGAGCGAGCGGGAAGCACAGGAGGCCGCGATTTCGTCGTTCGGTTCGGTGCGCGCGGTGGTCCGCGCGCACAACCTGACCAGCAGGCAAGTCGCCGCCGCCCTCGTCATCGCGGCGTTGAAGCTCGGCTGGATCGCGATGTTCAGCGTGGCGGCGAGCGGGTTCGTCGCCCTCGCCATGAACCACCTGTTCGGGCGCGGTTTCGTCGGCGGCGCGCCGGCCGGAACGCGGTTCGCGCGCGCCGATTGCCAGCACTGGCTGTCGATCTGGCATGGCGCGCGCACCTGTGCGCAGGCGGCGATGCTCGAGTCGAGCAGCGACGCGGTGTCGCTGCGCGTGATCGGCGGCGGCCTGGGCGGGCTTGTCCTGCTCGGCTGCTACCTGCTCGCGCTGCGGTACGTGCGGCGGGGCGCTCGCGTGCTGCCCGCCGGATTCTTCCCGCTCGCCACGGCCGGCGTGTTCGCGATCGGCGCCCTGACGCTGGTCGTCGCCGCGTTCACCGGCGGCCCGCTCGGCGTGCCGACCGGGCCCGGCGCCTACCTGAGCGGCGCCGTCGTCGCGCTCGGCGTGGCGGCCGGCTACGCCTGGCGGGCACGGCGCGTCCTGCGGTCGCGCGGCGCATAGGACCGCCCGCCAGCCCCGCCGCCAGCCCCGCCCGCCCCGAACCTCGTCGCCGGACCCGTCGCCGGAGCTTGTCGCCGGATCTTGATATATGAGTGAGTCATACATAGTATCGGCGTCATGGCTACTACCTTGACGACCAAGATGCGGATCGCCAGCTGGGATGAGTCGCCCGTCGAGGAGTTCGGCGACGGGGGCAAGCTAACCCGAGCGCTGGTGCAGCTTTCCGACGCGAAAGAGCTGTCTGACGGGAAGGACGCGCTGGAGTCGGGCTCCTCGGCCATGCTGGCCTACTACCGGCCGGACGGCACAGGCAGCTACGTCACGATGACGCGGATCACCGGCAGCCTTGACGGGCGCACGGGCAGCTTCGTGCTGCGTGGCGAGGGAGCCTACGACGGCACAACCGCCAGCGGGCGGATGACCGTGGTGCCCGGTTCGGGAACCGGCGGGCTGTCCGGCATCAGCGGCACCTGCGAGAGCGACTCAACCCACGCCGACTACCCGTTCATGCCGCTGAAACTGACATACGAGCTTGCCTAGCCACTCCGCGCCCGCGGGACAGGGCGCGGACCGCGCCGCCGCCGCGAACGTGCTTGGCGCGGTGGCGCTCGCCGTGGCTGACCAGATCTCGGTGGCGGTGACACCGCCCGGCGCGCGGTCCGATTCGGCCGCGGCGGCGCTGTCGGCGCTGTACCACTTCCTCGACCACCCCACGGTCGATCGGCTCTGCCAGGTACTGGGCCTGACCCACTCCGGCGGTGTACGCCTGCTCGACCGGCTGGAAGGCGCCGGGCTAGTCGAACGCGGCCCGGGCGCCGATGGACGGTCACGGTCCGTGCGCCTGACCCAAGCCGGACGGCGGGCGGCACGCCGCGTCTCCGACCGGAGGATCGCCTACCTCACCTCATTGCTGGCCGGGTTGTCCGCGGCCGAGGCTCTCACACTGGGCGACCTGCTCGGACGAGTTATGGGCCAGGTCGTGCGGCACAAGGAGGGCGGGGCGTGGATCTGCCGGATGTGCGAGCTGCGGGCCTGCGGCCGAGCGGCGGGCAACTGCCCGGCCGCCAACGCCGCGGCCGTCAAGTACGGCATGACACCGCCTGGCGCGGGATCGATGGAACCTTTCATTCACACGCCTTAACGCGGCTTCACACGGCGGTGCGACGTCGTCGTAGACGCGGACCGCGGCCAGCAGCCCGTCGGCGCCGCGTTCGTGGACCGCGATTCCCGCCTGCGGCGGCAGGTCGTGGCTGCCCCAGCGGACGCAGTTGTACTCCACGGCGCAGCGCGCGCCGTCGTCGGTCACGGCGCAGCTGCGCAGGGCGATGCCGCCGCCCGCGCTGAAGCACCTGGCGAAAAACGAGCGCAGCTCACCGGTCCCGCGGTGGGTGTGGCGCGGCCCGGTTGGCCCGGTGAAGGACCCGTCGGACGCGAACGTGGCCACCACCGCTTCGGTGTCGCCCGCCTCGAGCGCCACGTGGTAGCGGCCGACGACACCGCCGGGATCCGCCGCCGTGTGCGCGAGGATCGCGGGCCTGACGTGGCGACTCCCGTCCACTGGCCACTGGCTGCAGTAGGTGCGGAACACCACGGACCTGTCGTCGCTGGACTCCGCGACGACCGCCACCGGCCAGGACAGTTCCTCCCCCTCGGGGCCGGCCAGCTCGGCGAGCAGTTCCACCACGGCCCGTCCCGCGGCCCGCGTGGAGGCTATCGTCGAGATCCGCGCCCCGCGCTGGGCCAGCCAGGACTGATTGTGGCCGACGAACTGCCGCAGCCGCTTGCGGCCGCGGATCTCGCCCGCGCGCGGGTCGTAGACCACCACCTCGCCGGGCCACACGGTCTCGAGAGTGTGCGTATCACCGCTGTTCAAGGCGGCGAAGAACCGCCCCACCGGATCGGCGTGGCCAGCCGCGCGCGTCTGCATGCGGGCCAGCTCCGCGGCGTTCGCGAAGTCGGGGAACCAGGGCATCGGACCTCCCTCACGTCGGCACTATCCTGTATCCCCGCACCGGACCGGTGCACGCCGGGCCGCCGGGGTTTCGCCGTTTGCCGCAGCCCGCGAGGGGTGCCTCAGCCGCCAGCTACCGTTCGGTAAGTTGATTACCAGCCTTTGACCTTTATATGGTCTAGACCATAGGCAGCTGCGCACTGCCTGCCCGGCACAGGGGCCAGGACAGGCTGTAGAGCCGGATCGGACGCGACCTCGGGTGACCCCCGGGGTCCGCGTCCGGTGTCCGCATGTCGGATAATCCTCCCGGGGGACAAATGCGCGCCGGGGACGTTGGACTCTGATCACAAGCGGCAAGACGGTGAGGAGAGTAGTGCTGTGAGCATTCGAGTGGGAATCAACGGGTTCGGGCGTATCGGCCGTGGCTTCTGGCGCGCGGTGAACGCCAACAACGCCGACCGCGGCATAGAGATCGTGGCCGCGAACGACCTTGGCGATGTGGCGACGATGGCGCACCTGCTGAAGTACGACACCGTGAGCGGCACGCTGCCGGAGCCGGTGAGCGTCTCCGGCGACACGATCCGCGTGGGCGACAAGTCGATCAAGATACTCGCCGAGCGCGACCCGGCCAGGCTTGCCTGGCGCGACCTGGGCGTCGACATCGTGATCGAGTCGACCGGCCTGTTCACCACCGGCCCGAAGGCGGCGGCGCACATCGAGGCGGGCGCGAAGAAGGTGATCATCTCCGCTCCGGCCAAGGAGGAAGACATCACGATCGTGATGGGGGTCAACGACGACAAGTACTCCCCAGAGCACCACAACATCATCTCCAACGCCTCGTGCACCACCAACTGCGTCGCGCCGATGGCCAAGGTGCTGCTGGACAACTTCGGCATCGTCAAGGGCCTGATGACCACGGTGCACGCCTACACCCAGGACCAGAACCTGCAGGATGGGCCACACAAGGACCTGCGCCGGGCGCGTGCCGCCGCGCTGAACATCGTGCCGACCTCCACCGGCGCGGCCAAGGCGACCGCGCTCGTGCTCCCCGAGCTCAAGGGCAAGATGGACGGCTACTCGCTGCGGGTCCCCGTGCCGGACGGGTCGATCACCGACCTGGTGGTCGAGGTTGGCCGCGAGGTCACCAAGGACGAGGTGAACGCCGCGTTCAAGGCCGCCGCCGAGGGCTCGCTCAAGGGCATCCTCTACTACTCGGAGGACCCGATCGTGTCCTCCGACATCGTCGGCTCGCCGGCCTCCTGCACCTTCGACGCGCCGATCACGATGGCGTACGGCAACCAGGTGAAGATCTTCGGCTGGTACGACAACGAGTGGGGCTACTCCTGCCGGCTCGCCGACCTGACCGCGCTCGTCGCGTCCCGGCTGGGCTAGCGCATGCAGACACCTACGGGGGGACGACCCCCCCATTCCCCACCGGAAACCCTGCGCGGCATAGAAGACCTCCAGGTCGGCGGGCAGCGGGTGCTGCTGCGGTCCGACCTGAACGTGCCGCTCGATAAGTCGGGGAGCGGGGTGATCACCGACGACCTGCGCATCCAGGCCAGCCTGCCGGTGATCCGCAAGCTCGCCGACCGCGGCGCGCGAGTGGTGGTGATGGCTCACCTCGGGCGGCCGGCGGGCGACGATTTCGCGGCGCGCGCCGCCGGCGGCCCGTCGCTGCAGGTCGTCGCCACCCGGCTCGGCGAGCTGCTCGGCAAGCCGGTGGCGTTCGCGGCCGATCTCGTGGGGCCGTCGGCGCAGGCCACCGTCGCCGCCTTGGCCGACGGGGAGGTGGCGCTGCTTGAGAATGTCAGGTTCGAGCCCGCCGAGACTTCCAAGGATGATTCGAAACGGGCCGAGCTTGCTGCCAGGCTCGCCAGCTTGGGCGATGTTTACGTGGGCGACGGGTTCGGTGCGGTGCACCGCAAGCACGCGTCGGTGTACGACCTGCCGATGCTGCTTCCGCACGCGGCCGGAGACCTGGTGGTCGCGGAGGTGGACGTGCTGCGGCGGCTGACCGAATCGCCGGCCCGGCCGTACGCGGTGGTGCTCGGCGGGTCGAAGGTCTCCGACAAGCTCGGCGTGATCGGCAACCTGCTGTCCCTCGCGGACCGGGTGCTCATCGGCGGCGGGATGGCGTACACCTTCCTCGCCGCGCTCGGCCACGAGGTGGGCGGCTCGCTGCTCGAGGCCGACCACATCGACTCGTGCCGCGCCGTGCTCGAGGACGCGAAGAAGCGCGGCGTCGAGATCGTGCTGCCTGACGACATCGTGGCCGCGACGCATTTCGCCCCGGACGCGGAGTCGGTCATCGTCGCGGCCGACGAGATCCCGGCGGACCGCGAGGGCCTGGACATCGGCCCGGACACGCGCGCGCTGTTCGCGGCGAAGCTGGTCGACGCGCGGACCGTGTTCTGGAACGGGCCGATGGGCGTGTTCGAGTTCCCCGCGTTCGCCGCGGGCACCCGCGCGGTCGCGGAGGCGCTGACAAAGGTCGACGGGCTGACCGTGATCGGCGGCGGCGACTCCGCCGCCGCGGTGCGGTCGTTCGGGCTGGCGGAGGGCGCCTTCGGGCACATCTCCACGGGCGGCGGCGCGTCGCTCGAATACCTCGAAGGCAAGACTCTGCCCGGTCTGGTGGCGCTCTCGTCATGACCATTGCCGACGCCAGGCTGCCCCTGATGGCGGGCAACTGGAAGATGAACTGCAACCACCTCGAGGCGATCGCGCTGGTGCAGAAGCTCGCGTTCACGCTGACGCCGAAGGACTTCGCGGCCGTCGAGGTGGTCGTGCTGCCGCCGTTCACCGACCTGCGCAGCGTGCAGACGCTGATCGACGGCGACAAGCTGCGGATCGGGTACGGCGCGCAGGACCTGTCGCAGCACGCCAAAGGCGCTTACACCGGAGACATCTCCGGCCCGATGCTCGCCAAGCTCGGCTGTTCGTACGTTCTTTGCGGCCATTCCGAGCGGCGCCAGTACCACAACGAGGACGACCTGCTGGTGAACAAGAAGGTCCGCGCGGCCCTTGCGGTCTCGATCACGCCGATCCTGTGCGTGGGGGAGAGCCTTGAGGTGCGCAAGGCCGACGGCCACCTGGAGCTCGTGCTCGCCCAGTTGCACGGGTCGATAGCCGGGGTTCACGCGGAGGCGGTGGCCTCCATGGTGATCGCCTACGAGCCGGTATGGGCGATCGGCACCGGCGAGGTCGCCACCCCGGACGACGCCCAGGAGATGTGCGCCGCCATTAGGGAGAGGATTTCTACGGTGCACGGCGCCGAGACGGCCGCGAGTACGCGTATCCTGTATGGCGGGTCCGTTAAGGACGACAACATCGCGCCCATCATGGCGCAGCCGGACGTGGACGGCGCGCTTGTGGGCGGCGCTAGCTTGGATGCCGCGCAGTTCGCCTCGATTTGCCGGTATCGTGAGCTGGCCGCCGGTCGTTAGGGCAAGTACGTCGCTAACGCCGGAAGGCCGGCTGGTTCCGCCAACAGGGAAGTGGAGAGATGGAGATCGCGCTATCGGTGATCCTGATCATCACCAGCCTCATGATGATCTTGCTCGTTCTCCTGCACAAGGGTAAGGGCGGCGGTCTGTCCGACCTGTTCGGCGGCGGGGTCTCCTCGACCCTCGGCTCGTCCTCGGTGGTAGAGCGGAACCTCGACAGGATCACCATTTTCTTCGGTGTGCTCTGGTTTATCGTCATAGTTGCCCTAGGCTGGCTGCTCAGCCACTAGGTCGCATGTATCTGGGGCGGCAGCCGACAGATCTTATGGTGCAGGTGGCACGCATAGGTTTAACGACGATTCCCGTGACAAGGGGTGGTCTGTGAGTAGTGGCAACGCGATACGCGGAAGCAGGGTAGGCGCCGGCCCGATGGGCGAGGCGGAGCGCGGCGAGGCGGCACCCAGAGTGTGGGTGGCCTTCTTCTGCTCAAATGGGCACGAGACCAAGCCGAGCTTCGCAACCGACGCCGCCATCCCCGAGCAGTGGGAGTGCCCCCGGTGCGGCTTCCCGGCGGGGACGGACCAGCTCAACCCGCCGGCCCCGCCACGTGTCGAGCCATACAAGACGCACCTCGCCTACGTGAAGGAGCGGCGCAGCGACGCCGACGGCGAGGCGATCCTCGCCGAGGCGCTGCAGCGCCTGCGCAGCATATAGGCCAGCGGCAGCAAACAGCGCGAAACGCCCCGGGCAGACGCCCGGGGCGTTTCGCGTCCCCCGCCCGGCGTCCCCGCCCGGCGCTTCCGCCGCTACCCGCCCCGCCCGCCCGGCGCCCGTCCGCCCGGCGTCCGCCCCACAGCACGCGCGGACCGGCGTCCGCCCCGCACCACGGCGCGGACCGGCACATAGGATCGAAGTTGGGGAGATTCCCGCCCGAATTGCGGTGATTTATCCCCTCAACTTAGGCCCCATGTGACGGCGAGGCGTCCACATGGTGAGACCGGGGGCTGGCGCCCGAGGCGGATGGCGGCCGGCAGTCGCCCGCCCGGCGCGCCGGGCGACTGAGCGCACCGGGCATTCGACACTTTGGATGATCTTGCTACAAAGTGGCAACTTTGGTGCATAACTATGTAACCATGTATCAGTACTGACAGCTTGAGGGCTCGTGGCTGATGGGCAGGGGTGTCCAGACGGGCGGTGCCCGTGTAGTGCCATCGGCCTTGGGGGGCTCGACGTGGTAACCGTTCATAATTTCTCTTACGGCCTGCTTAACCCCGCGCTCGCTTACGCGGTGTCGTGCCTTGGCGCGTTCCTCGGGTTGCGCTGCGTGACCAGGGCTAGGGCGCACACGGGGGCCGGGCGCGGGCGCTGGCTGGCGCTCGCCGCGGTCGCGGTCGGCGCGACCGGCATCTGGACAATGCACTTCATCGCGATGCTCGGCTTTTCGATCCCTGCCGTGCAGATCACGTACAACGTGCCGCTGACGATCGCGTCGATGCTGATCGCCATCGCGGTCGTGGGGGTGGGCCTGTTCATCGTCGGCTTCGGCAACGGCGGCTGGACGCCGCTGCTGACCGGTGGGGCCATCATCGGCGTCGGCGTCGCCTCCATGCACTACATGGGCATGGCGGCGATGAACATGCCGGACCACCAGCACTACAACCTTCCGCTGTTCGTCCTGTCGGTGGTGATCGCGATCGTCGCCGGCACCGCGGCACTGTGGGCGGGCACCCAGGTCCGTGGCATCGGCGCGACGATCGGCGCGTCCCTGATCATGGGTGTCGCCGTCAGCGGCATGCACTACACGGGCATGGCCGCGATGCGCGTGTCGCCGGGCTCCGCGCACACCATGCCCATGTCGGGCAGCACCGGGTCCAGCTTCCTGGTGCCGCTGATCCTCGGCATCAGCCTGGTCACCTTCGTGCTCACGCTCACCATCTCGCTGTCACCGACCGAGGATGAGATCCATGCGGACGCCCTGCTGCAGCAGCGATTCGACGAGCAGTTCCAGGCCAACCGGCCCATCGGCGCCAGGTCAGCCTCCGGCGAGCCGGGCGGGCAGCCAGGCGAGCAGTTCAACGGCGGCGGGCGCGCGGGCGGCACAGGCGGCACAGGCGGCAGCCTCTTTACCAAGCCCCCGCGCGTCAACTAGGGCGCGGCCAGCGGCCGTCCGCTCGCGCTACAGCCAGTCCTTGCGCCGGAAGACCGTGTAGAGGATCAGCCCGGCGATGACCATGATCGCGCACGAAACGGCGAAGCCCGCCTTCTCGCTGAAGCCCGGATAGGGGACGTTCATCCCGTAGAAGCCGGTGATGAACGTCGGGACCGCGATGATCGCCGCCCAGCTCGTGACCTTCTTGGTGATGATGTTCATCCGGTTGCCCTGGATGGTCAGGTTGGTCTCCAGAATGGTCGTCACCAGGTCGCGCAGGCTGTCCGTCCACTCCGCGGCGCGCAGCACGTGGTCGTACACGTCCTGGTAGTAGGGCATCAGCTCCTCGGTGACGATATGCAGGTCGCGCCGCATTACCGTGTTCACGACCTCACGCATCGGGATCACGACGCGGCGCAGCAGGACCAGGCTCTTGCGCAGTTCGAAGCTGCGGCGCTGCACCTGCAGGCCCCGCGGCACGTCGGAGAACAGGTCGTCCTCAAGCGACTCGACGGCGTCGTCCAGGCTCTGCACCGCCTCGAAGTGGCCGTCGACGATGTAGTCGAGCAGGCCGTAGAACAGGTAGCCGACGCCGAACCGGGCCATGTCGGAGGTGGCGTCCCAGCGTTCGACCACCCGGCCGATGTCCAGCCCGTCGTCCTTGCGCACGGTGATCAGGGCCTGCGGCGTGATGAACGCCGCGATCTCGCTGGTGGCCAGCTCGCCGGTGCCCGAATCAAGCCGGGCGCCGTACGCGGTCATGAACAAGTGGCTGCGGTAGCGGTCGAGCTTGGGACGTTCCCGGTCGTGGACCGCGTCCTCAACCGCCATCGGGTGCAGCCCGAACTCCTCGCTCAGCACGTCGAGGTCATCGTGATCCGGGTCGCGCAGGTCCAGCCACACGGTGACCGACGCGTCGGCCAGGTGGTCGCTGATCTGGCTGACCGGGAACCCCTGCGCCACGAGCTGCCCGTCCCGGTAAAGCCGCGTCCGCGCCTGGCACTTGGTCGGCGTGTCCTGACAGATCGCCGACGCGGCCACCGTGTCGGGATCGCTGCCGTGGAAGGTTACGGGCGATGCCTGTCCGGCGCCGAGCGCGCCGCCGGACAGCGCGTCATCATCGCCGGGCAGGTTCTGCGAATCCAGATTCACGCCCCCAAGGATGTCACCGTCCGGGCGGTGCTTTGAGCTGATGCAGGGCTTCGGTCACGATCGGGTCGGCATCGGTCCCGAGCAGCCGCCAGTCTTCGCCGTCGGCGAGGATCTTCTCCGCGCCGCGGATGGAGCGGAAGTCGCCGGTGCCGCCGAGCGCCGGCGGCTGCTCGCCGCGGGGCAGGCCTTTGGCGACCCGCAGCAGCAGCCGGTGCATCCGGATCAGCGCCACGTCCGTGCTGCCGAGGTGTTCCCTGGTCCTGTCGTAGATGGGCCCGGCGGTCTCCGTCGCCATCGCGTCCTGGCTGCGGAAGTCCACGATCCCGCTGTATGAGGTGCCCTTCTGCGCGATCCGGTCGATGTTGTAGTCGTTCTCGCGGGTGTGTATCCGCGGCACGACCCCGCCCGGCGGCATCATCGTGAACGGGTACTTCTCGTAGGTGAAGAACAGCGGGCCGCCGAGGCCGCGGGGGTTCTGTGGCGGCTGGGTGGTGAAGTTGTAGCGGTAGGTGGTGTGATCGTCGACGGGCACCACGAAGATCTGCCGCGTGCTGAACGGGATCTGCGCGATGATCGTGCTGGCCGGGAAGATGTACGCGGTGATCCGCGCGTGCTTGTAGCCGTTCGGCGTGGTGCGGATGCCCGCGTAGCGGAAGCCGTGCCAGGTGTCGTCCACCTCGATGAGCGAGCGCGGGTCGTGCCGCCAGAACTTCATCGACATGTAGCCCGAGGGGTAGCCCGGCTTGTCCGTCCCGTCGTCGGGCACGTCGTCGATCGCGTCGAACTGGTGCAAGTTGGAGATGTGCGCGGTGTCGAGGTCGCCGTCCATGGACTGCACCCAGTTGCAGTAGATGACCTCTTTGTTGACGCCGACGAGCTCGGCGGGCAGTGAGTCGGTGCCGAAGTCGCGGAATGGCGTCATGGTGTCCGCGGGTCCCATGTACGTCCATGCGATGCCGCCGGACTCGTGCACCGGGTACGACGTGATCTTGATCCGGTGCGAAAACGGGTGCAGCTCAGACCGCTGGTCGACGCACTGGCCGGTGACGTCGAACTTCCAGCCGTGATAGGTGCAGCGCAGCCCGCACTCCTCGTTGCGCCCGTAGAACAGCGAGGCGCCGCGGTGCGGGCAGGACTCCTCGACGAGGCCGACGCGTCCGGAGGTGTCACGGAAGGCGACCAGGTCCTCGCCGAGCAGCCGCACTCGCATCGGCGGCCCGTCCGGCTCGGCGATCTCTGAACTCAGGCAGGCCGGGATCCAGTAACGCCGCAGCACGTCGCCCATCGGCGTCCCGGGGCCAACCCGGGTCAGGATCTCGTTGTCCTCCCTCGACAGCACGGCAAACCTCCTTGAGCCGTCAGATGTCTTTCTGTCACCGTTTCTCCCCGCGCGGCGCCAGTCAACCGCCGCGCGCACCAAAAACCGTGATGCGGCCTTGGCCATGCAGGCATACAGGCGCAGCCCGCTGTTGCCTTTTGTTCCATCCTGAAGAATTTCAGATCAGCCACATTTCGCGATCCGAACAGTTGGCCCACAGTTAGAGCACGCGGACCTCAAGTGCAACGGAGCGACCCATGCGACAAGTCATCCGGTGGGCAAAGATCAGCGGGCTCGCCGCAATCCTCGTGGCGGCGGCCGCCGCGTGCAGCAGCGGGTCACCAAGTTCAGGCAACAGCACGGCGAGCACCACGAACATCACCAACGTCACGCTCGGCTACGTTCCGTACGCCGACGACGCGGCGCTGTTCTACGCCCAGGACAGCGGGATCTTCCGCAAACACGGGCTGAACGTCACCTTCGTCGCGCAGGCCAGCCCGGTGGTGGTCGAGGCGAGCATGGCCAGCGGGACCGAGCAGTTCGGCTTCATCACCGTGCCGGTGCTGATCAACCTCAACTCCAAGGGCGTGCCGGTCAAGTGCGTGAGCAGTGTGGACGGCAACCAGCCAGGTGACGCGGCACACGACACCACGCTGCTCGTCGCCGCCAAGGGCTCCGGCATCACGTCCGTCAAGGACCTCGCGGGCAAGAACGTCGCCGAGGTCCAGCTCACCTCGCTGAACTCGCTCGCCGTCGAGGTGCTCGCGAAGAACGCCGGGATCGACCCGGCGAGCATCCACCAGATCGCGATGCCATTCCCGCAGATGCCCGCCGCCCTGGCGCAAGGCCGCGTGCAGGCGGCGGTCATCGTGGCGCCCTTCGTGGCCACCGCGCTAGCCGACGGAGCGATCCCGCTCACTCACCCCAACGTGGACCTGTTCCCGAACGGGACGGTCACCTGCCTGGACACGCTGGGCTCCTACGCGAGTTCGCACGCGACGGTGGTCGCGGACTTCCGCGCCGCGATGAACGAAGCGATCGCGTACTCGCAGGCGCACCAGTCGGCCGCGAAGGCGACGCTCGCCCAGCACCTGAACATTCCCGCGGCGGTGGCGCAGAAGGAAACGCTGTCCACCGACTGGGACACGACGCTCAACCCGGCGACCATCACGAAGATCGAAAGCTACATGAAGCAGTTCGGGCTGATCACCTCCGAGCCGGCGGCCTCGAGCATGATCTGGACCCCCTAGGTGGGCCATCTGATCCGCTACGGGTCCCGGCTCGCGGTGCTCGCCGCGGCGCTCGGGCTCTGGCAGGGCCTGAGCGCGGCGGGGGTGATCAGGTCCGACGAGTTCCCGTCGATGACCGCGACGATCGCCGCGCTCGGCCACCAGGCGGCCTCGTCGGTGCTGTGGTCGGCGGTGGGGCAGACTCTCGCTGGATGGGGGATCGGCCTGCTCATCGGCGCTGGCGCCGCCATCGTCATCGGCACGCTGATCGGGCGCAGCGCATTCGCGTACCGCAGCGCGATCGGCGTCATCGAGTTCTTCAAGACGATCCCGGTCATCGCGATCTTGCCGATCGCCCTGGTGCTGTGGGGCGCGACGCTGACGATGAAGTACGCGCTGGTCGCTTTCGCCGTGTTCTGGCCGCTGTCCATCCAGGTCTGCTACGGCGTGCGGTCGCTCGACCCAGTGGTCCGGGACACCGCGACCGTGCTGGGCGTGCGCGGGATGCGGAAGTTCGGCGTGGTGATCTTGCCGAGCGCGGCGCCGTTCATCGCCACCGGCCTGCGCGTGGCGGCGGCGGTCGCCCTGATCGTGGACATGGTGGCGGAGCTGATTGGCGGTGGCAGCGGAGTCGGCGGCAACATCCTGCTCGCCGAGAACGCCGGGCCGCCCGCCTACCCGATCATGTACGCGTACATCGTGGTCGCCGGGGTGCTCGGGGTGCTGCTCGCCGGGGTGTTCGGCGTGGCCGAGCGGTACCTGCTGCACTGGCACGACTCGCAGCGGGTTTCTTCAGATTTTTATCCCGAACGGCCGGCGGTGACCCTCCTTGCCTCGTTATCTCCCGCCCGCCCCGCCCGTCCGGCTGGCCGGGCGGGCGCTGACCCGGGTGTGGCTGTTCGCCGCCCTCGCGGCGATCTGGTGGGTGTGGTCGGCGGGTAGCAGGTCGGTGTACTTCCCGCCGCTGAAATCGATCCTGCGTGTGCTGTGGCGGCAGTGGGTGACCGGCCCCGCCCGGACCGAGCTGGCCTCGAGTCTGGAACACCTGCTCGCCGGGTACCTGCTCGCCGCCGTTATCGGCATCGGCGCCGGCGCGCTGCTGTGGAGCCTGCGGCACGTGCGCGAGGCGACGTCGCCGTACCTGTACTTCCTTTACGTGCTTCCGGCGCCTGTGCTGGTGCCGGCCGCGATGACGCTGTTCGGCATCGGCTTCACGATGAAGGTGGTCATCATCGCGTTCGCCGCCGTGTGGCCGGCCCTGCTGAACACCCTGGACGGGATGCGCGGCGTAGACCTAGTCAAGCTCGACACCTCGCGCGTCCTCGGGCTGTCCAGGACGCGGCACGTGCTCCAGGTGGTGCTGCCCGCCGCCATGCCGCAGATCGTGGCGGGCTTGCGCAACAGCCTGCAGGTCTCGATCATCCTCATGGTGGTCAGCGAATGGGTCGCGTCGACCGGCGGCATCGGCGACTACATGCGTAACGCCCAGGAGTCCTTCGACTACCTGGGCCTGTGGTCAGGAATCATCGTGATCGCCGTCATCGGGACGCTGGCGAACCTGCTGTTCGTGGTGCTCGAGAACCGCGTCCTGCACTGGCATTACGGCGCGCGGATCGTGGAGGGAGCGCGATGACCGTCGGCACCGATGAGGAAACGGCGCAGACACCCGTCGTCTCGCTCCGGCACGTGCGCAAGGTGTACGCCGGGGGGACCGGCGCGCCCGGTTCCGCCGGCAGGCGGCGAGTCGCGCTCGAAGACATCACGTTCGACGTCGCGCGCGGAGAGTTCGTGTGCGTGGTCGGGCCGAGCGGCGCCGGCAAGAGCACGCTGCTTCGTTGCCTGGCCGGGTTGATGCCGCCGACCTCAGGCGAGGCCCTGTTCGAGGGCGAGCCGCTGCGGTCCGTCCCGGCCGGGATCGGAGTGGTGTTCCAGGACTACGGCCGGTCGCTGTTTCCGTGGCTGACCGTGTCCCGCAACGTCGATCTGCCGTTGCGGGTACGGGGGATACCGCGCACGGCACGCGCGGACCGGGTGACGGAGGTGCTCGCCTCGGTCGGCCTGGCCGACGCCGCCAGGCAGTACCCGTGGCAGCTGTCCGGCGGCATGCAGCAGCGGGTAGCGATCGCGCGTGCCCTCGCCTACCGGCCCGACCTGCTGCTGATGGACGAGCCGTTCGCCTCCGTGGACGCGCAGACCCGGTTCGAGCTCGAAGACCTCATCCTGCGCGTGCGGGACTCCTTCGAGGTGACGGTCGTCTTCGTGACCCATGACATCGACGAGGCGATCTACCTCGCGGACCGGATTGTCGTGCTGTCCCGCTCGCCCGGCGTGGTCAGCGAGATCGTGAACATCACGCTGCCCCGGCCGCGGGACCAGATCGCGACCAAAGGCGACGAGGCGTTCGCTCGCTACCGTGAGCACCTGCTCGGCCTGGTGATGGCCCGCTAAGCGCGTCAGTCCGCGGACCGGTCGGGAACGGCGAGCGGCCAGCCTCCCGCGGCTAGTCTCGCCCGCACCCTGGCGATATCGGCCTCGGTGGGCTTGTGGTCGGTGACCGTGATGATGGCGCGCCTCATCGCCTCCGCGGACTCCGGTGTGCTCTCCTTCTCGAGCTGCTCGGCGATGGCCGCGACCTCGTCGTTGCTCAGCTGGGTGCCGAGCAGCGCGAACAGCGGGATCGTGTCGGTATCGGGCACGCCCTCTGGGTAGCCGGCGCGCAGCCAGTCGAGGATCCTGCACAGGAAGGCTGGCATTTCCATGATCGCGAACCCCCTACTTGGAGGGATGGCCAATCTGGTAGATCTCGTAAATTCCCCAGCCAACGGCGGCCAGCACGGTCAGGAAGCAGAGCGCGGCGACGACCTTCCCCGCCAGGCTGCCGCCGACGAGGACATCGGAGTCGGCGCCGACGGTCCGCGTCCTGCCGCCCCGGGACAGGGAGTACAGGCCGACGGCGAACAGCGCCGGCAGGCCCGCACCCGCGATCAGGCCGTAGACGACGATCTTCGAGATTGCGGACAGGTTGATCCACATGACATTCCCCTTGTCGCTCAGGCCGCCGCGGCCGCCGGGGGAGCGGCTGGCTCGGTTGGCGCGACCGTCCCGGACCATTCGACGTTGACGTTGTTGTGGTCCACCTTGGTGGAGCGGGACCGGAAGTAGATGGTGGCCGCCACGGCGACGAGGATCAGCAGGGCGACGATGACGCCCGCGGTGCCGCTGATCGCGTGGGCGAGGTAGTACGCCCCGGCGCCTACTAGGCCCGCGCAGGGCAGCGTGAGCAGCCACGCCGAGGCCATCCGCCCGGCGACGTTCCAGCGCACTTCGGCGCCCTTCTTGCCCAGGCCGGTGCCGATGATCGACCCGGTCGCCACGTGCGTGGTCGACAGCGAATAGCCGAAGTTGCTCGACAGCAAGATAATCGCGGCCGAGCTTGACTCGGCGGCCATGCCCTGCGGCGACTCGATCTCCACCAGTCCTTTGCCCAGCGTGCGGATCACCCGCCAGCCGCCCACGAAGGTGCCGAGGCAGATGGCCAGCGCGCAGCTGAAGATCACCCAGTCAGGCGAGGTGGAGCCGGCCGCGAGGGTGCCGTTGGCGATCAGGGCCAGCGTGATGACGCCCATCGTCTTCTGCGCGTCGTTGGTGCCGTGCGCCAGCGAGACCATGCAGGCCGACCCGATCTGCCCAATCCGGAAGCCGTGGCCGCGCGCCCGCTGGGTCAGGCTGCGGCTGATCCGGTACAGCAGCCAGGTGCCGGTGGCGGCGACCAGCCCGGCGATGATGGGCGACAGGCCGGCCGGGATGATGACCTTGGAGACCAGGCCATGCCACTGCACCGCGCTGCCTCCGGCCGCGGCGATCGTCGCGCCGATCACGCCGCCGATGAGGGCGTGCGACGAGCTCGACGGGATGCCGAACAGCCAGGTCAGCAGGTTCCAGATGATCGCGCCTATCAGCCCGGCGGCGACCACCTCGAGGGTCACGACGTGCGTGTTCACCAGCCCGTTGGCGATCGTGGCCGCGACGGCCAGGGACAGGAACGCGCCGAGGAAGTTCAGCACGCCAGAGACCAGGACCGCGATCCGCGGCGGCAGCGCGCCCGTGGCGATCGAGGTCGCCATCGCGTTACCGGTGTCATGGAAGCCGTTGGTGAAGTCGAATCCAAGGGCCGTCAAAACCACCAGCACAAGGACTACATCATTATGCACACCAGCAGCATTTCCACCTCTGGCCCCACTGATGACATCCCGCTGACAGTATTCAGAAAAAGTTAACTTGCGTACCAGGAAATAAGCCGAAATTCCCGGCTAGTGGCTGAATGACCGGCGCTTGGCCTGGAGTTCCGGCGGCATCTGCGTTTGCGGGTGGTGTTCGAGCACCTGCAGATGCAGCCGCAGGTCGTCCAGGAGCAGGTCCGCCAGGTCCATGCTGAACCCGTTCCGCACCACGATCCGCATCACGGCCATGTCCGTGAGGTTGTCAGGGAACGTGTACGCGGGCACCTGCCAGCCGCGCATCCGCAGCCGCTCGGAGATGTCGAACACCGAGTACCCGGTGATGTCGTCGCGCAGCTTGAAGGCGAACACCGGCAGGTCGCTGCCGTCGGACAGCAGTTCGAACGGCCCGAGCTTGGCGATCTCCGCCGACAGGTGCAGCGCGATGTCCTGGCAGGTCTGCTGCACGTGCTTGTATCCGGCGTGGCCGAGTCGCAGGAAGTTGTAGTACTGCGCGGCGACCTGCGCGCCGGGCCGGGAGAAGTTCAGCGCGAACGTGGGCATCTCCCCGCCGAGGTAGTTGACCTTGAAGATCAGCTCCTCCGGCAGGTACGCGGTGTCCCGCCAGACGACCCAGCCGACGCCCGGGTAGACCAGCCCGTACTTGTGGCCGGATGTGTTGATCGACGCGACGCGCGGCACGCGGAAATCCCACTCCAGGTCCGGCTGCAGGAACGGCGCGACGAAACCGCCGGACGCGCCGTCGACGTGGATCGGCACATCCACGCCGGCCGAGGTCTGCAGCGCGTCAAGCGCGGCGCTGACCTCGCCCACGGGCTCGTAGCTGCCGTCCATGGTGGACCCCATGATGACGACCACGCCGATGGTGTTCTCGTCGCACAGCGCGACCGCTTCCGCCGCGCCGAGGTGGTATCGCCCGGGCACCAGTGGCACGTACCGCGGCTCGACGTCCCAGTACCTGCAGAACTTCTCCCAGCAGACCTGCACGTTGGACCCCATCACGAGGTTCGGCGTGCCCGCCTCCCGCCCGGCTGCCTTGCGGCGGGCGCGCCAGCGCCACAGCAGCGCCATGCCGCCGAGCATGCACGCCTCGCTCGAGCCGGTGGTGGAACAGCCGACCGCGTCCCCGTGCGGCGCGTGCCACAGGCTGCCGAGGATGTTCACGCAGCGCCGCTCGAGTTCGGCCGTCTGCGGGTACTCGTCCTTGTCGATCATGTTCTTGGCGGAGCATTCGGCCATCAGCTCCTCGGCCTCAGGCTCCATCCAGGTGGTGACGAACGTCGCCAGGTTCAGCCGGGCGTTGCCGTCCAGGATCAGCTCGTCCCTGACGACCTGCAGCGCGGTCCGCGGCAGCACGCCGTGCTCGGGCAGCCGGTAGCGGGGGATCACGCAGCTCTTTTCCCGGAAGTAGACCGGGTTGATGTCGAGTTCGTCGGCTGACTTGTGCTCTTCGACCTGCCTGTGCAGTGCGGCCATGGTCCAAGCGTATGCCGCGGCTATCTGAGCGCCCCGCGAAGGAACCCTGGTGGCACCCGGGCGCGTCAAAGCGGCGACGGGAACGGGCGGAGCTGGAGGCTCAGATGGCAGGGCTGCGGATGGCACACGGATTGTGGCAGGGCGCCGGCGCGATGACCGTCGGGCTCGTGACGGGGGTGGCGGTCGCCGCGTGCGCCGCGTCCCCCAATATCGGCGGCACGCGGCAGGAGATTTCACCGACGGCCGCGGTGGCCAAGGCGGCGCCGGGCAAGACAGCGCCGGTCCCGCCGAAGTCCATGCCGTACAACCTGTACACGCACTGCGGCATCAGCTGGGTGCGTGTCGGCGGCAAGTACTACACGGCGGTCCGCCCGCTCAGCGACGGGTCGGGCAACCCGCCGGCCGGCTGGGCGAACCCCTACCAGCAGGGCACGATCACGCTGGTATCGCCGGCCGAGGTCGTGTTCACCGACAAGGCCGGTCATCGTGTCGTGTTCACGACGCGGCAGCAGCACGCCAGGACGGTCATGGACGTCTGCTCCTGACCCGCGAAGGCGACCTACTCCCCGGGGGCGGGTGCCAGTTCGCGCGGCCGCTCCCCGGCCCGCAGCCGGGTGCTGACGACCGCGATGGCGAGCACGCAGACGCTGGCGCCGATCAGGAACGACAGCCGGTAGCCCGCGACCAGGTCGCCGGAGGCGTGCGCGGTGCGCGCCGCCGCCGCGGTGGCCAGGATGGCCAGGCCGGCGGCGGTGCCCGTCTGCAGCCCTGTGGTGAACATGGCGCCCGCGATGCCCTGATCGCGGCCGCGCACGCCGGTGGTGATCGCGACCGACGCGGCGGGCAGCACCAGGCCGATGCTGAACGCGGTGAGCACGATGCCGGGCAGCACGCCCACGGGATAGCTGGCCGCGGCGGTGATCCGGGCGAGCCATAGCTGGCCGAGCGTCATGCTCGTCAGCCCGCCGAGCATCACCTGCTTGACGGAGAACCGGCTGAGCAGCCGCCGCGTGCCGAACGTGGAGGTGAGCACCACGGTCAGCGTCGCGGGGACGAGCGCCAGCCCCCCTCGCAGCGGGGTGAAATGATGCACCCGCTGCAGGTACAGGGACACGAAGTAGACGTATCCCGCCAGCACGGCGCCGACCAGCACCATCATCGTGACCGCCGTCCGCCGGGTCGGCCCGGCGAGTACAGAGGCGGGGAGCATGGGAGACGCGGCGGTTCGTTCGGAATAGATGAAAAGAATTCCTAGCAGTCCAGCGGCCGCCAGAGCGGCGAGGCTGTACAGCGAGCCGAACCCGCGCTGCTGGCCTTCGGTAAGCCCGTAGATCAGGGCCGCGAGCGACGCGGTGATCAGCGTTGCGCCGCGGACGTCGATCCGGCTGGCGCCGCCGCGCGCGTCGCCGGCTGGCAGGCGCGGGACGAGGGCCAGCATGACCGCGATCAGCGGCGGGTTGACCAGGAAGATCGCACGCCAGCCGAGGTACTGGGTGAGCAGGCCGCCGGCGACGATCCCGGTGGTCGCGCCGGAGGCGGTGGCCGCCTGCCACAGGGACAGCGCCCTGTTCCGGGCGGGGCCTTCCGGGCTCGCCGCCGTCAGCAGCGACAGCGCCGACGGGGATACCAGCGCGCCGGCTGCGCCCTGCAGCATCCGCGCGACGATCAGCATGACCGGCCACCGCGCCAGCCCGCAGCCAAGGGAGGCCAGCGCGAACAATATCAGGCCGGCCGCGAGCAGGCGGCGGCGGCCGAGCAGGTCGGCGAGGCGGCCGCCGACAAGCAGCAGCGAGCCGAACGTCAGCGCGTACCCGGTGACGATCCACTGCAGCTCCGCCGCGGCCATCCCCAGCTCCCGCTGGATCGTGGGCAGCGCCACGTTCACGATGCTGAAGTCGAGCTGGAGGATGAACTGCGCGGCGCAGATCACGCCCGTGGCGAACGCGGCACCGCGCGGGGGTTTTTCCAGCACCGCGCCAACGCTAGCCGCTTCATCAGGCCTAACGCACTAGCTGCCGGTCCAGAATGTGACGGTTATTCGTTGTGCGCGGCGCGGTCGGCGGCGCTGTGCGCGGCGCAATCGATAGGGTGGCCCGATGGAGCCTCTGGCGGCTGACGATCCGCGGCAGGTGGGCGCGTTCCGCCTGCACTCCCGGCTGGGCTCGGGCGGAATGGGGCGGGTCTACCTGGGCAGTTCGCCGGGAGGCCGGGCCGTCGCCGTGAAGATCGTCCACCCGGAGCTTGCCCGCGATCCGGAGTTCCTGGCCCGGTTCAGGCGCGAGGTGCAGGCGGCCGAGGCGGTCAGCGGCGCCTACACCGCGCCGGTCGTCGGCGCCGGGCCTGACGACAGCCCGCCCTGGCTCGCGACGGCGTTCGTGGCGGGGCCGTCGCTGGCCGAGCTCGTCGCGGTTTCCGGTCCGCTGCCCGAGGCCGCGGTCTGGCGGCTCGCCGGCGGGCTGATCGAGGCGCTGCAGGCCATTCACGGCCGCGGGCTCGTGCATCGGGACCTCAAGCCGGGCAACATCCTCATCGCGGTGGACGGGCCGCGAGTGATCGACTTCGGGATCTCCCGTGCGATGGCGGGGACGGCGGTGACGGCCGCCCGCACCACCATGGGCACCCCTGCGTACATGTCACCGCAGCAGGCCGAAGGGCGCGAAATCGGGCCGCCGAGCGACATCTTCTCACTCGGCAGCGTGATCGCGTTCGCTGCGACGGGAACCGCGCCGTTCGATGGCGGCGAGATGTTCTCGATCGCCTACAAGATCGTGCACGCCGAGCCAGACCTGACCCGGCTGCCGCCCGCGCTGCGCGGCGTCGTGGCCGGCTGCCTGACCAAGGATCCGGCACGGCGGCCCACGCTCGCCCAGCTGATGGACGCGGTCGTTGGCGGGTCGGCGTCGCTGCCCGGCGTGGCGCCGGGGACATTCTGGCCGGATCCGGTGGCCGCGATCGTCGCCAGGCAGACCACGCCCGTCGCGGACCTTGTCCCCGCCGGCGGCTCCGCGGCCGGCGGTGGCCCGGCTAACGTCACGCACACGGTCCGCCCGGCGGGTCTGTCGGCCCAGCGCACCGACCCGCCGGGACCGCCGGTGCCAACGGGGCCGATGGGGCCTGAGCCCGGCGCCGGGGCAGCGCCGCCCCGGCGCGCCGGCCGGTGGCCGCTCGCGGTCGTCGGCGGTGTCGCGGTGGCGGCCGCGCTCGGCGCGACACTCGCGCTCGTGCTCAGATCCGGCCCGTCCGGTCCGTCGCACGCGTCCGGGCCAACCGTCTCGCTGTCACACGTGCCGGCGGCGGCGTCGACGCCGGCCACCGCCGCGGCGTCGGCCGCTGGCACGCCGACGACGTCGGCCAGCAGCGTGGCACCGGCAAGCTCACTGATCGCCGTCACGGTGTGCAGCGAGCCCGCCGGCGGGTGCAATGATCCTGGCGCGTCGCAGATCATGGAGGTCCGGCCGAAGACGATCGGGGTGTCGGGGGACGGCTCGGGCTTCGTGACAGCACTCGTCTGGTCGGACTGGGGCAGCCCGCGGGCGACCGCCACCGGGACGTTGAAGGTCGACGACTGCAATCCGGACTGCGCGAGCGGAACGTACACCAGCTACCCGGCGACGGTGACCCTGGCGGGCCTGAAGCCATACGGCACCGGTCTTGAGGCCTATTCGACGATCGTCGTCCAGTCGCCTGCCGCCAACCTGACCTACACCTACACCCGCGACACGGTGCCATAACCGCCAGCAGGGACGTGCGGCGGCGCAGCCGGGACTTCACCACCTATGCGACGCTCGTGATCTCGCGGTAGCGCTGGAAGGTAGCGAGTCCATCGCGGATCACGAGGAGGCTGGTCAACGATGATCACGTCAGCCAGGAGACGGGCAGTTGGTGCGGCGATCGTCGTGGCAGCTTTCTGCGCGATGGCAGGGTGCGGTTCGGCGTCATCGAGTCCGCCTGCTCCGCAGCGAACGCCGTCAAGCCAGGCGCCGTCAAGCCAGGCGCCGTCAAGCCAGGCACCGGCAAGCCAGAACCCGGTCAACCAGGGCACCAGCAGCCCCGCGAGTGACCTCAACGCATGGGTCGCGGCTGGCGGGGCCACCGCCTTGGCGAAGTTCTCCGCGGACGCCAGCGCACTGCCGGCTGAGCCGACCAACGCGCAACTCGACCAGCTATCCGCTGATATCGCCGCGGCGAGGGCGATTCCGATGCCGCACAGCGTCGATCCAGCGGGCGCCTACGACCGGGCGCTCACCGACATGAGCGAGTGCGTCAGCGCCTGCAAGAGCGGCGACGTTCAGTCCGGCGTCCGGTCGGCGAGCGCTGTCGAAAAGGAGATCAGCACCCTCAACGCCGAGATGAACGCGGCAGCCGCCGACAACTGAGACCTCGCTTGTACCTCAGCGCCCAGCACGCCACAGCCTGCTATATCGGATCCCGATGCATCGGTTGACTTTGCTCACTTTCTGACCACTTTAGCGTCCGTTATGGGATGAATTATCCATCCAATAAGTGTGCAAAGATAACGCAAGTTACGTGTGTGACCGATGAGGAATTTCGCGGATGAGGAACTCGTCGGTGCGGCGGGGTCAGTCGGCCCTGTCCGAGCGGGCAGCCGCCAGAACGGGGGAGCTGCCCGCCCGCCTGGCGGGACGGGTGCCGCGCAGCAGGGAGGCCAGGCCGGCCAGGGCGGCGAGGGCGGCGGAGACCGCGAACACCACGATCAGGCCGCTGTGGAACGGTCCGGCGATCAGGCCGGGGAAGAACGTCTTGCCGGTCAGGGCCTGCTGGCTCGTGGCGGGCAGCGAAGACAGCACGCCGGTCGGCGCGAGCAGGTGCTGTATCGGGTTCGCGCCGAGCACCGACGCGAACAGCGACGCGACCGGGGGCAGGGTGGCGACTTGGTGGGCGAGGCCCGAGGGCACGCCAAGCCGGGTCAGGCCGCCGCTGAGCGTGGACGGCAGGCTGGCGGACAGGCCGGCGATCATCAGCGTGAAGACGATCCCGATGGACAGCGCGGTTCCCGAGTTCTGGAACGTGGCGCGCATGCCCGAGGCCGAGCCGCGGTGCCTGGCCGGCACGCTGCCCATGATCGAGGAGGAGTTAGGTGCGGCGAACATGCCGCCGCCGATACCGTTCGCGGCGATCAGCAGCGCGAACGCCCAGAAGGGGAAGTCGACGGGCAGCAGCATCAGGCCGATGAAGCTGGCGCCGAACACGGCCATCCCCGCGGTGGCGATGCCGCGTGAGCCGAACTTGTCCGACAAGATGCCCGAGGCCGGCCCGGCGACGAGGAAGCCGGCGGTCATCGGCAGCATGAAGATGCCCGCCCACAGCGGAGTGTCGGCGTAGTTGTAGCCGTGCAGCGGCAGCCAGATGCCCTGCAGCCAGATGATCAGCATGAACTGCATGCCGCCCCGGGCGACGGCGACGAGCAGCCCGGCCACGCTGCCCGCGGTGAACTCCCTGATGCGGAACAGGCCAAGCGCGAACATCGGCTCGGTGTGCCGTTTTTCGATGACAACGAATGCCACCAGGAGCGCCAGCCCGCCGATGAGTTCCCCGAGCACGACGGGGTTCAGCCAGCCCATCGACTGATCCCCGTAAGGCTGGATGCCGTAGGTGACGCCGACCAGGATCGCGCCGAGGCCGAGGGCGAACGTGACGTTGCCCCACCAGTCGACCTTGCCCCGGCGCCGCTCCCCGTTGTCGCGCAGCCGCAGGTACGCCCACAGCGTGCCGAAGACCCCGACCGGCACGTTGACCCAGAACACCGCCCGCCAGTCGATGGCGGCGAGCAGGCCGCCCGCCACCAGCCCGATGAACATCCCCGCCAGCGCCGCGATCTGGTTGGTGCCGAGCGCGAACCCGCGCCGCTCCGGCGGGAACGCGTCCGTCAGGATCGCGGCCGAATTCGCCATCAGCATCGACCCGCCGACCGCCTGCAGGAACCGCCACCCGATCAGCCACAGCGCGCCGCCGCCGGCCTGGAACGGGTCGAAGGACAGCAGCACCGAGGCGATGGTGAAGACCATGAACCCCGAGTTGTACATCCGCACCCGGCCGAACATGTCGCCGAGGCGGCCGAGGTTGACGACGAGCACGGCCTGCACGAGGCGGTAGCCCATGATCATCCACAGCAGGTAGCTGATGTTGCCCGGCGCCAGCGGGTCCAGGTGAATGCCCCGGAAGATGGCGGGCAGCGCGATGATGACGATCGAGCCGTCGAGCGCGGACATGAACATCGCCGCGGTCGTGTTCGCCAGGGCGACCCATTTGTACCTGTCGTCCGGGCGCGCGGTAGCTGCTACCGCCATCAGAGCTTGCCCGCGAGCCGCTCGAGCAGCGGCGTGGCGGCGAGCAGCTGGCCACGCTCATCATCGGTGAAGCCGCTGGCCAGCGCCCGCGCGATCTGCTCGGTGCGCGCGCCGCGCCGGTCGCTGAGCACCTGACGGCCGGCCGCGCTAACGGAAAGCACGACGCGCCTGCCGTCTGCGGGGTCCCGCTGGCGCTCGATGAGGCCGCGCTGCTCGAGTGAGGCGAGCGTGGCGCCCATCGACTGCGGGCTGATCCTGTCCTGCTTGGCCAGGTCGCTCGACGTGGCCGGACCGCCCCGGTCAAGCCGGGACAGCGCCGACGTCTCAGCCAGCGTGAGCTCGTCCTGCGACTGCGTCTGCCGTAGCTTGCGCACAAGCATGCCGACCGCGATCCGCAGCGCGGCCGCTACTTCAATATCGCTATCCCGAACGAGCGCGGCTTCCTGCATACCTTCAGTTATAACTGATAAGCCTAGCCTTAGCAATTACGTGGCTTGCGCGACGTAGCGGCAGAACAGGAAGCCGTCGTCGCACAGGACGTGCGCGAGCGTCATCTGGCGGGCCGGGAATGGCTCGCCGGCGGTGATCCGGGTGGCGCCTGGGCCGGCCACGAGCGGGCTGACCGTCAGGCACAGCTCGTCGAGCAGCCCGGCCGCCGTCAGGAAGCCGAGCAGTTGCGGGCCGCCCTCGCAAAGCACCCGGCCAAGGCCGCGTTCGCGCAGCGCTTCCAGCGCCAGCTCCAGGTCGACGGCGCCCTCGCCGGCGACGATGACGTCGGCGGCGCGGGCCACCTCGGCGCGCCGGTCGGCGGGGGAGGTGGCGCAGGTGATCACGATCGTGCGCGCGTCCGGCGGAGCGCCGGTGAACAGCGTCGCGTCGAGGTCCAGGTCGAGGGCACGGCTGACCAGCGCGATCGGCGGGGTCGCTGTCCTGCCTTCCCGCAGGCCGGCGAGCTCGGGACGGCGCCGGGCGGGCCGGTAGCCCTCGGCGCGCGCGGTGCCCGCGCCGACGAGCACCACGTCGCACAGGGCGCGCAGCAGGGCGAACAGCCGCCGGTCAGCGGCCGAGGACAGGCCGCCTGACAGGCCCTCGAAGGAGCCGGCGCCGTCGGCGCTCGACACCATGTTGGCCCGCAGCCAGCCCGGCCGCGGATAGGCGTACAGCTGGGCCAGCCCGGCGTCGTCGAGGTCTTCAGCGCCTGCCGCGAGAACCCGCATGGTTACGTCCGGGACCGCAGCACCACGACGGCCCGCCCCGCGACCTCGACCTTGGTCTTGGGCGCGAACCCTTCGGCCTCGCCGGCCCCGTGCGGGTTCGTCGTGTCCACCACGACCTCCCAATCCGAGCCCAGCCTCGCCTCGGGCAGCGTGAACGTGATCGGCTCCGCGCCGGCGTTGAACATGAGCAGGAACCTCATGTCGGTGACCGGGTCGCCGCGAGGATCCGGCTCGGTGATGGCGCCGCCGTTGAGGAAGACCGCGACCGACTTGGCGTAGCCTGCCCGCCAGTCCGACTCCGTCATCTCCTCGCCCGTCGGCGTCAGCCACATGATGTCGGCCGGCCCCTTGAAGAACCGCCTGCGGCGGAACACCGGGTGCTGGCGGCGCAGCCGGCCCAGCTTCTGCGTGAACGCGAGCAGTTCGCGCTCGGCGCTGACCCGGCTCCAGTCCACCCAGGAGACTTCGTTGTCCTGGCAGTAGGCGTTGTTGTTGCCGGCCTGGGTGCGGCCGATCTCGTCGCCGGCCAGCATCATCGGGATGCCCTGCGAAAGGAACAAGGTGACCAGGAAGTTCCGCTGCTGCCTGGCGCGCAGCTCAGCGATTCCCGGCTCCTCGGCCGGCCCTTCGGCGCCGCAGTTCCAGGACCGGTTGTCGTCGGTGCCGTCCCGGTTCTCCTCGCCGTTGCCCTCGTTGTGCTTGTCGTTGTAGCTGACCAGGTCGGCGAGCGTGAACCCGTCGTGGCAGGTGAAGAAGTTGATCGACGCCATGGGCCGCCGGCCGCTTGTCGCGTACAGGTCGCTTGACCCGGTGAGCCGGGAAGCGAACTCGGGCAGCGTGGACGGCTGGCCGCGCCAGAAGTCGCGAACCGTGTCGCGGTACTTGCCGTTCCATTCGGTCCACAACGGGGGAAAGTTACCGACCTGGTAGCCGCCCTCGCCGACGTCCCACGGCTCGGCGATCAGCTTGACCTGGGAGACCACAGGATCCTGCTGTACCAGGTCGAAGAACGTGGACAGCCGGTCGACGTCGTGCAGCTCGCGAGCGAGCGCGGACGCGAGGTCGAACCGGAACCCGTCGACATGCATCTCGAGGATCCAATAGCGCAGCGAG
>Ga0126381_100000913_pt1 | contig 31973 bp, 31 predicted proteins | sample PanSoiMetPlot_28_FD_96465 | JGI IMG/M metagenome (GOLD analysis project Ga0126381, IMG submission 96465) | Tropical forest soil microbial communities from Panama - MetaG Plot_28 | ecosystem: Environmental > Terrestrial > Soil > Tropical forest > Bulk soil | place: Panama | collected 2016-02-17 | reverse complement strand
TGATCTCTGGTACGGAACCTCCGGTCCGAGGAATGCCGAGATTGTCCTGGTAGGTGAGTCTTGGGGGGCGGAGGAGGAGATGCTCTCCCGTCCCTTCCAAGGCCCTTCTGGAAAAGAACTCGATCGAATACTGATGGAAGCGGGCCTCGAGCGCCGTCAAATCTTCTGCACCAACGTCATCGCTCAAAAACCAAAAGGAAACGACACATGGCGCTTCTTCAACACCTACTCAAAATCTCAGCCGAGCTTGAGGGGTCTTCACCCCACACCATTAGTCATGGCCGAGTTAGATCGCTTATATCGTCAGATAAGCGAAATACGTCCAAGACTTGTGATTGTCTGTGGGAATTACGCTCTATGGGCCTTAACGGAATGCGCCTCCGTTTCGTCGGAATCAACGGGAGATGGTGCAACCGTTCGTGTGCCTGCAGGGATCTCGTCATGGCGCGGCTCCATGCTCTACCCCTCCTCCTCGATACCCGTGCCGAAAATCCCACTCCTCCCGATCTTCCATCCCGCCGCAATTCTTCAACAATGGTACCTCAGAGCCCCCACACTCCACGACCTCAGAGTCCGCGTGAAGGCAGCACTCGCTAACGATTGGCGGCCTCTCGCCTCTCCGACTATCCTTGCTCCCCCGGAGTTCCATCAAGCAACCTATATCCTCGAAAACTGGCTCCAGAGAGCGAAGACTGAGAGAATCAGGATCGCAAATGACATCGAAACATCCCGTAGGCTCATCACCTGCATCGGCTTCGCCGACGGAGGGTTCTCAACCCCCTCCGCCCTTGCTCTCGTCATCCCCTTCGTCCGACTCCTCCCTCAACGCCGGTTCGAATCCTTCTGGCCTCCCGACCAAGAAGCGATCCTTCTCCGTCTCATGCAGCGACTCCTTCAGCATCCAAATATCCTGGTCGAAGGTCAGAACTACCTCTACGACACCCAATACATCCAGCACTGGCTCGGTGTTAGTCCCAAGTTGGACTTCGATACGATGTCGGCACATCACCTTCTGTTTCCGGGGACGCCGAAGGGATTGGACTACCTATCATCTCTCTACTGTCGCTACCATTGGTATTGGAAAGATGACAATAAAGACTGGGACCTCAAAGCCGACGAGCGAACCCACCTCGAATATAACGGAGTCGACTGCCTGCGGACCTACGAATGCGCCACCGCACTCCGTGCGCTGGTTGAGCGAATGGGAATGAGAGAACTTTGGGAGTGGGAGAAGCAGAAGATGGCGCTGGCCCTTCGTATGATGAATCGAGGGATCAATATTGACAAACAACGAAGATCCCAGGTCGGCTTCGAACTCGCCGCGGCGCTCGGCACCATTCACAACCGCCTCCACTACATCATCCCCCGCGACATCGTCAAGCCCGGCGCCCCCTGGTGGACCTCGCCCATCCAGCAACGCACACTCTTCTACGAAATCCTCGGGATGGAGGGGCAGCGCCATCGGAAGACGGGCCGACCTACCGTAGACGACAAAGCCATGAAGGTTCTGAAGAGGAAAAACCCCGAGTTTTCCAGGATCTTCGACCTCCTCGAACAAGCCCGGAGTATCGGCGTCTTCTCCTCAACTTTCATTGGAGCGGAACTCGACCCCGATGGGCGGATGCGCTGCTCGTTCAACACGAGTGGAACTGAAACCTTTCGGTGGTCGAGTTCCTCGAACGCCTTCGGACGAGGCACAAATCTTCAAAATGTTCCAAAGGGAGAGGAAGAATGAGAGTCGATCGTGCCCACCCTCGAGCCTGCCTGCCAGCGCCGGAGGGGCTCTACTCCTACATCATCTTCTCCTTCTGCCTTTCGGAGAGCAACCATGAAATCAAAAAGCTCCTCTCGCCCCATTCGACAATTCCTATCCGATCTGGGATTCATATCACTCTTGATCCTGGACGGGTTGGTTTGGTTCTGTCTCGGGAGTCCCTGGCGAGTAGTGGTGTATTCGTCGCTGATAGCCCTCATCTTATTAATTCTAATCACGAGCTAATTGTCCTCCTCCACAATGGGAATGACGACGCCCGCTATATCGAGCATGGTGTGCCCATCGCCACTCTCATCTTCCTCCCCTACCGTCTGTGAAAGGATCTCGGCATGATCAACCTTCCTCTCTCCCCCAAACAAGTCAGAGCCCTCGACGGCCTCGTTAGAGCCCACTCCGTTAAAGCCTTCCTCTGCAGTAGCTGCAACCACGTCCACGTCGTTCTTCTCGATGATGAAGGAATGCCCTATGCATATTTCACAGTCCCAGAAGGACGAGGGCCCGACGGCAACACCTTCCTCGGAAATATCGCCCAGCTCCGACTCGTCGCAAAGAATCGTCCTTCCGAATGTTAGGAAGCTCTTCATTCCCGATCCTGGCTATGTGATGATCGACGCCGATCTAACCGGCGCCGACGCCCTCGTTGTGGCTGCTGAGAGTAACGATCAACTTCTGATCGATCAGATCCTGAGCGGTTATGACCTCCACACGGAGAACGCGAATGAGCTTTTTGGCCCGGAGTTTTCTGGGCTGCCACTTAAGCATCCCAGACGCCACACCATCCGACAGCAGCTCAAGTCGGGGGTTCATGGAACAAACTACGGCGCCGCGGCGCGCACCCTCGCCGTCACCTTTGGCTGGCGAGTTGCAATGGCTGAACGTTTCCAGCTTAACTGGTTTCGTAAACACCCCGGCATCAGGGACTGGCACCACCGGGTCCAAGCAGACCTGAAAGCGAAACGCTCCGTATCCAACAAATTCGGCTACCGCATCATCTACTTCGACCGCCTCGACTCTCTATTCACCCAAGCTCTCGCCTGGATCCCTCAGGGGACAGTGGCTGAGGTGTGTTTCCGCGGCGCCCTCAACCTCGAGCAGACCTGCCCCTGGGTCGAGATGCTCTTACAAGTTCACGACTCCCTCGTCTTCCAAATCCCCTCCCACCGCTTCGATCCAAGGACTCTCGACGTGATTAGAAGGGCACTCGACATCCCCGTTCCCTATCCCACCCCCCTTCATATCCCCTGGAAGATCTCTGCATCATCCATCTCTTGGGGAGATTGTGAGGAAGTGAAATGAAATGAGGGCGTGGCATGGCCCAACGCTATTTCTCAAACTGGCTCAAGGCCTATATGGAGTACACGAGTGACACCGAGAGTCCCTTCGCTTTCCACTTCTGGACCGGCGTGAGCACCATAGCCGGTGCTCTGAGGAGGCGCGTATGGATCAACATGAGGAAGTTCCAGTGGACCCCGAACTTCTACATAATCCTCGTGGGGCCTCCTGGCATAGCTACGAAATCCACATCGATCTCAATCGGGCTGAAATTACTATCCGCCGTCCCGGATATACGCTTTGGTCCGGAAAGTCTGACTTGGCAGGCCCTCGCCAACTCTCTAGCGGAATCTACGGTTTATGTAAAATACTCATCACAAACGGGGGAAGAGCTTGTTTCTCCCATGTCGGCCGTGACCGTTTCGGTTGGAGAACTTGGGACATTTCTAACGATGAAAGACGACAAGTTCGTATCCTTTTTGATACGCGTATGGGAAGGGCAAGAGGACAAGTTCCTTCATCGAACCCAGTCGAGGGGGGAGATCGAGGTCCTCAACCCCTGGCTGAACGTGATAGGGGCCACGACTCCCGCATGGATGAAGGCAAACTTTCCCGACTATATGATCGGTGGAGGTCTCACCTCCCGCGTTGTCTTCGTCTATGGAGATAAGAAACGTGTCCTTATTCCCTATCCCGATGAAGTCATGCCCGATGCTCGACACGAGGCTATGCGACTCGCTCTTATCGCTGATCTTACAGCAATCTCCCACCTTGCAGGACCTTACGAACTGGTCGAGGATGCTCGGAGGTGGGGGCGTACTTGGTATAATGACTTGTATGACGGAGGACGACCACTTCACATGGAGAGTGATAGATACTCAGGATATTTGGCCCGAAAACAAACCCATATCCATAAGCTCGCAATCATCATCGCCGCGGCGCAGCGGGACAAGCTCTTAATCGAGCGTCAGGATCTAATGGAAGCCGAGGCCCTCATCACCTCCATCGAACCCGACATGATGAAGGTATTCGAAAGCATCGGAGTAGTGGATGAAGCGAAGCACATTGCAGAGATAGTCGCCATCATCCGTGCGAGTGGGTGGCATACCTCAGACGACCTCTGGACTCACTGCGTGAAAATAATGCCGATGAGGCAATTCGAGGAAGCGATCCGCGCTGCGGTTCGAGGGGGCCTCCTGAAGATCACCCAGAGGGAAGGTCGTCCAGGGCTCGAGCTGGCCCCGAGGTTGGGAGGAAATGGGGCGGTATAGCGTGGCTATTTCGCCCCATTTCACCTCACCGTCTGCCTCGCCACACTGTCGGCGCTCGGGAACAATCGTTGGATCGATCGAAGAAGCGGCATCTCCTTCGGCGGCGCCGTCCCCCTCTCACGCTCCATCTTCACCTCCATCTTCCTCTTAATCATCGCGTCGATCCCCTCCCCCGTAATTGCAACCATCGGCTTCATCTCCGCCGGGAGAGTGGCGTTGAACTCCCTAATCGCCCCCATCACGCGCTTCCTCGCATCCCCGTCCTGCGTCTTCACAGTCTGCCAGAACTGCTCCATAATCCCCTGCTTCTTCAGCTCCCAGAACTGTTTCCGATCCTCCATCATGGTTCGCATTTCGTATTGCGCCGTGAGCCGGGTGGGATTATAACCCGCAGCGCGTGCAAGGATCTCCATCATCTGCGTAGTATCGTGTGGGTCGAACTTCACAACAGGGTTCCCACTCTGGTCCCTTTCCATCCCCTCCCTATACCAACGAAAAGCTCGCGATGCATTGAGCATCGCATGAGGCATCACCCTTTCCCATCGCTTTGCGTCTGTCCAATCCAGCTTCGAAGCGATAAGGAAGTTATACAAATCCGCCCCGAAGCCGAAGGCCGCACCCGCCGCGTCCTGCTCAATTCGCGCCAGCGCCCTCTGCGGATCCTTCTTCGGGCCGAGCTGTTCGAGGGGCAGGAAAGACAGCACATCCCCCACCCCGATCGCCGAGGAGCGATCGAGGTTAGGATACGGCACATGTCCCATCGCGTCCAGCACCTGCGGGATGCCCATACTATTCCTCGACAGCCCATGAAGCAGGATGTCCGGATCTACACGGCCATCAAACGTAGACTCCACCCACTCTCGGATTTCTTTCTCAATATCCCAATCCTTCCCAAAAAGCTGCCACCCTACCGCCTTCAACAATCCCTTGATATCCTGAGCAAACGGCAGCCCAGCCATCCCCGCCATTGCCGACATCACCAAAAGCGACCTAACCGCCACACTTGGATAGTTCCAGAGCATGAATAGCATGTTCTGCTTCCAGAACTGGAACATGAATAGGGATGACCTCACACCTCCCCACATGAACTGCGGCCGCGCCCACCTCTGGTATGTGAAGTGGGTTTGATCGACAGTATGCATTCCAGCGAGGACTGCTCGAGCTTCATCTCTCGTATAGCCCTTGTTTATCAGATCCTCGTACGTTTGCGGATACGCCTGCTCTACCCGATCTAGATATTTCGCCGAGGGGTTCTCAAGGGCGAGCTGAGACGCCGCGTCGTAGGCTGTCTTTCTGTTAAACGAATCTGCGAGATGCAACAGCGTCCCTGCTGTCTCCTGCCATTTATTATAAGCCGCCTCCAGCTTATTCCCCCCGAAGGAAGGCGGCAGATTTCTATCCTCGCTCATCCCTGCGAGCGCCGGCGCAGCGCCCGCATCCAGCGCTCCCAGCCTCTGACCCTCTCTCGTCAGCCGAAGCTCTGAGGCCGTCGATGCCTTTACCTTATCCGAGCTATAATAGTTCTTCGTCCTCAGCATCGCCTTCGATACTGCGAGCACTCCCTTGCCATTCCCGAAGTGCGCCTCGAGCCACGGTATGGTGCCCAACGGCGTCTGGGTGAGGTAGAGAGAGGCTGTTGTGGGAGAGAAGCCCAACCGCATGTTGAAAATCAAGCCCCGCAGCGCCGCGAAATCCGATTTCGGATCCATGACATAGTCACGATGCTTCGCCATGAAATTCGCCATATCATCAATCTTATCCGAGTTCTCTCGATTAAACCTCTCCATTCTCAGAGACCTAATATTCTCGTTGAACTGATCAATCCACTTTGCTCTAGCAAAATACCTCCCAGAATGAAAGAAGAATTTTGCATAGCTCCTCATCAGCATCTTCGCATCCATGGGATCCTGATATGCAGGATCCACAAGATGCTCATACTTCAAAAGCTTCATCGCGCCGCGTTGGCTCTGGGAGAGTTTGAAATCCCCCTTCTCATACGTATCCAGCAACTGCTGAGGAAGATTAAACATCGGCTCCGTGTCTTTGTTGAACTTCCCTCTCGAAATCTTTTCATCCGGCTTAATCTGCCCTTCCATCTTATTCGCCCAGGCATCCCTCTGCTTCTCCGTATCGAAGCGTCGGAAACCCGTCGGTTCACCATTCCTGTGAATAAGGGCGTTGAACATCCCCCTCCGGGTGATTGGGAAATAAGGCCTCGACTTAATGGTCGCGATCGCGTCCTTAGCGTTCTGCAGCGCCTCCGCCTGCGCCTGCGGGTCCGAGATCTTCATGGCCTTCTGCTCGAGGTGGAGCTGTATCTGATCCAACCTCGTGCCCAGATCCGCAACCATCTTTTTGAAGACGTTCAGCCCCTGCTCCGAGACCCCATTATCCCTCACCATCTTTTCAAATTCATCCCTCGACGGATGCCGCTGGATATTCAGAGCAATCTCATCCGGAGTCCGATAGCGCATATTTCCCCATTGATCCATCAGCTTCGCGACCGCTTCCGCCTGCGGTCCCCCGAGCCTTCGAAACATATGCGCCGTCGACAACCACAAATCCGCATCGTTCCTCAGCTCGATATTAAAGAACTTCATTCCCTCGACTTGCTTCTGAAGCTGTTTGACGTGCGGGTTCATCTCTGCGAGCTGGGGAAGGCTAGTCATCCATCGATAGAATCCATTCATCCGGTCAGCATGTCCGGCGAACGCCGCGGCGCCCTCGACCTTCAGTCCCTCGATCTCCCTCGAAGCATTCGCCAGAATATCTCTCCCCTGCACACTCGTGATATGCAAAGGAACAGCCGACACTTCCGGCGTCCCATCCCTGATAAACGCTTGCTTCGAATCCTGGATGGTCCGGAGCTGATACTCCCCATACACATCCGCTCCAAATGGCTCCGCGTCGCTCAGATGGGAATCCAACCACCCCTTCATCACATCCGAAGGATTCGCATTCTTAATTCCAAACCTCCCGAGCATCTGCTCATGAACCCACCTCACCGCCTTCCCAATGCCCTGGATCGACCGCTCGAGAAGCCCCATCGGCTTCGCCGAGGTCGTGGCCCATCGAGCAACCTGATCTGCGAACCATTCTTTGAAGCTGAGCCAATACTCCTGGTCTTTTGGTGTCAAGCTCAGCATCGGATCTTTATTGAAGCTCTCGAAATCCGACAGCACCGTCATGGGAGACTTCGACAGGATCATCTCACTATACGTCCCCCTCTCCGCCTGCTGTCGCCATCTATCATGCTCCGCTCTAATTATCGCCTTAACGGATGGAGGCATTCTCTCAAACAAATCCCTCTCGACCGCATGCCCCATCTCATGAGCCAGAACCCCCACTATGCCAGGAATATCTCCCTCACTAAACTCATCCATGTGGATGGAGATATGATATCCCGTCGCGTCCGTCCACTGCGCTCCTCGAGTCCTCTTGAACCCTGCGGAGATCATGGAAGCCGGCTGCGCCCTCGTGAAGCTTATGGTAACTGGCTTCGAAATCCCCAGCCTCTTCCCAATATCCCTCACGACGGCGCCCATCCTCGACAGCGTCTCGGGGTTGAAGTTCCTTTCCACCCCCCTCTCGATCCTGATTGTGTCCCGGGTAATTGGAGCAGCCATAACCGGACTACCCTGCCTCACCCGGCTCCCCGCGGCTGGGCTCACATCAATATAATGCGAACTTAGATTATCTCTGAACAGTCTCACAAATCCGTCGTCGACGCCGTGCATAATGGCTGTGTTGCCTGCAATAGTGGGCAATATCTCATCGTAGAATTTGATCGCATTCTCCATGAATGACATAGCTCGAGGATGATCGAGCGGAATATACTGCGAGACCGCATATCTTTCTGCTAGAGCATCCCCAGTGGGCCACGTTACCCTATCATACCCCTCGTCCGCTGCTACCCTCAACATCCTCTTGAACACCACCTCCGGAAACTTCGTTCCAAAGGGGAGTTCTCCGAGCCTCTCCGGCGGCCGGATTTCCTCGATGTGGAGGACATGTTTCCCATCCACATCAATCCTATCTGATGTCCTAACGACGGCAACTGTCTCCGGAGTCAGCCGTCCATTCAACGGTTTCCAGTAAAGATTCCGCTCTGCATGGTTTGTGTACGGTCCAGGAGACACACGATGGGCTATCGTGACTGGCAGGTACGTAGTATGATCCACAATCTGCTGCTGCCCCAGATGTGCGAGAAGATCTCCCTTCTTAATCTTCCCATACTTATCTGCGAGCCAGGAGGGAAGATCCAAAACCCCCGTCGGATGCTCACGTATGAAGGCTGAGTTATCCTGAAGGAATCTCGACCACTCGGGTCCAGTAGCTGACGCCGGACCATAGTGGTGAATATCATTCGCCAGATCTCGATAGAATTCCTTCCTGTCCATTCCGCCGAGAGTCCGCTCTCCTCTCTCCCCCTCAATCTCCCTTTGCGCCTCAGGTGGAACTTCCTTCGGTTTCCCTACTCCCTTCCGAGACACCTTCACCTCATACGCCCAATCTCTACTCCCCCCTCCAGGAATATTAGTCAGATCCTTCGAGAGCCATTCCTCCTCACTTAGCCCCGTTAGCTCTTTCGCCGAAGGAGCTTTCCCTCCCTCCGCTTTCCCTCCTAACCCTTTCCCCCTCTTCGGTCGAGGAGCCGGTGCTGCAGCTTGCGGAGGCGCTGCTTCCTCTCCCACCGCTTGAGCTTTCGCCATCTCTTCCGGCGTGGCTTCAGCCATGACTTGCCGGTGTCCGAATGGATTTTTCGGGCCAACTACACCCTCCTTTTCCATCCGATCAAGCATTCCCTGTGCATCGTCTCGAGAAACACCATACCCTTCATTCACCAATTGCTGTTGAATGTCGGAAGGCGTGACCGTCCCTCCTTTCTGTTTCGTCAAATCAACCGCACGATCGTACAAATCACCCCCCTCCGGCTCCGAAGGAACTTCGACTTTCTTCTTCTCCGGCGCTTCCGCCGGCGCCGCCTCTTCCTTCAAAACCGTCCTCTTCCCTCTCGAATCCGGAGGGCTGACAATTCCTTCCTTCTCCATCCGGTCGATGATATTAGCCGCCGCACCATACCTCAACCCCAGCTGCCGCTGGATCACACTTGTTCCGACGGTCTCCCTTCCTTGAACAAAATCAACTGCGTCTTTATAGGCCTGTTCCTCCTCCTCCGGAGTTTTGATTTCCTTGATCTTCTTCGGGGTTACTTTTTCTTCCGTAGCCTGGCCCTTCTCAGCCTCCTTCGCCTGTTTTTCATCATACACATCGGCCGTAGGACCCACCGGAGGCGGCTCCTTCCCTTGTGAAGTAGCAGCCTCAAACGCCTCTCCCGCTGTTTTTGGAGTAGCTGCCGTCTGCGCCTCAGGTGGGACACCCCTTCCATACAATCCCCGAGCGATCTTCCCTCCCACATAATGGGAGCCGAAGAGCATCCCCCCAGTCCCCGCTCCCATTATGGCTGAGGTGAAAATATCCCCCGGATCAATATCCTTGCCTTCAGCGACAGCTGTAGCTGCCGTCTGAGCACCCATGAGAGCCGGCTGCACAACACCGATTTGTGTCAACATCTCCATAACGGGGCGCCGGAGGACCTTAGCGATCTCCCCATTCGCCATCGCTTGCGACTCTTTGCCGAAGAAGGAGATTCCAGGCACCAAGCCCATCGTAGCGCCGAACGCGCCCGCGATTCCACTGTCCACGATCGCCCTCGTCGTAGCATCCTTATCACTCAGACCTTCCGCCTTCGCTCTCTGATACGCCGGAACGAGATCCTGCACAAAGCTCCCGACCCCGAACCCTGCAGCGCCGCCTGCAAGTGCGCCCGCCGGACCACCAACGGCCCCGCCTCCAACTATTCCCAAGCCTCCTAGAGCCGCCGAGGGCGCCGACTCCCCCGCTCCCGACATCAGCTGCACGGCCCACCATTGCGGATCTGACCACCCTTCCCCAATACGTGTTTTCAACAACTTCGAAACCTTATCCTGAGTTTCCGGCGGCGCGTTCGCAAAATCCGCCAGCTTCGTCCCAGGCATCATTGCCTGAATACCCTGACCGAATGCTGTCGTTCCCTGTCCCATTCCTCTGAACAACGCAGTCGTCGCGAGCCGGAAGATTCCCGGATCGCTACTATCATCTGAACTCTTAGGAAGCCCTGAGGGCCTCGTCGGCTCCGGCCAGTCGTAGCCAGCATCTCGGAACGCCCTTCGCATCCGGATCATATCCGGCTGTTGCTGGCGCATCCCCGCCCAATCGCCGGTATCCTTCTGCATATAATCATGCATCCGGTTATAACGGCTTTGCGCTTCCTCCAGAGAATTATATGAAGGGAAGCTATCTAGCCCCTCCTTCTGCGCCCGCGCGAACGCCTGATCCGTCGACAGATGCTGGCCATCCCACACTGTGGGGATATTGTACGTCTTATTATCCACCCCCACTGTGGCCTGGGAGAGGCTCGACCTCGTCCCATCTTCATTATCCACCCCTCCCGAACCCCACAAATTCTTCAAATGCCTTTCATAAAAGGACTTTTCCTGCGGGTTCATTTTGAGATCTTTATCCGCCTCGTCGATATGCGGCGAAGGCGGGGTATAGCCCGAATCCGCGAGGTCTTTGTAGAGCTGCATGTCGTCCATGTCAGTGGTTCAGCATACTCCGAGTGACCTGGTTCCAATCGAAGGAGGAGGTGGGAATCGGGCCTCTCTGTTGACCGATGAGGGTGGGCATCAAGAGCGCGCCAAGGTCATTTCTTGGAATGGGAGGAATGGCGCCCGGACGCGCGTCGCGCTGCTGATCGTACCCGCTGCCTGTTTCCTCCTGACCCGTGAAAGGGGGGTTATACATATCCCCTTTCTGCTGAGGAAACTGGGCATCATATGTGCCAGCCATTGGAGGACCTGGCGGCCCTCCATCAGCTGGTTGGTAGCCAGGAGGGCTCGGGCCCTGTCCAGGCGCCGGCGGTCCTGCAGGGCCCGGTCCCATCGGAGCCGAGGGCGGACCCACTCCCGTCTGTGCCTGTCCCATCTGGTTTCCTTGAAGGGAGGCCAACAGCGCCATCAACTGCGGGTTCATACGGGCATCCCTCCCGGCATCGGTCCGCTAGGAGCCAGGCCCATCATAGCGAGGAGAGGGGCCATCTGCTGCGGGTTCATCTGACCCGCGCCGGGGCGCGGAACGGGCGCTGGAGGCGGCGTCGGAGCGACCGCAGGCCGGTTCATTGCTTGGAACTGCTGTTGGGCAGGATTCTGCTGCCCTCCCTGCGCTCCCATCTTCTCGACCTGAGTGGCCTGTTCCCGTAGGTTCTTACCGATCTTGTCCCGCATGGCCTGATCTTGCTCCGCTGGACTCAGCTGAGGAAGGCCTCCAGGTTGCCCAGCGGCGGCCTGTCCTGCCGCAGCGCCCGCCGCGGGCGCCCCGGCGCTCCCAGGCATCATCCCACCTAGCATCATTGAGAGTGTCATCGGATCCATTTACGTACCTCCTCCTGTCTTTCCTAACGGCTTCAATCCAAGCCGGATGCGAAGGGCATCTGGATCTGTGATGTTGTACTGGTCCATGAAGGTTTTGAAGAGCCTCTCCGGATCCCCTCCACCCTTCTGGACCGCCGCGGACATTCCAGGCCTCGAGAATAGCTGAGTCGAGGATATGGTTTCCTTCTGAGCAGGTCCACCTCGTTGTCCCCGCCACCCTGGGTAGTATTGTTCGAAGGACATGAGAGGTTCGTTCGGGTCCCGCAGAGGATTTGTTCGATATTTCTCGTAATCCCTCCGCGCCGTGAGTTCCGTCGCCGCCTCTTTCTCCCTCTCCCTTGCATCAGCCTCCGCCTTCCGCTGCTCGAGCATTGCAGCCTTCATCTGAGTCATTTCGCCTTCATGAGCAGCCTGTTGTCTCGCCCGCTCTGCTTGAGCTTGCTGGAGTTCGCCCTTTTGCTCGAGAGCTTGTTGCTCCCTCTCTTGCTTCTGGACCGAAGCCGCTGCCTCCCCTGCGTGGCCCAACGCAAATCCAGCTTGCCACAGTCCACTCATCCCCGCCATGGGAGTGAGCATCCCAATTCCAAACTGCATCAGCGCGGCGCGGTTGGACGGGTTATCCATCCATGTGTTCCACCGTCCCGCGAGATCCATCATACCCCCGCCAGCGCGAGAAGGCTGATTTTGCTGGGTCGGTTGGCTCTCTGGAACCGGGCCCTCTTCGTCGTCCTGATCGGCCATCATGGCCTCCCTAAGCGAACTTCTTTCCCCTCAATGCTTCACCAAGACGGAAAGTAGCTGATGGATGGCTCGCGGCGAATATATCCTTCAGAAGATCCCCCGCCGTGTTCGAACGCAACCACGCCGCGTTTGGGTGGAATGGCGGAGGGTTCGTGATATGGGGCTGCGGGATGTTCGGGGTGATCGCGTGGAGGCCCGCGAGCGCCTTCGCGAGGCTATCACTCTGTTTCTTGTCGGGCTTCTCTGGTGGCGCCGCCGCAGCGTCTTTCGCCGCTTGTAGCACAGTGTGAGAATTGTCCTCGACAGACGCCGGTTCTGGAACATTCAAATTTCCCGGCTTCTCGCTCGTATCTGGCTCGGGCGCGGCGCCCGTAGCTGCCGCGGCCTCTGGAGCCGGCGTGGGCGCCACCCTCACCGTTTTCACACGATGGGCAGGGATGGGCGCCGTGTCCGGCAGTGCTCCCACTCTGCTTTCATCCTTCCTAGATGGCTCGGGAACGTTGATGTCTCCTGTCCCCTCCGCTGGATACGGTCCAGGACGCTGCGGGCGAAGCATAGCACCCAAATCCGGTCGGGGAAGGGTGAAAGGTCCACGATCGGGGATCTGTTCTCGTGGAATCCCCTCGCCGAAAGCGCCTGGAGTGCGAGGAGGCTCCACGCCCTCGGGATATGCGCCCTCGATACTCTGCTGAGAAGTCTGCTCCGGCGCCTGGGGGGATACGTTGCCCTCGGGCGCTGCGACGGGCGACGCGGCCCAAGCAGGAGACGGCTGTTCACCTCCTAGACCGCCCGAAGGCGGGCGCTGCTGATGCCCCGGCGGCCTCGGCGTCATATCCCAATTCGGAGTGAGCACTTTGCCCAAATTGCGGAAATCCTGCGCCGGGGTTATGTCTGGAATGTGATGCGGACTTCCCTTCCCTGCGTCTGTTGCCACATCTGTGTCAGCCTGAGCAAAAGCCTTTCCCAGGCTGCGGCGCACTTCGCCCTCGGAAGGCGTCGACCTGAAATGTTCATCCGGCGGCTCGATGCCATGATATGTCATGAGCGACGCGAGGGCGCCGTGGCGATCTGGATTCGCCGCCATATTCGCAATGGCGAAGTTGAAGGGGGTGCGTCCACCCCCTCCCCACATATACGAAGGGTCGTTGTAGTCCTGATCTTCGAGGGCCATTTACATCTCCTACGCGAACATCGCTCCCAGGCTCCCCAACCCTCCCATCATATTTGAGAATGGGGAGTTTGAGCCTCCAAAGAGTGAGCTGCCTATGCTCGCAATTCCAATCGCTTGTTGGAGTGGGGACATCTGCGCCGTCCCCGTACCGGAGGATGTTGTTGTTCCTCCGGGGATCGCTGACGACAGGCCGAGAAGCTGCTCCGCCATCGTGATCGGCTGCATTTGAGGAAAGAGCTGGCTCTGGAAGCCATACGTCGCGAGAGCCTGGTTCAGCGCTTGTTGCACATCACCCACGCCTGACATAGTCGTAGCAGGAATGACCTGCGCTTCCGCGACGCCGGGTGCCACCGCAGCGCCCTTCGCAATCTGGTCCAGGGCGTTTTGATAGTTCTGGCTGACCATGCTATTCACAGTTCCCGCGACCTGCTGCTGTTCGTTCTGGGAAGCAATGCCCTCTGCAATCCCCTGTCTGGAGCCCCCGAAGCCACCAACGCCCGCGGCTCCGCTCGCAATACCTGGGAGGACGGTTTGAGTGAAGTTGCGCTGAATGGGATCGAGAGCGTAGTTTATCGAGCCCATGAGGCCAGGGTTCGTGTTCGGGTCGAGCGCGGCACCTGAGGTGAGGAAATTCGTCCCCTGGGCGGCATTCTGTACCACTCCCTGCTGCGTTGGAGTGGCCCCGATTGCCATAGCCTGTCCAGCTTGTTGCGCCGGCGTGAACCCCGCAATAGGCGCCTGCGATGGAAGCTGAATACCTCCGCTTCCTGCATACTGCTGCGCGAAGGGCATTCCAAGGTTAATCAACTGCTGTTGCTGCGCGCTAGGCGTTGACGTTGTCGTTGCCTGCTGCTGACTGCTCGAGCTTCCGCCCATCTTAGTTCTCCCGTCCGATCGTTCCGACAGGAATCACGATCACTGACTGCACATCCCGCGCCGCGACGAGGCGCCTGAGCTTCCTGCTCCACCCTTCGCGGCCTGTAATTTCCACATCACAGCACCCATGTTGCTGCGCGAACCTCCGGAACACATCGACAATCACCTCTAGCATCCCATCCAGCCCTGTCCCGAAAGCCCACAAAACCCTCAACGTCTTGATCCCCGAAGGATAGGTATCCAGCCTCGTGAAAATTATGAGGTCCGTCCCCGCCGTCCACACCTGGATCTTCTGACCTACAATATCATCGACCAAACTTTTTTCAGAGAAGTATCGTCCGAACCTCACATCCTCTCCAATCCGCGTGCGGATTTCTTCCCAATTCTCATGGACCTGCTCCACCGACAGCCAGCACATCAGAGTGCTATCAACCGATGAACTTCCAGCCTGTAGACTTGTAGACATACAATCCTTCCCCGCTTGCGATGGGAGGATGAGTACCGTCGGAGTAGAACAGAAGCCCCACTCGAGGATTCGTTGGCACCCTCGACTGCGGCACGAACTGGGTCAATTGAGATCCAGCCATGACCCTCGAGAGCTTTTGGAACTCAATATAAGCCCACTGAATACCCCCCTGGATCTGCTGGTCGCTGAAGCTCGGCGGCGCCGCAGGGGTGTAGATGACTGCTCGTGGTGTCTCGACCATCAGAATTTACCTGCTATTGCCAGATCCATCTTATAGCCATCGAGACGGAAATCCGCCAGAGACGAGAACTGCAGCGCGATCGACCTTCCTTGCCCGAACGTCCCATCGACCTTGATCTGGGTGTTTGGATCGAAGGTGACCGGAGCGTTCCACCTTATCGGACCGTTCGGAGTATCCTGATATCCCACCTGGATTTGGATGGGCGACGGCGCCACCACCTTCGGCCACAGGTTTTGGATCATCTTCCGATGCTGGAAGTCCTCGATCCATTCGCCTTGACGTGTTCGTCCTAGCACTCCCAGATCTAACCTCTGCAGGATACCGTTAAAGTTCACCCCATTTCGAAGCGGGGTATCATCGAGCATGTAGAACTGTTTGTTCGTATGATCACACACGATCACCTTCCGACGAAACTGTGTGGACCACGGATCGATGTCGGAGTTCCAGGGTATCGTAGCATCAACCCACTTCGTTCCTGGGGAGGCGACGAACGTTCCAATCGCTCCTCGAGTGAACGAGATGTCCGCTTCGGAGATGGCATTATATCGATAGTTCCAGATGAGGGCCCGATTTGGTGGAATCGTCCCATCCGCGTTCACGGGGGCGCCCGAAGACGGATAGCAGACCCATATCTCCTCATATGGCGGATTCGAGAGGAGGAAAGAGTTCACATATGCCGTCGGATGGAGCTGATTAAAGAGGTATCTCTTATAGCGCCGGTTCAGCAACGGCTCAGCCACAAAGCCATTATGAAGAACCAAATCATCCTGAGAGAGGAAAACGTGCTTCAGTCCATCCCCCGTGAGGGCCACGCAATTCGCGGTCAGGAGCCCAGCAGTCTCGAGGAAAACTTGATCTTGGAAGATGTATGTTCCTCCAACGAACACAAACCTCCAAACGGAATTCTCCTTGTAGACGAAGAATTGGCCTCCCAGCTCCTGCCCATCCATGATTTGGCCGGAATCCACATCCCCAAGAAAAACCCGGCCAGCGTTGTGGGTGGGGTCGCCGAAATCCCACGTCGTCGGGAGGGAGCCGGGCTGCGCCTCGTTCGACCATCGGACTTCATGCGGTGACACGCCGCCGGAGCCGGTGATATTCAACGCGAGCAGATAGACGAGGAAGCTCCGTATGACCTTGCACGTCACCGGATGGTCGGGATGCGTTCCCCAATTCGTCAAGTCGGCCATGAGCTGAGGGGTGATCGAATCATATTTCGCCCAGAACTGGGGAGGATCCGTCCCATTATTCATCACCGGAACGCCACCTATAATCGTCCCGTTCCATTGCGGGAGGTTCGGGGCGGTGTAGGCTCCGGGTGTTTTGCTGATCTTGGTGTTTGAGGTTCCGTCCCACACCCAGATATCCGTCGGGGAAGCCCAGAGCCAGAAGGGCTGCGCTGGCGCGGATACATATAGGATAAAGTTCGGACTCTGAGCCACGGGGCTATTGAACCTCGAGGACCACCCCTTCAGCTTCTCCACACCATTCGCAAAATACCTCACGTTATTGTTGAAGGACCAAGCTTCCGGGGGAGTTTGGTATGCGGGAACATCCACAATACCACCCACGGAGGCCAGATTATCTATCTCGATCTCAGGCATCACTTACACTTTTCTATCAGCTTCGCGATTAGGAGATCATTCTTCTCGAGCTCTCTCGTCGTCCGATCGTAGGTCTTGTTTAGCGAGATGTACATGAAGCCGAGGAAGATGAGATTTAAGAGGAGAAGCATGAAAAAGGCCGGATGGCCCTTCAATCCATCTATCATGGACTGGAAGACCTTCACACCCTCCTCTCCAATCCCAGGGTTCATTATATGAACTCCCAATCCACCTTTCCCTTCCCATTCAACCCCAGAGCTCGATCCATCGCTGGCGACACATCGAGTCCAGCTTTGTTCGTTTTCCTCCCCCTCATATCCGTCCCCGTCTCAGCCTGCGGTCGAGTATTCGTTTCCCAATAGGGATCGTTCGTGTTCCAGGGCCCGACATCCCAGATCTCCCCCACGGCGGACACGTTCACCTCCCGGTTATACACCTTTACCCTCGGCCGAGAGCCCTTGAATTTGTAGGGAAGGGCGACATACATATCCGTGTCGTTTAGGGTCTTTTTCGGATCGTAGGCCGAGGTGTTGGGGTCTGCCTTCCCTCCAAACTTCGTACACACGATGTCGGTTTGGTTCCAGGGGATTGGAGCTGGGCTCTGCGTCTGGTCCTCGGGATCGATCGGGACTGCAGCGTTCACAGGAGTGGCAACTCCTGCGATCGCATCACAGATGGCGGAGAAATTCGCCCGATAGAGGTTCGCGTCGGTGGAGGAGTCGACGAAACACACCTCAAGCAAAATCGCCGGCTTTTTGGTGTTGTTGAGGAAGTACAAGTCCGTGCGCTTCTTGGCGCCCCGATTTACGAGTCCTCCCGCTTCGGACATCGCCATCGACACAGCAGCCGCCAACTCGCCTTGGCTGACGTACAACACCTCACATCCCATCGGCTTCGATGTGGTTTGATAGGCGTTGAAGTGAACGCTCACATCATACTCACGTGCTTGAGCATTGTGGTAGTCCACAATGGTCTTGAGGTTCTGGCTCTGGGTGGTGGAAGTGTCGTCGTGGAATGTCTTCACCTCCACTCCCAGATTGCGGAGCAAGACCGCAACCTCCTCCACAACGCGGCGCGCCTCGTCCACCTCATCGAGATAGCCCTTCGCGCCGCGGACCTTGGCGCCGTGACCTGAGGATATGACAATCCTCACGGCGCTTTCCCCGGGTTCTCGTGCCAACCGAGCATGGACTGCCCGCCCATATCCATCGTGCCGGGCTCCTCCATGCTATCGTTGTTCATCGCCGGCGGCTTATCTCCAGACGGGATTTCCCGTCTCTGCGGCATCTGCCGCTTCCCGATTGTCTTATGGCCGGGAGCTTCGCCATTCTTGCCATGTCCGGCACTCGCGCTGGGAACGTGACCCACGAGCTTCCCTCCGTGCGGGCTCTTCTCTCCACTTTCGTGGAAATGAGAATACCCGCTGTCAGGATTTTCGTTGTGACCTTTCGCCATCAGAAATCTCCTTCCTTCTCTGCTCTCTTCTCCGCTTTCGACTCGGTCCGCTCGTGTTCGGCGAACCGTTTCATCTCGGTATGGCCATGGGCCTCATACGGCTTCGTGAGGCCTTTGATTTGATCCCAGTCCACCTGCGGTGGACTGGAGGAAGAGTCCTTCCCGGCGTGCGCCGTCGTCTCCCAGTCGATGTTCTTGCCGGAAGTTTCCTTCTCAGCAAAGTGGGAGTATTTTGGGTCGCTTCCGTGGTGGCCACCCTCGACTGGTCTCTCCCCCAGCACATCCTTAAACCAGCCCTTTTGCTCTGGCATAGAAGTCTTCCTTTCATTCGACAACGAGAAGTTTGTTGAGGACGAGGGTGGGTTGGAGGTTATTATGCGCTCCACCTCCACCAGAGTTCGTCGTGAGGCCGGACACGGACCAAGCGCGGGTGTCGTTGATGGTCACGGATGAGTTGCCGCCATCATTCGTATGGCTGGCACCACCTACCTGCGGACCGAACGTCCCACCTTGATCGTGAGCAGAAGTGGAAGCGGTAATGGTTCCGGAGGATACGGAGGCGGAGCCCGAAATGCCCAACTGGGGGACTTCGCTCGTGGTGAGGGTATGAGATATCTCACCGAGGAAGAAGCCGACGACGGCGGCCGTCCAGATGCCAGCGCCTGCATCTGGCGCCGCGAGAACCCTCGCTCTCACATCGAACGTGTTCCCCGCTCCCATTACAGCTACGTATTCGGGGTAGTTCGCGGCATTCAGAATCTGCCCATTCGGGAGCTCGTATCCCGTCGGCGGCGCCACGCTCCCGCTCCAGGTGATGATCGAGCCCACAGGAACCCTCGGAACTCTCATCGCAAACCACGCCGTGCCGGACCATATCACCTCCGTAATATGACCGGGAATGCAGCGCCGCGCCTTGCTCAATCCAGCATACTCTCCACTCTGGATCGTCCCCGCTGAGGGGAGGATGAAGAATGGATTTGTCCCCGTATTCAATTTGATAAGCCGACAGCTCCATCCCGCATTCACCGCCGTGAGCGCCGGGAGGGTTACATTCTGCACCGCGCTCGTCGTGTCGATGGTGACGAGAGCGTTTTGATGCGCGATGGTCAGAGCGACGGTGTTGACGGGAGGAGCGGATGGGAGATAGAATGGCGCCGCAGCGCCGGGGAACGTATTCTGCAAAACACTCTTAATCAGCCTGAGGTGGTCCGCTCCCTGGCTCTCGAGATCAGAGGACGGCGGGTTCCCTGGAACCAGACCGGCTATGTATGTTGCAGATTCGAGGCCCATTACAGTCGCGCCCCCATATGGAACGAGCGGCCCGCAATCTCTCTTTCATAAAGGAGGGCCTGGAAGGCCTTAATCGCTCCTCGAGAGTTCGGCATATCCAGCCCCTGGGGGTTTCCGTAGAGAATAACGTTGAACAGCGCCGTGGCATCGGGATCTCGAGCGGTCATTGCCATCCGCCTCCCCGCGAGTCCGATGAGGAGCTGCGGCGCATTCGTCAACCACCCATTCACCGTATTCGCCCCACCTACCGGGAGGTCATGTGTGAAGTATGACCACGTGAGGTTATATTGTTTGTCAGGGCCGGGATATATCCGGATGGTGGATTTTCGAAGGACGTAAGCGGCGGGGGTGCCGGGAGTGAAACTCGTATCCTCCGACTGGATTATCTCCACGTTCCCCTGCCACCACACCTTCCTCGGACCGAAGAAGAACTGCTCCGCTTGCTTCAGGTCGAACTTCTTCAGGTAGACCGCAGGCCCCGGCTGATTTTGGTAAAAGCGCAAGTTCCCGTCTTGGCTGTCCGACTCCTTGATGAAGTTTGAAGGGAGGGGATACTCCTGAGGAGTGGCCACCGGGGGATTCGGAGGATTGATCACGAAGGACTGATCCTCCTGCAGCAGCCACCACGGCAGAGTATCTCCCTTTTCCAGCTCATCTTGTTGGAATTGGAGGTTGTTGATGATGGACTGGGTCAGGTCCGTGCGGAAGCCCATATTTTCCTGAATCTGTGAGACTGCAGTATCACGGTCCATCAGCAGGCACTCCCACAGGTGTTGATGATCGAACTCGACCATTGCTGCGCGGCCCAGATATTCCCCGTCACGGAGGTGTAATGAGCGCCGTCGGTGTAGGTATTCGCTACCCCACCCCCTGGAATGGCGTCCATATTCGGACCGACGAAGTTATGTGTATCGCCGCCGACGTTCGTTGCTGCCTGGGCAATGGTATCGGGGCAGGTGAAGGGGGGACTCGCGCCGCCATGCACACCGTTGCCGAACGTCCCACTAGTTTGATTGTAGGTGTCTTGAGAAATAATCCACTGGTCATTCGCTCGAGCTGCCGCCAGCCCACGTTCATACGAGATCACAGCACGGAGGTTCGAGGCGTAGGTTGCTAGAGAAATCCCCCCAACACAATCCGCCTGACCTTGTTGGTATAGCCATGCTCGCGGCGTGATGCCGAGGGTAGTGAGCCATTGCGCTGCGATCTGAAGTCTGAGGTTCGTTCTTCCTAGAGTAGAGCCCGCCGGACACGGGGCGGCTGAGGAAACCGGCGCCCACTCACATACGGAGGACCCTCCAATGCCCACCGTGATCAAGCCAACGCCGGACGTTCCATACTTCCCACCTGCACCCCCCGTTCCTGAAATCAGCTGATCACACAACCTGCTCAACCATCCGAGATCGGCTCCATTGACCTGAATGGTAGCTCCGATGACAGGGTCGGAGGCGATGTAGTAGTTGCCGTTATACGGGGAGAGATTGATGCACTTCGCACCATTTGTGGGGAAGTAGTATGTTGTAAGAGGAGGGACGGATACATTAACGATGTGCGATTGCCCTACCGCTACGAACCATGCAATTGACGGAACATTCGAAGGGAAGACTTGGATCTTCCCGGCAGCAGACCATTGAATCGGGCCGAAACTACCTGCGGCGGTGTTGATATCCGGGAGGCCATACACATTCCGATCGTCGGGACGCCCCGCCTCACGGGCGCCTACAGCGCCCACCAGGACCGTAAGGAGAGCGAGAGCTGTGAAGGTCTTCATTGTCCCCTCGTGTCCGCCCAGCCCGTCACGGTGAAATCCGCCTGATCTCCCGACGCCCGCGTGCTGACGAAGCGGAGCTGACCAGTTGTGTTCGAGTAGATTTGGACCTGGGCACAATTTCCGTTAGTCGATCCAGCCCAAATCGTCGAGGCGCCGTAACCTGCGATGGGATCCGGGCTCATTAAACCCGGACCGAAGATGAACATTGATGTCGTAAGGGAAGGGTTGAAGATACACGAATTTCCGATGATTTTTAGAGAAAGGCCGTTCGGGAAGGAGGTGAAGGTGAACGAAACTCCAGCCGAACTCACCGCCTGCGCCGCGAAATCATGCTGCGGGACCTTCAAGAGAAAATCGTTCCCGAGTTGGGTGAAGAGGAGATTGTTGCCCCCTTTTCGCACAATCGCCCCAATGCGGCGCTTGAGAGTGTACGTGCCCCCCGGTCGGGTCATGGTGGGAGAGGTAGCCGACGCAGAACACAGGATATCATTCACGGAACCTGTGGAGATTAACCAAATCCACCACGTGCCATCGGCGATCGCTCCAGGGCCTTCAAGACATCCGCTCGAGCTTCCCGTGGCCCACAGGACCGTCAGATCCTTCGCCGTCTGGCCCACGAAGTTGATGAGGGCGGTGTTTCCGCTATCCGCCGCCGAGCCAGCGCCCACATCAATCTGGTTTGTGTTCGTGCCTCCCGTATTCTGCATGAGGAGGCCGGATAGATAGTTCGGCGGTGTCCCGCCCGCGATGGCGGTCCCGCCTCCCGATACCGTCCACTGGGAGCCGTTGCAATATGCTTGGACGTGGAGCGACCCTCCCCCCGCAATCACGGCGCCGAAGCTATTCGTCGTCGAATCTGTGACGGAGGCGACACTTCCATCACTTGTCGAATTACACGTCGCCAGCCCCGCAAAGGTCTGCGGTCCGTTCTGCACCACCCCCACACCGGGGTCCGTGGGATTGGAGGTGGACCCGACGTACAAACCTTTCTTTAAGGTCGCTGCAAGGGTAGTGCTGATCGAGTTTATGGGGGTTACAAAGAACTGATAAAACGCATCATGGCTCGAGGATGACCACGCCTGGGCAGCGGTAACTCGAACGATAGCTTGATTGCCCGTGAAACCAGGAATGCTCGTATCATACCCTCCCCAAGCGAATTGGCCGAGGGTGAAGGGAACCGAGCCTCCTGTCGTGGTGGTTGCGGGGACCGCGCCAGTCCCACCCACGTTCCAGAAATTGATAGTATCGGCGTAGTTGAAGCCGTTTGAATAGCTGTAGAGATTGAGGACAGCAGCATTCCCTGACGCCCCCGAGTCGGCAGGGAAGAGATTGAGCATAGACTGCGCGCCTGCGGTCGGATTCGATGTGACGCTGGATCCAGCAGCGTTCGAGTTCAGCGATTTCGACCAGACTCCGTCGCCTCGAAGGAACCACTGAGAGGTTGGGGATGCAGGAGGACTCGGCAGCGCCCCCGCTGCCCATTGGAGAGTTGCCGTACTTGTCCCGGCGTTCCAGGATTGAACGACCAAAGATTGCCCGGCAGCCGGAGGGCTCGCGGGGAAGTTGAGGACTTGGTTCGCAGTTGGGGATGGGGCTGCGCCGATGCCGAAGAAGTTCCCGTTGACTCCTCCGTAGAAGTATAGAAAGCCCGGGGCCGGCCCTCCCGGGACACCAGGAGGAGACCCCAGCTGTGGACCGGCGGAAGCAATCCACCCTCCGATGCCGTTGGTGCTCCGCCAAGGCAGCGTTCCGAAAAGGTTGCCGAAGCTCTGGTCGAACACACCTCCCACGCCGCCGAGGGCGGCTGGACGACACTGGCCCGCGGAGGACGTTGGGTTCGCCCACACTTGGCCCGCAGCGCACTGGCCGGCGGGTTGAGCGCCTGCGGTGCCTACGAGAGCGAGCAGCGCAACACCTGCAAGGAGGATCTTCTTCATCCCACACCCCTCACGAGCCATTTGTTCGGTGGATCGGGCCGGAGGGCGAGCACACCGAAGTTCGAGAAAATCGTAGGAGTCACGGTGCCGTAGTCGAAGCTATCCCCCACCGCAGGAGCGGGCGTGATGGGCGCGGCGCTTGCATTTCCAAACATATCATAGATCACCAGGTCGAGGCCGGTGATGTTCGCAGCGCTCCACGCCGCGACGGACGGCAGACTGACCGTCACGGAGGTCTGGCCTCGAGTATCCACGCCCACCTCGAGGTCCGTCGTCAGGATAGGGATGACAGGAGATGAAGCGGGCTTTCGGACCGTGGGGATGGGCGGCGGCGTCACCCCACTCGCATTCGAGGCTCCGAAGTCATATGCGTTCATTCGAGAGGTCATGGAGGCCTCACGTTTGAGTGTAGTAGATCCTCCCACTCACCTGCACGGCGGCGGAGAGGATGAGAGCGTAGGATGCCCCGACCTGACTATTATACCACGCGATGGTGTCGTAGTCGAGGATAAGGGCGCCCGAGGGGAGAAATGGCATCGGACCATCGTTTATGATGATGTTCCCCGGCGGCGGCCCCACATCCGAGATCGTGACGTTCACAGCCGCTGCTGCGACAAGCCACAGCTTGTAAATCCGGATGTATTGTCCCGGCTTCGCGGGGATAATGATATTCGACCCGATCGTGTTCACGTTGACGAGAGCAGTGGTTAATCGAGGCGGGTCGTAGATAGTTGTTCCAGGCATGGCGCGGACCTCCCTCGAAGATGGGGCGAGATAGCTACACTATTTCGCCCCAAATTCGTCCGACCTCACTTACTGAACCACTTCGGCACAGCGAGCTTCATGAGGGAGAAGAGGAAAGTCACACTCCCCGCTGCGAGGGTCGCGACGGTGGCGCCCCCATCGTTCGCATGGGCATTGAGGGTGATGGCGGAAGCGGAGGTGTTGATTAGAGCGTGGACCCGAGAATCCGTCATCGACATCGCGCCCACGCCGGTCAGGGGAGGCAGCGTCACCGTCTGCGGCGCCGCGGCGCCGAACGCCAGGATGACCGGCATTGTGGTGGCCGTGAGAGCCAACGCGCCCGTCAAATTGATAAGCGAGTTCGCCCACTGCATGTTCTGCATTTCCTTACTATCATAGATCTGCGTGCCTTGGAGAATTGAACGAGGCATCGGAATCCCTCCTACCCTCGAAGAGGGAGGGTGTGGGGCACCCTCCGTACCCAACCCGCCTTTCGCGCCGACTTACGTCGACGAGATATTGCCGAGATAGGCGCAGGTCAGGCCACCTCGGTCAACCATGATAGAACAGTCCGTCTGGACGAAGCCTCGCCGCACATCCTCATCCGGCAACTGCACATCATCCTTCACCTTCGTGTCCCGGCCCTTCATGCACACGTACTTCAGGGAGGCGAAGTCGATGGCGAACATCGACTTTCTATACAAACCATGGAGGGACAGGAGAGGATGGCTTCGTAGCAACAACCTCCCACGGGGGAGGATGAACTCCTTGAAATCAAGACCGTAGATTTTGATTTCCTGGGAGAAGTTGATGCGAAGGTTCGTCGAAGCCTGGACGATCTTGTTCAGCTCGATGATCGCCTGATTGCCGGCGAAACAGATTCTCGTATCCCCGCCCTCCGTATCAAAGTTGAACATGGGGTTCACGGCGTCGAGGAATGTTGACACTGTCGTGGGGACAGTGTATATTGTCGTGTTCGTCGCAGGGATGAACGTTCGGAGCCCGCCCATGAAGCGGAGGGGCTTTCCATTATCCCCCACGGTTTGAAATGGTGCGCCGTTGAAGAGGAACGCCATTTCGATGTCGCGGGCGTGATCGAACATCTTGCGTTTCTTATCATTCGACCACGCGTTCCCGGTACGGGCGAACGTCTCGTTCACGGTGCCCGTCAGCTCATACGTGTCCTTGAAGATCTGGGTGTAGTTCTTGAATTCGATCGGGTTCCGGGACACGGCGGTAGGTGCGCCGGTGCCTTCAGCAAAGGACGATCCGATCTTCGTCAGATTTGAGCCGGAGGCGATGGCGCCCGGCGTCGTACCCTGCACGCCGCGGAGCGCGACGAACTGGGTGTCGCTCAATACGTTCTGGACCTGGATGCGCTCGAGGGTCGTGATATCCACCACATCCGCCGCACCCTCGACCAGGAGCACATCTCCAGGTTTCAGATGAAGGGCGGACGACCACACGGCGCCGGCGGTGGTGTTCGTGGGATCGGCTGACACGATGGTGACTGTGGTGTCGGTGGCCACGAGGGCGCCGGAGGTCGCAGCGCGCCACAGCGTATTCGGCTCTGACCACCATTGGAACTGGGGATCGTTGACCGTCTTCTTACCCGCCTTCCCTGTTAGGGCGAAGATGGGCGCCGTGCCGTTCGGGTTGTAGAAAAGGATTGACTCGCGGAAGTCGGTGGGGCGCTCATCCGGTCCCCAATCGCCCGTTCCGCGCAGCCCAGCGACTGCACCAGTCATGACTCATTCCTATTCGTCGAAGGATTGCCCCATTCCACTCCAGGGGTTGTCCTGACCTTGGCCCGCTGGCGTCCGAGGTGCCCCGTGGCCGACTCCTCCAGCCGGCGAAAACGCGGGCGCTCGAGGAGCGCGCTGGCCATTCCCGCGAGCTGCGCCCGCGGCGTTTAATGGAAGTCCAAGCTGCTGGCACACATACCTTCCTACGAACTGGATCGCCTGGTCCCTCGGAACCTGCGGGTTCATGCTTCGGAAGGTCGCGGCAACCTGAGCCACGACGTTCTGAACACTCGCATCCCGCATGTTGATCTGGGGGAATGCAGCTGAGAAGGCGTCGACGGCCTGATTATTCTGACTGCTTTCATTCAGGTACCCTGCGATCATTTGCGGGACCATATTCGCAATCTGATTGATCGTGGTCGTCGCGGCTTCATAGTACAGCTGAGCGCCCAAGCGACTGAGGATGTTCGGCAGCGCCGCCACGGCGTCGTTTTCGAGTGCCGTGATCTCGTCCTTCAGCAGCTCGACCTTGAAGCGCCCGTTTGCGAGCGCGGAGACGATGTCGTTCCGCGAACGCTGCAGCTCTCCAAGGAGTTCACGCGGGGTCTGGGGAGAAGGAGCCCCAATCCTCGCCGGCGCCTGCTGCGTCCCTTCCACTGGCTGCTGAGGCTGCTGGGGAGGTTGTGTCCCTGGCGCCTGAGTCGGCTGGGCGGTTTTCGGGGCTGCTGGCGCTCCCGGCTGCGGAGGCGCAGCGCGAGAAGGAGTGGGCGGGGAAGCGGGGGCACGAGTCGGTGCCGCTTCCTCGGATGGGGGAGTTTCAGGAGGTGAGGCCTCCCCGGGAATTTCGACCCCATCCAGGTCGCCCATAGTGTTGAATTCGGTCGGGAGGGTGAAGGGGTCGCTAGACTCTCCAGCGCCCGCATCCACTGGCCCACCTTCGGTGGGAAGATCACCCATCATTCATCTCCCGTTAGATCCATGTCGGAACCCGCGTACTTCTTACTGATCGCGTCGGCATCCTGTAGAATACTGCCGACAATCCCCCTTGCGAGACGCAATCCCATAATCGCCCCCTTATCTGCTTCCGATTTCAACACGCCGTCAATCCCTCCCCCTGGGCTTAGAACTGCATTCACCTTCGTGTTGATATGCTCGTCGAGGATGGAGATATAGATCTTCCAGCCCTCCAAGGCTGTCAGGGGCCGTAGCTTGCTCGCTAGTTTGAGGCTGTGTTTTTCATCCTCGTGGGGGGGCATTAGAATGGACCCCCACCCAGGTTAGGTTGGGAGGAGGATAGATCAAGTCCCGCAGGGGACGTGCCGCCGGAGTTCATCGCGCCCGCCATCGCCTGCTGTCCTCTGCCACCAATCGGTAATGGTACCACATTCCCATTCCCCTGCAGGTTCGGGTTTGCCCCAGGTGGCATCACCTGCACGCGGAACTGATTGAAGTTCCGGATGCCACAGAGATTCCCGATATAGGCGAAGAGCTTCCAAAAATCGAGCTGCTGCATGAGCGGGGGAATTTGCCGCGCTTGCCCGAGGATCTGCTGCCACAGGTTAGCAAGCGCCAGCCTGTCGATGGGGAGTGTGCCGTCGACGGGAACCAGATCGTAGAAGCCTGAAATCATGTCGGGCGTTACACTGATGAAGCGCTGCGCATCGTTCGCCAGGCTCCCCATAATCCGCAGTTCGAACTCATCATCAAACCACTGCTGGCTTTGTTGGACCAGCTTCGTGGCGTGAGGAGACATCCCCATCGCGGAACACCACTCGGCGAGGGTCTTCTGGCGATTGACTCCGAAGCCAGTGGACGTTCTGACTTCCGTCGCTGTCTTCCGCCCGCCCGCGAGGGCGCCGAACATTTGATCGTTGATGCCCGTTACCTTCTCCCCGAAATCGAAGACCGTTTCGATGTCCGCGATGTGGGTTCTGGTAACGTCTTGAACAGGGACCTGATAGAAGAAGTTTCGAATATCTCCTCCATACGCCTCAGGGCGGAGTCGATAGATGAAGCCTGGACCTCCATCCTCTGCATCTCGGATAACAATTTTCGACGGGTCGATGATGAATTGATTGTTGAGAGAAGCTCGTACGTTGTAGAAATGTGTGTTGATGAGCCAGTCGAGAGTGTTTTGGATATCTCGAGCAACCTCCGGAATTCCTCTTGCCCAGAGTCCATAGCCCTCGATCTCCGCGGTCATGACATCAAATGGGAATTTCCCATGGGCGGCACCGAGGGGCTGCGCTCCGATTATCAATGACAAGTCGCCCGTGATGGTGAAGACCCACTTTTCAGGATACTCCGAGTCCCCGAGACCCCATTCCTTCTGCATCAGATCTACGTACACCTCGTACACGTAGAAAGCCATCGGATGGCCCTGGTCCTCCGCGTCGAGGATGAAGCCGGGGATCTCGGGGCGCTCGAGGATCGACGATCCCATGTTCACGAGTTGGGAGGGAGCGAAGCGGGACGTGACGAATTCGGTGTTCATATAGTAGCCAAGGTTCCGGCGCCGGATCATCTCGTTCCAGCCCAGGACAAAACGGCGCGCGCAATACTCGCCCTTTTGGAAATCATAGAGGGGAAAGCGAGGGTCGTGGTAGAAATCGAAAGGACTGACATTGAAGAGTTTATTTCCTCGGTATCCTGGGACCTGGATGGATTCCTGGACCTTCGATGTCTTCCCTTTCAAGGGATCAGTGACCTCTGCGATCTGGGAGAACTGAACTATCTCGTCCTGCCACCAGTTTGCGATGATCCCCGTTCCATACTTACAGCAGTCCATGACCCAGATGTAATAGGGGACCAGCATCAGGCCCGTTTCGACTTGGTAGCCGATCAGGGCCTCGACGGCCTGGACCTGCTGCTCGCCTTCACCATGGCGGGCTTGGAATTGATGAACAGGGGATCTGGAGAAGAAGACGGAGGTGAGATAGGTGTGCGCTGCCATAGTCAGCGCGTAAGAATAGGGGAGCTGGAGAGTTGTGTAGGTTTGATAGCCTTCCCGATCTCTCTTCCCCCGGCGGGAGGCGTCGATATCCGTCTCCGGGATGTAAGCAAGGATCCTCTCCTCGGCTTTCTGCCACTTTTCCACTTGTTTCGCGCGGGCGCGTTCCGCAAACCTAATCCGCGCCGTGAGCATCGAAATAATCTTCTGGTGGAGTGGAGATCCCTTCGGGATCTCTCTTGTCATACCGGGCATGGGACGAACACTCTGCTGCGCTGCCACCTTCGGTGGCCGCTCATGGACACCCTCGATTGAATTTCACCTTCTCAACTCCCGTATCATCCCCATATTCATCTACAGCCAGCTCGAGGAAGGGGTTGACGATTGATCCAATAGCGAGGGAAGAGCTGTCGAGAATATCATCATGCCCGATTCCGGGACGGTATTCAGTCCACTGGGTGATGAAGGCGGTGTGGGATTTCCGAACATGGATGTGCCGCTGGCTTGCTGGCCCACTGAGCACATTGACAATCCGAGTATGTTTGGATCGAGAGGTACGCTTTGAAATCTCGGAGGTGTCGGTGATGACGAAATAGATCCCGCGGCGCTGCATCTCTTTTTTCAACAACCACTCGAGCGTTCGCTGATACGCAATACTCTCGACGACAATCCTCGCGCAGCCATGACGAAGCGCCAACTCCATCGCGGTGGTGACAGACCAGTTCGGCTCATGCCCACGATTCACTGCTAGGTCGACGAGGTAGTATTCCCCCTTCACTCTCCGCCAGACGGTCTGGGCTTCCCAATCTCGGCCTGAAAGGCCCTTCGCAAGGGCCACATCGGAAGGGGGTGGGACGGGATCAATTGCCAGGACGGTCATTCCGCCTCGAGGAAGCTCATCGTAGTATTGGAGCCAGTCGGCTTTGAGGGGACAGAGTTCCGGCGCCGTGATTTTACATTCCATTTCCCTGAGGAAGGTGGATAGTTTATTCAGGGCAATAGCGGCTTGTTTCTGCTTCTGGAGCTCTTCCGTCGGATAACGCTCCTCCCAAACACTCTTCTGGAATTCAAGCGGGAAGTCCTTCGACTGCTCTGTCCAACATCCGAAGGTGGAGGTTTTCCAGCTCGGCGACTTCGACGCCAGCGCCGAAATGTCCTCAGAGTTGATCGGGGTCTGAAGGATCGCCATTTTCGCATTGGGTGCGTCCGCGGAGGGGGCGAGGGAATTCATCACCGCGCCGAGGACGAGGTCGATGATCTTCTCGCGCTGTTCGGTCGTGGCGGCGTTTTCATCCGTCACCACATCGTCGCACACGATGAGATCTGGACGATAATCATCAAAATTAATGCCGCGGATGTTGCCAGTAATACCAACCCCAAGCACCCATATCGGGGTTTCCTCAATCCCATGATACACTTCCAACTCTGTCTCAGACCATTTCACCCCCGGCCTGAGATCGAATGTCTGAGCAAACGGAGTTTGAGTGTTCGCACCGGTTAGGTCTCGTCGGGCGATGGCCCTCTGGAGCCATCGAACGCTCCGGGTCGCATGGGCTTCGGAGGCCCCGATGTAGAGGATAGTTCGCGATATGCCGTATGCAATCCGCTTCGAGGTAAACAGCCGAAGGGTGGTGGTTTTGCTGCCTCCACGGAAAACCCGTAGATTGACGAAGCGAGAAGCTGGATTCTCGAGATCATACCACACTTCTTTCAGGAAAGGAGGACTGATTTGCCGCGCCGCCTTCGGGAAGAAGTAGCGAGCGTAGAGGTCCGAGTCCACGGCGCAGAGGCGTACAAGTTCCCCAAGACTGATTTTTGTCTGGGCGTCCAAAGGATTACTCCGCTGCGCTGTGGGCGATCAATATTGCGAGATCAAAGCGGCGCCCGCCATCTCCACTGTCCCCGAGGACGAGAGGATGCACACATCAGCGCCCGGGGATGTGCCGGCGCCGAAACTCAGCAGCCCCACACCGAAGTTCAGGATCTGCCCGGCTGCGATGTTCATCCCATTCGCAGCCGTAGTCGAGCCCACGATGGCCTTCGTGTTCGTGCCGCAGAGTGCCCCGGTGCCCTCGACGACAGAGATGCTCACAGGCCCAGAGGGAACAAGGAGGAGGGTGCAGAGATAGTTCTTTTTTCCTTGAACGCCGGATAGGATCTTCGTCGAGGTGGTGATGGAGATGGGGATGGAGACCCGAGGGGCTTGTGTACACGGGTCGTGTGTTTGAGCAGGCGCTGCCTGCGGCAGCGCCATGAGAGCCAGAAGCAGAAAAAGCCGAATCTTCATGGAAGCTCCTCCGACGGTTCACTCACTCTCCATCCTCACAATTCACCCTTCATCCTCAAGGAAGTCGAACAGAGGAAGGAGCGCGGGAGGAGAATTCTCCTCGACCACGCTCACTCCCTCGTCCGACGGAATGGGATGATTGCTCTCGACTTCAACCACCCCACCACCATTGGGTTTATAGGAGGAATATCCTGCTGCGCTGCGACCTACGGTCGCGGTTTCGATGACCCTCATCTCCTCGCTCCGCCGCAGCGCAGCGCGCGCCTCCGCGAGATCACTTGCAGAAACGGGCACGATGACCTGCGTCGCCCCCCCATTGACGTTGACCTGCACCGCGCTGCGACCTTCAGTCGAAGCCCCATACCCCAGCTTCGTCAGAACATTATGTGAAAGTTCAGCAAGCTGGGGAAGCGGAATCGCCTTCCCCTTTTCCTCCAGGATATCTTGCAAAAGGGACAAAGACTTATCCGCCACCCTGGAAAGACGATGAGTAATCACAGCATCCGTCTGCTGCCGGATTTCCTTCCTTCTCTCCTCAAGATGAAACTTGAACAAATCAGAATTAGTCACGTAAACAACCGTCGCAAAAGAAACCCCAAGCTCTTCCGCCAGCTCCTTCTTATCCATCATCGGACAAGCTACCATGACCTCAATCAGATGGAAATACCAGGGCTGCATCCGCATAGGGCTGTAGCGGACCTCAGAATGGGGGGCCTCAAGCGGGACTCGCGGCAGCGCGCTCATGCTTCGATAATGCTGCCGAAGGCAGCATTGTTCCCTGGAATCCTCCCACCGCCCCAAGCTGGATTTCTGAATGGATCAATGTCCGAATGGATCAACGCGGGCCGTCAGGCCCGGGCCCGCACGGGGCGATGGGTTTTTGTCACGTCACTATCGCGGGAGGGG
>Ga0126381_100000912_pt1 | contig 31975 bp, 25 predicted proteins | sample PanSoiMetPlot_28_FD_96465 | JGI IMG/M metagenome (GOLD analysis project Ga0126381, IMG submission 96465) | Tropical forest soil microbial communities from Panama - MetaG Plot_28 | ecosystem: Environmental > Terrestrial > Soil > Tropical forest > Bulk soil | place: Panama | collected 2016-02-17 | reverse complement strand
TTTTGCGGCCGGCACGAGGAAGCGCGGAGAGAAGCGCGCACGGCACTCAATCTCGATCCAGTAGATCCGATGATGAACTTCCGGGTTGTTCAGACCGCATATTACGCGCGCCGCTATGATGACGCAATTCAGAGCGCGCACACGGCAATCGATCTCGCGCCCGAATTTCATCCGCCCCGTCTTTTCCTGGCATTTGCGTTGTTGGCCGCGGGTCGCGAGGAGGAGGCGTGGAGGGCGGCCCAAAAATCGAGGGAGATGAGTTGGAGGCTGCCGTTCTATGAAGGGCAGTTTGGTTATATGGCGGGCAAACTGGGGCATGCCGCGGAGACGATCAACGTGATCGAGGATCTGACGGCGCGTCGCGAACGCGGCTACGCGCCCGCACTCCCGATCGCATGGGCGTGGCTTGGGCTCAACGATCTCGATTCGTGCCGGCTATGGCTCGAAACCGCCATTCAGGAACAGGAGCCTTATCTGGCGGCAGCGGCGGTTTCTCCAATTTACGATCCGCTTCGATCCGGACCCGCGTTCAAGCGGCTCTTGACGCAGTTGGGAATGAAACAAGTAAACGCCGGTATAGGGCCCTGACCATTGCCTCGTACTTTTGCTGAACGCTTTTTCTCCTTGAACGAAAGTGATTGAGGATCGAGGCAGCATCGGGCCCCGGATCAAGCGCGGCTCGATATTCCGCATTATCGCTAGGCATTCGCTCATGCAGGTTTGGATTTGTCACCATGAACTGATGCGGATCGGCCTTCTCTCCGATACTCACGGATTCCTGGATCAGGCCGTATTCACGTGCTTCGAAGACTGCGATGAACTCTGGCACGCTGGAGATTTCGGAAGTATCGAAGTGCTGGACCGGCTCCGGACGTTCCGTCCCGTCCGCGGCGTGTATGGCAACGTCGATGGTTCTGAACTGCGGGCGGCCCTGCCACGGGACCTCGCATGGGAGTGCGAAGGTCTGCGCGTTCTCATGACTCACGTTGGCGGCCACCCCGGTAAATACGATCGGCGGGCTGCGCAGGAGATCGCACGGGTTCAGCCGGACTTATTCATCACCGGCCACTCCCATATTTTGAAGGTGGTTTGCGACTCTCGGTCGGGTCTTCTGCATATGAATCCCGGCGCATGTGGTCATCAGGGCTGGCAAATGAAGCGAACGATCATGCGGTTCAAGGTGGCCGCGACACAGATTGCCAGCGTGGAGGTAATTCAGCTTGGCCCAAGGGGACGGTCGTCTGTCCCATGCGCGCCAGAAGTCGAACGGCTGGCCGTCGACCTCCGCTTGCCAAAGAGAATGCATTGAGTAAGATTGTCGCGGCCGCCCAACTCGACGGGGCGACAAGCCGGATTCCCTGTCCGGTTGGCGGCATTTCCTCACAGGGCATTGCGAAGGGAGCAATGGACGGGTTTCCCTTTCAAACACCGGATCATGTATCAGGCTGCCGCCGCGGATTCGCGAAAACAGTTCGCCATCGACCGGCCTTTGATATTCAGCGAACGGAAGATCCGTGGCGCCGCTGATCCCGCTACCAGAGGCTGCGCAGGCACGCATAAAAGCGCGAGAAGCGCAGGCCGCCGCTGAGCTTGAGATCCTTTATCGCGCGTGTGAGTCCGACCTGAGTAATGCCCGGCGAAATCCGGCTGGTTATGGCACTCGGCACGGCCGTCTCGACCTCGTCACTGAACAGGTCCGCCAAACCATGCGCGAGGCGCAGAGCGTTGGCGCGCAGTATATCTTTAACGTGCACGCGGTTGAGTACCGCGCCGTTACGCCCGATCCGGTTGAACTCAAAGCCGTTCTTGAACAGCTCCGCGAAACCATAATCATCCACTACGGAGAGCATTGTCGAACAGTCGTCCAAGTGATGGAAACGCGCGAGTTGGAAGAGGCCTGGAAACAAAAGCCTGCCGTAGATTCTGCCGCACCGATCGAACGCCGCGGGGAAGCGGTGGGTTCGAGCGACTATCCCCACCCGTTACGGCGCGGTGATGGCAGCAACCATCAGGCGATTCCAGCAGTTCGCCGATCACCGGCGAGCAGAGGGCGACAGGTGAAGTCGGAATCGGGCCATCGGCGACTGGACCCAGTTGTCCAGCGAATAAAAGCCAAAGTGCGGGAATATAAAAAAGCCAACCTCACCTTTAAGGAAATGTGCGAGCGGCTCGGAAACTCGGAGCGGCCTCCTCGAGCGACATGGACGCATCTTCCGTGGCCGAAGGCATACGAGAAACACACATCGGCTGTCTCGAAATGGCTCTCTGAGGCAGGCTCGGATCAATAAACCTGCACGATCCGCGTTTACCCTCACTTACGATTTAGAGACTTTTTTTGTCCTCGTAACCGATATATTCCACAAGACTTACCTTTTACGTTTCCGCTTTTGTCTGGACTGCATTGAGCAAACAATTCTAACCTCGCCAGCAGTTAGGCGATGCAAACGAAGCTCTTCAGAACGGACGAAGTTGCGAAGCTGCTGGACGTGCCTGTGGATCGCATCACTCGTATGGCGCGGGCTGGCGAACTGCCCGCAGTTCGATGCGGCAGGACCTGGCGCTTTTGCCCTGACCAGATCCGGGCCTGGATAGAGACCGGCGGGGGTGGGGCTTGGAAGCGGCGGGCACTGCAATCGCCCCGGGAGGCCGCCCGATGACCGATCGAGTGCTTGTGGACCTCCTGGCTTCGCTTGTATACGGATGGCGACCAGGTCCTGACCGCTTTTCAAGCTCGGATCGAAGCTGGCGAGTACGTTCCCGCTTCAGCCCTTTGACGGACATAAAGTGCGCGTTTGATCTTCTTGACGCAGTCGGCGCTCGTTTCACCATTGTCAGGAGAACGGGAACGGATTTTTCGGTGGAAGTCTGGATCGGCGACCGGCGCGGTCATGCGCAATACGCTGAACTTCCGCGGGCGGTCAGCGTCGCAATCGCGGCCGCACTCGGCCTCCTGCAAGAGCCGCCCTGTGAGAAGACGACCGGAGTTGACGGGAGAGAAAATGGGTGCTGAATCCACTCAACGCATCCGGCAGGACTGCGAACTGGTCGTGCCGTCTCCGCCCAACTGGGGTAAGCCGCTCGAGAGTTCCGACTACGCCGAACTTGAGAAGTCGTGGATAGACAGGAACTTTGCCGATGCGGCGATGTTGCGCCGCGTCGCCGGACAGGAAGCCCGAGACATCGTCGGTCAAAAGGGCAACCGTGATTGTGCGGGAATCCTGATCCCCTATTACTGGCCCGGCGATGTCTCAGCGTTCAATTACCGAATAAGGCGCGACAACCCGGAGTGGACCGCGGGCAAGGACGGCAAGCTGAAGCCGCAGGCAAAATACCTTGGCCCGCCCAAAGGCGCAAACCGGCTCTACATCCCGCCCGGCGTGACGCCGGAACAGCTGGCCGATCCTAAGATTCCGATCGTCTTGGTCGAAGGGGAGAAGAAAGCCCTCGCGCTATGGCGGCTCGCCAATTATGAGACAGAACTTCCCCGATTCATCCCGATCGCAATAGCCGGAGTCTGGAACTGGCGGGGAACAACCGGCAAGATGGACGGCCCCAAAGGTGAACGCCTCGATGTCAAAGGACCTATCCCGGACCTAAGCCGCATTCCATGGGCGAACCGGTCGGTATTCATCGTGTTCGACGTAAACGTCCACACCAACGACAGCGTCAAGTGGGCGCGAAAGGGAATTGACCGCGAACTTACTACTCGTGGTGCAAAGGTTCAGTTCGTAAATCTTCCCGAAGATTGCGGGGTGAACGGGATTGACGACCTGCTGGCTCTGTGGGGACCGGAGCGAGTGTTGGCACTCTTCGATAAACCCGTTCCAGGCTCCCGAATCGAAGTCAAGCTGGCACCCCAATTTCAGCTTCGGCCAGAGGGCATTTTCCGTGTAGTCGCGAAGGGCGACCAGATCACCGAAATGCAGCTCGCGAACTACCGCGCCTCGATCATCTCGAGCCTGCTGTTTGATGACGGGGTCGAAACCAGTCGCGAGTTTCAGATTGAAGCCGAGTTGTTGGGACGCACCATGCAATTCACCGTTTCGGCCCAAAACTTCAGCGCCATGGACTGGCCGATCGAGCAGATGGGGCCAGCCGCGATCACCTACCCGCGCCAGAAGGACTACACGCGCACCGCGATTCAGGCACATTCGATGGCCGCGTCTGAAAGCCGGATCTACACCCATACCGGCTGGCGCGAAATTGATGGTCGGCATGTCTTTCTTCATGCCGGAGGCGCGATCGGCGCAGACGGCGCGGTGCATGGAGTCGAAATCCGACTGCCCGCGCAGCTCCGTCATTTCAGGCTCTGTCTTCCTTCAAGCCAGGAGGAACTGGTTACAGCAGTCAGGGCCAGTCTCAGGTTTCCGCATAACACTATAGGGTTTCCACTACGCGCCGCCACGTTGCGGTCCGTGTTCGGCGGGGCCGATTTTTCCGTGCATTTGTGCGGAGAAACGGGCGCGTTCAAAACCGAGTTGGCCTCTCTTGAGCAGCGGTTCTTCGGCGCCGACATGGACAGCCGTCATCTACCGGCCTCCTGGTCGTCAACGGCGAACAGTATCGAGATCCTCGCTTTTCATCTTAAAGACGGGATCTTCGTTGTTGATGATTTCGCGCCGCAAGGAAGTGCCAACGAAGTCTCTCGATTAAATGCCAGCGCAGATCGGGTATTCCGCAACGCGGCCAATCATTCGGCGCGATCCAGGCTCGACTCGCAGGCCAGACTACGTGAGCAGAAGGTCCCGCGCAGTCTGATTCTGTCAACCGGTGAGGATGTTCCCAACGGCGAGTCCCTTCGTGCTCGTCTCCTGATTCTCGACGTGGCGAGAGGGGAAATTGATCCGGGAAGACTGACGGAATGCCAGAACGCCGCCCGCGAAGGTCTCTATGCAACGGCTATGGGTGCCTTTATCCGCTGGATCGCGGGTCAGTACGCGCAGTTGCGCGAGCTGTTTAAGAAGAAGACCGCCGAATACAGGGCGCGGGCGCTCGGCAACACTGCCCATGCCCGGACCCCCGATATTCTGGCCAGCCTTCAGGCGGCCGTCGAAATTTATCTCCAGTTCGCCGACGACCAAGGGGCAATCGAGCGCGACGTGCGAGAGTCTCTGGCGGCCGAATGCTGGGAAAAACTCGGCGCCGTGGCCGCGAAGCAGGCAGCGCATCTCGAATCCGAAGAACCAGCGGCCCGCTATCTCCAGTTGCTGCGCGCCGCGTTCGTATCGGGGCAAGCCCACCTGGTGCGCCGCGAAGACGGTGGGAAACCGGAATCAGCCCAGAACTGTGGATGGCACCGGGTCGGCGGCGATCTGGAACCCAAAGGAGCCTGCGTCGGTTGGGTGGATGGAGGCGACATATACGTTGAACAAACCGCCGCCTACGGCGTCGTCCAGATCATGGCACGGACTACCGGGAGCGGCTTGGCGATCACGTTATCCACGCTGAACCGTCGTTTGCATGCCCGGAAGATGCTCGCTTCAGTTGAAAGCGGGCGGGAGACACTCACGGTCCGCCGCTCCGTCCTGGGCTCGACAAAAAAGGTTCTGCACTTTCGTCGCGACACCATCTTTCCACCGTCAGTCGCCGATCCGGAAGGTGGGCCTGGTTAGGGATATGTCGGGTTTTGCGGACCGGATGTCGGGTTTCTGGACGTACCCGACATTGATCGTCTTTTTGGAATCAGACGTTTGCGTCCGAAATGTCGGGTTTGTCAGGTTTTATCAGGAGTAGAGAGCCCCAGCGAATTGATGCCGTTGAATGATGCTCGCGTCCGAAGGTAACCTTCACATGCTGACCGGGGGTCTGCGAGTGAAGGCGCGCGTCCAACATCCCGAGGTGAAGCCGCGGAAGGACCGCACGGGTCATCCGTGGATCTTTCGTTGTCGAATCGACGAACGGCAGCCCGATGGCTCCTATAAAGAAGTACGCAAGTATTACGAGATAGCGCCCAGCAAGGGTGACGGCGCGATCACAAAGAAGCAGGCCGAAATCGAGCGAGACAAGGTTCTCGCGAAACTCAACTGCCCGTCAATCGAGGTGGCCGTGCAGCAGGTGGCGACCACCGGAATTGCCCTCTTCAAGAACGTCGCCCAGATGTATGAAGTCGGGTATCTCGGCCGAGAGAATCAGATTGCGACCCCAACCCGCGAAAAAGAGACGTTCTATCTGAACCAGTACATCATTCCGAAATGGGGTGAATTGCGTCTGAACGAAATCCGGCCTCAAGCTGTTGAGGACTGGCTGCATACCACCTTTGACTCCTGGTGGACGATGCACGGCGTGCGGGCCATCATGACGCGGATCTACAACTATGCGGAGGGTCATGGCCTGTGGGAAGAAGGCAAGCGCAGCCCTTCAAGCAGAGCGAAACTAGGCCGCAAGCGTCCGAAGCGTGAACGCCGAATCCTTACATTCGACCAGGCGTCTCGTGTTCTACGCCGTCTTGACGATCCCTACCGGCTCATAATTGAGATCTGCATCGCGACAGCAGCCCGAATCTCAGAAGTTCTGGCCTTACAGTGGATGCACATCGATTTTAAAGCCGGTACCATTCGGATTGAGCAGCGGGTCTGGCATCAGGAGATCGGTCGCCCAAAGACAGAGGATAGTTGTCGCACGGTCGGTTTTGGCGATCTGGTCGCTCGATTGGAGATGAAAGCTGCTTCCGAAAAGGCTGCCCCTGAAGATCTGTTGTTTCAGCAAAAGCGTGCTCCCGGCAAACCGCTCTGGGATTCAGCCGTACGCGACGCTCTGCATCAGGCCGCAAAAGCCGAAGGATGTGATTTCGAGGGCCTAGGCCCGCATTCATTCCGCAGGGCCAACATCACCTGGCGGCAGGAAGTGGGCGGCAGTGCGATCGAGGCGTCGCGGATCGCGGGGCACACCAAAATCGAAACGACCGGCGAATATACGATCGTCTCGCCGGAGCGGCAAAACGAACTCACACGCCGCATTCAGAAGAAATTGGCGGAGGCATCGAATCAGCAGGACACCACGTCAGCATCGAAGCCTCGTATCCCGCACCCTCCGGCCACAACCTTGATTCAGTAGGATCCCTCCCACCCGTCCATTAGTGTGGCAAGTCGGCGCTATATAATGCGCCCTATGTTACGAGGCCGTACGCCCATCCGCGGAACTTGCTGCGCACTTTGCTTTGCCCTCTTGCTTCTCCCGCTCGCCGCGCAGCCAGCTCGTATCGGTAGTATCCGCCGCCTGGACCCGACCATCAGCAAAGTTGTCCCGCCTGATGCAGCAATCGAAAAAGTCGTCGGGAATCTTCAATTCACCGAAGGTCCGGTCTGGGTGCGTAATGGCGGCTATCTGCTGTTCAGCGACATCTCCGCCAATGCGATCATGAAATGGATTCCTTCAGGTCAGCTCGCCCTCTTCCGCAAACCAGTCTTCACTCGCGATTTCACGCAGGACATGCTGATCGGAACCAACGGCCTGACGCTCGATCGCGAAGGCCGACTGATCGCGTGCGAACATGGCAATCGCCGCATCTCCCGCACCGAAAAAGATGGGACTATCGTCACCCTGGCCGATCACTACGAAGGCAAGCGTTTCAACAGCCCGAACGACATCATCTGCAAGTCGAACGGCGACATCTATTTCACCGATCCGAACTCGGTCGCTCGCCGTAATCCTCCCGACCCACATGGCGATTTCAAGCAGGATCTGGATTTCAACGGTGTCTACCGCATCACGGCCGCGGGCAAGCTCGACCTGCTCACGCGAGAGATGACGTATCCCAACGGCCTCGCCTTCTCGCCCGATGAAAAGAAACTCTACATCGCCAACAGCCGCCCCGCCAAATTCTGGATGGTCTATGACGTGAAGCCTGACGGCGCGTTAGCCAATGGTCGCAAGTTTTTCGACATGAGCAATGACACAGGTGAAGCGGTGCCGGATGGAATGAAAATCGACCGCGCGGGCAATATCTTCGCCACCGGACCGGGCGGTGTCCTGATCCTCTCGCCGCAGGGCAAACACCTGGGCACGATCGAACTTCCTGAGATTCCGACGAATTGCGCGTGGGGAGATGCCGACGGAAAAACGCTCTACATCACCGCTCGCACGAGTCTTTATCGCGTGAAATTGGCGTCCACGGGCAAACAGCCGTGATCTCATCTCTGCGTAGTTTCGATTAAGGAACTCAAATGCGCTCGCCCGGCGCGTCCGGGCAGTGTGGGATGCGATCTGGCTGCGCTAGAGGGTGACGCGGCAGGGCTTCATCGTGCTATCGGGCGGGGCTTGAGAACTCAGACAATTCGCCCAACAGCTTTCCATGATGTTTTCTCCTGTTGATGGTTTTGGTCGCGCACGAACCAAGCCGGAATGGTGCGCTCTCAGCGCTCTGGCAACTTTTTCGCCCGCCCGCAAGCGTGGTTGCATATGGCAGGCCGGGCTTGTTAACAACCGGCAACAGTTTTTTTTCGCGATCCGTCGCCCTTGCCTGACTGCGGAGGACACCTAGAGTTTGAACGCTAAACTGACCTGAAGCCCTACGTTAACGGGGTCGCCGCCCTTAATTGCTGGAGCAAATCGCCATTGCATAACGGCAGCGACCGCGGCTTCGTCCAAGCCGAAGCCCAAACCTCGCGTTATATGTATGTTTCTTGGCACGCCCTTCGTATCTACGATGATCGATACGACAACGTCCCCCGCGACTCTGTGCAACCTGGCTTCGTCGGGGTAGGCTGGCTCGATTCGTTTGATAATGCGGGGCGGGTTCACGGTTCCACCGATTCGGTAGACACCGCCGCCTTCCCCCGCGGGCATCTGCTTCAGAAGATCCAGAATGCTCTGCCGGTGTAAGCGACCAGCCTCAACAGAAAGTTGCCGCGCCTCCGCGTCTCGTCCAAGCTTAGCCAGGATTTCAGCATTCAGTTCAAGGGCCAAGGCCATGTCTGCCACGGCATTAGCTTGATTGCTCAGGATTCGGCGCGCCTTGTCATAAAGAGGCAGTACATCAGTCTCTAACGAGTTCCGGTCATCTCCGGCGCGTTGCTGATTCAGCATGCCAAGCCACATCAGAGCGGAAGGGCTTTCCGGTGACTGATCGAGAGCGCCGCGAAACGCGAGAGCCGCCTTCTCGATTTCGTTATTGGCCCAAAAGGCTTTACCTTCACTTATTAACGAGCTGATGTCTTGCATCAGCAAGAACAAGGGAAGAAAGGCGACTACCAAAGACACGTTCCTGGAATGTACCACGAGATATCGGCTTCGCTGAAAACCCAGACACTGGCGCACGATCTGCGTCGGCTCGTGTTGGAGGCGGCGGGAAAGTGTACCACTTTAGCGGTCGATTTTCGCCGGGTGTTCTCCCCCGTTTTTCCCTCTTTGCCGATCATCTCAGAACGGTCCTCGTCGTCAAGGGTTCGCTCCGCCGCGCCCAACAACGGCGCGCCCTTGACAACTCCGGGCCGTTCTGGGGACCCTTCCTATCAAGAGAGAAAAGCTCAGTTTGGAACCGGAGCGCCAGGCACCGCCTTTTTGTACACTTTTTGGCCGCCGCCGACATCGGCTCGGCGGCGCTTCATACCGCCGCACAGGCGTAGTGCGCGACGACGCGCGTTTCGGCTGAAGATACACTTTCACGGTCGACGTTCAGTTACTCGCCCCGCCTGACTGCCGAGGTGCGGTATTATTAAATTGTACTAAAAATTACAACATGCGGAAGTTTTTTATTGTTCTCTTGGCCATCTTCCCGCTCGTTTTGTTGCGAGGCGATAACGAGAATGTCCGAGTAATACTCGACTCGATTCAGCAACACAACGCAAATGAGTTGCAGAACTCGGCATATCAGATTGAATTGCGCAAGCTGCAGCTAGAGGAGAAAAGGCTCTATCTCTCAAGTCTTCAGGGGAGCCGCATTACCGAGGCAAAGGCGCGCGAAGCGAGCGAATGGATCCTGCGAAACCTGAAGGATTATCCCCAAGGCAAGAAAGCCAAACACACGGACGAAGATCTCACGCTTCTCGTCGAGACCATAATGGCTCTCCAAAAATCAAACTGACCCCCACTGCCAACAAAGATGAAGCTATCGTCTGCTTTTGACCTCTCTGCCCCATACTGGAACATAAAAATCAAGAAAACCGTGCACTTGGCGCGCCCCGACGAATTCAGCCATCCGGCGTCCGCTACCTTATGCGGCGTTCTCACTCGGGACCGGAAAGGAGCATCTAAGAAGTCGCGTCGAGCTGAGTTGCATCAAAAAATGCGAGTCGCCGCAATTTTTCTTTTTTGTTTGGTTCCGAACATTGCTGTGGGATTTCAAGCAGCCCCGGTCACTCAGCTAAGCGATAGAGCGGCATGGCAACACGTGACCGTTGGACGCACAGACGTTAGCTTCGTCGGGCTCGGTGGCAACTCCGGCCTTGATCGATGGTATCCGGGCGGAATTAATGTCAACGGCGTGACGTTTACTGGAGCGCCATACGTTGGCACAACAGACTACCTATATATTCGAAGCGATCCTAACTTTCTATTTGGTCCACCCGACGGCGACCTTGGATGTCCGCAGCAGATTCCCTGTGGCAACTCTGGCGCAGGGATTACAGTTTCGCTCCCGAAAGGTGTTAACTCGGTCGGGTTGGACTTGGCGAGTTTCTGGCCCGCAGGTCCCGTCAATGTGGTGTTCCGGAATAATCAGACGTTTACGATAGGAAACCCACAAACACTGCAGGGAAGCGTGTTCGCGGGGTTTACTTCTCCGACGCCAATAGACTCGTTCATTATTGAAGCGCCGGGCCTTCCCATTGTGCGCGACATGTCGTTCGGTACCCATGATGTGGCGGCGTCACCGCTCATCTCGGTGGGCGGAATCGTGCCTGTCTATGGTTCCACAGCTGTCGTCGCTCCGGGCGCGTGGATCAGCATTTTCGGCGTGAACCTCGCAAGTGCTTCGCAACTGTGGCAAGGAGATTTTCCGACAGTCCTTGGGGACGCTGCAGTAACCATTGACGGCAGACCCGCATTTCTCTCGTACGTCAGTTCCACTCAGATAAATGCTCAGGTACCCGATGACGCAACTCGCGGAACAGTCCAAGTGATGGTTACAAACTCGCTCGGCACGGCGACCTCAACGGTGAAATTGGCGGATTTTTCGCCATCGTTCTGCCTTCTGGACGCGAATCACATTGCGGCAATCATTCTTCGGCACGATGGATCGGGTGCCTACGGCGGCGGCGTCTACGACATACTTGGCCCCGGTGGTAATACTCTCGGATTTCCGACAGTCCCGGCAAAGGCTGGCGATGAGATTGCGCTATATGCCGTAGGATTGGGATCTACTTTCCCATCGCTCCCGGCAGGCAAGAGCTTCTCGGGCGCGCTCCCAACCACCAATCCGGTGCGGCTAGAGATTGGTAATTCGCCATTGTTCATCGTGAACCCATCATTCGCCGGGCTGAACTCTGCCGGGTTGTACCAGATCAACTTCACACTCCCCACGGGGCTGGGCAATGGTGACCAACCGTTGACCGCTCGGGTGAACGGAACCCCGACACAATCCGGCGTAGTGATTTCCGTTCAGTAAGGGAACGGCGAATCGCCCCGCGGCAATCGAGTGTCCGAAGCGCTAGCTCGCTCCCGCGCATACTACACAACGAACGGTCTTTTTCAGAGCAAAGTTTCCATTGCCATTGCGAAGGGGCAAAATTCCGGTTGCCGGAAGCTTCCGCAAGCAGGCTGAGATTCGCCGCGAGCCACGGCGTGAAATGGCGCGCCTCGTGATCCCAGAGGGTACGAGGTTCAACGTACTCCAGCCTTCCAAGTTCCGGTGAGATAATCCTCCTGCGGCGAAGCCAATCCGGACGATACCAAAAGTGGAGTCACACCGGAGTCCAAACGCCGGAGTTGGCCCTGTGGCGTCCATTTGGCGTCCAAACAGGACCACCATAAGTCTTGTGTTTTCAGTGGGGATGGTTTGTAGGTGACTGATATTTGTTGCTTGGGGTGCAAGAGGTCCCGGGTTCAAATCCCGGCAGCCCGACCAACAACCCCTTTTAAATCAATTGCACGCCCTCTTTCGCTGCATTTGACCCGCACGTTTTAGAGAGACTGCCCTTAAGGCCGCTTATCGAGTACCCTTTCGTCATAACCGAATGAGAATCGACGCGCATCAGCACTACTGGGACGTTTCGAGACTGGACTACCCCTGGATGCCCCCGGGCGATTCGATTCTCCGGCGTAACTACCTCCCCGAGGACCTCGAACCGATTCTCGAACAGAACCGTTTCGACGGGACGGTGCTCGTCCAGGCGAACGTTGTCATCGAAGAAACCTGGTGGTTGCTGGATCTCGCCTCCCGTCACGATTCCATCCTCGGCGTCGTCGCGTGGGTGGACCTCACGAATGAGCGCGTCGGCGAAACGCTCGATGCATGCCAGAAGCACACCAAGTTTAAGGGAGTCCGCCACATCGTTCATGACGAACCAGATCTGCGCTGGCTGCTTCGCCCCGACGTCATTCAGGGCCTGCGCGAACTCGCGCGTCGCGGCATTCCATACGACCTCCTGTTGCGTCCGCCACACCTCCCGCTGATTCCGGAACTGGCCGATCAGGTTCCGGGACTCCGTATGGTGGTCGATCACATCGCGAAACCGCTCATCGCCGCCGGCGAGATCGAGCCCTGGGCGCGGGATATGGAGACCGTGGCGGACATTCCGGGCATGCACTGCAAACTCTCTGGCATGATCACCGAAGCAGATCATACGCGCTGGTCCGCAGACGATTTGCGCCCTTACGTTCAGCACATCCTGAGCCTGTTCAATCCCTCGCGTCTGATGTTCGGCAGCGATTGGCCCGTTTGCCGGCTGGCCGGTTCGTGGAAGGCAGTTCTCGCTGCATTCACGCAGGCATGCGGACCACTAGCTCAGGCCGCGCGCAACATGATCCTCGGCGAAACAGCCGCAAACTTTTACGGAATCAACCAGACGCTCAGCGGGCCTGAGGCTTGACCGGCTCGGATTGATCTTTTGGGCGGGCCTTACGGTTGCGGTCGAGCCGCTGCTTCACCGGAACCAGCGCCCTCATCGTGAACAGATTCATAACGGCAAGCACTACAGCCACCTCGTATCGCTCCAAGGCCACTGCCGAACCGATCGCGCCCATGTTCCAGATACTGGCCGCCGTCGCCGTGCCGCGCACGCTCATTCCAGCCTTGACAATCGCGCCTCCCCCGACGAAACCAATCCCGGCCACAAGGCCCTGCAATACGCGCGAGCTGGCTGCCAGAGCGTCCGGGCCGCCGCCCTGATTGCGCAGGATCAGCAAATACCCGCAGCTCGCCATCGCGACCAGAGGAAACGTCCGCACTCCCACCGCATGCCCTTCCTTTTCACTCCACCACCCCGTCGGTATCGAAAGCACATAAGCGCCGAAGATCTTTGCCGCGGTGACGAAGAGAAAGGGCCAGTCAATCGGAGGAAGGACCATGGCTGTTATTGTTGAGCTTATCGTTATCTCCGTCATCGCACCTCGATGCCCGCATCCCTCAAAGTAGAACGGGTCCATTGTCATCTGCTCAGCTTTCCCTTTGAGCAGCCGCTTCGTCTGCCTTTTCATGGCGGAGAGCGAACCATCGTCAAACGCGACGCAATGCTGATCCGCGTGGATGCGACCGGCGGGAACCTCGGATACGCGCCCGGACCCGGCAGCGAGCGCGTGCGCGAGCTGATCCTGAGCGTCGTCGCGCCGTTTCTTGAGGGCATGACTCTCGCCGACCCAGATGCTCTTCGCGTGAAGTTCGAAGGCGGGCCTGGCGCGGGCAACCCCGAACTGGTCAAGGCCTACTGCGCGGTCGAAATCGCGCTCTGGGACCTGTTCGCGAAGTCGTTTCTGATTCCCCTTTCGGAAGTCATCGGCGGACGCGAGCGCGACCGCATCAAGCTATATGGCAGCGCCGGGATGTATCAGCCTCCCGACAAATACGCCGCCGAAGCAGCCGCCGTCGTGAACCGTGGATTTCGCGCGTACAAGATGCGCCCCGGTCTGGGACCCGATGAAGACCTGCGCGCGGTGGAGCAAATCCGCACAGCTATCGGCCCATCGGTCGATCTGATGATCGACGCGCATACCTGGTGGCGGATGGGGGACCGCTCTTATTCGCCCGAAACCGTCGAGCGCCTCGCGGATTCCCTGTCGGACTTCGATCCCCTCTGGCTTGAGGAACCCCTTCCTCCGGCAAACCATGCCGTCTATGCCGCCCTTCGGGAGAAAGATCTGATCCCGCTCGCTGCCGGCGAGCACGAGCCCGACGAACAGGGTTATCTCGATCTTATCGATTCCGACGCCGTCGATTACGTACAGATGGACGTCTGTTGCCAGGGCGGATTCGCTCTGGGACGACGGCTCTTCGGCGCTCTGGCGCGACGCAATCTCCGCTTCGCCTTCCATAGCTGGGGAACCGATCTTGAAGTCCTGGCAGCCGCGCATCTCGGCATCTGCTGGCCGGATACAACGGTCGAATGGCTCGAATATCCTTGCTATGCCAATGCAGGAAAGGCCGGCATGTATCCGTTCCCGCTCGCTTCCGAAATTCTTAGAGAACCGCTTTCAATCGAACGCGGGGAATTGGTTGTGCCGCGCGAACCCGGCCTCGGCATGCAGATCAACGAAAACGTGATTGACGATTATCCCTGGATTCCCGGTCCGTGGTCGTATTTCCGGATCGATTCCCCGCCGCAAACGCTGGCGGTTGTAGGCGACCACTCGGTACCCTGGGAGGATCGCTGATTTGCAGCGGCAGTATCGTTACCTCGACCTTCTGATCACGATTTTCGTTGTCATCCTGATCGTTTCGAATCTGATCGCGCCAAAGTTCGTGGCGGTGGGATGGTTCCGCTTCAGCGCCGCGCAACTACTCTTTCCGATCACCTACATCTTTGGCGATGTCTTCACCGAGGTCTACGGCTACAGCGCGTCACGCAAAGCCATCTGGACGGGATTTCTCGGCAGCGTAATTATGACGGCGTTCGGTCTATTCGCCATCTGGCTTCCGCCCGCGCCTGAATTCAGGCATCAGCAGGCTTTCGAAACGATATTCGGCGTGGTTCCACGGAACGTCGCCGGAAGCCTGATCGCCTATTGGGCAGGCGAATTCGCCAACTCCCTCACCGTGGCGAAGATGAAGCTATGGACCGGCGGGCGCTGGCTCTGGACGCGAACTGTCGGATCGACCATCGTCGGCCAGTTGGTTGACACAAGCATCGTGATCTTCTTTATCTTCTGGGGCGAACCCCTGGGAGTTATGGCCCAGTTGATCGTCTCCGGCTATCTCTTCAAGGTCACGTACGAAGTACTCGCCACGCCCCTGACATACCTGGTCGTGAACTTCCTCAAACGGGAGGAAGGCGTGGACTTCTTCGACCGGAACACGAACTTCAATCCATTCGCCAACTGACTAAGACGCGCCATTTGTGTGCGGCGGGACAATTCCGCGTCGCTGCCCTTCGCTTTGCAGCATTATGCTCAGAGCATGCCGTGTCTGCTGGTGCTCGTGGTCCTGCTGTTCCCCAGGCTCATTCTGATCCTGATGTGGCTTTTCTCGACGATGCTCGACCGCGCGTACCACGGCCTTGTCATCCCTCTGCTAGGCTTTATTTTTCTTCCCATCACGACAATCGTCTACGCCTGGCTGGTCGCAAATGGGATGCCCATCGAAGGGTTCAATCTCATCCTGATTATTGTCGCCGTGCTGCTCGACGTGGGATCGCACGGGGGCGGCTATAGCTATTCGCGCCGCCGGTGAGACTCATTCCCGGCAGATCCCTCGTCTGCTCGACCGGATGAATCGAGCCAGGTGACTGGTTTCATCCGACGGAAGTTCGGTTTCGATCTTCTCCAGGGCCTCTTCGAGTTTCAACCCGGCGCGATAGAGCATACGGTACGCGTTCTTCAGAGCGGTGATCTGCGCGAATGTGAACCCCGCGCGCTTCAGACCTACCAGATTCAGGCCTTTCGCCACGACGTCAAAACCGGTGTAGAGGAAGAACGGCGGAAGATCGCTGTTTACCCGTGTGTTGCCTCCGACCATCGCCAGACGCCCGATCTTCGAATACTGGTGGACCACGACGCCGCCCGAAATGAATGCCTGATCTTCCACCTCGACGTGACCGGCGATCAGCGCGCAGCTGGCGATCACGACGTTGCTCCCGATCGTGCAGTTGTGCGCGATATGGCCTGACGTCATGATGTAGTTATCGTCCCCGATCACGGTCACCGAATCCGGCTGCGTGCCCCGCGAGATCGTATAGTGCTCCCGGATCTTATTACCGGATCCGATTCGAAGATGACTGCGTTCGCCCTTAAAATTTTTGTCCAGCGGGTCCGTGCCAAGCGCCGTGCCGGCCGAAATCTCATTCCGGTCGCCCATCGTTGTCCAGCGCTTTATGAAGACGTACGGCTCGATGAGGCAATCGGCGCCGATCGAAACGTCCTGTTCGATCACGCAGAAGTCCGCGATCCGCGTTCGCGGTCCTATGACCGCATCGGGATGAATTCGCGCTGTTGAAGCAATTACGGCTGTAGGGTCGGCTGGCAATCCTCATCATAGCCAGCTAGACCCCTGACCTTTGAAAGCTCAGAATTACGCTATACTTTTTGAGCCGTTTTCGGCAGGGTGAACAGGGGAAAGCAGTTTTGAAGCTCGGTAGCGCGGTATTTCTGTCCCTATTTCTATATCCCGCGCCGCTGGGCGCGCAGGACGCCGCGGTGCGCCTCCTCGCGTCGCCCGTCGGCGCGGTGACGGAATCGGACTCGATCGGCGAGCACCCAGTGCGTCTGGACCTTTTGGAACGCTCCGCGGACGCCACTATACTGATCGCGCGCGACGCTCTCCAGTCCGAAGACTACGCAGAAGTAAAACGGTTCATCGTTGCCGTCCATAAGGACAACGGACCTTCGGTAGTGATTCGCCTGGCGACGCTGCAATCCGGTTCAATATCGGCGCCATCGGGACCCTTCAGACGAGCGCCTGAGTTGCAGGTGGCGCTTCGGACTACCGCCTCGGATTCTTCCGATACGGCCTCATCAACCTCTGCCTCCACGGAAAAGATCCTTGCGGACCTCGCGGGCGGACTCGCGCAATCGGCCGATGTGCCGGCTGGCTGGCGCTATGTGATCGTTGCGGGACGATTTTCGGCCATGTCGCCGTACGCTTCTGCATGGCTGTTGCGCCGATTCCTCGCGTTGCGGACCAGCCTGATCTTCTGGGGTCCTTCGGGATCGGCGGCGCCCGGTTCCATCGAGATGCTGGCCCGCGCAACCGGCGGCGTGGTATGCGCCACCGCGGCAGACGTGGGTCATCTCTTTCGCGATCCCTATCAGCTTCACGCGCTGACCTGGGATCACGCGGCCCCTTCGAAGGGATTCGATCTCCGTGATGCGCGCATCGCAGGACTCGGGGACGCGTTAACGATTCCCTTCATCGCCGCGGCCTCGCCGGAGCTTCCCGATCTCCCGAGGTACGCCGAACTCGAGGCGGCAGTCGGGAAAGCGCCGGCAACGGCCGACCGCGTGCGCAAAGCTCTTGCGATCAATCCGGCCGACCGGCGAGCGCTGAAACTCGGGATCGCGCTCGCGGCCGACTCTTCGGACCCGCGTGAAGAAATTGCGCTGCTCGAGACCGCGGTCGAGGTCGACCCGCGCAACGCCGCACTCTGGGCCCGGCTCGGTCATCTGCGATTCGAATCGAAGAGTACCGACGCGGCCGAGGTTGCGCTCGCCAAAGCGTACGACCTCGGCTCTCCCAACGCCGCGGTTTCAGAGGAACTCGGGCGCATTCAGGTTGAAAAGCGCAACCCCTCGCGAGCGCTTGAGTTCATTGACGCAAGCCTCCACCTGGACGGCTCACGGCAGCCGCTCTGGTTTTTGGCCGCGGACCTTGCCAAACAACTCGGACAGAAACAAAAGCAATCCGACTCCCTCGAACGCGGTCTCGCCCTGAAAGATGATCTCGCGCGCCAGACGGAACTGATCGGCCTTTATCTCGCGGCAGGTAACGCGACCGCCGCGTCTCGTCAGGTTGATCTTGAAGCTGCGAAACTTCCCGGCGATCCCGATACTCAATCTACCTGGGCGCATTTTTACGAACAGCTCTCGCGCCCGGACGACGCACTCGCCTGCTGGAAACGCGTGGTGGCCGCCGACGCAAAACGCGAGCCCGCGCATTACGCGATCGCAACAATCTATAGCGCCAAAGGAAAGTGGAGCGACGCGCTCGAAGCCGCCGAACATGGGCTGGACGCCGACGGCTCTTCCGCCCGGCTTCATCTCATACGGGCGAGTTCCCTCGAGCGGCTGGACCGCATTTACGACGCCCGCCGTTCGCTAGACGCATTCGCGCCAGCGAGTTCCGATCTCGCCGTTCTCAAACACGCCGCCGAGTTGAGCGACACATTCGGCGGCGACGCGCCAGCCGCTTACCGCCGTTACGCGGAGGCCCTCCGGAATTCCGGAGCGGGTTCGGAGGAGATCACAGCCGCGCTGCGGCGGGGTCTGATCGTTTCGCTTCGCGAAGGCGACCTGAAGAACGCCGACTGGTTCCGCGTCAACGCTTCGCCGAAGCCAAAGAACGACGCGTCCGCGCCTCCCGCCGCTCCCGCGAAGCAGACCGGCGTCTGGATCCCCGGCGGGATCGACGCGCTCTCATTCATCGCGCAGGGACACCAGGGAGCCTCCCCGGATCGTTTTCTGGCCGATTACTGCCGCACACTGCTGGCCCATCAGGAGCTGCACGATGGGAAAGAGAGCGTCGAGTACCGGAAATCCATCGCCACTTACTTCGAACAATTGCAGAAACTCGTTTCCCTTTCGCGGCGCGACGGAAACCACACCGTTCTTGCACTCAATCTGGGAACAAAGCAAGGCCGGCAGCAGGCCGAAACCGTGCTCGATGTTCTCGGCTGGAAGCAGCGGCGCGTCAAAGACAAGATCGTGATCGAATCCAGCGAAAAGGCCAGCGAGTCGCGCAAACAGGACTTCGCTCCGGCCCTTGGCATCGATCAGGAATCGATGCGTCAGGCGTTCGAAAAGGGCGGCGAATTCCGCGTCGAGATCCCGTTCGACTACGTTCCCGTGACACTCGGCATCGATGCGTGGCGCACCACGGCTCAGCCGGACAGATTCTCCGGCGGCATCGCCGAAGCCCTCAGCCAGAGCCCCAACCTTGCCGAGACCTACCTCGGTCTGAGTTCGATGGATTCCGCGACCGCGGGCATCATGGCGTTCGATATCGGCCTTCCCACCATCGCCGGAAAGTATTCGCCGCTTCTGGCGCGGTATGCCTCCGCGCTCGCGATCGCAAACGGGCATGTCCTGACTCCCGGCGGGACCCGCGCTGAGAGCGTCTGGAACAGCCTGAGCGGCGTCTCTCCCGCGGACCCACCGCGTTTCATTCGAGCCCTGTTCAATAAGGACGGCGGAAAACTGCTCGGCTGGTTTTTCCTCCTATCGCAACTCGACCTCGAACATCAGCGCTTCTTCACGCTGAACTCAAGGCGCACCGACCAGTTCTATCGCGCGTTCACTCAATCGCAGGAACTCCAGACCGGGGCCGGACGGCTCACCGTGAACGGGTCGTTCGGGGAGTTTCTGCGTGAGATTCCGCTCACCGGAGAGAGCGTCGACTTTCCCGGGTCCGCCGAAGTCTGGATGGTCGCGAAAGGCAGTTCCTCCACCGTGGATCAGCAGAAAAGGCTGCTGGGAAAAATCCGCAAAACCGCGCCGCCCGAGGTTGAGGATGAAGTCCTGCTGCGCCTCGCGCAGACGAAATTTCATTCGGACGGGGGCTCAATTTCCGAAGTCGAGAATTTTCTGGCGGTGGTCCGTATCGATGCGCAGCGTGAGGACCCGCTCGATGTCGAATCGGCCCTCATTCTGGCCCAGAACTACTCCGAATTTCGCAATGTGTTTCCTTATTTCGGCGTATTTCTTAAGCTCACTGCGGCCGATTTCCGCACGATTTTCGATCTCCTGGGAAGGATGAAAAACGGCAACGCTGTTGAGGACGAGATCGCTCTCGGCCAGTTTTATGCGCTGCTCGAACTCAACAAGCTTGCCCTTGATTCCGGCGGGCTGAGCGAAGATGAAGCCGCGCGATCGGTTCGCGCCCTGAGCCAGAGATTCGCCGCCGGGCAGGATTTCGCCGCATATACGGCGGCTGCGTTTGACTCCACGCGCGAACTCGCGGGCTCGAATGCCGATGCGCGGCTCGAAAAACTGGCTCTCGGTTCGGTCCCCCCAGTGGAAGTGGAATGGAACGGCGATACGCGCATGGTCGACCCACAGCGCGCTCGCGAAGACGCATACCGCCGTGTTCTGGAATTGCAGCGGCCGCCTTCAGTTACGGCGCTGCTTCGAATGGATGATGCGGTCCGCCGGATCGCCGCCGCTAAAGAACCCTATCCACCGCTTCTCGACGCACTCCAAAAGGACTTCGCATCACTTCCGGTCGTCGAGCCGCCGAAGGTCATGAAGTTCTCCGGCGCCGCTCACGAGAGTATCCTGCTCACCAATCCGTCGAAAATCGGTGGAGCGATCGCCGATCTTCGCCAGAAAACATCGAAGAAAAAGGTCAACCCGTCGGATCTCAAGAAGCCGTGCCGCGAAATTCTGGAGGAACTCGCGCCGCAGTTGAAAGTCGCGCTGGCGGGCGTCATCTACGCCGCTTACCTGCATCCTGACGACATACTGGTCAGCAGCGATCCCCTGCTCCTTCGCAAGCACCAGTCCTTCGAACTCGGCAGCGACCTCGGAAGGAGATCGAAGTTCCCTCTTTCGGATCTCGTGCGCGGGAATTCGGGCGAGGGCAGCTTTTTCCTGGGCGGCTACGGGCAGTTCGCCGCCGCTGCGCAGACCGGTTCCGCAGGCGGAGACGCGACCGCCAACGGCGATCTGTACCAGAGTCAGATGGCCGCCATCCGCTCGACGCCCTGGGCCCGTTACAAGGACGATGCCCAGTTGCTCCTGGGCCTTCGGCTGCGTATGGCGCGCGAGTGGTGCATCTACGCAGCGGATAATCCCGAGGCGCTCGCCGCGCTCGCCGATGAAACGGCCGGCATCTTGTCGCTCGGCCGCCGCCGTGATCTCCTGACCGCCGTCGGCTCGAAGAGTTGGGACCGGGTCTGGGAGAGCACGACGCTTTCCGATCTGCTCTTCCTTTCCGACCGGTACCTCGCCCGCTATCCGAAGGCAGCATGGAACTCGCCAGTCGACGCCGCGCTCCGCCAGGCCGAATCGAAGACGAGTTCCGATACTCTCCAGATTCTCGGTCCCGTGCATACGAAGCTGATCGGCTCTAACCAGCCAAGACTGCCGCGACTCGCGCCGTATGAGGAATACGAACGCCATCTCTTTCCGACCGAGATCGCCGAACGCGCGTCCGAGATCAAGCTGTACATCGCGAGTGCGCTCGATCGTTACGCCGTGCCCGCCGCCGCCATACCTGCAGTCGCCGAGCCTGTCGCCAAACGCGCGTTCGGATCGATGAAAATGCTCGATTCGCGCGATTGGGCTTCGGCCATTCGGGCATTCCGCACCATCGATCAAAAAGCCATAGCGGCGGCGCTGGAGGACAGTAAATGAGAATCAGGGTGGCATTCGCGGCCGCCGGAATACTAACGCTCGCTGCGTGGGGCCAGTCGAATATCTTCCGTTCGGAATCGCGGCTCGTGGAAGTGTACGCCACCGTTTTCGACTCGAAAAATCATCCCGTGGACGGCATCGAGAAGGAACATTTTCAGGTCTTCGAGGACGGCGCGCGCCAGGAAATCCGCTCGTTCGAGTCTGCCTCTGAGGAACTCTCCTGCGCCATCCTGCTGGACGTCACGTCGAGCATGCGCGATGCGCTGAGCGGCGTCAAGAACGCGGTCTCAGACCTGGTGGATGAAATGCGCCCGGGCGATACGACCGCAATCTACGGCTTCAGCACGACGCTTCAGACCATGCAGGAGTTCACAACCGACAAGTCTGCGCTCAAACGAGCCGTCTCTCGCGCGCGGGCGCAGGGCGAGACCGCTTTGTTCGACGCTATTGCGCAGACCGCGCGCGAAATCGAGTCGCGCCCCGGGAAGAAAGCTATCGTCCTTTTCACCGATGGCGCCGACAACGCGAGCCAGCTTATGGCGCACGATGCCACGAGACGCGTCTATCAGGCCGGAGTTCCTATCTTCGCCGTCGCCGAGGGGAGCGCTTTGAGCGACAGTTCTCTTCTGAAAGAGTTGAGGGAGCTTGCTGAGAAGACCGGCGGCATCTGCTATCGCGCGCGAAACAGCCACGAAGTAGCCAACGTATTCGGCGACATTCAAGCGGAACTGAAGCACGTCTATCTCATTTCATACCGGCCGCCCCAGTCTTCCGAGGCGAAGTGGCGCTCCATCAAAATCGCCGTGGACGGGATGAAAGATTACCGCATTCGCGGAAAACAAGGATATTTTCCCAAATAGAGCCGCCGGGAACTGGCCGCAAGCGTGCTTTAACCTTCACGCGCGATTGCAATGCACGCCATTCTTCACAGCCTGGCCCACTTTTTCTTCTCGCTGGGAGGAATCGGGCTGCTCCTTCTGGGCGTGCTGGACTCCTCTTTCCTGATGCTGCCGCTCGGAAACGACCTCCTCGTAACGGCTCTCACCGCCCGGAACCCCCATCATCTCTGGTACTACGTGGCGATGGCGACAACGGGCTCTACACTCGGCGTGACGCTTCTGCACACGGTATCGAGCCACATGGGGCGCAAGATCATCGAAGGCAACAAGAAGAGCCGGCGAGTCGCGTTCGTGGAGCGCAAGATGGAGCAGTATGGCGGAATCGCCATCGCGGTAGCGGCCCTCGCTCCCCCGGGATTTCCCTTCACGCCATTCATCGTTCTGCCAGCGGTACTGCAATATCCCCTGAAAAAGATGGCCGCAGTTATCGCAGTTTGCCGCCTGATTCGGTTCGGCGTCGAAGGCGCTCTGGCGCGCGTTTATGGCAAGCGACTCATTGAAATGGCGAACTCGCCGCTGGTGGAAAAGTTCGTGTTAGCCCTGGTTGCGATTTCAGTGGTCGGCAGCGCGATATCCATTTGGGGATGGATTCAGAGAGGCAAGGCCAGCCGCGCGGCCGGACATCGCGCGGTTCAAATGGAAAAGCCGTAAATCAAGCCGCGGACGTCGCCTGCACCGCGGAAGCAGCCGCCGCGGCAGCACGTACGTTCCTGCGTTCGGGCTCTGGCGCACGCCATGCCCGCCACAATTCATCCAGTCGCTTCACGTGCGCGCGCGGCCTCTCGCCGTAAAGCTTTTCTGCAGCCTCGAGCGCCTTTTCCCGAAGGTCCTTCTCAAGTTCGTTGATGAGCTCGATCACGCCGCCCACAATCGCCTCGGGACGGTCCCGCAAGACCGCAAGATTGTGCGCGTCACCCAATTTTTCCTGAAGTTCCCGGAGCGAGTTCTCCGGTGAATCTTCCTTTGGCCACATGCTTTCCAAAAGCCGGACCTGATACCAGTAATCCTTTACGCGTTTGCGAAGCTCATGCAGATTCCGGGCGTTAGGATTTTTTTTCGCCCGCCCCGCAGCGCGCCGCCCCCGGCGGTAGGTGACTCGCAATCCTGGCGCGAGCGTCTGAAAATCCGCGCCGATATTCCACTGGTTGAGTTGCCGCCGCAACGACCGAAGCACAAGTACGCCCTTTTCCGCATCAGGCGCGGCGCTCGCTTGCCGTCGGATCGCATTTCTCTGGCGGACCATCGCCAGCCGCAACTGCGTCAGTTTCGGAAAGGCGGGGTTGTCGGGGTACTTCTTCCCGAGAAGATCGACTGTCTCAACCATCGCGGCGGCATCCCGGACGGACGAGAGCGTTCGCCCAAGGTCACGCAGCGCCATATTCTCGTGTTTACCGGAATCGCCCAACTCCGGCGCAAGCAGCCGCACAAGACCCCGAAGCTTCTTGATACTCTTGCGGGCTTCGTGTACGGATTCGTCCCGCCGGGAAGCTACCTTTACCCTCAGGTGCGCTACTGCTGAATCGATCTCTTCCCGCGCTACACGTCGTAATCCCCGAGCGGCCGATTCATCGTGATTGAGCCGAAAGAGCATCTCGGCTTAGTATGACAGAGACGTTAATAAGTTGTTATCAGCAGATGATTTTCTTGCGGACTGCATAAAGAATTAAATCCGCTGTACTGTGCAGGGAGAGTTTCTGCAATATATGGCCCCTGTGGGTTTCCACGGTCGTCAGGCTGATATTCAGCAAATTCGCCACTTCTTTATTCGCTTTCCCTTCCGCGAGCAACTGGAGAATCTCGCGCTCCCGGCCTGTAAGCAGTTCGTAACTGTCTTCCAGCCCTTTCGACTGAAGTTCCCGCACGTAATCTTCCTGAAGCATCCGACTTACCTTACGCGTCAGAAACGATCGGCCTGCGGCTGCGGCGCGTATCGCTTCCAGCACGTCCTCGCGGGGAGAATCTTTCAAAAGGTAACCCTTCGCGCCCGCTTTGAGCGAGCGCAATACGTAACTCTCGTCCTGGTGCATGCTGAGCATCACGATTCCCTTCTCGGGACTGGCCGCGAGAATTCGGCGCGCGGCCTCGATCCCGTTCATCACAGGCATCGCGACATCCATCAGCACGACATTCGGACCATGCGCTTCAGCCATCTGAACGCACTCACGGCCGTCGGCAGCCTCTGCGATCACCTGCATATCCGGCTGACGTTCCAGCAGCGCGCGCAGGCCGTCGCGCACCACAGTATGATCGTCAGCCAACAGGATGCGGATCGGCCGCCGCATGCGCCTCCCTCGCGACAGCCTCGGAAAGAGGAAGTTCCGCCGAGATCGTCGTGCCTCGACCCGGTTGCGAATCGATCTTCAACCCGCCGCCCAGGCTTCGCACTCGCTCCTCCATGCCGAGCAGCCCGAGCCCCCGCACCACCTTTTTGTCAAACCCGGACCCATCATCACGCACAGAGAACAACACCCGATTCCCGGCCTTCCGCACAATCACCCGCGCGGATCGCGCCTCCGCATGGCGAGCCACGTTATTCAGCGCTTCCTGCGCCATCCGATAGATGCACGTCCGGTGCTCCTCGGGTAGGCTATCGCAGTCCTCTCCCGCTTCAACGGCGATGTTCAGCCCCGTTCGCTTGCTCATTTCACGGGCCTGCCAGTTAAGGGCCGGAACCAGCCCGAAATCGTCCAGCATCGAAGGGCGCAGCAAAAGCGCAAGATCGCGCACTTCGCTCAGGGTCTTTTCGGCCATGCTCACGATGGCTCTCACGCGATCCCGCATCTCTTCGGGACTTTCGGCGAACTCGGCGTTACCCGCCTCCATCATGATTGCCGAAAGCGACTGCCCGACTTCATCGTGAAGCTCCCGCGCAAGGCTGCGGCGTTCCTCCTCCTGCGTTCGGACCAGCCGAGCCGACAGATCTTCCAGACCGGCGCGCGCCTGCGCGTTTTCGCGCTCCAGTCGGAGCGTCACCGCTATTGCGCCGAGGGCCAGCAGAAGGCTGCCTGACAGGGCCAGCCCATACATCGCCATCAGCGAGAGACGGAGGTTCCCGGCTGACGCGGCGAAGCGCTCCTCCGCGCGCGTTAATCCACGTTGGTGAATTGACTCGATGGTGTCGGCAATCTGCAGCATGGTGGTTCGCCGGGGCACGAGTTGCTCGTAAAAGAAGCTGAAGCGCAGCCGGTCGCGCTGTCGCGGCGTCCAGTCGAACGCCGTGTGAAGGACACTCCAGTAGTTTCCGATTTCGCTGCGGAGCGCCTCGAAGACGTCGCGCTCGCCGGGCTCAAGCCCCTTCGCGTACCGGTTGAGGACTTCCTGGGTTTCTTCCTCAATAGCCGCGAGCCTCGCGCGCTGGGCATCCGCGCCGGAGTCCGGCGAGAGCAGGTAATCGCGCACATAGGTTCCCGAGAGATAGATCTGCGCGCGGATGCGTTCCAGCGCGCCCAGGCGCTCGACAAAGGTCTGGCGGAAGCGGCGGTCGTCGTTGCGCACCCGGTCCAGCATGTAGAAGGTCACGGCGGCGGATGCGATCAGAAAGGCCAGCAGTCCCCCGAATCCCGCGAACAGCACTGTCCGGGGACGCAGCCGCCTTTTCTTTTCTGTAGATGGACCGATGCCGTCAGTGTACGAGACGACGTTCGGGCCTCAAAATCATGTCGGGACAGGATGGCGTCAAAAGCGCGCAACCCTCACAATCTTAATCAGGAAAGAGATTCCGTGAAAAGAAGACTACCCATCAATATTGCCGCTGCCGTCGCCCTGAGCGTGTTCGCCGGCGCATGCGCAAAAAAGAATGTAGCGGTCAAGACGCCGCCTCCTCCGCCCCCCGCGGCCACCGCTGCGGCTCCCGCGCCCCAGCAGCGCGCCGCGGCGCCGGCCCCTGCGTCGACCCCCGCTTCGGCGACCGCCGCTCCTTCGCGTTATCCCAATGCGCAGACGAGGGCACGCATCGACGAGCTTCTCGCCCACATTGAAGACGCCTACTTCGACTACAACCGACACACGCTGCGTGAGGATGCCGTTAAGGCGCTCAACGACGATTCAAAAGAGCTCGCTACGATTATGAGTCAGTATCCGGACTATAAGCTTCAGGTCCAGGGCTACTGCGACGAGCGCGGTTCGGCCGAATACAACATGGCGCTCGGCGAGGCGCGGGCTAAGTCCGCCAAAGACTATCTCGTGTCGGTGGGCGTTTCTTCCAATCAGCTTTCGACCATCAGCTTTGGCAAGGAGAAGCAGCTCTGTGACGAGCATGACGAAGCTTGCTGGGCCAAGAACCGGCGCGTCCACATCGTGGCGCTGCCGAATCAGGGCTGACGAACGCAACGGCCCGGTCACCGCGCTCCGCTCCTCCCTGCGGAGCGCGTTTTTTTGTCTGTCGGAAATCCCAAGCTCTCCGGAGGTCATGATCGAGATCATCTGACGACGACGCGGGCTTGGCGAGCGGTCAGAATTGCGAGCGTATCACTGCAAAACCCGGCTTTCGCCGTCTTCTAATAGTCATTAAAGAATTTCTGGATCTGCTTCGGATCTTTCGTCTTCAGCAGCGCCAGGCGGAGTAGAACCCGCGCCTTCGGTGGATTCAGCTCTTCCGAAGCGACGAAACCTAACTGATCGTCGTTTACTTCCACATTGCGCCCCACAAACCCGGTCGGCACGCGCGACGCTCGAACCACGACAACGCGATTCTGCGCCGCGCGGCTCAGGGCATCCATTACCGCTTTTGGCATGTTGCCGTTCCCGACGCCTGCCATCACGATCCCCCTGGCGCCAGCGCTGACCGAGGCGTTCACCAAGTCGGCTGGCATGTCCTCGTAAACATACAGAATGTCGACGCGCGGAAGCTGCGTCACCGCATCGACACCGAATTCGGACTCGGTGGTGTTCCTCTTGAATGGCTCTCGGTAAAACTGATTTGCGCCGTAGCTGCTGGAGCCGATGAGCCCGCGGTAAGGCGACATGAATGTTTCGACTGACGTCGTGTTCATCTTTGTAAGATCGTGAGCGCTGTGAATCTGATCGTTGATCGCCACCAGGACGCCACGACCCGCAGCGTTGGGATCAGCCGCGATGGCAACGGCATTGTAGATATTCAGGGGGCCATCCGCGCTGAGAGAGGTTGACGGCCGCATAGAACCCGTCAGTACGATCGGCTTTTGGGTCTTTGCCACCAAGTGGAGGAAATATGCAGTCTCCTCCATCGTGTCAGTCCCGTGCGTAATGACGACTCCGTCCACGTCTTGCGATTTCGCGAGCTCATTGACGCGTTTGGCGAGCTTGAGCCAGATCGCGTCGGACATATCCTGGCTGCCGACGTTCGAGATCTGCTCGCCCGTAATCTTCGCAATCTTTCCCAGCGCAGGTACAGCCTTGATCAGCGTCTCTACGCCTACCTGTCCCGACGCATAACCCAACTGAGTCGAGCTCGTCGCGTCGCCAGCGATTGTTCCGCCCGTCGCAAGAATCGTGATGTTGGGCAGCTTCGTCGCCGACTGCCCGTAGACGTCCGCCACGAAAGCGGTCAAAGCCAGGGCGACAAGGCTTCTTCGCATCATATGCTTCGCCTCTAAGCTGCGCAAAATCCGCGCCGGCGAATTCGCAGTACGCGGCGTAGCTCACGGCATGGGATGGAGTCAGCGCTTTATCGATCTACTTTTTTCGCGCGTCGGTGTCAGCGTGCCTCTTTTTTTACAGCTCTATCTCCCTATCTTTTCAGCGTTTTCCGCCGCCTCTCGCCCGGACTCTGCGCTCTCCATCCGATCATTCAGGCATGAACACCTTTCTCACCATCTTTAACGCCTTTCCCGCTATCCTCGGAGCCGTCCAGGCCGTCGAGACGGCCATCCCGATTCCGCAATCCGGCCAGACCAAGCTGAACCTCGTGCTCGGGGCTGCGGCAGCCGCCTGGCAGGCCAGCCGGATCGAACAGCAGATCTCCAAGAGCACAACCCTGAACGCGGTCGCGGCTATCGCGAATCTCAGCGTCGCGGAACTCAACGCCGCCGGCGTGTTTCAGCGCTCCACGTCCGTCGCGCCTGTATCATCGAATTAATGTCGGTCGCCATAGAAGACGTCGCTGAATTGGAAAAGCAGTATCTGCTGCAAAACTACGCTCGCCACCCGATCGTGCTCGAGCGGGGCGACGGTCCTTACATGTGGGACATCAATGGCAGACGGTACCTCGATTTCATCGCCGGAATCGGCGTGAATGCACTGGGACAGAATCACCCGCGCATCGTGCGTGTGATTCAGGAACAGGCCGCCCGCCTGATCCACACTTCCAACCTCTTTTACAACGAATATCAGGGGCCGCTGGCGCGCCGTATCGCGGAAGTCAGCGGCCTCACTCGTACCTTCTTCACGAACAGCGGCACGGAATCCACCGAAGGCGCTCTCAAAATGATGAAGGCGCACGGTCACGATATCGACCCCGCCAAGTTCGAAATCGTTTCGCTCGAAAACTCATTCCACGGACGGAGCCTTGGCGCCCTTTCGATCACGGGTCAACCCAAGTACCGCAAAGATTTCGATCCGCTCCTTCCCGGCGTGAAATTCGTCCCGCCGAACGACATCGCCGCGCTCGAGGCCGCCATCTCCGAGCGCACCGCAGGCATCTGTATCGAATGGATTCAGGGCGAAGGCGGCGTGCTCCCCGTCGACTCCGCATTCCTCCGCCGCGCCCGCGAACTCGCCCACCAGTACAACGCCCTGCTTTGCTTCGACGAAATCCAGTGCGGCGTCGGGCGAACAGGAAAATACTTCGGCTATCAGCTGCTTGACCCGCCGATCCTGCCCGACGTGATGATCGCCGCGAAACCCATCGCGTGCGGACTGCCGCTTGGCATCATCACCGCAAACGAGCGCGCGGCCAAATCGATCCGCCCCGGCATGCACGGCTCCACGTTCGGTGGCAACGCCCTCGCTGCGCGCGTGGCGCTCGAATTCTTCGATATTCTGCCGGGCCTTTTGCCCCAGATCACCCGCGTGGGCGAATACTTTCGCGAACAGCTACGCGGCCTCGCGAAGCGCTTCGCCTTCATTCAGAACGTTCGGGGCCATGGACTGATGATCGGCGTTCAGCTTTCGATTCCGGGCAAAGGAATCGTTGAGCAGGCCATGAATGACGGCCTGCTCATGAACTGCACTCACGAAACCGTCCTGCGCTTCCTGCCGCCCTATATCGTGAGCGAGGAGCACATTGACGAAGCGCTCGCCATTCTCGAGCGCGCCTTCCGCACCGCGGGATAAGAAGCCCGCGCCGTGGGCTTACGAGTGACCGCTGTGCGCCAGGGTGGGTCCGGTAAACGCCGTTTCGGTTGAACCCGCCTCTTTCTCGGCCTCGGCGTTCTTGCCCATTAGCCGCAGCGCCGCCGCCGTCACGTTGCCGACGGTGAACCCGAACTTCTGCATCACCTTGTCGCCGGGAGCCGACGCGCCGTAATGATCGATCCCGATTCTGACACCGTCCTCGCCCGCATATCGGTCCCAGCCGAACGTCGACGCAGCCTCCACCGTCACGCGCTTTCTCACGCCCTTCGGCAGCACGCGCTCACGATACCCGGCGTTCTGCGCCTCGAACAGATTCATCGACGGCATACTGACGACCCGCGCCTTCACGCCGTAGCCAGCCAGTTTCTCTCGCGCCTGCGTGCACAGCGCCACCTCGGAACCCGTTCCGACGAGAATCACATCCGGAGATCCGCCCTCCGCCTCGGCCAAAATGTAAGCTCCGTTCACCACGCCGGCGTTCGAATCGCCCCTCGAACGATCCAGATGCGGCACATTCTGCCGGGTCAGAATCAGCGCTGTGGGCCCGCTCTGCTCCATCGCGAACTTCCACGCTTCGCACGTCTCGGCCGGATCCGCAGGGCGAATCACGTTCAGCCCCGGAATCGCCCGCACTCCCGCCAATTGCTCAACGGGCTCATGCGTCGGACCATCTTCGCCCACCCCGATGCTGTCATGCGTGAACACATAGAACGCCTTGATATGCATCAGCGCGCCGAGCCGCACTGCGGGCTTCATGTAATCGGAAAACACGAAGAACGTCGCGCTGAACGGCAGCACGCCGCCATGCGCAGCCATTCCGTTCACGGCAGCGCCCATCGCATGCTCACGCACGCCAAAAGCGACGTTGCGTCCGCTGTAACCCCAAACACCGCCTACCGCGCCCTGCGATGCGGGGCCGCCTTCCTCCGGCGGCTGAAAATCGCCCATTCCCTTGAGAGCCGTGTTCGTCGAAGGATTCAGATCGGCCGACCCGCCGATAATATTCGGGATCTTCTTCGCCAGCGCGTTCATCACTTCCCCGCCCGCCACGCGCGTCGCAATCGATTTATCGCCCGGTTTCCATTTCGGAAGATCCGACGCCCAGCCCTCCGGCAGTTTACCCGCAATGTTGCTCTCGAGTTCCGCGCCTTCCTTTGGAAACGCCGCTTTGTAAGCGTCCAGCTTCGACTTCCACGCCGCCTGGGCATTCGCGCCCGTTCCAACGGCCTGGCGGAAGAAATCCACCGCATCCTTCGGCAGAAAGAACTTCTCTTCCGACGGCCAGCCCAGCGCCTTCTTCGACGCCAGCAGTTCTTCGTCACCCAGCGGATTACCATGCGACGTGAACGAATCCTGCTTCTTGGGCGACCCGTAGCCAATGTGCGTATGCACCAGGAGGAGAGACGGTTTGCCGGTTTCCCGCTGCGCCTCCTCGATAGACGCCGCGATATCCTCCACGTCATTGCCGTCCGGCACCACGCGGGTATGCCAGCCATACCCCTCAAACCGCTTCTGGGTGTCCTCGGTGAAGCAGAGGTCCACGCCGCCCGCCAGCGTGATGCGGTTCTGGTCGTAAAACGCGATCAGCTTTCCTAACTTGAGATGTCCCGCCAGCGACGCCGCCTCCTGCGTGATCCCCTCCATCAGACAGCCGTCGCCGCAGATCGTGTAAGTGTAATGGTCGATGACTGCATGGCCGGGCTTGTTGTAGGTCGCAGCCAGCCACTGCTCCGCGATCGCCATGCCCACGGCGTTGCTGAAGCCCTGCCCGAGCGGCCCCGTCGCCACTTCCACGCCCGGCGTGTGGTTCCGCTCCGGATGGCCCGGCGTTTTGCTGTCCAACTGCCGGAAGCGCTTCAGTTCTTCCAGCGGCAGATCGTAGCCGGTCAGATACAGCAGGCTGTAGAGCAGCATCGAACCGTGCCCGGCGGAGAGAACAAAGCGATCGCGGTCAAACCACTCCGGATCCTTGGGATTGTATTTCAGGTAGCGCGTCCACAGCGTGTACGCCATCGCCGCGGCGCCCATCGGCATGCCGGGGTGTCCGGAGTTCGCGTTCTGGACCGAATCGGCCGAAAGCATCCGGATGGTATTGATGGCGAGGTCTTCGAGCGAAAGAGTTTCGGTAGGCACTCCCTGGATTCTACCTTCAAGTCAGGTCAAATCCGATGAAATGCCTTCAGAATCTCTTTCATCCCATATTGGAGCGCCAC
>Ga0126381_100000911_pt1 | contig 32029 bp, 32 predicted proteins | sample PanSoiMetPlot_28_FD_96465 | JGI IMG/M metagenome (GOLD analysis project Ga0126381, IMG submission 96465) | Tropical forest soil microbial communities from Panama - MetaG Plot_28 | ecosystem: Environmental > Terrestrial > Soil > Tropical forest > Bulk soil | place: Panama | collected 2016-02-17 | reverse complement strand
GGCCGCAATCCCGACCGGATTGGGAAAGTTGAGCCCGAAGACGCGGACGGACAGGCGCGCATCCTCGGCGGCCGGCGCGCCGCGCGGCACGAGCTTGAGCGCACGCACCGCCAGCCGGTGCGCGTTCTCGGCCGCGAGCAGGCTGAGCAAGGGCTGGGCGACGCGGTCAAATAGTCCGATCACGGGTCGAGCTCCGGAAAGACGTGGCGGCCATCGGGCCCAAGCGGCAGCGGCACCGCCCATTTGACCGCGCCGAGCGACAAGGACCCGTAGAGATGCGGGAACAGGTCGCCGCCGCGCGAGGGCTCCCATCGCAACGCCGCACCGAGCGAGGCAGCATCGACCGCGACCAGCACCTGGTCGGCGGCGCCCGCATAGTGCTTGGCGGCGGTCTCCGCGACCTGGGCGGCGGTCGAGAAATGAAGGTAGCCGTCGCGGGTGTCGATGCCGGCGCCGTGGAAGGCGCCTGCGCGCTCGGCGTCCCGCCACAGCGTGGAGGAGCAAATCTTGTAGATCGTCTTTGGCACGCGTGCCCCGATTGTTTTGTACCCCGACCAATCTCGAATTACCGCAGGTCAGTCAATGCCGTAGGCAGAGAGAGCAGCCGCCGGGCCAGCATGCGTCCACAAGGGGAGCACCCGGGGGCGACGGCGTCTATGCGATGGGTTATAAATCCTATATGCGGTATGAATAAAATCCGCAAACGCGGGTCGGAGGGAGCAGAACCGATGCTTACGCATGCGCAGCTTTGGACCGCCCTCGACCGCCTCGCCGCCCGCGCCGGTCTGTCGCCGTCCGGCCTCGCCAAGGCCGCCGGCCTCGATCCGACCTCGTTCAACAAGTCGAAGCGCATCACGCGGCTGGGGCGTGAGCGCTGGCCCTCGACCGAATCGGTCGCCAAGGCCTTATCGGCGACCAATACCGGCATCGACGTTTTCGTGCAGCTCATCGGCGAGACCGGCGAGACGGTGTCGCAGGTGCTGCCGCGGATCGCTTATGCCGAGATCGGGAAGCCGCAGAGCAGCAGCAAGTTCGACGATGCCGGCATCCCGGTCGGCAAGGGCTGGGACGAGCTTCCGTTCCCGGCGCTCGACGACGAGAACGCCTATGCGATCGAGGTCTCGGGCGATGCGCTCGGGACCGCCTACCGGGAGGGCACCATGCTGATCGTCTCGCCCAATGCTTCGGTCCGCCGTGGCGACCGGGTGGTGGTCAAGACCAAGGACGGAACCGTGACAGTGAGCGAGCTCAAGCGCCGCACCTCCAAGCTCATCGAGCTGCGCCCGATCGATGCCGAGCCCACCGAGCGGACGGTCGCGTTGCGCGACGTGCTGTGGATGCAGCGCATCATCTGGGCGTCTCAGTGATCAGTGATCAATAATCAGAAGTCAGAATGCTTCGGATTCTGCTCACTGACTACTGATAACTGCCCCCTGACCCCTGACTTCGCTCCAGCGCCCCGTCGATCATGTCGACGGTGTTCTTGATTCCGTAGACCGCCACGAACGAGTCGAAACGTGGGCCCTTCTCCTGGCCCAGCAGCACCTGATAGAGCATGTTGAACCATTCGAGCGACACGCCGGGCTTGCCGTCCTTGGTCTTGCCCTTGCCGGTCTTGTCGAGGAACGGCTCGCGCCGGCCCATCTCGTACACCACGTCCCGGATTTGCTCGGCGCTCGCGTCCTTGGGCAATTGCCCCAAGGCGTCGCGCAGGTCCATGAGGGCGGCGCGTTCCTGCGCGCTAGGCTCGCGGAACTGCTTCGTCGGCAGCACGAAATCGTGGAAATAGTGGATGGCGTAGCCGACCATCGCGCCGAGCCGCGGATGCGTCCGCGGCGTGACACCCGGCCGGTAGCGGCCGATGAAGCCCCAGAGCGTCTCGGCGTTTTCGGCGTTCGAGGAGGAGACGAGCGTCAGCAGCATCGAGAACGAGAGCGAGATTTCCGGCTCCGGCGGTTGGCCCGCATGGATATGCCAGAGCGGGTTCGACAAACGCTGCTGCCCATCCTGGCGCTGATAGGCCTCGAGATATTGTTGATAGTCGTCGACGTTGCGCGGGATCACGTCGAAATAAAGCCGCTTCGCCGCCTTCGGGTCGCGATACATGAAGAGTGACAGGCTCTCCGGGGCCGCATAACGCAGCCATTCGTCGATGGTGAGCCCGTTGCCCTTGGACTTGGATATCTTCTGGCCCTTCTCGTCGAGGAAGAGCTCGTAGTTGAAGCCTTCGGGTGGTCGTGCGCCGAGCACGCGGCAAATCTCGCCCGAAAGCTTCACCGAATCGATCAAGTCCTTGCCGGCCATCTCATAATCCACGCCGAGCGCGACCCAGCGCATCGCCCAATCGGCTTTCCACTGGCACTTGACGCGGCCGCCGGTCACCGGCGTCTCGACGCGCTCGTGGGTGTCGGGGTCGATGTAGGTCACGGTGCCGGCCGCGACGTCGCGCTCAACCATCGGGACCTGCAGCACCTTGTGGGTGCGCGGCGAGATCGGCAGGAACGGCGAATAGGTCGAGCGCCGCTCCGGCCCCAAGGTCGGCAGGATGATGTCCATCACCTGCTCGTAGGCGGCGAGCATCTTCAGCAAGGTTTCATCGAAGCGGCCCGCGAGATAAGTGTCGGTCGAGGACATGAACTCGTAGTCGAAACCGAAGCGGTCGAGAAAGGCGCGCAGTCGCGCGTTGTTGGCGGCGCCGAACGAGGGATACTCGTTGGAGAACGGGTCGGGCACGCGCGTGAGCGGCTCACCCAGATGCGCCGCGAGCAGCTCCTTGTTAGGGACGTTGTCGGGCACCTTGCGCAGCGCATCCATGTCGTCCGAGAACGCGATGAGGCGCGTGGGAATCTTGTCGTCGGTCAGCACCCGGAAGGCGTGGCGCACCATGGTGGTGCGCGCGACCTCGCCGAAGGTGCCGATATGCGGCAGGCCCGAGGGGCCGTAGCCGGTCTCGAAGATCACCTCGCGCTTCTTCCCCTTGGGCGAATGCTGCACACGCGCGCGAAGTCTCCTCGCTTCCTCGAACGGCCAAGCGTTCGAGCGCTCGGCGAGCGCGCGCAAATCGGCAGGCGGTATTTCCGCAATCGACATAGACGGACGCTCTACATCTTCTTGCACTGGTGCATGTCCGTGTCGGAAGACCGGTGGCCACTTTTCCGGGACATGCGCTAAAACGGGCTGACCGGAAAATAGCGCAGCCACAGGTCGGTGAACCGACCCTGCTCCCAGACCCGGAACATCGCCCAGTTGAGGGCAAGCCGCATGGTCTCGTTGCTACGCTTGACCGCGATGCCGACGCCTTCGCCGAAATAGCGGCTGTCCATGTAGGGACCACCGCGGAACGCGCAGCAATTGGCGGAGTCGGTGCCGTTGAGCCAGAACGCGAGTGACACCGCATCGCCGAACAACAGATCGACCTCGCCCTGCTTGAGCGCCATCCGCGCCGCGTCGGCGCTCGGATAGGGGCGCACCTCGACCTCGGTGAACAGCGTCTTGAGGTAGGCCTCGTGGGCGGTGCCGGCCACCACCGCGACCTTCTTGCCCTCGAGCTTTTCCGGCAGCGGATTGTCGATCGGCGAATCGCGGCGCACCACGAAGCGGCCGGGCGTGCGGTAATAGGGATCGGTGAAGTCGACTTTCCCGCGCGTCTCGGGCGTGACTGCAATCGAGGCGATGACAGCGTCGCCGCGGTTCTCGTTCAGCGCCGCGAGCAGCGTCTCGAACCGGCGCATCTGGATGGTGCAGGCGAGCCTGAGCTCCTCGCACAGCATGCGGGCGAGATCGACGTTGAAGCCCTGCGGATTGCCGTCCACACCGGCGAAATTGAACGGCGGATAGTCCACTTCTGTCAGGAAGCGGATGCCGACGACCCGCACGAGATCGGGCCGCTCCGGCCGCCGCCGCGGATCCCAGAAGCCCGGCACCTGCACTGGCGGCTCGGCGCCGACAGCTTGCGCCGAGGCCACGCGTGGCCCGAAGGCAACGAGGCTAAGCAGGATGCATAACACCAACAGAACAACGGCTTTCGCGCTACGCAAGAATTTGGATATACCGGTTGCCCCCGCCCCCGATCGGGGTCGGGGGCAGGCTCCAGCGGGAATCCAGTCACTTCGAAAAATGCCGGCAGAGGCATCCGGCAAGCGCAGATCGCGAGGAGAGGGGGTCCCCGCTTTCGTGGGGACGAACGTGGAGTCCCTTGCGGGCATGAGAACACCAATCACGTCTGCGATCTCAATATGCGCTCGACGCTGTCCAAGAGCCCAGTGAGATCGTTGATGTCGAGCTCCTCGCGGGCGATCATCCCGATGCGGACCGGCGGCAGCGCCGGCATGATGCCGGGCCGCTCGACCGTGAGCCCTTCGGGGACGAGCGCGAGCGGCAGCGGGAGATAGCCGAGACCCGCCATGGCGCCGGAGCGGCGCGCAAGCGAATCGAAGGCGGAGAACACGATCTCGTAGGGCTGATTGGCCTGCTCCAGCGCATCCATGGCGATGCGATCGGGCAGCAGCACGTTGGGTGAGGAGACCAGCGGCACGGCCCGCTCGGGATCGGGGACGAAGTCGGGCGCCCGCACCCAGACGAGCGGCTCCGACCAGGAGCGCAACGGATCGCTTACCTCCTCCTTGTCGCCCAGCACGACGGCAAGATCGAGATAGCCGCTGCGGATGCTGCGTAAAAGACCCGGCGAATGATCGCAGCACACCTGCAGGCGCGAGCTGCCGACCGTCGGCGGGCACTCGGTCAGGATCGCCTTGAGCTTGACGGCGGCGAAGATGTTGGGAAAGCCGAGCCGCACGATCGGCAAGCTGCGCTGCTGATTAGCGGAGCTGACGATCTGATCGTTGATCAGCAAGATGCGGCGCGCATATTTGAGCACCTCCTCGCCGCACGCGGTAAGGTTCACGCCCGCCACGTTGCGCTCGATCAGGTCGGCCCCGATCAGCGATTCGAGCTTCTTCATGTGCGCGCTGACCGCGGGCTGGGTCAGTTCGAAGAGATGCGCGGCCTTGGTGAAACTCCCGAGCTGATAGATGGCGACGAAGGTCCGCAGCAGGTCGGTCGGGATATTGATCTTGTCGCTCGGGCCGGCGATCTTCTCGCGCGGCTGCAACACCTCGGTCGATTTGCCGCCCTGGCGCGCCCTGGTCTTGCGCATGCGACTACCCTCCCCCAAACCACGCTCACAGATGGCGGCGCAGGTCCGCGGCAGCTTCCTCCGTCGCCCGGTTGAGCTTGAAGGGCGAGACGAAGCGGCCGTCCTTGTCCATCAGATAGGTGATGGCGGTATGGTCCATGGTATAGCCGCCGCCGTCGATCGTCACCTTCTTGAAATAGGCGCGGTATTCCTTGGCCACCGCCGTGATCGCGGGCAGCTCGCCGGTGAGGCCAGTGATGTGTGGGTCGAAGCTCGACAGGTAGTCCTTGAGCACGCTTTGGGTGTCGCGTTCCGGGTCGACCGTGATGAATATGGCGCGGGTGCGGTCGGCGTCGGGCCCGAGCGCGTGGAGGACCTGCGACATGTCGAACAGCGTGGTAGGGCACACATCCGGGCAATTGGTAAAGCCGAAGAAAACGAGCGACGGCTTGCCCAGCAAATCCCGCTCCGTCACGGTGCGCCCGTCCTGGTCGATGAGCTGAAACGGCCCGCCGATCGCGGCCGCCTGCGGGCGGTCGACCGCCAGCAGCATGATGCCGATCGAGAGCACCGCGCCGGCCACGAAGGCGGCAATCCCCAGCATGATGCGGATTTGGCCTTTGGTCATTGGGCTCTCCGGCGGCGATCAGAAGCAGGCGGCGATCCCGGCCAGGATCGTCTCATAGAAGACCGCCGTGCCGTAATGGGCCCAGAGCGCGAGCGTGCCGGCGAGCAGCGCAGAGACCGCCGCCGCGGCGACCACAAGCGGCCAAGACAGCCGGGGCCGAACTGCCACTGCCGGCTCCGGGATCGCGGTTTCCTCAACCTGCATCTTGTTCACATAGGCCTCTGAAGTGCCAAGGACAATAAGCAATCCTGACCTCGCGCGTAACCTGAAGGGAGGGAAGTCCCGCGCCTCCCTTTCGGGCCGCGATGGCGACCTAGCAGGAATTCATAGCTCCGGATCGCAGGCGGCCTGAAAATACAACAGAGAACAGGGTTTTTGAGGGCTATTGAGAACCCGAAAGCCGTGTAGTCTTTGCAAGACCCGGTGAGAGCGCACGTTCCAATTAAAGGGCAACAATAAACCCAGCACGGTTTTCCGTGCCGGGCGCGCATGACGGAATTCATGAGTTTCAATTTCGCGAATAATCCGATTTGCGCACCTGAGGAGCATCCCGGATAATCATACCTCCGGTCTCGCGCAACCAGCACAATGGCGAGCTCGAGGCTTGCTACCAGCATGTGCGGCCGGGAATCCATCGTCCGAAGCGCAACCCTGCCTGAGGACAGCTAAGCGGCCTCCGCGGCTCGGCCCGCGGGGAACCGCTCGGACCAGAATTTTGCGAGCCGCGGGTCCGACCCGTCGGACGACCTCTGCGCGCTTGGGCGCTTCTTGATAGAAGCGCACCCGGCCCCAGCGCGACGTCACGGTCACATAGAGGTCCAGCACCGAGAGATCGTCGCCCAGGATGAAACAGCCGGGTTCGACCTGCGCGTCCATCATCCGCCAGCAAAAGGCGCGCCGCTCGGCCGTTCGGCTATAGTAATATTTTGCGGCAGCTTCCGGGCTCGGCCGATCCGATCGGAGAGACAAGAAAGAGACAAAGAACATGCAAGCGCACCTCGATTTGCATTCGTTTCGACAATGCTGCCTTTGCCTGGGCTTGCTTGCGGCGCTTCACCTGACCCTGGCGTGCGGCCGCGCCCGTGCCGATGAGGGCGCGTTCGTCGACTTGCCCGATGTGAAGCTCTGGGTCACCGACACCGGCGGCAGCGGCGATCCGATCATCCTGTTGCACGCCAATACGGGCACGTCCGCGAGCTGGCAGAAGCAGGTGCCGGCGCTGACGCAGGCCGGCTATCGCGTCATCACGATCGACCGGCCCGGCTGGGGCAAGAGCACCGTGCGCGAGGGCATGCCACCCCTCAGCGTCGCCGAAGACTTGGATGCGCTTGCGGACCACCTCAGGCTCGAAAAATTTCACCTGATCGGAACCGCGGGCGGCGGCTATATCGCGCTCGATTACGCGGCCTGGCATCCGCAACGCCTGCGCAGCCTGGTGCTGGCGGCGACTGGGCTCGGCTTGCAGGGCGACCCCGAGGCCGAGACATTCCGCAAGGGCGCCGCCATACCGGGCTTTGATCGGCAGCCGCCCGAGGTGCGGGAGATGAGCCCCTCCTATCGCGGTCTCAACCCGCAGGGCGTGGCGCAGTGGAAGGAGATCGAGACCCATGCGCGGCAGCCCGGCGCCGTCGAGCTGCCGCTGCACACGCCTAACACGGACGCGAAGATCACCACCATCACGACGCCTACGCTCGTCATTGCCGGCGACGTCGATCTCACAACGCCGTCAGGCGCGATCCGGCTCTGGGCGAAGCATCTCAAGGCCTATGATTGGCTGCTCATTCCCGAAGCTGGGCATGCGGTCGCCTGGGAGCAGCCCGAAGCCTTCAACCAGGGCGTCCTCGCCTTCCTGCGCAAACATTGAGGCGCTTGGCTGCTCAGAGCTTCCTCCAGTCATTCCCGCAGCATCAGTAGGGCGTTTATGCCCGTCTTCGATGGGCTTCTGCGGGAATCCAGTTCCTTCGCAAGCCCGACGTAGGCTCACATCAAGGCTGTCGCGAGCGAACTGGATCACGCTTTCGCGGGGACCACCGGTGTGATGATTGCCGTCAGGTACTCGCTCACGTCCACTTCAGGCGCTGCATGATCGCGCGACCCATCACCCAGTCCTTATCGCTCTCGGAGAGGAAGGGAAGCTCCTCGGTGAACTGCGTGATGCGCTGGCGGTAGCTGCCCTTCGCATAAGTGTTGGTGAGGTCGGTGCCCCAATAGCTGCGCTGCGGGCCGTAGGCCTCGAACACGCGCTTGATGTGTACCGCAACGTCGCGCCACGGATAGGGCTCGTGCGAGAGACCGGGCGAGGCCGACACCTTCACGCTGACATTGGGATATTTGGCGAGTGCGACCGTCGCGTCGATCGCTTGCGCCACGGTGTTGTCTTTCGCCATGGCGGCCGCCGCGCCCATGTGGTCGAGGATCAGCTCGAGGCCGCGATGGCGCTCGGCGATCCGGCCGAAGGCTGCGGTTGCGGCCGGCGCGAAGCACATGATGGGAAGCTCGGCCTTCTCGGCCGCGGCCCACAGCCAATCGACGCTGCCGTCGGTGAGGGAGGGCAAGGTCTGTGGCGTGTTGAAGATCACGCGCAGCCCCGCCATGCCGGGCTGCTCGCGCCATTTCGCCAGCAGGGCGGCGCCCTTGGGATCCTGCAGCGGCAGCTTGCCCATGATGCGGAAGCGCTTGGGATAGCGCCGCGTCGCCTCGAGCGCATAGTCGTTGCGGTCGCCCGGCCAGGACGGCGGCACGATGACGACGCGGTCGACGCCGGCCTCGTCCATCATCGGTACCAGCCGCTCGATGGTGAACGGCTCTGGTAGTTGCGGTTGCACGCCCGGCACCCACTTCCAGTCCTCCGTTTCCGCCTTCCACAGATGCACCTGCGCATCGACGATCCTGCGCCGATCGACCTGCGCGATCGCGCGCTCCGCACCCATAACCGCCGCGCCCACCCCGACAGCAGATTTGAGGAAACTGCGCCGTGACCACATGGCTTCATCCTCCCTGATGATCTTACCGCCGAGCTTAGGCCCGACCCTCTGTTTCTGTCCACGATCGGCGGTCGCGCTCCCGGCACGGCGCTCCTATATGCGTGGCGCACAGACGGGGGAGTTGTCATGGCCAGACACCAGATCGAGACCAATATCGAGATCGATGCGCCGGCGGCGCGCGTTTGGGCACTGCTGACCGATTTTTCGGCGATGCCGGCGTGGAATCCCTTCATCCGCTCGATCGCGGGGGACTTGGCGCAGGGCGCGCGCCTTTCCGTTCAAATCGCGCCACCCGGCCGGTCCGGCGCGCGCTTCAACCCGACCGTGCTGGCGCTGCGCCCCGAGCGGGAGCTCCGCTGGCTCGGCCGCGTGCTCATTCCAGGCGTTTTCGACGGCGAGCACTATTTTCTACTCGATCCTCTGGGCGAGGCACGCACCCGCCTGACTCAAGGCGAAAAGTTCTCCGGTGTTCTGGTCGGCTTCTTGAGTAGCGCGCTCAGCGCGACCGAGGCCGGCTTCAAGGCGATGAACACTGCGCTCAAGCAGCGGGCCGAAGCGAGCAGTCAGTGAAATTTCTCGCCGCGGGCCAGGCGCTCGATGATCGCCTGTATGCGATTCGCCCTGGTCTCGGGTTTCCTTGCAGTCTGCAGCCGGTAAGCAATGGAGTAGAGATTGGTCTTGTTGAGAGTTGCGAAGAAAGCCTTTGCCTTCTTGTTGCTGGCAAGCTCCTGTAAGAAATCCTCGGGCACCGTGGCGGCCCTGAAGGATTCATAGGCGGCCTGCCAGCGCCCATCCTGCTTGGCTGCCCTCACCTCCCTCAATCCGGCCGCGGTCATCTGTCGGCACTTGATGAGCCGCTCGGCGAGCGCAGTATTGCGCTTGGACCATTCGCTTCCGGGGCGCCTGGGAGTGAATTTTTGCAGCCAGGAGCGCTCGTCCAATGGCATCTTCTGGCCATCGATCCAGCCGAAGCAAAGAGCTTGATCGAGGGCCTCCGCGTAAGTGACGGTCGATTCTCCGGATTGCTTCTTGTAGATGCGCAGCCAAATGCCCTCGGACTGGCCATGGTTCTTGGCGAGCCAGGTCCGAAAGGCGGGCGCGGACGCGAAGCTCAGCGTTTCCATGACTGTCTCCCGGCAAGCGCTTGCGCTCCTCGCCCAGGAGCATGTGGGACGGGCCGGTCAACAACAAATCTAGAAGCACAGGTTGGTGACCACGCCGCCGCGCTTGTCCTTTATCACCCACGGACATTCCACGCGCTTGAGCGCCGCCTTGGCGTCCTCGTTGCCCAGTGCAGCGGCCTTCTCGTAGTACGCCTTGGCGGCGCTCGAATCCTGCGGTCCGCCGCGGCCGCTCTGCGCGAAAGCGCCCATGCGTTCGAGCGCGCCGGCATGGCCTTGCGCGGCAGCCTTCTCGAACACGGCGCGCGCCGCCACATCGTCCTTCGGGCCGCCGATGCCTTCCGCCATCATCTGGCCGAGCTGATACTGCGCTTCCGCCGAATTGGTCTCTGCGGCCCGCGCCAGCATGGCACGGGTTTTGGCGGCGTCCACGGCGCCGCCGCCTGAGCCCGCGAGCGCCATGAGATTGACGGCGCCACGCGGATTGCCGGCTGCGGCAGCGCGCTCGAACAGCGTGCGCGCCTGCGCCTCGTCCTTGGTGCCGGCGGCGCCGGTCGCGAGCAGCACGCCGAGCTCGACCATCGCTGAAGTGCTGCCTTTGTCGGCCGCCTTGCGATAGGCCGCGATGGCGTCCGGCAATTGCTGACCCGCCGCGTAGGCACGGCCGAGCTGGTACAGCGCGCGGCGCGCGGAGGCAGCGGCGACGCGGCAGAACTTGATCGCGGTCGCGACGTCGGCGAGAACAACTTCGGGCACGCCTTTGACGTCGGCCGGTCTGTCGGGATCGGTTGGATCGGCGGCGAGGCGGTCGCACAGCACCAGATCGGCCGATTGGGCACCCGCGGGCGAATGCGCGGAAGCGATGATCAGCGCCGACAGGCCGATGCCGAGGCTGCGCGCGATCGATCCGCAGCAGGATGCTATCATGGCAATCACCCTATCGCCCCGGAGCAGTGCAAACAAGCGGTGCCGACTGAACCGCGCCGGCTGGGCCGCGGCGGCTGTCGCGCCAGGCACAGCCAAGGCGCACACACTCTGCTATACTTCCGCACATCGCAAAGCTTGGAGCTCTTCCCGGCGGGAGTGGTGCGGTCGCACCGCAGGCAGGCCGGGCAAGCCGAATGGCGCACGAACCATGGGAGAGGATCATGCGGCTACAGGACTTCCGTGCTTTGGCGATCGTGCCTGCGCTAGCCGCCAGTCCGGCGTGGGCGCAGACGCCGGTCCCCGATTTCTCCGGCATCTGGGGCCATCTCACCTGGCCCGATACCGAGCCGCCGCCAAGCGGTCCGGGACCCGTAACCAACACGTCGCACCGCAACGGCGTGAGCGATCTCTATCAGCTGGTCGGCGATTACACCAATCCGATCCTGAAGCCGCCGGCGGCGGAAGCCGTGCGGAAACAGGGCGAGAGGGAGCTCGCCGGCGGTCCATCGCCGACCCCGAGCAACCAATGCTGGCCCGGCGGCGTGCCGTTCGTGTTCTACAATATCGGGATGCAGATGCTGCAGCAGGGCGACCGTATCAGCTTCCTCTATTCCAACGATCACGAGGTCCGGCATGTGCGCTTGAACGCGCCGCATGCGACGCCGATCATCCCGTCCTGGTACGGGGACTCCGTCGGCCATTACGAAGGCGACACGCTGGTGATCGACACGCTTGGCATCAAGGTCGGGCCGTTCGCGATGGTCGACATGTATGGCACGCCGCACAGCGCGGCGCTGCACGTGGTCGAGCGCTATCGGCTGCTCGACTACGCGGCCGCGAAGGAAGCCTCCGACCGCGGGCAAAGGAACAACCGTCGCCTGCCCTCCTCCGATCCGGGCTTCGCGCCCGACCCCAACTACCGGGGCAAGGGGCTGCAGCTCCAATTCACGGTCGAGGACGAAGGCGTGTTCACGACTCCCTGGTCGGCGGCGGTGACCTACATGCGCCCGCTCGGCGAATGGCGCGAAATGTCGTGCGCCGAGAACCCGCACGGATATTTCCGCGGCAAGCAAGCCGCGATACCGACGGCCGACCGGCCGGATTTCTGAGCTGGCCAAGGCGTCCAGGAAGCGCGGAGCCAGATCATGACGGCAGCGTGCCCTTCGTGCTCTACAATGTAATGTCCGGATGCAGCTGCAACGAAGTGGAGCGTGCGGGGGGCCAGTGAATTCGCCCGTCAAAATGGTATCCAACGGCCCATAGTCAATAAAGTTTCTTAACGACAAGCGCTTGCCGACATCACGACTGTGTCGAGCGCTGGGACTGGAGTGGCGCCTGGTGAAGCATGTCGCACCAAGTGAACGTGAAACCAAGTTCGACATGCTGGAAGCATAGCCGCCTGGGCGCCACAATTCGGAATGGATGAGTAGCGTGCTGCACAAACGTAGCCCGCCGGACCGAGGGTAATTGCGGCCCTCAATCTCTCGGAAGTTCTAGTTCGCGCCATCGACCCTTGTCCGGCACGTCGCCGCGATTTTCGCATGCTCGATGGAAAAAAAAGCCCCGCACTTGTATGCGGGGCTCTAGTCGTCATGAAGCTTGAGTCTGGCAATTCGTCATCAATGGAACCAGTTGAAGCGCCAGACCAGTGAGGTCGTGATCGTCTGCACCTCCTTCTTCGCGTGCAAAACGCTGCCGGTACCGGCATTGCCTACCGGCAGCCCGGTGGCAATATCGAACTCCGTCAGATTGTCCCGCTGGTAGCTCGCGTAGCGATATTCACTGCGCAAGAACAGGCCCTGAATCGGCAGCCAAGTGAATTGGTATTCGAAGCCGCTGCCGAGGAACCAGCCTTGATAGGTATGTTGCGGAAAAGCCGAGCCAGTAGGGTTGCCGTTGGTAGTGGACACTAAATTTATTTGGTCGAAGCGAGTCTCAGCCCAGCCTCCATCGACATAGGTCAGCACTGTCGGGGCAATGACATAGCCGATGCGACCGCCAATCGCCCAGGCTGAGGATTCTTTTTCGTCCCCTTGTGTTTGAGCCCCACCAGCTAGATTCAACTGCGATGTAAGCGTGCCCTTGAGGTCCATCGTGTCATAATCGCCGAAAGCCCCTACAACAAAGTTCGAAAAGGTTCCGCTCAGTTGAAGATCGCAGCCCCCACCGAATCTGCCGAGCCACCCACGGCCGCCATTCGTCATTTCTACGGAGTTAAAGTTGTTGGGAATACCGCTTCCGGCCAACGATGCGGTGGTGCTGTGGTCCTGATTCCATAGGCCGTAGCCAAGGCCGGCATCGAGATAGCAGCCCGTCCAGCTGTACACCATCGGCGGGGCCTTCATGATCGGCGCCTTGACCGCCATATCGGCCGCGATTGCTGGGCTTGCCAGCAGACCGAGTGCTATTCCGGAAAGAATGAGACGGTTCATTTTTGGCCCCCTTTTGGTGTGGACATGAGGGTACATAACAGCGGCAGGCCTTATCCGCAGTTTCCAAATAGGGGGGTCGAGCAGATTTCGTCCGGTGCGTGATATTTGCGCAACACCTGTGGATATCTGTGTTTTTACTCTGGCTGTAGGAGGCTGGCCCCGCCGCGCCAGGTCCATATGCGGTAGGTCGATATAAAGACCATCCTCCGGCATGAGACCTACGACCAGCTGAAGGTTCGGTTGGGAGATTCGGCGAAGGACCTTGCGTTGGATTCACATTCGAGCCGGCGGAAGGTCCAGACCAGCGGGCCATTAAGACATGCAATGTCGGCAGGTTCGCGTGTCCGGCCGGGCTAGGCTACCAGCGACCTTGAATACCTCGTCGTAAGCAAAAGGCCCGTGCCACTTCCCTGCGGGCCGCGAACTTTTGCAAAGCTGCGCGCAGCCATTATTGCAATGGCTGCACTCGCCAGCGTGGATACGAACGCGACGTTTGTTTATCGGGTCCTGATACACGTAATATTGGTCCAATGGACGTCTCCCGACGTTCAGCGTCTCACCGGCGCTAGTGGTCTGAAAACGGGGGACTTCGCTGGAGCTCTTGGTCCGATGCTGCAAAGGGATAGGCCGCAGGGGACGCAAAATACCCAACAACAGCGTCGTTTAAGAAACGGTACGAAAAAAAATTGCCAAATATCCATTTCAAAAATGTTGAATTGAGGTCGAGCGAAAAATAACCCCGCAACTCCCGAAGACCGGATATCCCAAAAAGAAATAACCCCGCTCACGCGGGGTCATTTCGGGACCTGCGGCTCACTACTACTTGTCGTTCGCGTTGGAGCCGTAGTTGTCTTCCTCGTGGAAGGCAGGGACCTGAGCCGGGGACGTCCCGCGCGGGATGAAGTTCCCGTTGATGAACGTCCCACCGGAGGCTTGCCCGCCGGGGACGTAACCATAGGCTTGGCCGCCGTTGGACAGATGCTGCGTTTTCGCTTGCGCGACCGAGACGGCGCCGAGCGTGCCGAGCACAAGGGCGATCGCGATCAAGTTTCTCTTCATGGAAATCTCCTGTCTTTTCTTTTGACCGAACCGTTCGGTCAAGAGTGAGATAGGGCACACGGATGGCCGCGTCAAGGCGAACCGAACGGTTCAGTCAACGGATTTTTTCATGCCTGCTCGGACGAATGTGCCCAGGCGGGCCTCGCCTAAATGCAGACGCCCTGATCGCGCCGATTATCGCCACGTGAACGCTTGAATTAATTGCGCTTTCGCGGCCCGCTCAAAATTTAATCAGAATGCGCCTTCGAACTTGCGAGAATTCAGTCGAGATCAATTACAAGTTGTGGTCAAAGTTGCGGCCCCGGAGCGCGGGCATTGCCTTGTGGCGCTGATCCTCGCTAAGCCTGACGCACCTGCGCCACAGCATCCAATTGGTCACCAACTGCCCCGGCTTGGGAAGCTTGGGCCCGAGTCGCTCGGCATCGAGCTCGGGTTCGTGATGCTCGAGATCAATCAGATGACCGCCAGGCAAGGTGCGCAAGTCCATCAACAAGTGGGCCTCGCCGACGATCATCGGCACGATGATCGGAAGCGCCAGCGGGTGGAGAAATTTGACCTCCATTCCTTTACGCAACCCAGCAAGACCGGTTTTCTCGGGAACCGCCTATGCCCCGGCGTTGTTAGCAGGCTGTAGCAGACCGTCTCGACCCGGCTCTGACAGAGGAATGACTCTCATGGTTCAGCCCCCGCGAAAACCCAGAGCAGTGCCGCTCCTATTGAATCAGCAAAAGCGGCTGGAGTCCGAACGTCTGGAAAATCTGCTTGTTGTAGCAATCGCTGGAATCCTGTGCGCGGTCGAGATATTGTTGATATGGATCGTTTCGTAGTCTCTTCCTCTCCCAAAGCCCCGGAGCCGTAACTGGCCCCGCGACTTTGCCGTTTCCACCCCTTTTTGGCTGCTGAGCAAGTACGCACCACTGGGGTGTAAGCTGACCACGGCCGCGCGACCCTCGATAGCTGCCGTCCCGGCGCCATCATCAATTCGACCGGTAACTTCCTGATCCGTCCGCTAACCCTTTTCCTGCATCATGGCCTTTCCACACTTGATGAGGCGGAATCCGGTTTGTCTTCCGTCACAGCCTTCGCAGGCCTCGTTCGCCGCGCTTGCTCAACGCGCGGCCGAATCGCTCAAATACCTGATCGTTAAGCTGTTTGATTGCCGTTGGCGCGTCGTTTGGTAGAACGCAGTGAGTTACCGGTACTTCAGATGCAGTCTGGCTCGTCAGCGGAGCGAGAACTTCCCGAACTGACGAGACCGGGAAGACATCAGCGGCAGTTTTGGTCTGGCGATCGCGCTTCATAATACTGCCCAAAAAAACGATTCAATGGCAGCAGACGAGGAATCGACCCAAATTCGCAACGGGGAATAAAATTCGGAACGGGGAATATAATGACGGCGGTCGGCGGATTCGCACCGCGGCCGCCTTGGCGCTGATTGCGAGATGGGTAAATCGCATCCTTTTCTGAGCTCTGGACCGTCTCTGCCACAGTGTTTGCATTTTGATCTTTTTTGATCTGGCGCGTCGCATAGCGACACAGCGAAGTCCTACCTTATTACCTCCATCAGGAAATCCGAATCAGGTACCCGGTAGCCACAAAGAAACAATGAAGAGGTTAGCACTGGCACGATGGGAGCGGGGAATGGCTGACTTCCTGCAGGGCGTAGCTGATTTCCTAATGGACTGCCTAATCGCCGGCATGTTGTTTTTTCTCATAGCCTGTCTCTACGCGTTCATTCAGCCTGACAAGTTCGGCGAAGGAATGGGCATCGGCATGTCCATTCTGTTGCTAATCGTTGTTTTGCCAATGATCGTTGACGTTTTTCTCCACACTACATTTTCCACGGTCTTGCCTTGGGGGAAGGCTCCGACATTGATAGGAGTGCTTTTTATCATGCCCGGAATGGGCTTGTTGTTCGGCATCATGCGATCATGGTGAGGGTAACTCGCCGCGTAACCGGGCGCTCGCTGGGCGCTCATTTTCAATCGGCGTCGCGCCGCCGTCCGCGGCGTCCGCAAACGCGGCCGACCCTGATCAGAAGCGCCGATCGCTCCGCCAGGATGTGATCTTCGCATCGTGAGCTTGCTTGGAGACGCTCCGCCGCAAATGCGGTTCTGTCACCTGCGATACAGAGCGCCGGTGCAGCGTGGTGTCGCGAGAGGATCGCCTATTCGGGCAGACCGCCGAACGTGAAGGCGGCGCCGATCCAGCGATCGTCGGCTGCGCCGACGCTGCCCGGGCGGCGAGCCGCCACCGAGAAGCGCCGCCATCCAAAACCGCATCCGCCGACCCCCAAGCACCTATTCGGCCGCCCGCAGCCGGCCGACCTCGATATCTTGTTGGTGAGGTATCGCACGCCGCCAAAGACTGCCGATCCTGCCCAGGTAGAGATAGATCACCGGCGTCGTATAAAGCGTGAGGAACTGCGACAGCAGAAGCCCCCCGACGATAGCGATGCCGAGCGGACGCCGCAGCTCCGAGCCCGGGCCGGTACCGAGCGCAAGCGGCAGGCCGCCGAGCAGCGCCGCCATGGTGGTCATCATGATGGGGCGGAAGCGCAGCAGGCAGGCTTCGTAGATCGATTGCTCCGGCGGCAAGCCACGCTCGCGCTCGCCGACCAGCGCAAAGTCGATCATCATGATGGCGTTCTTCTTGACTATGCCGACGAGCAGGATCACGCCAATGAGCGCGATAAGCGAAAAGTCGTAGCCCAGGATCATCAAGGCAAGGAACGCGCCGACGCCAGCGGAGGGGAGCGTCGAGAGGATCGTGATCGGATGAATGAAACTCTCGTAGAGAATGCCGAGCACGATATAGACGGCGATGATCGCGGCGGCGATGAGATACGGCTGCGTGCCGAGCGAGGTCTCGAACACCTTGGCCGACCCCTGATAGACCGCGGTCAGGCCCGCCGGCTTGGCGCTCGTGCGCTCGACACTGGCGATGGCGTTGAGCGCGTCGCCAAGCGAATGTCCGGGCGCCAGGTTGAACGACAAGGTCACCGAGGGAAACTGGTCCTGGTGATTGATCGTCAGCGGCGCCACCGACATTTCCGGCCGGATCAGCGTCGACAGCGGCACCATTTGCCCGGTAAGGGGCGAGCGCACGTAGAGCGTCTGCAGCGCGGACGCTTCCTCCTGGAAGCTCGGATCGAGCTCGAGGATTACCTTGTGCTGATCGAGCTGGCCGAAGACCGTCGCCACGTTGCGCTGCCCGAAGGCATCGTAGAGCGTATCGTCGATCATTTGCGGGGTGATGCCGAGCCGGCCGATGGCATCGCGGTCGATCTTCATCATCAAGCGCGGGGCCGTCGCCTGCAGGTCGCCGGTCACATCCGCGAGCTCCGGCAGCTCGGCGAGCTTGGCCAGCATGATCGGTGCCCATTTGAACAGCTCGGCGATATCGGCATCCTGCAATGTATATTGATACTGGGTCTTGCTGACGCGCGCGCCGATCTGCACGTCCTGCCGGGCCTGTCCGAAGAAGGCGATGCCGGGGACCTTGGCGGTGGCCCGTCGCAGCCGGGCGACGACCTCGGTCGCGGTCGCGGTTCGCTGCTCGAAAGGCTTCAAGTCGATCTGCATGCGGCCGGTATTGACGGTCGGATTGGCGCCGACCCAGTACCAGACGGTGCGCACGTCGCGATCCGCGGTCACGACCTTCGCCAGCTCGTGCACGCGCTCGACCATCGACGCATAGGAAATGTCCTGGCCCGCCTCGAGGGTACCGGAGATGATGCCGTTGTCCTGCTGTGGGAAGAAGCCCTTGTGAATTGCGCCGTAGAGGTAGACGGTGCCGGCCATCGTGGCAGCCATCAGGGACATCGTGAACAAGCGGTGGCGCAACGCAAAGCGCAGCGTCAAGGCATAGAAGTCGAGCGCGCGCTGGAAGCCGATCTCGAGATACTCGACGACCCGCCAGGGCCTGCGTCCCTCGTGCTCGCCACGCAACAGGGCGCCGCACATCATCGGCGTCAGCGTGAGCGCAATGACGCCCGACATCAGGATGGCGATGCTCACCGTCACCGCGAATTCGCGGAACAGGCGCCCGATCAGGCCGCCCATGAGCAGGAGCGGAATGAACACGGCGGTCAGCGACACGGTCATCGACAGCACGGTGAAGCCGACCTCGCTCGAGCCGACGAGCGCCGCCTCGAGCGGGCGCTTGCCTTGCTCGATGTGGCGCATGATGTTCTCGACCATCACCACCGCATCGTCGATGATGAACCCGACCGCGATGGTCAGCGCCATCAAGGAGACGTTGTCGATGGTGTAGTTCAGGAGGTACATGATCGCGCAGGTCGACAGCAGCGACACCGGGATCGTGATGCTCGGAATCAGCGTCGCGCTGGCGCGGCGCAGGAACAGGAACATTACCAACACGACCAGGCCGATGCTCAGCGCCATGGTGACCTGCACGTCGGCGATGGAGGCCCTGATCGTGATGGCGCGCTCACCCAGGACCTGCATCCTGACCGAAGGCGGCAACGTGCTTTGCAGACTCGGCAGGATGGCCTTGATCCGCTGTATGGTCTCGACGATGTTGTAGCCGGGCTGCTTGTCGACATCCATGATCACTGCGCGCTTGCCCATGACCCACGCCGCCTGGCGGAGGTCCTCGACGCCGTTGATCGCCTTGCCGATGTCGCGCACCCGCACCGGCGCGCCGTTGCGATAGGTGACGATGACCTCGTCGAACGTCGCGGCGTCGAAAATCTGGTCGGTGGCATCGAGCGTCAGCGATTGCTTGGCGCCGTCGAGCGTCCCCTTGGGGGAATCGACCGTCGCGGTGTTGATCGCGGCGCGCACGTCCTCCAGGCTAATCCCCATCGCGGAGGCGACCTGCGGATTGATCTGGACGCGTACGGCCGCCTTCTGCTGACCATGATAGTCGACCACGCCGACGCCGGTGACGCGCGAGATGCGCGGCTGCAGATAGTTCTCGACGTAGTCGTCGATCACTGTGATCGGCAGGTCGTCGGAGGTGACCGCAATCGACATAAGCTGCGCGTCGGCCGGATTGGCCTTCTCGTAGGTCGGCGGGCTCGGCATGTTCTTCGGCAGGTCGCCGCCCGCGGCGTTGATCGCGGTCTGCACGTCCTGCGCGGCCGCATCGACGTTGCGGCTGAGATCAAATTCGACCTGGATGGCGGTGTGCCCGAGCGAGCTCGTGGAGCTCATGGCGGTGACGCCGGATATCAGCGTCAGTTGCCGCTCCAGCGGCCCGGCCACGGAAGAGGCCATGGTCTCGGCATTTGCGCCGGGCAGGCTCGCGGATACGCGAATCGTGGGCACATCGACCTGCGGCACGCCGGCGATCGGCAGCACGAAATAGGCGACGAGGCCGACCAGCGTGACCCCGATCATCAGGAGCGTCGTTGCGATCGGGCGAACGATGAAGGGCGCGGAGACGTTCATCGCTTCATCCTCCCGCGATCAGCCGGGCGAGCCGGGAGCATTGGCGAGCACCTCGACCACGCTGCCGGCCTCGATCCGATATTGGCCGTCGGTCACCACGATGTCGCCGGGCTGAAGGCCCTCGTCGATGACCGCCGATACCTTGTTGATGAGCCCGGTCTTGATCGACCGCTTCTGTATCTTGCGATCAGTCCCGACGATGAACGCGTAAGGACCATCGGCCCCGTATTGGACTGCGGTGACCGGCACCGCTATCACGTCGCGCAGGACGTCGAGCCGCACCCGTATATTGACGAACTGGCCCGGCCAGAGCACCTCTTCGGCGTTGTCGAACTCGGCCTTGTAGTTGATGGTTCCGGTCGCCGCGTTGATCTGGTTGTCGATCACCGCGAGCTTGCCGACCGCGAGCTCGCGACCGCCCGGATCCTGCGCCGCCACCTCGACGTCGCCCTTCTTCAATCCGGCGCGGATGCGCGGCAGCGAGTCGGAGGGCAGCGCGAAAGTGACGAAGATCGGGTGTACCTGGTTGATGCTGACCACGCCGGTCGCATCGGCGGCCCGCACGATATTGCCGGCGTCGACCAGGCGGGTGCCGGCGCGGCCGTCGATCGGCGAGCGGATGTGGCTGTAGTTCAGCTGCACCTGCGCGGAATCGATCGCCGCCTGATCGGCCTTCACGCTCGCCTCGAGCTGCGCCACCGAGGACTTTGCGGTGTCGAGCTGCTGGCCGCTGGTCGCCCCGGTCTTGGCCAGCCGTGTCGCCCGATCGAGATCGAGGCGGGCATTGTCGAGCAGCGCCTCATCCTTGAGCTTGTTGGCCTGCGCCTGCGCCAGCGCCGCCTCGAACGGCGCGGGGTCGATCTCGACCAGCACGTCGCCGGCCCGGACATCCTTGCCCTCGGAAAAGTTGATCTTGACGATCTGCCCGTCCACGCGCGAGCGCACCAGCACGCTGTTGAGCGCCTGCACGGTGCCGAGCCCCGTGAGCTCGATCGGAATGTCGCTGCGGGCGACCTTGCTCGCCATCACCGGGATGGCTGGCGCGGCACTGCGGGGGGCCTGCGGGGCGCTTGCGGAAAAGAGGCCGCGCGCGAGCCCAAGATAGGCCGCCACCCCGGCACCGGCCATAAGAGCCAGAAAAATCAATCGCCTAGCGCGCATTCTCGCCCAAGCTGCCCCCGCTACGCCGAGACCCCAATCATACAATATTTTATGGTTTTTGGCCAACGCAGCCGCAGGGCGATGTGCAACCCGCGCCGCCGCCATGGGCAGCGTCAGAGTTACCGATCGATTACGGCCATGGCAGCATGAACTCGGTCGAACGCGGCGACTGTTTCCTCAACGACGCCGTCGATTGTCGCCCCCATCCAGGAGAGCACAGGATACAGTATGCGGCGCTGGACGTCTTTGACAAGCTGTCCCCTATTGCGCTCGAATCACTGCCGATTGAGGTCCTCGGTCACCGCGCCGAACTGCACGATGAGGTTCCCGGAGAGGTCTTCCGGCTCGACCTCACCGCGCTTTTCGCGCCAGAGCCGAACAAGAGCCGCTTCGGCCTATGATGATCCAGGCGTCGGAGCCGCCAACGAGAACACGACGATCAAAACTGTGAGCCGCTTGCGGAAGTAATCCACGCAGGCGGACGCCAAGTCGCGCATCGCCCGGCGCAATACTGGTATGACGTAGCGCATGCATGTGCTGCAACCTCGATCACGCGAATGCCCGAATAGAGCAACGCGCGCAGAAGTCTTTCGCTCTGCAAGGTCTCGATCGAACGCCGCCCGGTGAAGGCGCGCATGATCACCGCGAGGCCTCCGGAGTCGTTGGATACCATCTACGCTCTTCCTGTCAGCGGCAGGATGAGGTGTCACGAAACTCCCGGACGGATCAAGCACGCACGGCTGGTTTCACGCACGGCTGGTTTACCGCAACGTTGTTAACTGAACACAACGTCGTTAACCGTCACTCGGACGCGCAAGTGACGTCGGCGATCGTGCAGTTGCAATCCGCCGGGCCATCGCTGACGATGATCCGCCGGCGCTTGTAGGATGCGCATTGGCCCTGCGCCCAGCGGGTCACCGTCTCCTCGCCCTGATTGCGCACGAACGACGTGTCGGGTGGGCATTTGCTCCGATCGGCGGCAACGCAGAGCCGGTAGGCGATGACTTCCGCCTTCTGCTCGGCATTGCCCCAATACGTCAGAGCCGCCCACACGGCGACGGCTACGACGATGATGCCGATGCCAACAATCAACCGCACCCGCAGGCGGAGCGGCATTCGCATCCTCGTATCATTCACGGCTCGTCTCCTCGGCGCCGCCACGCGGCAGAATCGAACCGTGGTTTCATTGTAACTGATATGTCAAGGGCGGCGCCGCATGGGGCGGCGCTGCCAGCGCGTTCACCAGCGATGTCCCCATCCGTAGCCACGCGCCACGAATGCACCACGACCCCAATATGGACCGCGGCCCCAATACGGACCGTGCCCCCAATAGGGGCGGGCCCAGTATCCGGGTCCAAAGTATCCTCCGCCATAGTAGGGCCTTGGCACGACCACGACCGGAGGCGCGGGGTATTCGTAGTACGCCACGGGCGGAGGTGGCGGCGGCGGAGGCGGAGCGTATCGATACACAGTCGGCGGCGGATAGTGGTCGCGGTCATCCGGCGGTGCCAAGCGGTGCTCTGGCGGCGGTTGTTGGACCTGGGGCTGCGGCGGCGCCGGGCCATCGGCTGCCGCGGGAGCGGTTCCCATGATCCCGAGAGCGGCGCTGGCTGCGGCCAAGACGGCTCGCTTCACGATGTTGCGCATTGTTCCCTCACTTGCGCCCCCACGGAGACGCACGCATTCGATGCGAACGAGCGGGCGGAATTGGCGCGCGCGCGAGGCGCAATTGGGCAATTTTGACAACAGGCATTCAGCTTTGCGGCGAACCGGGAACCCCGGGGTGGCGACGGGGTGGCGGGGGCCGGCTCGTGATTTTTCCGGACCGCAATCAAAGCGGCCTACGCCGAGGCCACCGAGTGCCTGCGCCATCGGTGTGCGCGGATCGGCGTCGTCAGGACGCCGACCGACGGCCTTTGCGATCGTCGAGGTGCTGGCGGTCGTGGTGAAAATGCCGGGCGGCCCGCGGCGCGCCCGCTTCGTTCTTCACGCTGATCAGGCTCAAGGAGCTCGCGGCATAGCGCCTATCGGCCGCTTGAGTCTCGGCCGGGCTTGCCCCAGCCATCCACGCCTTGGCGCGGAGCAAAGACGTGGATGCTCGGCATGCCAGGGTGTTTACGCCCGTCTTCGACGGGCTATGGCCGGGCATCACGCGTGTACATTAAGCGTACATTAAGCGCACCTCAGTCCGACTGCACGGTCGACTGCCAATCCTTCTGATGCAGCGCCACCGTGCCGCTGCCGCTGGTGAAGGCGCGGTGATCGAGCGCGGGCAGGATCATCTCGAAAGTGACGGGCTGCGGGTCCTTGCGCCAAAGGCGGTCGAGTGGGCCGAAATCCTCCGCCAGCGCCGCATCGAGCGTGAGCTTGAACTTGAAGTTGCCGGCGTCCTCGACGATCTGCATCACTTGCTCCTCAAGGCGCGCGTGGAACAGGATGACATCGGTATAGCTGCTGCGGCCGGGCAACGGGACCGGGGTGAACGGACGAAAGTCGCCGGTGCGCGCCTTCTCGATGCTCCATTGTCCGAAATCCGCGCTGTAGAATTTTTTCGAGCGCTTGCCGTCGGAGACCTCAAGCCCCATCGACATGATGGTGCCGGTGCGCGCGCCGTCGTTGGAGATCGTCAGCGGGACCGCGAAGACCTCGAAGTTGGTGTTCTGATAGGGCGAGGCATAGCGCACGACCGGCGCCACGAAAACCTTGAGCTCGGAGCGCTTCAACGAGCTCTGCCAGAGGCTATAGGCAGAGAATGCGAGCGCGAGGACCGACACGAGACTTGACAGGTCGAACATGAGAAGATGCTCCTGCAGCAAGCGCGGCGAACGATCGCGAAGATTCCCTCAAGCGGGCGGCGAATGATCGCAAAGATGACGCTGGTGTGACACTGGGTTCGGACATGCCCCCCTTGGCGCCTTACAGGGTCGCGGAAATTTGTTGTTCCCGACGGAAGGTTCTTGCGGTTATTTGGACCGGCGCTTGCTATCGGCGAGCGCCGCGAGGAAGCCTCGCGTTCGAACGAACGGCCGGTTGGACAGGCGAGCGAACCGGGAGAGAGATCACCCCGACGTGAAATAATAGATGTGTCAGGATCATCAGCATATGCAACAAGAAAAGTCGGATTTGGCCGCGCGATCGGCCCGCAGGCGCTGGCGAGAGTTGCTAATTACCGTCGGGCCGACTCTGGTGCTGATCGCGCTGATGCTCTGGGTCACCTCCCAGTTCGTCTCGCCGGCGCCACCACGGAAGATCGCCATCGCTGCAGCCACTAAGGGAAGCCCTTATTACCTCTGGGCCGAGCAGTACCAACAATTCCTGGCGCAGTCGGATATTACGCTCGAGATCAAGGAGACCAGCGGCTCGGCGGAGAATCTGCGGCTCCTCAATGACGACGCCGCGGGCGTGCAGATCGGCTTCATGCAGGGCGGCATCGCCAGCACGCGCGAGGGGCCGCATCTACGTTCGCTCGGGCGGTTGTTCTACGAGCCGCTCTGGGTGTTCTATCACGGCGATGCGCCGCTCGATCGGCTGACCGCCTTCAAGGGCAAGCGCGTCCTGGTCGGTCCCGCGGGCGGCGGCACCAATCAGCTCGCGTTGCGCTTGCTGGCGGCGAACGGCGTGACGGCGAGCACCGCGACGCTGATCAACATGGAGTTGCCCGATTATGTCGACATGTTGGAGAAGGGCACGGCGGATGCCGGCCTTCTGGTACTGGGGCCGCAGGCGCGAACCATAGACCGACTGTTGAAGAGCCCGCATGTCCACTTGATGAACCTCGCCGAGGCAGATGCCTATTCGCAGCGTTTTCCGTTCCTGAGCCGGCTCGATTTGAAGCAAGGCGTGATCGATTTCGATCGCAATGTTCCGGCCGTCGACTCCGCGCTCGTCACCACCTCGGCGGCGCTGCTGGTGCGCGACGATCTGCATTCGGCGCTTACCAATCTGATGACCCAGGCGATCGTCGACGTGCACAGCAAGCCGGTGATCGACGCCAATGGCGAAGCGGCGATCTTCAGCCGCGCGGCCGAGTTTCCGATCGCCGCGGATCCCGAGTTCCCGCTCGCCGACGAGGCGCGCCGCGTCTATCGAAGCGGGGCACCGTTCCTGCAACGCTACTTGCCGTTCTGGCTCGCAACCCTGATGGATCGACTGGTCGTCCTCGTGGTTCCTGTCATCGGGCTCGCCATCCCGCTGATCCGCTTGGCGCCGGTCCTCTATAATTGGCGCATACGGCGCGGCATCGTACGTTGGTACGGCGAACTCAAGAAGGTCGAGGGCGGTATACTTGGCCAGAGGAGCCCCGGCGAGGCGGCCCGCGCGCTCGCCGAGATCGACCGGATCGAGGCGGCGGTGAGCGCCATAGTGCTGCCGCTGGGCTTCACCAACCAGCTTTATGATCTGCGCGAGCACATCGACATCGTCCGCCGCCGCCTGATCCCGCTGGCGCCGGCCGCGGCGGCCGACGCGCGTGCGGCGGAGACATGAGCGCAGGAGCTGGTCGCCCACCTATTCGACGATCATAAGCCGCTAGCCGAACTCCACCGCCTGCCCGTCCACGGCCAGGATTTGATCATGGTCCGGCTGCGCGGCGCCGTGATCCGGTCGAGCGTTCGCAACGTCTCAACGACGAGCAGCGTGTCGCCCGCGCGCTTCCGCAGCTCAGCTGTAAGACCGGCCGAGGAGCATCTCGCGCATGACAAACCGCCAACTGGAAGTCGTCGATCTCGCGCCGGGACTTGGGATCTGGGCGGCTGCCGCATCCAGCGCTGGATACAATTTATCCGCGTCAGCAGCGGATCATATCTTCTAGGATGTGACGCACGTTGACAGCGCAGAGAGGGCTATCGGATGATTATTGCGGAATGGCATCTTGTTGTTAGGGGAGGGCCGATGAACTTCAGAATAGATGAGTTACACGGGCGTGCCAATAACCGCGGAGAATTGGCCGCACTCGTCAAGCGCGACGATAGTCGACAGCAACTGCTTGATATTGCCAGGCAATGGCACGATCTGGCGATTCGCATTGAGCTGCTTGAGGGCACTACTGCTCGCCTCCAACAATCTGGGGTTCTCCTGCCGATCGGGTCCTTCGGCTGGCTTCTGCCACCTGGGAGATGTTTTAATGGGCTAGCTTCGTAACTGCTGCCGATGTCGGCAAGGGATTCTCCACAATCTGATGCGGCGTGAGCTTGAGCTTCTGCGTGGACCGGTGCCTGGACCGGACGCCGAATTCCTTCGCCTCTTACGCAGGACAATTCCTATTTGGTCGCGCAGCGCTTGCGGAATGAATGCAGCCCGACAAGACACTGACAAGTAGTGAAAAATTCCAGCCACAGTCAACTTGCCGCTGTTGCCGTTTTGCAACTTGCCCTGAAAATCCGCGCCAAACCGAAAAGTACAGCCACCACGAACGTGGACCTGCCGTTCCACCCATGCTCACTTAGCGGCTGCTCCGAGATCATGGAGGTTGGGTAGACAAGGCGTAGTGTGCATGCACGGCGCCGGCGCTGCAATCCGACGATAGGGACTTCGATGAGACGTGCATTTCTGTACGGGCTCGGTACCCTTCTAATCGTTGGGATATTCGGGTCGCTAGCGACCTTCGACGCGGAGGCCTTCGTCCTGGCGCTGTCGCTCATTCCGGTCAGTGTCGTCGTCATTGCCGCGGCCAATCGTGCCCCGCCCAATCGTTCCCTGTCACAAGCAATCCTCGGCTGGCTGCTGGGCTCCTTCGCGTTCGCAGCAGTGGGCGTCGCTGTCATTGGCGTTTTGAGGCTGGCGGCCTGGCTGCGTCGTGCGGGTTTGATTGGAACTGATTTTTGGAGTGTGATTTCGATCCTATGGCTTGGTCTCTTGGTACTTGGCTGGATTGTTTATTGGATAAGAGTACGAGGATCGCGATTCGCGCGTCGGCGGCAAAAAGATTGGAAGGAGCACAAAGCCTTCAGAGAACAGGCACGCGGAAAGCAGCGGGAATGGTGGGAGGTCCTCGAGGTCGATCCGAAAGCAGGCCCAGATGACATCCGGCGGGCCTATCTCCGCAAGATGCGAATGTATCATCCGGACAGGGTCACGGGTCTTGCCGCCGAACTCATCGAATTGTCGGAAAGCCGCACGCGGGAGCTCAATCTCGCCTTCGAGGAGTCTAAGCGTATTGCGATGAACAACCGCGGGTGACGCGCGACTGCCCATTCAGAAAATTGGCGACCGATCGGATAGATCCCAACGCCCCATGAAGACGTTGTCGCCCACCGCCGCATATTGGTGGGCGAACCAATCAGACAGCAGCCTGCCTTCGGCGATCAGCGCTTCGCCTCGTCCTACTTCCTTCGTCAACGCAATGACCGGAACCGAAAGCGGATCGTCGATCGTGCTGAATGCTTCCACAGAACGCTCCCCGACGTCATGGAAATGAGTACCGCCAGCGCCAGGAGCGGGAAGGAACGACCCTCCCGATGGGGCGCCGCCGAGGCAAATTTTGTCGGCATGAAGACCCCTCAGCCCGCCGCTCACGGTGGGTCTATTTAGCAGCACGCTGGTATTTATAAACCGCCAGACCGCCGTCGAGTCAGACCGGGGCACACCGGCCGCGCGAAGACCGGAAAGGCCTCGGGCCGGAGGCTCGCCAACGGCCGGGGCCCGACGCTCGGTTACACCCGACAGAAGCATACACGGAAATTGCCCAGGTGCGGGCGGCCAGGAAAATCAGCGCGTTGGGACCTCGTCCAAACGGACGGCGCACGACAAAACCGAGCCAAGGGGGTCTGCACATGAAAACGCTGCTGCCTGAGGGCAACCCTCGCGGAGACAGATCGGCTCTGCTCATTCGCAGCAACACGGCCCCTTTGGTCGCGGCCAAGCTTGGGAAGCCCTCAAGGTGGCTATAGCGATTGCAAGCAGCACTCTTATCGACAAGTGCTCGCCCCTTGTTTCGATGCGCCTGCAAGAAAAGCATTCATCAGAATTGTGAGAATTGTGGTCAATACGGTTATCGCTAACGCCGCGCTGTTAGCCTGCAACCGTTGTCTTGCAATCTGCACGTATGCCAAAATGGCTTTTGTTCCATGGTGAGCCTTAAGCCCCGCGGTTCGGCTCCATCCACGCGGGGCTTTTCTGGCGCGCTTCGGGGCTGCATCTCAATGGGGTGGCGGATCGGACGTATTGTCTTAGCAACGATCGTTGCGCTCGCTGCTGTTGCTGCAATGCGCGAAATCGTTGGCCAGTCATTGCTCGTGGCCGCCAAGTCGGGATGATCGAGGGGGCCGACATGCCAAGCAAAGAGGAACTTGAAGCGGAGTTGCAAGAGTCCGACATGGACAAAGCCGTTCGTCGGCTTCGTGAGACAATCGCTCACTTCAACGAATGGGAGGCGCAATTACGCACGCTTGAAAAAAAGGTTTGGCAGCCACATTGGAGTCATGATGACCCGCTTGCCGACCGCTTGCTGCGTATCGGGAAGAATCCGGAAGAGATCGCTAAAATTGAAAGGCGTCTAGAAGCCTTTGAGGCGCTTTGCAACGGAAGGCCGATTCAAGCTGACATTCAGGAGGAGCTTGATGAACAGATGGCCAGAGAAAAGAGAGCCGAAAAGTCAGCAACGGATCTTCTGGCGAACCTTATTAGGCGGAGTTAGGTGCCCGCATGACGGGGCTAATCGGAAATGACCAGGGACCAAAAGATCGAGAAGGCCGCCGATGCATTGATCGCAGAGATCAAGGACTTCCACTGTCCCGCAGAACTTTACATCGCGCCCGAGGCCCGACTGCGGTGGCAAAAGCAGAATCCTGACCGTACTCCCCTTGAGTTCCAGCCGATTGAGGACTGGGAACGTGACAGCTATCGCCTGCTCGCGGCGACCGTCATCGACGCAATTGAAGGGCTGAGCGCGCGCATCGTGAAGTGAAGCGGCGCAAGGCGGGCGACAGGCGGGACGTCGTGTAGATCAAATCCGAACCCAAACGCGTCCGCAATATTGGCATGTCGCATTGAGCATCCTCCGCGGAGGGCCTCGGAGCCCCGACCGTCAGCCGGGGCCTTTCTTGTGCGCGGGACTGGCCACGTCTGCCCGGCTCACTCTATCTGCGCAACGGAAGCGAATCAGTTACGTTCTTCAATGTCGATCTACGGCCAACTTGGTTCCCGCCGCCTCTCTGGTGGCGGGGCTTTCTTTTTTCAGATCAGCCGCCCTGCAACGTTATCGCTAACCCCGCACTGTTAGCCTGTTGTCGTTGTCCGACGATGTGGTTGATGCAAGACTGTGCGTGCGAGTTCTGGAGCCTCCATCCTTGAGAACTCGCTGCCTCCAGAAAGCCCGCGGTCGGGACATACGCGGGGCTTTCCCACACGCTCTCGAACCCCGAGGGAAACCTATGAGCCTATGGGCATTCGCCTTTGCGGCGGCGGCGACCGCGCTTGTTGTTGCGCTGTGGATGGTGTTCGCGAGGAGGGATGCCGATAGGCATCTGTAGCTTTGTCCGCCATGGCGATCGCCATTGCAAGCGATACAACATCTGACCCAGCAATTTCCCAACGATACCGCGCTGTTTTTGCGTAGCTTATGCCAACCGCGCGAGCGGGGGGTCCATCCTCGTGCTGGCGCTGCCGCTCGATCCTGCCGCCGTTCTGTTACTCCTGGCCGCGACGCACAGGGGGCGGCCGGAAGGCCCGCATCTTGGCCGCGCGTTTGCGTGACCTGATTGGGGTCGCCAGAACCTCCTCTGGCGGCTGCCCAATGGGACGTGCGCCGCATAGCGATCGCGGCACCGCTACGCGAGCGATAACGCCAATGCAGTCAATTTGCAAAGCGCGAATCCCAAGACCGCCACCCAAAGCAATGTAATAATCAATCCGCAAACTATGGTTGCTGTTGGTAGAACGCGAAGAAAGAACGTCATTGACTGTTGCCTTCCAGTTCCTGCTTTGTCGCTGGCCTCACAAGGCTCCCACTGATTGGAGTCTTGAGCCTGACCTGGACGGTTCTTGATTTACCATAAATATTGTGCGGCGCGTTGACGAAGATGTTAGCTGAGTTAATTAACCCGCCCTGCGGAACCGCCATCTTGCGGTGACCTGCCCCGGCATTTCGAGCCACTGATTGAGAGACCAGCTCCCGATTCGGAGGGATCAATGCGGAAAGCGCGTTTTACGGAGGAGCAGATGGTCGCGATCATCCGGGAGGCAGATCTCGAGCCGGTGTCAGCGCTGGCCAAGCGGCACGGAACCAGCGAATAGACGATCTACACTTGGCGCAGGCGGTTCGGAGGCTTTCCAGCGGCCGACGTGCGCCGTCTGAGGCAGCTCGAGGCGGAGAATGCGCGACTGAACAAGCTGATCGCCGAGCGTGATCTCGAGATCGAGGTCATGAAGGAAGTCGCGGCAAAAAACTGGTAAGTGTGCCGGCTCGTTGAGGCCATCCCGGTTCACCCAATTCTTTTGCATCGTTGTGGCACGTCGCGACCCAAACAAACATACCGTGTGGTGCTGAAACGTCACGGTCATCAGGATCAAAGCATAATCATAACAGATAAGATCGACAGCTAATTTTGCCACGTTTCAAACCAGCAACGGTCTGGTGTTCCATGTTACCTTTGATAGTCTTTACGACACCGATTGCTCTGGCGCCTACGCCGACCGGGTAGCATGGAGCTCAGGGCGGCAGGGCACGGACCAGCCGCGGCTTTTGGCAACCTCTTGAACGACGGAGCCCCTCGCTTGCGCAAAGGACCTTCAATGAATGGGACAGACGTCATACAGAGGCAGGCCCCCGCCTTGCCCGCGCACGGGACGGTCGTCGCAAAGCGGTGTTACCAGTGCAAAGGACACTTCGGTCTAATCCGCCACCGTTTTGGTCTTAAGCAATTTTGCTCGACTCGATGTCTGACTGCGCACAAAGCCGAGATCGAGCGCACAAAAACTCGACTTAAGGAATGGGCATATTTTCTCAGCAGATAGCGATAGATCCAATGCGTTCGAGCGCCTCGCTGCCAAGCCCTGATTCCTTGGTCTTGATGCCGCGACCGGTCGATGCTTATTGCCGGCCTTATGTTGGTCGGCTTGCTGGCCTAGCTGCTCCAACGTCAGCGCCTCCGCAGCGAACTTACATTGACAGCGAAGCCACGTACGCTCGTCGCATTGTCGACCGGCGTTCAAACTTACCATAAGATTCTTGGTGCTTGATTGGAGGTCGGAATGCCACGAGGCACAGTAAAGTGGTTCAACACGCAAAAAGGCTACGGGTTCATTCTACCTCAGGGTGGCGGAAGAGATGTATTTGTTCACATCTCGGCGGTGCAGCAAGCTGGACTGACCACACTCACGGAAGGTCAACACATCGAATACGAAGTTCAGAACAACCGCGGTAAGGAAGCCGCGGTCAATTTAAAGATCAATTGACGAGAATTGTCCTACATGAAAAAAAATAAGTTCATTTGAACCTCGGGACTCGAAGGATGTTGACGCTCATACATGCGAGCATTGGCGGCGCCGCCGCTTAGGCCAGTAGCTGCTGCAACGTCAACCCAACGCCGCCGCGTTGGTTCAATTTTGCGCCGCGAAGTAGACTAAGTCTGTAGGAACTTGCCTACGGCGAGGAAGCCGACGTCCTCATCGTCGACCCGCCTGCCGAATTTCCATTCGCCATCAGCCCACTCGGCTTCGAACCGGGCTTGACGCTCACCGGGAAGGAATTGCGCAATAACGTCTGGCCTATTTTCATACATTCCGCATCGACCTAGATTGCTCGGAATAACAACGAATGGCGCTTCGGAGTCGATGTCACCGGTGCCCGGATTGAGTGCCAAACAAATGATGACGATGTCCTTGCTGGCGGTGATCATTTCCATCGTTGATGGCTTGGCCGTCATGAGCACGACATCCTTCATTTCAATTCATCTGACCATCCCCAACGCCTGCTCGCGAATCTTGCTCAGCGTCGCGCCTGGCGTGATCGCCTCAGGGTCGATCTTCACGTGGATGATCGACGGCTTGCGGGAGGCGCGGGCGGCCTGGAACGCATCGCCGAAGTCGGCGGTGCGCTCGACAGTAGTGCCGAAGCCGCCGAAGGCGCGCGCATAGGCGGCGAAATCGGGGTTCGTGAGCGAGGTGGCGCTGACGCGGCCCGGATAGTCGCGCTCCTGATGCATGCGGATGGTGCCGTAGATGCCGTTG
>Ga0126381_100000910_pt1 | contig 32056 bp, 25 predicted proteins | sample PanSoiMetPlot_28_FD_96465 | JGI IMG/M metagenome (GOLD analysis project Ga0126381, IMG submission 96465) | Tropical forest soil microbial communities from Panama - MetaG Plot_28 | ecosystem: Environmental > Terrestrial > Soil > Tropical forest > Bulk soil | place: Panama | collected 2016-02-17 | reverse complement strand
TACGCCATGATCACCTTGTTTTGGAATCTCCGCGCGGCAATCACCAGCAAAAAAGTGCCCATGGCGAAAAGCGCCAGCGCGTCAATCCACAAATGCGTGATTCCCGCGCCGCGCAGGATCACCCCGCGCGTGATATTGATGAAATAACTCGCCGGTACAAAATAGCTGATCGCATAGAATATTTTCGGCATGGTTTCCCGCGGAAAAATGTAGCCGGAAAAGAAAATGCTCGGCAGGATCGTCAAGAATGCCAGTTGCATGGCTTCCGATTGCGAATTGGCTTTGCTGGAAATCAGAATGCCCAGTGACAGCGAAACAAAAATATAGGGCAGCGACAAAAAAGCCAGCAGGATTACGCTGCCGTGAATCGGCACGCGAAACGCGAATCGCATAAACGTCAGAATCATGCACAGTTCGAAAAAGCCGATGCCCAGATACGGCACCAATTTTCCCAGCAGTAATCCCATGGGCCGCACTGGGGTGACGAACAACTGCTCCAGCGTGCCACGCTCTTTTTCCCGCACGATGGAAAACGCCGTCAAAAATGTGGTCACGTTCAACAGCAAAATTGCCGTAAGCCCTGGCAGGAAAAAATTCGGCGAACGCGAATCCGGATTGAATAGCAGCTTGGGCCGCATATCCACGGCAAACGTTTCGTTGTTTACTAGCGCGCGGCGCAGCGATTCGTCCAAGCCGATCGCGGTAGTTACGTTAATCGCCTGGCCCGCCACCGTCGAATCCGATCCGTCAATCAACACCAGCACTTGCGCGCTCATCTGGTGCAACAATTTATCCGAATAATCCACGGGGATCTTGATGCCCACGCGCGCCTTGCCGCCGATGATCATTTCGTTCATGTCATGATCGTTGTTCACATACCGCACCACGTGAAAGGTGTCGGAGTTTTTCATGCGGTCGATCAGTTCGCGGCTTTCCCGCCGGCCGTCCGCGTTAAAGACCACGGTGTTGATTTGCCGGATGTTGGTGTCGATGCCGTATCCCAGCAGCAGCATCTGCAGCAGCGGAATGATCAGCGAAAAAAACAAAGTTCCGAAATCACGCCGCACATGCAGCGTCTCTTTGTAAAACACAGCGCCGAATCCGCGAAACGTGTCACCCACGTGCGGCCTCCGCTCCATTTGCCTGGTTTCCCGAATTTCCGTTGTGGTCTTGATTCTTGTAGGTCAACTCGACGAAAACATCTTCCAGCGTCGGCGCTAGCGGACGGATCTCCGCGACCGCAATACCTTGTTTCAGAAGCTGCACGCGCAATTCTTCGAGGTCAAAGTGATCCTGAATCAAGGCATGAATCGACTGTCCGAAAATGGTGGCGCTGCGAATGCCGGGAATTTGGCGGGCAATTTTCAAGGCGCGAGTCACTTCCGGTGTGGTGATTTCAACACGGATGGTTCCTGCGGGCGTCACGTCGGGAAGCTCGCGCAGCGAATTGGGCGTTCCGTCGGCGATCAGCTTGGCGTAGTAAATGTAGGCGACGTGGCTGCAGCGTTCCGCTTCATCCATGTAGTGCGTGGTCACAAAAAAAGTGATGCCATGCCCCGACAAATCAAACAGCAGGTCCCAAAGTTGCCGCCGCGCAACGGGATCAATGCCCGCTGTCGGTTCGTCCAGAAAAAGAAGTTTCGGTTCGTGCAACATTGCGCAACCCAGCGCCAGGCGCTGTTTCCATCCGCCGGAAAGTTGCGCGGCCGGCCGATCCAAATATGGATAAAGGCCGTTCATCTGAACGATTTCGTTCAGGCGTCTTTTCAGGCGCTGCGTGGTAAGGCCGTAAATGCGGCCATAAAAAGTGAGATTTTCCGTGACGGTAAGATCGGGATACAGACTGAAATTCTGTGACATGTACCCGATGCGCTCGCGCACGCGCTCCGCGTCTTTACGCACGTCCAGGTCTTCGACCGTGGCGTCACCGCCGCTCAGCGGCAAAAGCCCTGTCAGCATTTTGATGACCGTAGTTTTGCCGCTGCCGTTCGGTCCCAGAAAACCAAAAATCTCTCCGCGCTTGACGGTGAAACTCACGTCCTGCACCGCGGTGAAGGTGCCGAATTTCCTGACCAGGCCGCGCGCGGAAATGGCGGGGTCGCTTCCCTGCCCTGCGCCATTCGTTTTGTCGCCGTTGGCCTGCATGGTCATTTCTCGTCCCGAAGTTTTACGTCGGCGGCCATTCCAGCCAGCACGCGGTGCGAAGCGTCATCGATGCGGATCTTGACGCCAAAAACCTGGTGCACGCGTTCTTCGCGCGTTTGCACGTTGCGCGGCAAGAATTCCGCTTGCTGATTAATTTGCTCGACCACGCCGTCAAGAGTCTGCCGGCCAACCGAGTCGACCGTGATCTGCGCTTTCTGGCCGACTTTGACGCGAGAAATTTCCGTTTCCGGGATGAAAATGCGGACGTAAATCTGATCGCGCTCCAGCAGCGTGGCCACGGGGGTATTGGGCGAAATCAAATCGCCGGGACGAACGTCGAGAACTTCCACGGTTGCGGCGGAGGGAGCGACGACCTGGCGCTCGCGAAACCGCGCTTCGTCGTATGCCAACGCTGCCCGCGCGGCTTCAATATCTTCGCGACGGTTGCCGCGCGAATACATTTCGAACGTGGCTTGTGCTTGCTGATAATGAGCTTCCGCGCTGGCGATTTCCTCGGGGCGATATCCGCGGTTCAGTTGGTCCAGTTTGTGTCGCGCGTCATCTTTCTGCGCATCGGCCATTTTCCAGTTGGCTTCGGCGGTATCGCGCTGTTGTTTGGAAACCAGATCTTTCTGTGCTAGAGCTTCGTAGCGTTGAAAATCGAGGCGCGTTCTAGTTTCATCCGCGGCGGCACGATCCAGTTCTGCTTGTGCGGAAGCGATGTCCTCCTTGCGATAACCGTTTTTTTTCAGCTCATAATCCGCCTTGGCCTGCTGCGCGGCCGCGCGCGCTTCCGCGATTTCTTCCCGGCGGTAACCGCGTTTTGCTTTTTCCGCATTGGCGCGGGATTGCTCGAGTGATGCGAGCAGCTCCTTATCGTCAAAAGTCATCAGAACCTGTCCGCCGGCAACGGTGTCGCCTTCGTGGACCAGGAGCTTGTCGATACGCCCGCCGACTTTCGAACCCACGCGAATATTGCGCGCTTCGACGGTGCCCGAGCCTTGCAGCGCGTTGTCGTGATGAAACCATCCGCCGTAGAGGATTCCCGCTGCGGCAATCACGGCAGCCAGTACCGCCAAGACCGCGATTCGTTTTCCGTTCATTTGTTTCACCGTCTCCGTGGCAAGCTGATTCTCATCTCGGAATTCCTTTCGCCCTGAGCAGCGATCCCGCTCCAAAGCAACCTGATGGAGGTCTCGATACGATTGGTCAGCGTATGATCGCCAGCCAGCGACCAGAACAATAACGTTCCAAAAATCGTTTGCCGCCAGACCTGCGCGATTTCTTCTGCCGGCAGATCGGTTCGTATCTCGCCGCGTTTCTGGCCATGGCGGATCAATTCGCCCAGCAGAGCGCGGTTGCGCTCGTGAATGCGCAGCATCGCGCCGCGTACCGGCACGGAGGAAAGATTGGCCTGCAGCAAAGCGCGAATAATCGCCGGGTTGCGCACGGGCTCCTCGGTCATGCGCAGGACCAGTGTGCGGAGTACTTCGCGCATCGGAAGGTCAGATTGCTGCGCCTCACGCACGGTGATCTCGAGTTTTTGCAGTTGCATCTCTCCAAAGGCCATCAGCACGTGATCTTTGCTGGGGAAATAATTGAAAAAGGTGCCTTTGCCGAGATCGGCGGCTTCGGTGATGTCCTCGACGGTGGTTTCGACGAATCCTTTTTTGCCGAACAAGGCCAGGGCCGCGCGGAACAGGCGCTCGCGGATTTCAGCGCTGCGGCGAACGCGGCGAGACGGACGCAAAGAAGTTCGCGTGGCGGATTTGCCGCTAGGCATCCTAGGCATGACCAATACCCATATATGACTATAAGTCATTCTGGGACGAAAGCCAACAAAAACCGCAATGATTGCGAGAAAAACGCGGGAAGAAGCAAAGGTTGGACGCCAGTGCCGGGCAACAGATAAAGAGATACGGCGACATCGAGTCGCCGCCGGACGAATCGAGTGGACCGTGGGGCGGCGGGAATTGCCGGGGCTATCGAAGGGCGATCAGAAACTGCCGAGCAAAACATAGACCATCAGGACGAGATGTGAAAGCGGCGCCCTCTGCACCTAGGCAGAAGACGCCGGGACAAGCGCTTGCCGGTCAGCGTGGTTACTTAAGCGATTCGGGATCGGACAAGTTTTTCGGCGTCTTCTTATTCAAGTAAGCAACCATTTTTTGCGCAGAAGCTGGGACACGTACCGCGCCCTTGAAAACGACGTCGGGGGCTTCAACCTTTTTCCCGTAAAGTTTTTCGTTGGCGCCGTTGTCGGGCCGTACGGTCGAACCGGCCAGAGAAATTCCCGCAAAAAGTCCACGCGCGCGAGAGTAGGTGAGAACTTCAGCACGCAGCGTCACATCGGTGGAAGCTTCGGCATCGCGGCCCTTCGGGCCGGCGGCCGCAGACGCGTCGGCACCGAGTTTCACTTTGCTGGAAAGAATCGCGCGTGCGCCGCGGGGATTCATGACCAGCAGGACGAAGTCGGTGGCCTGGCCTCCCAGTTGGAAGCCAACGCTCGCACCTTCCAGCGCCATCATGGTCGGAGCGCCCCAGGGGCCGGTGAAATGCTCACCGCTGCGGCAAGTCATGGCGCCGCGGCCATAGCTGCCTCCTACAACGAAAGCTGCTTTCACAACCGAGGGATAGACGATGATGCATTCCGCTTTGTCGATCAAGCCCTGTGGAATGTTATCAGGAATGTCCATGACTTCCTTGATGACGGTTCCGCAATTTTCCAGGCGATCCGCCTCCTTCTTGTCTTCTGCGTTCAGCGGCCAACCCAGCACGGCGAGCGCGAGAAAAATTGCCCCTGATTTTTTCATGTTCTAGCTCCTTGTCATGAGTGCCCGCGTTCGCGGGGATTTGGCGGAAAATTCGGCCTGGCGAACCTCGAATCCGTTTCGAGGGAGGGGCGGCTGGAAGTGTCCTCTCCAGAGAAATGTTCCGTGTCGTATGGAATATACTTGGCTTGGCGAAAATTAGCCAGCGGAGGGAAGCGTTGAACGTATTCAGCAAGCGAGGGGCTCGGGTCTGGCTGACCTGGGGGATGCTGACGGTTTGCGGAGCGAAATCCGGCCCGGCTCAGGAAGGCAAGCAGCCGCCGGAAACCTGCTGTACGAACACAAGGCACGAAACGAAACAGCAAGCCAGAAACAAAGATCAGCAGCCGGTCCGAGCGCTTGCACCCGCGGAACTGTTCGCGGCGCGAGTACAGATGATTCTGGGAAGTGGCCAGCCGGCGAAAGGGGACTGGGGGCTGCTGGTAGCGGACGCAGCCAGCGGACAGGTGCTGTTCGAGCTGAACGCAGATAAATATTTTGTACCGGCTTCGAACATGAAGCTGTTCACCACCGCGCTGGCGTTGGCCAAGCTGGGGCCAGAATACCGCTTTCGGACCACAATAGAGGTCACGGGCGAGCCGGCGGCTGGCGGAAAAGTGGCTGGGCCCCTGTATCTGGTAGGCCGTGGCGACCCCAATCTTTCCAACCGAAAATTTCCCTACGAATTGAAAGAAGAATTTGTCGGGCCTTCCGAGCAGGTCATTGCGGAACTGGCGGATGCGGTTGCCGCCAAGGGGATTAAGGAAATTTCCGGCGACATTTGGGGTGACGACAGTTACTTTCCGCGGGAGCGCTACCCGAACGGTTGGGAAATCGACGACATGGTATGGGAATACGGCGCGGCCATCTCGGCGATCGTGGTGGACGACAATACGGTGCAACTAACGCTGACACCGGGCGAGAAAGCGGGCGATAAGGTGGATGCAGTGGTGGCTCCGAGCGCTCCGGAATTTAGCGTGGACAATCAAGTGATCACCTCGGCTGTGGGGGTGAAATCGGACCTGACGCTGAAGCGCGAGCCGGGATCGAATTTGGTGACGGTGTTGGGCACGCTGCCCGCGAAGAGCAATGCCCGGAAACTCACACTGGCCATTCAGGAGCCTGCTTTACATGCGGCGGCGATGCTGAAAAGACTGTTAGAAGACCGTGGCATCAAAGTAGATGGTGGCGTGCGGGAACTTGCACTGCCACCGGGTCCGCCGGAAGGAGAGAATCGCATCGTCCTGGCCGAGCACCTTTCGATTCCGTTGGGGCAGTCCATCAAGCTGGTGAACAAAATCAGCCAGAACCTGCATACGGAAATGTTGCTGCGCACCGCGGCCAGGCAGGGCGGGGTGTGGAGTACACCGGAAGACCTGGCGAATTTTGCGGCGAGTTTTTATGCCATGGCGGGCATACCGCCGGGCGATGTGGTACAGACCGACGGTTCGGGACTGTCGCGACACGATTTGGTGACTCCGCGGGCGTTGGTGGCGCTGCTGTTGTACGCGGAAAAACAACCGTGGTTTGGGGCGTATTTTGGGTCGCTGCCGGTGGCGGGGATAGATGGCACGCTAGAAGACCGCATGAAAAATACCGTCGCAGTAGAACGGTTACATGCCAAGACAGGCTCGGTCGAGCATGTGCGGACGCGTTCCGGTTATGCCGAATTGACGAACGGGCGGCGATTGGTATTTTCCTTTTTGAGCAATAACATGGGGTCGAAGAGCCACGAAGCAACCGATGCACTGGACGCGCTGAGTATCGCCATGATCGAGGAGTTTGACGCGGCGGGCGCGGCTTGTTGCGTGAAGGCACAGTGAAATGCCGAGCGAGCCAGAACAAGAACAGATCATCACAGTGTTCGGCAGTTCGCGTCCGTGCGAGAACCATGCCGATTATCACCAAGCGTTCCTGCTGGGTTGTGAGTTGGGCAAAGCCGGCTTTGCCGTATGTAGCGGAGGTTATGGCGGCGTTATGGAAGCGGTTTCGCGGGGAGCCAAGAGCCGTCGCGCCAGGACTTACGGTGTGACCGCGGAATTCTTTCAAGCGAAGCCCAATGCCTGGGTTGATCGGGAAATACGTATGGCCGATTGGCGAGAACGATTGTTTGAACTGGTGCGGATAGCGGACGGATTTGTGGCCTGCAAGGGCGGCACCGGAACGCTGGCGGAACTTGCCGTGGTTTGGGAGATGTTGAACAAATCGGTGATTTCTGGAAAGCCGATGGTGGTACTGGGCGATTTTTGGATCCCGATTCTGGAGCGGGTGCGCGAGGTGGAATCGGGGCACCCGTCAGGGTGGGAAGAATCGAACGGGAAATTGGTGCATACGGCAGCGAGTCCGCTAGAGGCGGCGGAGTTTTTGCGGCGGTCGCTCGGCAGAGCACGGCAGGCTGGCTGAAAGCCAGCCCGTCAAATGGCAGCAAGGAACCGATCTAGAGAGGCGAGAAGCGAAGAGGGAAAGAGCCAAAACGAGATGAGTCGAAGCGCACAGGATGTGCTGGAGTTTGACAGGCTGCGGGAGCTGCTGCGGCAGCGGACGACGTGTGGGCCGGGGCGGCGTGCGGTGGAAGCGCTGGAATTTTCACGAGACCTGGCATCTTTGCAGGGGCAGTTCGCCCTGATACGCGAGGCGCGTGGTTGGCTGCGCAGCGGAAATGAATTGGGATTTGGCGGGCTGGTCGATCCATTGGGGTGGCTGGAGAATATCGCGGGACCGGGAGTGGCGCTGGAGGCTGCGGAATTGCTGCAGGCGGCTTCGCTGCTGGAAACGGCGGCGTGGCTGCGGGTGCAGTTTCGCGAGCAGGCTGCGAAGTTTCCTTTGTTGAGTGCGCGAGCGGCCGCGATTGAAAATTTTCGTGACGTCCTGGCTGCGATCCGGCGATGCATTTTACCGAACGGCGATATCAGCGACCATGCGTCGCCAGCGCTGCGGCGGATTCGGGCCAGCATGGTCGAGACGCGGGAGTCGATTCAGAAAACACTGAAGCAGATTTTGCGCTCGCGGTATGCGGAGGTTGGCGAGGACTACGTCACGCTGCGCAATGAGCGGTTCGTGATTCCGGTGCGGGCAGAAACCCGGAGAAGCATTCCGGGAGTGGTGCACGGAGCGAGTGGGACCGGGCAGACGGTTTTTCTGGAGCCGCTGGAAACGCTGGAGTCGAACAATCAGCTGGTACAACTTTCGGAAGATGAAACGGCAGAAATTTTGCGGGTGCTGCGTGAATTAACGGAGCGGTTGCAGGCAGCGCGGCCGGAATTGCTGAAAGCCGCGGAAACCATAGCGGAATTGGATGGGGTGTTTGCGCGTGGACGATTTGCGCAGGATTTTGATGCGGCCTGGCCGGAATTTTCGGATGCGGGCGAGTTGCGGCTGGAAGCGGCGCGGCACCCGGTGCTGGAAGACAAGTTAAAACGGGAACAGCGCGCGATTGTGCCGATGAATTTGTCATTGAATCGCGAGGAACGATTGCTGGTGATCAGCGGGCCGAATACCGGAGGAAAGACCGTAGCGCTAAAAACCACCGGACTGGCGGCGCTTGCCGCACAAACGGGAATTCCGGTGGCCGCGCAGCGCGCGGTGCTGCCGTTGTTCGATGAGGTTCTGGTAGATATTGGAGATGAGCAGTCAATCGCGGCGGATTTATCGACATTTTCGGCGCACCTGCTGAACCTGAAATCGATTTTGTGCACCGCGACTGCCAATTCGCTTGTACTTGTCGATGAAATGGGAACGGGGACCGCGCCGGAAGAAGGCGCGGCGCTGGCGGTAGCGCTGCTCGAAGAGTTTCAGGCGAAGGGATGTTTGGTTCTGGCGACAACACATTACGACCGTCTGAAGGCCTACGCATCGACGGCGGAAGGCGTGTTGAATGGCGCGGTGGAATTTGATGACGTGAATTTGCGGCCGACCTACCGGCTGATGGTGGGGGTGCCAGGCGGCTCCAGCGGAATCGCCATTGCCAGGCGGCTTGGACTGTCGGAGGAAATCGTTGCAAGGGCGACGGCGTTGCTTTCGCCGCAATCGCGTGAAGCGGCGGACTTGATTGCGTATTTGCATCGCAGCCGGGAAGAACTGGACCGCATGCAAAAGCAGATGACCGAAGAGCGGCACGCCCTGGAAACGGAGCGAACCAAGTTACGTACCGAGTGGGCAGGGCGTCAGCAGAAGCGGATTCAGGATCTGGAAGCGCAGTTCGCGGGGATGCAGAAGCGGTTTGAGGAAAACGTGGCGAGCGTGGTGGAGGCGGTGAAAGAGCGCGAACTGCGCGGGCAAACGGAAAAACTGGCGCGCCGGAAATTGGGCCAGGTGCGAAGCGAGGCGCGAGAAGACTTGAACGCCGCGGTAGTCCAGACCATTGCGGAGTCGCAGGCCGATCTGGGTTCGTCATCGGCCATCGCGGGTCCAGTAGATGCCGAACGTCTGCAACCAGGGGCCAAGGTTCGAGTGCGTGGGTTTTCGAAGCCGGTGATTTTTCGGCGGCTGGATGGACCGAACGCGGAGATTGAAGCGGGCCCGCTGCGAATGAAGGTTGCGGCGGACGAAATCGTCGGCGTCGAATCCGCACCGACTGGAGAAGTAGCTGGCAGAAGTGCCGCAGTTAGCGGTGCACTGAGTGCGCCTTCGCGATTTGCAGTTGCCAACGAGATCAATGTGATCGGGCAGACGGTGGAACAGGCAACAGAACAAGTGGACAAATTTTTGGACGATGCCGCAATGGCGCATTTACCGAGTGTGCGCATCATCCATGGACATGGAACGGGAGCTTTGCGCAAAGGACTGGGTGAATTTCTCCGGACACATCCGTTGGTTGCGAAACATGCCAGCGAAGAGCAAGAGCGCGGCGGGAGAGCAATCACGATTGTAGAATTGCGCAGCTGACAATGGCCGAAGCAGGATCATTTGCCGAGAAGGTGAAGCAGCAGGCGGACATTGTCCGGGTCATCGGAGAATACCTACCGCTGAAAAAGGCCGGGCAGAATTTTCGCGGGCTGTGTCCTTTTCATGCGGAGAAGACGCCATCTTTCAACGTGCATCCGACCAAGCAGATTTATCACTGCTTCGGCTGCGGGCAGGGTGGCGATGTTTTCAAATTTGTGATGGAGATGGAGAAGTGCGCATTTCCGGAGGCCATTCGCATCGTCGCGGAGAAATGCGGAATTGCCATCCCGCGGCCCAAGGAGCGTTCGCCGGAAGAGCGAAAAGAAAATCAGCAACGCGCTGTATTGGTGGAGTTGCATCGCGAGGCGCAGGCGTTTTTCGCGAAGCAGCTGGACGGAACGCTGGAGGGAAAAGCGGCGCGGGCGTATCTGGAAGATCGCGGGTTGGATAAGGATGCCATGGCGCGGTTCGGGATGGGCTATGCGCCGAGCGGTGGGGATCTGCTGCTGCGGCATCTGCGGGGGAAATATCCTGAGAAAATCCTGGTCGAGTCAGGACTGATTTCGCGCGACCAGAGTGGGCGGCTTTTTGACCGGTTCCGCCGACGGATTACCTTTCCGATAGCGAATGAGTCGGCAAGAATTGTGGCTTTTGGCGCGCGGGCATTGGGCGACGAGCAGCCGAAATATCTGAATTCGCCGGAGACCCCGATTTATTCGAAAAGCAATGTGTTGTATCACCTGGATCGCGCTAAAGACGCGCTGCGACGACAAGACTACGCGATTCTAGTGGAAGGGTACATGGACGCGATCGCGGTGGCGCGCGCCGGGATCAGCAACGTGGTAGCCAGTTGCGGGACAGCGCTGGCGGAATCGCAGATTAAATTGCTGGGAAGATTTACCAAGCGGGTGATTGTGAACTACGACCCTGACATGGCCGGACAGGCGGCGACCGAGCGGTCACTGACCGCTTTGTTGGAACAGGATTTCGAGGTGCGGGTGCTGGCGCTGCCGGCGGTCGGAGACCAGAAGGCCGACCCAGATTTGTTCATTCGCGAAAAGGGAGCGGACGCTTACTTGAAGCAGGTCCAAGACGCGCCGCCGTATGTGGATTATTTGATCCGCCGCGCCAGCCAAATGGATTTGACAACCGGCGAGGGAAAGCGGCGAGCCGTGAATTTTCTTTTGCCGTACGTGCAGAAAATTCCTAACAGTATTTTGCGGTCGGAGTGGGCGACGCGGATCGCGCAGCAGTTGCGGCTGGACGAGCCGGTGTTGCGCGCGGCGTTAAGCAAGGCGGCAGCGGAGCGGCGCAGCGAGGTGAAAGTGCAACCGGAGCTGGTGCGGCAGTCGGCGACTCCTGCGGAACGGCGATTGATTCGGATGCTGGCGGAAGCGGAGGGATTCCGGCGCGAGCTAGCGCAGCATTTGCAGGCTTCTCAGCTGTACGCGGGACTGGAAACGGAGAAGATTTTTGCGGCGCTGATTAGCGCCAGTCTGACGGGTACAGCGTTTCACGCTGCTGACGTGGGCGCGATTCTGGAAGACCGGGAACGGCGGCTGTTTTTTGAGATTTTATTCGAAGAGGCACAGCAGCCAGCCTGGGAAGAAGCGCAAAGTTGTTTGGATACGCTGGCCAGGAAACAGATTGAGCGGGAGCTGAACGACGTGCAGCGGGGAATCGAAGCGAAGCCGACAGCGACGGCCATGCGGGAACTTTTGACGCGAAAGCAGGAGCTCATGCGGAGATTGGCGGCTGCCGGCTGAGGTGCTTGGCTAATTTACACTAATCCACAAGTAAAATATTGACGGGCTGGGACTTAACCATGTAGCGTAATAGGGTTTTTCGGGTAACGGTTTTCGGGCTAACTGCATCTATACTAATGCAGTTAGCGGCGGGGATCGGCCCCTGCGATGCGAAACGGGCAGCATCCGGGCGAGCGAAAAAGCGGCGCAGCGTAGCGAGCTTCACAACAATTTATCAGAGCACCGGGTTAAATTTGTGAGCAGGGGCAAAGTCCCCAAACGTGCGTTCGCGCGTCCCGCCCAAAGTGTGTTTTTAGAGAATTAATTTGCCGATAGCCCGGGCGGAGAACCTGGATGGCTGCGGAGGCGGCGTCCGGGGACAATGCATGCTGATTGCTGGAGGAGTTTGTGGCCCAGGTTCTAGAAGAAAAATACGAAGCGGTACGCGCGCTGATCGCGGTCGGTAAAGAGCGCGGCTATCTGCTGTACGACGAAGTGAACGATTCGCTGCCCGCCGAAGTGCATTCCTCGGAAGAAATCGACGATTTGCTGACCACGTTCGAACGGAACGGAATTGAAATTTACGAGGATCAAGCGGCGGCCAAGGCGGCTCGCGCGGTGGAGTTATCGGTGGAACAAACCGACCGCGACGCCACGGCGAAGGACGACGGACACGGGGAAGAAGGTGTCGGAAGCGACCTGGATCTGACTCCGGGTTCGATGGAGAAGACTAACGATCCTGTTCGCATGTATCTGCGCGAAATGGGAACGGTGCCGTTGTTGACGCGCGAAGGCGAAGTTACCATCGCCAAGCGCATCGAACGCGGGCAGTTGGTGGTGATGAAGTCCATCACGCGGTCGCCGATTGTGATCAAGGAATTGATCGCAGTGGGCGATGATTTGCGAAAGGGCGCGCGGTCGATCAAAGAGATCGTTCAGTTTGACGACGAAGAGCTCACCGAAGAAAAAATCGCCAACAAGGCCAAGCAGACGCTGAAGTACATCGACAAGATTGCCAAGCTGTACGAAACAGCGCTCAAGCAGGCGGTAAAGCTTGATAAAACGCCGAAAGCGAAAAAGCGGCCGTACATTCGGGCGAAATGGGATGTGGCGCGGACTCGCGTGCAGATTTCCCTGGAAATCCGCGGAATTGATTTTAATCCATTTGAGAAAAAACGCCTGATCGACAAGATGCGCGGGACCGTCGAGCGCTTGCAGTCGTTGGAACGCGAAGCGGGGCGTCTGGAACGCCGCGCCGATGTGGCGAAGGGCGACGTGGCGGCGGAAGCGCGCAAGGAATTGCGCACGCGCCGCTCGGAACTGAAAGATATCGAGGATGCCAGCGAAGTCGGATTGACTGAACTGAAGCGCACGCTGACTTTCATTCACCGCGGCGAGGCGGAAGCGGAACAAGCGAAGAAGGAATTGATCGAAGCCAACTTGCGCTTGGTAGTTTCCATCGCGAAAAAATACACCAATCGCGGGTTACAGTTCCTGGATCTGATTCAGGAAGGCAACATCGGCTTGATGAAGGCCGTGGACAAGTTTGAGTGGCGCCGTGGATACAAGTTTTCGACTTATGCGACATGGTGGATTCGCCAGGCCATCACCCGTGCAATTGCCGATCAGGCGCGCACCATCCGCATTCCGGTGCACATGATCGAAACGATCAACAAACTGGTACGCACCAGCCGCCAGTTGGTGCAGGAACTGGGGCGAGAGCCAACCAGCGAAGAAATCGCCAAGCGCATGGACATTCCCGTGTCCAAGGTGCGCAAGATTCTGAAGATTGCGCAAGAACCGATTTCTCTGGAGACGCCGATCGGCGAAGAAGAAGATTCGCACCTTGGCGACTTCATCGAGGACAAGGCGGTGGTCTCGCCATCCGACGCCGTCATTAATCTCAACCTGAAGGAGCAAACTTCTTCGGTGTTGAAAACGCTCACGCCGCGCGAGGAAAAGGTCATCAAAATGCGGTTTGGACTGGATGACGGCAGCGAGCACACGCTAGAGGAAGTCGGCCAGTCTTTCGCAGTAACGCGCGAACGGATTCGGCAGATCGAAGCCAAAGCGCTGCGCAAGCTGCGGCATCCGTCGCGTTCACGCAAGCTCCGCGCCTTCCTCGAGGGTCCGTCCCGCGACTACCTGTAGAAAGAAACTCTGCAGCCAGTAAGAATCCCGGCAAGAATCCGTTCATGGCAGCGCTGCCAAATTGATCTGCGCGAAGAAAGCAAGGTGCTGGTCACTGACTTGAGGCCAGTCAAAGCCGTCGGGCAAATCCGGTAGGCCGCCGAGTTTGGAAGCACCGGCAGCTAAGTCTTCGTCGTCGGCTGTTGCCGCGTGGAAAAAATAAGCACCCCTTACAATAAGCCTCACGTCATCGGCCGTTCGGGCCAGGCCCGTTTGCGAGTTGCATCTTTTCTCCTGGCTATCAAGAGAGAAAAGCGGTCTTTACTAGAAATTTTGTCACATAACTCTCGCGCTCCAAAGGGCTCTTGGCGTTCCAGTCGCGCGATCTGCGTTGCGCACGCCTCATTAAGCACGGGACAGAAGATCGGTTGTGTCGGCGATCACGGAGGAAAAGCCCGGTGTCCGGAGGTCCGCGATCGGTTGAATTTCTTTTGGTCCGACCGGCCGATAAAGTGTAGTAAGTTCCATGCGTTCACTCGAACGGCCACGATTCCATCGGCTGCGCAAACCTAGTCACAACACCGAGCCGATTCCACTTCGCTAACACACGCGGCATGGCAGGCAATTTTTCGCGGACCCAACAGCCCAGTCGGCGTACTAGAATAGGGCTTCAGCCGAAGGAGGTGCATTGCGCACGACACAAAAGATCGCAGCGGTGGCACTTGTCCTGGCTTTAGGCACGACAGCCTATGGCATCTACCTTCTCGGCCATGCCTCGGTGGTCTCCGCTAAAAAGAAAGCAGCTGCCTCCGAAAACGCCGTAGTGGACCAAATGCCGTTCAAAACCTCCCAGCGGCTGGCCCAAATGGCCGATACCCCCGAAGAGCAAGAGTTTGCTAAAGAGGTTCTCCGCCTAAGCGACTACGAACTCGATCTTTCCTTCGCCGTAGCTCTTCAGGATGCCGAAGCCCATCCTCCCGAGCTCTCCCCGGAAGCCAAAGAAATTCAGAAGCGCCTGCAAAAGAGTCAGAAGTTACAGCAAGCCCTGCAGGCGCAGGCGGACCAACTTACCGCGCAAGTCAGCAAAGCGACTGGCCAGCGTAAGTCTGATCTTCAGGATCAGCTTGATATTGCCAAGGTCAGCTTGGACGTCGCCAACAACGATGTGGATGACGCCAACCGCGATCTCACCGACGCCGGCGGCAACCAGCGCGACCGCATCGAAAAAATGAAGCAGTCTCACGAAGAGGCCGATAAGTCGCGCAAGGACCCGGAAAAAATTTTTCCCCAGCCCAGCGAGGACAAACTCGGCCTTGTCCATCACTTTCAGCAATGGTCCGCGCTCAATATCAAGAAAAAGCTCCTGCGAAACGCCAAGCTGGAAGCCGATGCCCTCGTCGCTTCGCTCACCGAACAGCACAACGCCCTGGCTGCCCAGCTGGACGCCGAAAAATTCAATTCGCCCGACCTTGCCGCCCACTCCAAACTTGCTCAATCCGGTTCCGATTCCCGTACCGCGTCGGCCGACTCTGCCATCGCCGCGGCTACCGACAGCATCGCCAAACCCCGCAGCACCGACGAAAAAAAATCCGTCCTCGCCACCACAAGAGCCATCACCCTCGATCAAAAAAACCTAGCCAGCCTCGACAAGCGTGTGGATAACGAAAAGGAACTTTCTGAGAACTACGCCCAGTGGCTCGATCTTGTCTCCGACCGCCAGCGCCTCATCGTTCGCCGGATCCTCATGGGCACTGCCATCGTCCTGGCCATCGGACTTATAGGAATCTTCTTCAACACCTGGCTCGAAAAAGTTCTCGGCCAGTTGCATATCGACCGCCGCCAGATGCAAACACTGCGCGCCACCGCCCGCGTCGGCGTTCAAGTCGTCGCGATTCTTTTGGTCTTACTGGTGATCTTGGGCCCGCCCAGCCAGCTTGGTACTTTCATCGGCCTCGCTACCGCCGGCCTGACCGTCGCGCTAAAGGACTTCATCGTGGGCTTCCTTGGCTGGTTCGTCCTCATGGGCAAGAACGGCATTGGCCTCGGCGATTGGGTCGAAATCAACGGCGTCACCGGCGAAGTGGTCGAAATCGGCCTGTTCCACACCGTGCTTCTCGAAACTGGTAACTGGACCGACTCCGGCCATCCCACTGGTCGTCGCGTCACCTTCACCAACAGCTACGCCATTGATGGCCATTACTTTAATTTTTCGACTTCTGGCCAGTGGCTCTGGGACGAACTGCAAATCGTTCTTCCCACCGGCGAAGATCCCTACCCGATGATCGACGCCATTCAGAAACGGGTCTTGGAAGCAACCCAGCAGAGTTCAAAGGAAGCTGCGCAGGAATGGAAGACCGCCGCGGGCAGCCGCGACATTGGCTCCTTCAGCTCCGAACCTGCCATCAACTTGAAACCCGTTCTCGGTGGCGTCGAACTCTCCGTACGTTACATTACCCAAGCCAACCAGCGTTACCAGCTCCGCACCAAACTAAATCAAGCCGCTGTCGAATTGCTTGGCAGGCGCGGAATGTCGCCGCCACCGGCCACTTCTCGATAGGAAATTCCAGTTTCAGACTTCAATGCGCGGGATGCGAGGCGAAGTACTGCGCGAGGCCGGTGGCAAGTTGCTCCAGGCCCACGTTCACATTTTTTTGCAGCGCCTCGACGACCGCGCTGACCGTTTTTTTCTCAACCGGCTCGTCGTGCGAGTACGATTCGGTCCACACCACCATTCCAGCTTTCTGATCGAACAGCTCTAACTGGACGTTGAAGCGCGCCACGATACCATTGGGGCTGTCCAGCTCGTTCATGGAATTTAAATGGCCGCGCAGGAGAAAATCTCCGCGTGCGGTGCTGGAAATTTTCTGCACGGATTTGTACTGGCCGGAGTGCCGTAGACGTTCGACCAGCAGCTGTTCGATCATTTCCGTCGGCGGTTCAGTCCAACGGTGATACTCATCAACACCGAGTTCGACATCGCTCATCCCGTAAACGACACGGTCATCGCGTAGCACGCGGGGAGCGCTCAAGCGGCCAACCAGAATAGTGACGGAAAACTGCTGCGCTCCGGCTTGCGCTGTGACAGGCGGCGCTGTGAGCTCATAATAGCGAGGTGCTCTGGCGCTACCACAACCTGCGAGGACGCAGCCCCCTGTGACGCAAAGGAAAAGAATGAGCGACTTTGCAAGATGTTTCATTCCGGTTCCTCTTACTCCGGTTTCGATACTTGTCCCGGCACATGCGGCGGCGGCATCGAGGAGCGCAGTAACGTGTACGGCCGCTGCTTCAGGGTTTCCGTGAATTGGCGCAGGTTCTGCGACGCTTGCCGGAAATTGCTTAGAATGTCGTCGATGTTTTCGCCGTTGGCGTTCAGCGTGCGATTGAGCTGATCGGTGACGTTGTTCGCGGTATCCAGCATGCGTCGCAGCTCCTCGATCGACTGGCGAAGGTCACTGCGATTTTCTGAGATGGTACCTTCGAGGGTGTTGATCGTTTTATGCGCGTCGGCGTTGGTTTTTTTCAAGTCGTCGAGCAGCGGCGCAATCTTGGCGCTGGCCTCATCAAAATGAGTGACCGTGGAGTGCAGCGGCCGGCGATTCTCGTCAAGCATTCCGCGTACGGTTCCGAGGCTAGCGCTCAGGTTAGCGCGGTTATTATCGTTTAAGACGTCGTTCAGACGGGCGACCGTGACCTGCAGTTCGGTGAGCCGCTGGTTGAGATTCATGACCGCGGCTTTGGCTTCCGGACTGAGCTCCGCGATTTCCGCTTCCAGCTCGCCAAATCCCACATATTCTTTGGACTTGAGAGTCGAACCAGCCGGCGCGCGCGGCGCTGCGTTACTGCCCGGGACGACGCCTAGAAAATTGTCGCTGAGCGGGCTGTTGCTGCTGATGGCGGCCACGCTGTCGGTCTTTACGGGAATCTCGGGCTTGATGCGAAAGACGATTTCCATGCGCGTGGTGTCGTGGGTATCGAAGCGTACATCCTCGATACGTCCCACCGGCGGTCCGCCGGCGTAACGTACCTCGGCGCCGGGGCGCAGGCCACCGGCGTTTTTAAAAAATGCACGGTACAGCACGTCGCCACGATTAAAGAAACCGGTGAGCGAAAAGACAGTGGCGATCAGCAAAGCCGAGGCAATCAGGACGAAAAGTCCGACGATGGCTTCTTCGCGGCGAGTTGAAGTGGTTCTCATGAGCCGATGGACCTGTGCGCGGCTCGGGGCGAAAATCGCGCAGAAAGTTTGGGGAGTATAGCACGAACATGAAACGGAAGCCGAGCGCCAGGGGCGGTCATTGGCGCGGCCTCGGAACTTCTCCAGTCAGCATCTGGAGATAGTCGATTTCCTGGCTGAGTTCGGGCTCGGCGATGCGATCGAGAAATTGACGGACGCGCGGATGCTCACTGGCCTGCAGTTCCGTGGGCGTGCAATTGGCGACGATGCGGCCTTTGTAGAGCAGCACCATGCGGTCGGCGATCAGGAAGGCGCTGGCGAGTTCGTGAGTGACGACGATGATGGTGATGCCGAAGGCCTCTCTTAATTTGAGCAGCAGCTGGTCGATGCCGGCAGCAATGATGGGGTCGAGCCCGGCGGAAGGCTCGTCGAAAAAAAGAATTTCCGGGTCCATGGCCATGGCACGAGCGACGGCGGCGCGTTTCTTCATGCCGCCGCTGAGCTGCGCCGGCATGTAGTCTTCGTAGCCGCTGAGGCCGACTTCTTCCAATTTCAAGCGCACCATGATTTCGATAGTGGCGGGATCAAGCTGCGTGTGTTCGTGCAGCGGAAGCGCCACGTTTTCGCCGACAGTCATGGAACCGAAGAGTGCGCCGCTCTGAAATGAAATGCCAATGTGCTGGCGAAGCTCCCGCCATTCCTCGGCAGAAAGTTTTTGCAGATTTTTCCCACGAACGATGACCTCACCGCTGGTGGGCGCCTCGAGTCCGACCAGCGTTCGCAACAGCGTGCTTTTGCCGGAGCCGGAACCGCCCAGGATAACTACGGTTTCTCCCACGGGCACATCAAAGGTGATGCCGTGCAGAATTTCACGCTCGCCGTAGGAGACGTGCAAATTGCGAATGGAAATCGCCGGCTCCTGCGTGGTGATCGCGGGCGTGGCGGCGGGCGGCGAAAGGTTGGATTTAGGCGTCATGGTTTGGCGTTTATATAGAAAAGGGCGGTGAACACCAGATCCACCATCACCACCAGGAAAATCGATTTCACCACTGCCGAAGTCGTGGAGCGTCCCACTTCTTCCGCGCCCATACCGGTGCGCAGTCCTTCCTGGCAGCCCACGGCGGTGATGACAATCCCGAACATCAGAGCCTTAACGAGACCGGTGAGCACGTCGCGAAGAACCAGCGCGTCCATGGTGGCGATAATGTAAGTCTTGAGGGTAAATCCGGCGGCGATGGTTCCGAACACCGAACCGCCAAGAACTCCCATGAAATCCGACCAGATGGCCAGGCACGGCATCATCAGCAGCATTGCGAAAAGCTTTGGCGCGACCAGGAAACGGATGGGATCGAGAGCCATCGTTTCCATGGCATCGATCTCTTCGTTGACTTTCATGGTGCCGAGTTCGGCAGCGAAAGAAGAGCCGGAACGCCCAATGACCAGAATGGCGGTCATCAGCGGTCCGAGTTCGCGCGAAACGGAAATGGCCACCGCGCTGGCGACAAACTGCAACGCCCCGAACTTTCTGAGTTCATAAGCCGCTTGTAACGCCAGGATAACGCCAATGAAAAATGCGATCAGCGAAAGAATCGGCAGTGCGCCAATTCCTACTGCCATCGCTTGATGGACGGCGCGGCCGTAGGCCAGACGCCGCCGCGAAAACGCGTCTTTAAATGCAGCTGTCGTGGCGTAAGCAGCGAGGCGCGCCAGCCCGCCGATATAAGCCAATCCGTCGATGGTGGCGGCGCCGATGGTCTGGGGAGAGAGCATTTTCGCTTTCGATGAATAGACTCCGAAGCCAGTTACGTGCCCTCGTCGCTCGATGAAGCTGCTCCGGCGGTTGCAGGTGGCTCGGGCCGGAGCGCTTCCTCTTCGGTCTGGTGCACCTCAAACACGCGCAGCAGATGGGTAAGTTCGAGTACGGTTCTGGCGGATTTGGAGAGGCCATAGAGGGCGAATCGCGCGTTCGACTCGCGCGAAGCCTTGAGTCCCTCGACCAGCGAAGCCACCCCGGAGCTATCGATGTAGGGCACGTTTTGCATGTTCACCAGCAGGTGGAGAACGCGGTTTTCGCGCAACAGGGTGAACAGGGCCTTGCGGATCTCGGGTGAATTAAAAAGTGTGATGTCCCCGGAAAGATCAAGAATGGTGGTCGCGCCCACCTGGCGCGTTGCAATCTTTAACGCTGGTCGTAGTGTCATGAAGCCCCTGTTTTGCCAGACTTTGCGGCTGGATGCAATGGGTTTCGCTCCGCGTCGGGTGCCGGCGGTATTGTCACGACAATTTAGCACAGTGGTGATTTCACCTCATTGCCATGGATTCCCGGCCGCTGGCCATGGATGTAATTTTATTTGCTAACACTTCCCGGACCGCCGGTGGCATACAGCCGCGGCAAGCGGTCTGTCACCGCGGGCAATACCGGAAAAGCGGCGTGCGGCTCGCCCTGATACCAATAGGCGACTGAATAAAAATTGTCGGAGCGATGATTCGCGTGGCCATGTTCGATGGTGGCTTTGAACGACTTGCTGAACGTGATTGGCGAATCCAGATGGAAGCGATACACGGACGTGTGGCCTCCGGCTCGTTCTTCGCCCACAATATGCGCGCCGAAGAGCGGATAAGAAAATGAATGACTGCCGAAATCCCAGGCGCCAAGAAAATAATCTTCGGAGCCGGTGCCGTTGATGGAAGGCCGCTTTTCGCCGTCCACAAAAAACATGTCGTCGCCTTCGCCCCACCAGTAATCCTGATTCTGGAAAACGGACATGCTCACGCCGGCAAACTGCCCGCGGCCGGTGGCTTCCATCCACACATAGTTGTCCTCGCCGGCGAGATTCGAGCGATTGTCCACTTTGGGATCGCCATTGTTTTTCCAGTCGCCGGTCCAGCCGCGATTGGGTGCTGCCTGGCGATACTGCGCGTGGAAGTAGAGGGTATCAACGGGAAGCGGTTTAAAGCAGGCGCGATAATCGATGTTGAAGTACAGCGCGTCCACTTCTTGTTGGCCCTCGTTGGTGACCGTCATGCGGGCGTGCTTCTGGAACGGCATCAAGAAAAAAGAATTGAGCGCTTTATCGGGCGCCACCGAGAGCGGCATGGATTGGTAGAGAAAATATTCACCTAAGCCAAGGCCAAAGAAATCACCGATGGGCGTTTCCACGCTGGGCGTGGATTCGCCGTCCCAGAAAATGCGCAAGACCAGTTTCTTTAAATGAAATTCTTCCGAACTGGCGATAGTGAACCAGACATGCGTAACGGCGCCGGGACCTGAGTCGTCTAGGACCGTCAGCGTTTCGCCGGGAGCGACCGGGCGAGCATCGGCGTTGCCGCCGCTGCGATCGTAGCTGGAAGAGCGTTTTAGCGTGTAGTCGTGCGGCTGTGTGACGGCTGTGAGTGGCGAGCCCATGTCGAGACAAGATTGAGCGGCGGCAACGGGAAGGGAGGAGATGGAAAGCAGAGAAAGGAGCGCGGCTTTAGGCATGGGTGCCTCCGATGGACGATAAAAACAACCCGCCGAAGTGTAGCAATCGTTCGGGAGAGAGAAAGAAAAAAAAGCAATTTCGCCGCGGGGGTGGGGTGCCAGCAGGGCAGCAGCCGGTCGAAGGCCCCGACCCAGGTGCGGGGCCTCGTCGAGCTTGGTCAGACTTCAGCGCGAAAAGCCTTGCCCAGTTCTTCGCTGGCCAGGCGGTATTTTGGCTCGAATTAGGGCCAAGCGGTAAGGAGTGGTTCAGAAAGCTAGGGATCGAAGTGGACCGGCTGCGCAGTTCGCGGCGCTGCTTTGCGCGCCAGTGCCTTGACTGGACAGAGCGGCCGCACATTGCGGGCGCTCTTGGCGCTGCGATTTGCACTCGCTTAGTTGCACTCGGCTGGAACGCCCGCCGGCGGGAAACGCGCGCGCTGCGCGTTACACAGGAAGGCGCCCGCCAGATGAGCAAGCGATTTGGCATCAGCGCCAGGTAGAGAAGCTAAGGCGGTATGCTGCCAACCGCAAAAGCAGCGCCCAGCCGCCGCAGTCCACAGAAGCGCCGATCAGCAGATCGGCGTTCCCAAGAGGCGGCGGGCGTGAAACGCGGAAAGCGTGCCCAGCGCATAGACCAGTGCTAGGAGCGCAAATCCCGCGAAGATACTGAGCTGTTGTGAAATCCAGCCCAGCGCAAAACTCATCACCAGTTGCAGGATGGTGGTGAAGATAGCCATCGCCGACTGCGTACGGCCCATGAAGTGGCGCGGAACGATTAGCATCAGTGCTGCTTGCGCCACCACGCCGGAAAGCGCGCGAAAAAATCCAAACAATATCTGGAAGAACACGGCCGCGACCACCACCGTGATGAATGGCATGGCCAAGTGGCCCAGAGCCAGTCCCGCGATTGAAAACGCGTACAGCGTCATGCGCAGGCGGTGCGGCAACTGTGAAGCCAGTAGGCCGCCGATGATCGCGCCGAATCCCCAGCCACCCTCCATATAGCCCAATCCGCGCGCGCCGGCATGAAGAATGTCCGCGGCCAGCGCGACGACCAGCACATTCGCGCTAACCACTCCGGCCATCAGAATGGAGTGCGTGATGCCCACAGCCCGCACCGTAGGTTGTTGGCGCAGATACGCGAAACCTTCCCTAAGGTCAGAGTAAACCGCCAGCGAAAGTCCGGCTTCGGCAATCTCTGGCATCTCCGCGGTTTCCAGAGCTTCAGCGGTGGCTTCGGTAGTGCTGGAAAACTCGCGCGGATATTTTGTCAGGTGCTCGCGCGGCGAAACGTAGCCGCGGCGCACTTTGTACAAGCACCAGGCGGAGACAAAGTACGTCAGTCCGTCGATGCCCAGGATGCCTGCGATGCCCGCGCCATCGTAGATGAAACCGACCAGCGCTCCGGCGAAGAGCATCCCTGTCTGAACGCCGATCACGACGGCCGCATTGGCCCCGGTGAACTGGCTGGCGGGCATCACTTCCTGCACCAGGGCGTTGACATTGGCCCAGTACATTGCAGAGCCCGCGCCGGTGATCAATGTGATGAGATACAAATGCCAGAGCTGCAGGTGGCCGCTCCGGGCGACATACGCGGTGGCCAGAACCGCGACTCCGCGCGTAAGGTCAAGCACGATGCCAAGATAGCGGCGGTCGTAGCGGTCGATCATCACGCCGCCGATGAACGGAATCAGTAAGCCGGGCGCCATTGCGAAGATCACCTGATAGCTAACCTTGACGGTCGAGTGCGTTAGCGCCAGGATGTGCCAGCTCACGCCGGCGAAGTTCATGCCGCTGCCAAACAGCGAGATGAACATCGCGAAAAAGAAATAGCGGAACCCGCGCGCCGCCCAGATCAGCGACCAGTCGGTGCGGGCAGGAGCGGTGGTGGTCGGCGAGGACATGGGGACAGTACAGTTTACCGTTTCGAGTAAGCGATTTTCAGTTGAGAGTTTGTCTTTTTGTTCCAAGCGGCGACCGGAGGAGACAAATTATGGGCCATGAAGTGAAAGGCGCGGTTCGCGTCGGGAAACAACGCTATGCAGGAAAAATCCTGCTTGAAACCAGCGAAATCATTTTTCGCGGAACCGATTACCGCTGCAAAATTGCGTTTAGTGAAATCCACGCTGTGGAAGCCGTGCAGGGAGAGCTGCACATCACAACCAGCGACGGCCTAAAAATTTATGAGATCGGAGCGGCCAGCGAAAAATGGCGCGAAAAACTCACCCACCCGAAGTCACGACTAGAGAAACTGGGAGTAAAAGCCGGAACCCGAATCCGATTGATAGGTGATTTCGAGTCGCAATTTTTGCGGGAACTGGAGGACAGCAAAGCTGAGATCTTAGAAGCGAGCGATGCGGAAATTACGTTTCTGGCGATTGACGGCAAGGTTTCGCTGGTCGATGTCGCAAAATACGCAAAGAAAATGCGAGGCGCGCAGGCGTTGTGGATCGTGTATCCGAAAGGGAAGAAAGAAATCACCGAAATCGACGTGATTGCCGCCGCAAGGAAGTCCGGATTGAAAGACGTGAAAGTCGTCGGATTTTCAGCGACACACACCGCGCTGAAATTTGTTCTGCCGGTTAGAAAACGCTGATCGCAGTACCCCTTTGGACGGCCAGCCCAGCAAACCAATTCCAACTTCTTCCGAACTCCCTAAGATGGAATCAATGAGGAATTTGCTGGACAAACAGGCACTTACCATCGAGCTGCCGACAGCGCGGGGATGGGTGCGGCCGGTGAACCAAGTTTCGCTGCGCATCGGCGTAGGCCAATGCCTCGGTTTCGTCGGCGAGTCGGTCAGCGAAAAAACCATGTTGTCTCTGGCTTTGCTGGGCTTGTTGCCCGCGGGCGCACGCGTGAAGGGCCAAGCGTTACTGGCCACGGTCTCGCAACGCGAATTGACCGGACGAAGCGAAGCAGAGTGGCGTTCGGTGCGCGGCTGCGAAATCGCCATGATCTTTCAGGAGCCCATGACCTCGCTGAATCCGGTGATGCGCGTTGGCGATCAAATTGAAGAAGCGATCCGAGCGCATGAGCCGGATTGCAAAAACGACGCCGTGCAGGAGCGAAAGCTGGCGGCACTGCGGCAAGCAGCGATGAGCGAACCCGTGGCGAGCGAGACGAAAAAGCGGCATCCATGCTGGCCCGAGTCGGCCTTGAGGCAAGCGCCACCTATCGCGATCCGCACGAATTTTCCGGCGGCCAGCGGCAACGCATCGGCATCGCCCGCGCCCTGGTGTTGCGACCCAAGCTGGTCGTGGCCGATGAACCTGTCTCCGCGCTCGACGTTTTCGTGGGCGCGCAGGTGTTGTTGCTTCTTCGAGACCTGCAGCGCGCTTTTGGCCTGACTTACGTGTTTATCTCGCCCAGCTTGCCGGTCGTTGCGCAAATCGCCACGCGCATCGCCGTCATGCGTGCCGGCAAACTCATCGAATCCGGCCAGGCCGAGCAAATCCTTCGGCGCCCCGGCCCGCAATACACCAAGGACTTGCTCGCCGCGGTACCTGAACTTACCGCCTATTAAGTTGACCCGGTGCATGATTCCTCGGTTCACTTCTCTTCAATACAATGATATTTTTCCCCCGCCGAATACGTATGACGGGCAAAGCGGTGTGTCCGCAAAAATCGTCGTGGAGGTAGACCATGTCAACGGCGCCAGTTCCTGTACCAGCCGACGCTGCTTCGCTGAGCTCGATGAAGCGCATTCTCGGCGTTTTCTTTTCGCCGAAGGCGACCTTTCAGGACATTGCGCGCAAGCCCAGTTGGATCGCGCCCTTGGCGGTGGCGATGGTCATTTGGTTTGCGCTAAGCGTGGCATTGGCACGGCACGCGGACTGGGTCGAGATTTCCAAGGACCAGATCGCCAAAAGCAAATTCGCGTCGCGCCAGTTCGAACAGCTTACGGACGACCAAAAATCGGCCGCTTATCAGCAAGCCGCGCAGCGTTCGAAAGTTATCCGCTATGTCCGCGGAGTCATCGGCTGGCCGCTGTTGCTGCTGGTTATGGGTTCCATCTATCTGGGTGTCTTCAAGCTGATTGGCGGCGCTCGGACCAACTTTGCCACGGCTTTGTCGATTACCGCGTATGCCCAGTTACCATTCGTGTTGAAGGAATTGATTTCCATTCCGGTAGTTTTTCTCAAAGACCCGGCGTCGATTGACCCCGATAATTTTCTGGCGTCCAACCCGGCCGCGATTTTCTCCGATTTAGCCCCCTGGCAGCTGGTCCCGCTGGCGTTTCTTGATGTGTTCGGGATTTGGGCGCTGGTACTGGTCGCCATCGGTTTTTCCGCTGCGGATCCCAAAAAGGTCCCGTTCGGCAAGGCTCTGGGAATCGCCATCGGAGTAAGTCTGGCGCTTATGATCTTCTTTACCGGGTTGGCATGGGCATTCTCTTGATGCCCGCGGCGGAGTGTGGAATTTCTCCTGATACACTTGAAGAGTGGAATTCTCCTTTGAGATTTCAAGAACCGATTCTTCCGGAGCTCGCCGAGGACTCCTGAGCACTCCTCACGGCCCAATACAAACCCCGGTTTTCATGCCGGTGGGCACACAGGCCACTATAAAGAGCATGCGTAACGAGGCTCTCGAAGAACTTGGCGCGGAAGTTATCCTCGCGAACACCTACCATCTTTATCTTCGTCCGGGTCATGAACTGATCCGCAATCTGGGCGGGCTGCACAAATTCATGTCCTGGAACGGGGCCATCTTGACCGATTCCGGGGGCTACCAAGTCTTCAGCCTGTCCGAGTTGCGCAAGATTACTGACGACGGTGCGCGATTCCGGTCGCACCTCGATGGCTCCGAGCATCTGCTCACCCCGGAGAAGGCGGCGGAAATTCAGCTGGCGCTCGGTTCAGATATCGCCATGGTGCTCGACGAATGCATCGAGACACCCTCGCCGCGCGACAAAGCTGAGCTAGCACTCGCACGCACCACGGCCTGGGCCCGGCGCGCGAGAAACTATTTTCAACACCGCGCCCAGCAAAACGGCCAGCTCGCGCAGTGGCAATTCGGAATTGTCCAAGGCGCCACGTTTGCTGATTTGCGCCGCGAAAGCGCACGGCAACTCCTCGAAATTGATTTCCCGGGCTACGCGGTCGGTGGGCTCGCCGTCGGCGAACCGCACGAAGTCACCCGCGAAATGGCGGGGCAAGTTGCCGCTTTGCTGCCCGAAGACAAGCCGCGCTATCTTATGGGCGTCGGCCGGCCGGAACAAATCGCCGATTATGTCGCGCTGGGCATCGACATGATGGACTGCGTATTGCCGACCCGCGCCGCGCGCCATGCTTGTATCTACACCAGCGAGGGACGCGTGCTGATCAAGAATGCCCGCTACGCGCAAGATCAAAATCCTGTGGATTCACAATGCTCCTGCAGTGTGTGTCGTCGCTACACCCGCGCCTATCTTCGGCATCTGTTCGCCTCCGGAGAGACAACCGCGGCGATCCTGGCCACCCACCACAATGTCCACTTTTACCTTGACTTAATGCGGCAAATCCGCGAGGCTATCGAGTTTGGGAATCTAGTAAAATTCTCATCCGAAGTACGGGCGCGCTACGCGGCAGGTCCGGCATAAAATCGCTAAAGCAGTGCGCCGGCCGAGTTCGGAGAATCGCACCGAGAATCCATCTGGCAGTGGACGCGAGGGAGCAGCACTCGCCCTTTGCGAGCGCTGAGTATTCCTGGCACCCGGGTCCCGCCATTGGTTTCAAGAAGCGGAACCGGTCTATCTTAGCGGGAAGAGTCTAAACGATCCGATGATGGCAGCACTCTTATTGCAGGCTGGTGGCGGGGCGCCGGGAATTCTCGGCAGTCCGCTGGTCATGATGATTATCGTGATGGGCATTTTTTACGTGATGCTCATCCTGCCGCAGCAGCGTCAGCGTAAGAAAACGCAGGCCATGCTGGCTGCCCTGAAAAACGGCGACAAGGTCGTCACCAGCAGCGGCATCTACGGCACGGTCAATGGCATTGACGGCGATACCGTCATTTTGAAAATCGCGGACCAGGTCAAAATTCGTATCCTGCGTTCGGCAATTGCACAGGTGGAGGCGGAAGAAAATGCCAGCTAACGCCATCTCCCAATTGCAGCTACAAAATCCTCATTCGCGGCGGATTTCCAGCCGTCAATCTCCATCATGACTCCTAACCTGAAGTGGAAAACGCTGTTCATTTTCGCGGTGATCCTTCTCTGCATCTATGGGCTCATTGGTCTGCCGAATTTCCCCACCTCCTTGGCGCAGATGAAGGAGAATTTTGGCAAGCAGATCAAGCTCGGCCTGGATTTGCAGGGCGGCACGCACCTGGTGCTGCAAGTACAGGTGCAGGAAGCCATCGCCCAGGAAACCGATCAGATGGTGGACCGCCTGATCAAACAGTTGCGCGATAAAAATATTCACTACGATGAAGTCCGCCGCGTGGACGACACCCATATCCTGGTGCGCAATGTCGAGACCAGCCAAGTGTCGGCATTCCGCGACTTCGTACAGCAGCAATACGCAAATCTGTGGGACTCCGCTCCCGCGGCGGGCGAAGCTTCGAGCTATACGCTGAGTCTCCGGCCCAGCGCCATCGCGCAAATTCAAACCGCCACCATGAATCAGTCGCTTGAAACCATCGAGCAGCGCATCAATGCCCTCGGGCTTACCGAACCAACCATTCAATTCCGCGGTGGGCACAACGAGAACGAAATTCTGGTGCAGTTGCCAGGCGAAGGCGATCCTGCGCGGGCGATGGGTGTGATTCAAGCTGGCGGCCAGCTTGAACTCAGGCTTGTCGTGGATGATCGTACCTATAGTTCACAAGTCGAAGCTCTGAGCGCGCATGGCGGCGTTTTACCGGAAGGCACGGAATTGCTTCCGGGTAGGAATGAAGCCACGGATGCATCCGGCAAGGCGCTGGGCGGTGAGAGTTGGTATCTGGTCGAGCGGGCGCCGGTCGTGACCGGCCGCGATCTCAAGCCCGCCGGCGTTCAAGAAACACGTCAGACTAGCAATCCCAGCGCTTGGCAAGTCAATTTCGTGCTCACGCAGGAAGCGGCCAGCCGCTTTGGGCCGTTCACCGAGAGGAATATCGGAAAGCGCCTGGCCATCGTACTCGAGCACCGCGTAAATAGCGCTCCAACCATCAACGGCAGAATCGAAGATAACGGAATGATTGAAGGGAATTACACGCAGCAGACGGCACACGATTTGGTGGTGGTGTTGCGTGCTGGGGCACTGCCCGCTTCGATCAAATACCTGGAACAGCGGACCGTTGGCGCCTCATTGGGTGCCGATTCGATTCGCCACGGCGTGCAAGCTTCCGTGCTCAGCCTGATCGTGGTCATGCTCTTCCTGTTGTTTTATTACCGGCTATCGGGCGCCAACGCCGTCGTTGCGTTGTTGCTCAACTTGGTCATTCTGCTCGCCGCGCTGGCCTACTTTGGCGCTGTACTCACTCTGCCGGGCATCGCGGGTGTCATCCTCACCATCGGTATGGGCGTTGACTCCAACGTGCTGGTGTTCGAACGCATCCGTGAAGAGCTGCGCAATGGCAAGTCCGCGGCGTCGGCGGTACAGTCCGGATTCGAGAAGGCCTTTCTGACCATTATCGATACCCACGTGACCACGATTGTCTCTGCATTCTTTTTGTTTCTGTTCGGCACCGGCCCGATTCGCGGCTTCGCGATCTCGCTGACTATCGGTCTAATCGCCAACGTGTTCACGGCGATTTATGTCTCGAAAACTATTTTCCAATACCACTTGGCAAAGATGGACCGTCAGGCGGAGCTGAGTATCTAGCCTGTACTAGAACTTATTACTAGAAGGATTTAGGTAGTTTGCCGGATGGGTCTTAAGGGAATTTTGGGAGACGATGGTTGGCTGTGGCCATCCTCCTTCGGCCAGAGCACCGGGAACAATCCGGCACGCGCTGGAGTCTAAAGAAGGGAAGCAGAGCCAGAATGATCGAGTTCTTCAAAGAGCCCAATATCGACTGGATGGGCAAAGCTAAGTATTTCTATGCGTTGAGCGCCATCCTTCTGCTCGCCGGTTGGGCTTCCATCTTCGCTAAGGGCGGCATGTATTACGGCATCGACTTCAAAGGCGGCACCAACGTGGATGTTCGCTTCGCTCAGCCGCCAAACCTCGATCACTTGCGCGCTGCGCTTTCCGCACAGAAACTAGGCAACACGGAAATTCAGAGTATCGGTGACATCGGCGGCGGCAGATCCGACGAAGTCCTGATTTTCGTTCCCCAGGAGTCCTCCACCGACGAAGCGCGCGATTCCAGCAAAGCGCGCGTGCTTGCTGCTCTGGACACCGCATACAATTCCGCAAGCGCCGGCAAATCCGATTTCAACTCAGCGACGCCGACCTCTCTGGTCACTTTCCTCACGCAAAAAGATCCGCTCGGTCTCTCCGTCACCGCGGGCGACAAGTATCAGCAGCTTGCCAGGCAGATCATCGATTATCGCGACCGGACGATGAATGGCCTGGTAACCAATTTCGACGACCTCGCGAAAGTGCCCGGCGTCACTCCGGCGGTGATTGCATCTTTGAAAGGCAACTTTGCCATCGGACCGTTCGCCATTCGCAACGCGGAGATCGTCGGAGCCAAAGTCGGCGCCGAGCTTCGCCGCCAGGCAGTTTTCGTTACCCTCTATGCTTTGGGCGGTATGCTGGTATATATTGCCTTTCGATTCGAGTGGGTGTTCGGGGCAGCCGCGGTCCTGGCGGTATTCCACGACGTTTTGATTACCCTGGGATTTTTCTCCCTGCTGCACTATGAAATTTCGCTCACCGTAATCGCAGCGCTGCTCACCCTGGTCGGTTATTCGATGAACGATACCATCGTCATTTTCGACCGTATCCGCGAAAATAATCGTCTGTTGCGCAAAGAAGATTTCGCCGCGGTGGTAAATAAGTCCATCAACCAGACCCTGTCGCGGACCATACTTACCAGTGGCTTGACGTTCCTCACCGTGCTCGTGCTTTTCCTCATGGGCGGCCAGGTGCTACGCGCGTTCTCCTTTGCCCTGGTGGTGGGGATTGTGGTAGGAACGTACTCCAGTTTTGGCATTGCTGCTCCGCTGGTGGTCTGGTGGCATCGCTACCGCAACCAGGGAGCGGCGGCAGGAACCGGACCCGCAGCCGGAAACAAGACCCGGAACAGTGAGGCTGCTTCAGCGCGCCTTGCTCCCGCCGGGAGGAGGTAAGACCATGTTTGAAGAAATGGTTGTTTCCAGTCCGAAATCAAAAAAGACCAACAAGCCCTGGACGGTGATCGTGTCCGGGATCTTGCAGGCCACCTTTCTGACCGTGCTGATTTTGATTCCGTTGATTTATACGGAAGCTCTGCCGAAGGCTAGCTTGGCGACGCTGCTAATTGCTCCACCGCCACCGCCACCGCCACCGCCACCACCCGCCGCCGCGCCGGTGGTTCACGTGAAACCGCAAGCGCATTTGATGGATGCTGGCAAACTGGTCGCGCCGAAGGTCATTCCCAAAGACGTCAAGATCATTAAAGAAGAGGCGGAGCCTGACCCCATGGGCGCCACGGGCGGCGTGCCGGGCGGCGTGCCCGGTGGCCAGATGGGTGGCGTGATCGGAGGCGTCATTGGTGGAGTTGGCGGTGCGCCTCCCCCTCCTAAGGCAACCCCAAGCCGCATCAAGCAGGGCGGGGCGGTAACCCAAGCGTCGTTGATCAACAAGGTTAACCCAAGCTACCCGCCGTTGGCTCGGCAGACGCGCATCTCCGGAACTGTGCGCCTTCACGCCATTATCTCAAAGAGCGGCACCGTGCAGCAGCTCGAAGTAATTTCAGGGCACCCGCTGCTGGTGCAGGCTGCGCTCGACGCGGTTCGTCAGTGGCGTTATCGTCCGACTACTCTTAACGGCGAGCCGGTGGAAGTTGACACCACCATCGACGTGATTTTCTCTTTGAACGGCCAGTAGTAGCAACGGAGCGTCTTGCGGGTCGTGGGACAGGCCAGACGCTTCGGGTATCACAGATTCGGCAGTAACTCGCTGGGGGTCGTCGCGAACAGCGCCGGTCGCCGCGCGGAACTTATCAAGGCTCAGCCGCTTAGCGGCTGGCTTACAGGAGCAAACGAATGGTAGCTACTTTGTATGTTTACGCCGCCATGTTCCTTCAGACCACCGGTTCAACCTGGGATCTGAGGACCATGTGGGGACAGATGAGCTTTCTGCCCCGTTCGGTTGTGATTGTTCTGTTTGTACTCTCCATCTATTCTTTCGGCGTGATGATTGATCGCGCGCTGATGTATAGCGCCGCGCGCAAGCAATCGCGCATTTTCGTGCAGCAAGTTGCCGGTGCATTGAAAGACGGCAAGCTCGACGAAGCCATTGCCATCGCCGAGCGCAACAAGAAGAGCCACATCGCCAAGGTCGTCGCGACTGGTCTCTCCGAATTTCAGTCCGCTTCCCAGCAGGTCTCCGACGCCGACGTTGTCGAAGCCGCCAAGCGCGGCCTCGAGCGCTCCGTCGCCATTGTGCACGCGGAAATGAAGCGCGGCCTCTCGGCTCTGGCTACCATCGGCTCCACGGCTCCGTTCGTCGGACTGTTCGGCACGGTGGTAGGCATCTTGAACGCATTTAAGGGCATTGAACAGAGCCACGCCACGGGATTGTCGGCCGTCGCCGGCGGTATCGCGGAGGCGCTGGTGACCACCGCTCTCGGCCTGATCGTGGCCGTGCCTGCC
>Ga0126381_100000909_pt1 | contig 32065 bp, 25 predicted proteins | sample PanSoiMetPlot_28_FD_96465 | JGI IMG/M metagenome (GOLD analysis project Ga0126381, IMG submission 96465) | Tropical forest soil microbial communities from Panama - MetaG Plot_28 | ecosystem: Environmental > Terrestrial > Soil > Tropical forest > Bulk soil | place: Panama | collected 2016-02-17 | reverse complement strand
TGAATCCGTCCAACTGTGTTCACTGCAAAACCTGCGACATCCAGGATCCCTATCAGATCATCACCTGGGTCCCGCCCGAGGGCGGTGGTGGCCCGAACTACGATGGAATGTAAGCAGATAAGCTGAGTGCTGGATCTGCTTTTCTCCCCCATTCGACAAAAGCACAAGTGCGATATAGTTGTGGAACTTAACTGGGGTGCATGATGAAAGTGTTCGCTTGCTTGTTGATTTCACTCGCAGCTGCGGCGCAGCAAGCCCCGCCGCCAGTCGTTCCGCCTTCGACCGGTTTTTCCGGCCTCGATCACTATCGCGCCTCACGCGTCGCGATCTACACGGATGACTACGGCCAGCTTGCGCGTTATCGCGCTTCGAATGCGGCGCTCCAGCCGCCTGAGGGAGGCGAGAATCGGGTGGTGTTTTTTGGTGATTCGATTACCGATATCTGGCACCTCGATGAATCCTTTCCGGGGAAACCTTACGTCAATCGCGGCATCGGTGGGCAAACCACTTCACAGATGCTGGTGCGCTTTCGCCAGGACGTGATCGATCTTGCGCCCAAGGTGGTCGTGATTCTCGCGGGGACCAACGACATTGCCGGCAACACCGGCAAGATCTCCAACGATGACATTGCGGCGAACTTCGCCACCATGGCTGAACTGGCCCGCGCTCACCACATTCGAGTGGTCTTTTCGTCGATTCTCCCGGTGTACAACTACACGCCTCAGTCAAAAGAGTTCTTCGATTCGCGCCCCATGTCCAGAATCGTCGCGCTGAACGACTGGCTGAAGGGCTACTGCGCGGCCAGCGGTGCCATTTACCTCAACTATTTCGATTCCATGCTCGACGATAGAGGCTTGCTGAAGCGCGATTTGGCGGATGACGGGCTGCACCCCAATAAGGCAGGGTTTGCCGTCATGGCGCCGCTGGCCGAGAAAGCGATTGACCGAGCGCTCGTGAAAAGCCGTTAGCACTGCGCCATCAGCACTCAGGCTGGAATGAACGTCTGTCAGGTTCGTCTCCTCGGGTCTGAGCATCTATAATTAAATGGAGTTTCCGACTCCCGCGGCCTCTGGGATACCGTGGCTGCGGTGGCGGTGAGCGATTTGTCCGCGAACTCCGAGAGAACACGGACGAACCCTCCGAGGGTGCAGGTGGAAACGCCTGCGCCTCCCGTGCTTGGAAAGGAAATCTCTGCCGGGTTCTTCCCGCCTGTGGTTTTCTTTCCCCAAAAAGGCTGAGAGCGAAAAGCCAGGAGCTGAGAGCTGTCTCTTACCGACAAATTCGGCCGCGGCATTACCGACCTGCGGATTTCCGTTACCGACCGATGCAACTATCGTTGTGTCTATTGCCGCACCGGCAACGAAGGCGCCCTCTATGGCGAGCTGGACTTTGCCGAATATCTCCGCATGGCGCGGGTTCTGGTGTCGCTGGGGATCAAGAAAGTTCGCCTCACGGGAGGGGAGCCTCTTCTGCGCAAAGGCATTGTGGATTTCGTCCGCGAGCTCGGACAACTGCGCGACGTCGGCGGAGATCCCCTTGACCTTGCCATCACGACGAACGGCCACCTCCTCGCCGACATGGCGCAGCCACTCAAACAAGCCGGCCTGAACCGCATCACGGTCAGCATGGACGCAGTCGATCCCGACCGTTTTACCCGTATCACGCGCGTGTCAGGTGGCTTTGATCACGTCCTCTCCGGCGTCCGCGCCGCCCGCCGTGCGGGGCTCTGGCCGGTGAAGGTGAATTGCGTCCTCATGCGCGGCTTCAACGAAGACCAGATCATCCCGTTTGGGATGTTTGCCCGCGAAGAGGGCGTAATCGTCCGGTTCATCGAGTTCATGCCGCTCGAGGAGGATCGCGTGTGGTCGCCCGAAACCGTGGTTACGCTTGACGAGATTCTCAGCCGGATGGCGGAATACCGGCCGCTGGTTGAAATTCCACGCGGACGCAGCGAGACCGCACGCCGTTACCGTTTCGACGACGGTATCGGCGAAATCGGCATCATCGCGCCGGTATCCCATCCCTTCTGCGGCCATTGCAGCCGTATTCGTATCACCTCAGACGGGAAGATTCGCACTTGCTTGTTCTCCGTGTGGGAGCACGATCTCCACGAATTGATGCAGCGTGGGGCTTCCGACGAACAGCTCGTCGAATTTATTCGCGAAGTGGTCAGCAGAAAAGAAGAACGCCACCACATCGGCGAGCCGGATTTTGTGCGGGCGTCGAGAACCATGGTTCACATCGGAGGTTAGCTTAGATAGCTAACACCGGAGCAAGGAAGAACCAGAGTTCCTTCTTCGAGTTGCATCCGATCTCCCCAACCTTCGAACTGAAACCTGGGACCGTGGGTATCCCACCTTCCACTAATGCGCATAAATGTGCATTAGTGGTGCCCTAGAAGTCGAATCGCTGCGGCAGGTGTGCAAAATCCCTTCCAGCGATCTCAGTTGTTACTCAATACAATTCTTCGGATCCGATTCTTTGCGGATTTTTGCGGGCTGGGTTCGAATCTCACACAGTTCTCCGTGGTCCGTACGAAACTGGCATTTTTGACAGTTCCTTTTGCGCCACGAAGTAAGCAACATACGAGAGCTCCACTTCACGGGTTCTGGGCAATCGACCTAACAAGAGCTTCAGGCTTCAAGCGCTTTTGAGGTACGGTCTATGAATCTTGGTGAAAGCTTCGAAACCCTTCGGCACGCGAAGAAAGTAATCTTTAAAAAAAATGCGATGCCCGTATACCTCATTCATTTTGTCACTGAGGTATGCAATCTCCGCTGCAGCCACTGTTTCGATTTCTTCTACGAGCAGGGGCCAAAGCGAAAGCCACACGAATTGAGCCTCGACGAAATTGACCGTATGACTCGGAGCATGGGCGAGTTACTGTTCTTGCTTCCGACCGGAGGCGAGCCATTTCTTCGCTCCGATCTGCCCCAAATTATCGAACTCTATTATAAGAATTGTCGCCTTCGAAACGTGGGCATGCCCACGAACGGCTCGTTGCCCGATCGAGTCGTAGCAGGCGTCGAAGAAATCTTGGCACGATGCCCCGAACTGCATTTCGGCCTCGATATCTCGATCGATGGCGTCGGTTCGGATCATGACACGATCCGATCGCAGAAGGGCCTCTTTGAGAAATGCATTGCGACTTACTGGAGACTCAAGGACGTTGAGAAGAGGCACCAGAATTTCAAAGTCTGCGTCGAAGTAACCATCCAAAAATGCAATGAGAACAAATTGGATCAGATCTACGACTATTTTGTACACGAACTTAAAACTTACAACGTCCTAGTCCGCATCGTGCGCGGAAAGCCGCGAGATCCTGTCGAGAAGAATATCCGGCTCTCCGCAGTCGAAGACTTCACCTCGAAGCTTGAGCGTGGAATCCACAGGGGAAACTACTATGGTCAGGCAGTCTACCCCATGAGTGATTTCATCACTGCCCGCGAGCTGGTTGGGCGGCGAATCCAACTTAAAGTGTTGCGGGAGAACCAATATCAGATCCCTTGCTATGCCGCGAATCTGATGGGCGTTATCAAGAGCAACGGCGATGTCATGGCCTGCGAGCTCCGCGATGACAAGCTGGGGAACATACGCGACTTCGATTACGATTTCCGGAGACTTTGGCTTAGTGAGAAGGCCAAAGCCATTTCCCAGGATGTAATCGAGAACAAATGTTTCTGTACTCATGAGTGCTTCATGAGCACCAACATCCTCTTCAACCCTGGACTATACCCAAAGCTACTCAGTGAAGTAGCGAAGCTTCGTTGGGCTCGCTCGAAGTTCAAACATTCCCGGATCCCCCCGCAGTCCAAAACAGAATTGCCCGCTTTTGTTCGAAGTTGATGGTGCCGCTCAGGGTCTTCCTGCGTTGGGTCGAAACCAGGAGCCTAGGGTGTCCTTCAGATTCTACTTTCGTCTTGTCCGCCGTCTCTTGGGCAACAAGGTCCGTCGGTGGTTTGGTCTGCCGGCCATCCCTTACAAGGTGCTCTGGAATACAACGTACTTCTGTAACAGCCGATGTAAGACCTGCAACATCTGGGAAATTTATCCTAGCAATGGCGGTTCTCAGAAGAACGAGATTCAGCGAGACGACGTGAGACGCATCATTGGTTCCTTGGGCAAACATCTGCTGTGCCTCACCGTGACCGGAGGCGAACCCACGCTCAAGCTCAACATGGCAGAAACTACCAATGATATCTACGATGCATGTCCTCATCTCGGCCTCATCACCATCAACACGAATGCCATTCTTCCTAAACCGGCGGTAAGGGCTCTTGAAAATATCGCCTCACACTGCCGCGCCGCCAGGGTATTTGGAGTCTTGAGTCTCGATGGCGTGGGCAAATTGCACGATGAGATCCGCGGCGTGCCCGGCAATTTTGAGAGTGTGGTCGAGTGCTGCCGCCGCTTGAAGGAACTAAAACAACGCCTTCCCAATCTGCGTGTAGCCTTTCAGTCGACCGTCAGCCGACACAATTTGAGTCACCTGGCCGAGCTCGTCGAGCACTGCCGAGCCCATGGCGACGAGCACCTTATGACCTTCGCCCAGGAGGCAGAGCTCTATCGAAATTTTGGCGAGGGACAGGATGTCACCACGGATCGATCCTCGCTTCCGCAGACTCTCGATGATCTTGCCCGGCACTTTGCCGTGCGCAGTCTAGGGGATGTGCTGCAATGGTCGCACATGCGCCTGATGCGTTTTTTCGTCGAGAGCCGAACCGCTCCGGTACCGTGCACGGCTGGCTCTTCGACGATCACGGTTGGCCCGACGGGAGTGGTTTCCGGGTGCCTGTTTCTGAATAACCCTATGGGGAACGCCAAACAGCACGGTTATAGTCTGACGCGTCTGCTGTCCACACCCCAGGCTCGCACGGTCCAGAATGCCTGCTCGCAATGCCAACGTTGCTGGACGAATTGTGAGAGTGTTCCCGCCATGGTGAGTTCCCCATTCAAGACGGTGGTTCGGATTCTCGGTCCGCGACCCAGGCATATTCCCGCGGTAAGAAGAGCACCGGATGCCACTTGTTAACCGTTCTGTGCCTGATGCGAGCGTGATCATTCCGGTCCGCAATGGAGAGCGGACCCTTCGCCAGTGCCTCGATGCGATCTTTGCGACTCACCATGCCGGAGAGTTTGAGGTGATCCTCGTAGATGACGGCTCAACCGACTCCACACAGGCGATCGCTTCAGACTTCCCTTGTCGATTGATCCACAGCGGAGTTAGCCGCGGACCTGCTGCCGCCCGCAACCGGGGCGCCGCCGAAGCACGCGCGGCACGCGTTGTCTTCGTGGACGCCGATGTGTTCGTCAAGCCTGACACTCTGTCGCTTTTACTCTCGGCGCTCGATTCTTCCGCGGCGGCGTTTGCCACCTATGAAACCGAGCCGGTCAACCGGAATTTTGCCACGCTCTTCTACCATACGTTGTCTTGCCGGAGCCTGAAGGACACGAGCGCAAAGACTCCTGTTTTTTACTCTTACTGTGCGGCGATTGGAAAGGATCTGTTTGAGAGCATGGGCGGCTTCAACACCCAGTTCAGGCGGCCAACCTTTGAGGACATGGAGCTGGGATGGAGACTCGCAGGTCGAGGTCTGCTGTCCCAACACCTCAAAAACGCAAGGGTAGATCACGCTGTGCGTTACAACCTTCGGGCCCTGGCATCTGCCTATTTCCACAAAAGCGAGGATTTGGCGCTCCTGCTCTTTTCCCGCCGCAATCTCACATTTGGCGATCAGGGCTGGACCCATCGCAAGAACTGGGCTGAACACGCTTGTGTCTGGGCGACATTGGGTCTCGTGCCACTCGCCGTGTGGATCCATCCGCTGTGGGCGGTTCCATCGGCATGGACGGCTCTCAGCTTTGCATTGCTCAGTGCGCCGGTGCATCGAGCGATGGCCGAACGCAGGTGGTTCTACGGTCCTCTAAGTGTGCTGAGCCAGTTCGGTGTGCACCTGATCGCCGCGGCAGGAATGCTGAGCGCAGCCGTGCGCTTTCTCGCAGGCAAATTTCGCCACCGCTCGCGCCCTCGGCGCCGCACTCGACAACCTGGGGAAACGCTAGCCAGCGGGTCCGACGGCGGACATGCTCTTTGAGAGTCCCATGGAAGCGATGAGCAAACCGCGATCATTGCTGACATCGGTAGCATTGCCGCTGGCAGCTTACTCATGCGTGTATGTGTGGACTCTCTCCCACGTTCCTTCGACGACCGCGGACAGTATTTCTTACATAAATACGATCGATTCCGGACGGGGGCTCCTTCATCCCCACCATTTGCTATATAACTCCTTGGCCCGGATGTGGGTTGCAGTTTGCAGGCTTGTGGGTTTTCACACCGACAGTGGCATCCTGGTCTCGAGCCTCAATGCCTTCTTCGGTGCCCTCGCTTTATGTGTTTTTTACAGCTTGGTCCGCCGGCGGCTCGGGTCCGACCCGCTCACTGCGCTGCTCGTAACCAGTCTTCCGGCTTTTTCCTGGGGCTTCTGGTATTACAGCGCATGCGTCGAGGTATACATCATCCCGCTTTTTCTCCAGTTGATGTGCCTGTACCTTCTGACCGAGGAGCATGTCGATGGGCTAACCTTTGCGCTAGTTGGATTCCTGAATGCCCTGGCGGTGCTGGTTGCTGAAATGTCTGTATTGTTCTCGCTCGTGGTGTTGGTGGCGGCTTGGCTCAGGTATCGCCGCGACCTAACGAATCTGGCAAAGTCCTTGGCCAAGTACCTGTTGGCCGCGGTACCGACCGCGGCAATCCCCTATGTATGGGCAGTGATGGCGGTTGGGGAAGCCGGCTCGTTTCGGAGTGCGTGGGCATGGCTGACCGACTACGCGCATTACCCGCGATTTTGGACTCCTCTATCGGTTGCTTCGATCCCAAAGGCGGGTATCGGCCTAGCACGATCTTTTGTAGGTTCTAACTTCGTGCTCGTGATTCCCAGCTTTCGACATTGGGTCGAGAGATTGCTCGAAGGCTTCTACCTCGCGGATGAAGCCTTCCTGGTTCGCAATATGGGAACAGGGACTGCGTATTTGCTGGTTGCGTTGGTGGTGATCTTGTTCCTAATCGTATTTGGCTTCCTGGCATCCTCCCTGCGCGAATGGCGAACGCTTTCGGCACGGAAGCGGGAGCTGGTTTATCTGGCGACTACCTGGTGTTTCTCGACCGCCGCATTCGTGTTCTTCTATACATCAGTCAACGCCAAACTCTGGATTCAACCAACTCTCTGCTTCTGGTTGATATTTCTGACGTTTGTCCTGACACCCAGCTCGCGCAAAAAACCACGGCTATGGCTTTCTAGAGGCGTCCTGGCCATCACAGCGGCCATTCTCTTCTCGCTCAATTTCCAAGGTTCTATCCGGTTTACTCAGAGCGAGGCCAACGACTACTACTACGCTCAGATTGAGCCATTAGTGAAGCTTACGAATCCAGGAGATTTGATTGTGATAGGGACGGCTTGGAAGTTTGAACCCTACCTGCGGCGCTACGGGAAGGCTAGGGTCCTGTGCTTGTCGACGGTGTATAAGGAGAGTGGCACAAGCTCTCTGTCGGTCGAACGCGTGCGATCGGCCATCGAGAAAGAGTTGGCGGCGGGAAGGAGAGTGGTTATCTCCGGAGAGGCCCTGGAACCACAAAGGGAGACGATGCGCGCTTATCCCGGAATGACGATTTTCAGAAATCTGTGGGATGAGTATCGTGGGCGGTGGAGTCAACTGGTCTTTGCGGCGAATGTCGCCTATGTATTGCAAGACACCGGCGAAGGAACGAATTTTGAAAGTCGCAATGAATGGAAACACAAATCTCGACCGGCACGTACGACCCGCGATCTGGGGGATCCGTCGACAAAGCTCTGAATTGGCAGCACGTCGATGTGACCAGCTTGGGGTACCAGCCGTTTTCCGGTCATGATCGTAGCGTGAGATGATTGCTTCGTGAGCCTTCGTGTCCTTTGTGGTTTATTCGTTCTCGCGTCGCGATTCGCCGTTGCCGAGACCGCGTTCCTTGGCTTCGACCGCAATGATTATCCCGGCGACGCGAACCTCAAGATTCTTCGCCAGACCTTCGCTTATGCCGGATACTGGCTCAACAATCCGCCGGGGGAGAAAAGCAATCCTTGGATTGGCAAGCGTGCCCTGCTCGAATCCGCGGGTTTCGGGTTTCTCGTCCTTTTCAATGGACGCTTGGACAAGCAGCTAAAGCACAATCCCGTCGCCTTAGCGCAATCCGACGCGCAAGCCGCGATTACAGCCGCCCGAGGCGAGGGCTTTCCCGCCCGGACCATCATTTTTCTGGACATCGAAGAAGGCGGGCGCATGTTGCCCGAGCAGAAGAGCTACATTTATGCCTGGGCCGATGGTGTCGCCGCCGCCGGTTTCCGCGCTGGCGTTTATTGCTCGGGCATTCCGGCCAAAGAAGGCAAGACGAGCGTGGTGACCGCCACCGACATTCGCGATAACGCGCAGGGGAGAAAGCTTGCCTATTGGGTTACCCAGGATTCCTGCCCTCCGTCTGCGGGTTGCGTCTTTCCCAAATCAGCGCGCGATCCGGCCGATAGCGGGACGCCATTTGCCGATGTGTGGCAGTTTGTCCAATCCCCGCGCCGCAGGGATTTCGCGGCTATGTGTCACAACTACAACTCCGACGGCAACTGCTACCCTCCGGGGATCGATCCGGCCAGCCATTTGCATGTCGATGTAAACACCGCAACCAGTGCTGATCCCTCTGAGGGCAGATAGCCGTTCCAAGGGCTGGCACATTCTTCCTGGATCTTCGGAATGGGGGGAGAAACGCTGCTCGGGCAGGAATGGCTAGCTAAACTTGCGCTCTGCCCGCGCGCAGTGCACAATATCCAAGGTGCTCAAGCATTTGCGGCCCGCAAAAGATAGCGACACTTTCCTGTGCCGCCGAGCATCGTATAAGTTGTAGAAAGAAAGTCGGCTTCAACATCCCCGCGGACTGGGCCTAATTGGCAGCGAGCTCGCTGGAGCCGATGGGAATGCTTTCAACATCCCCGTTTCGAAGTTAAGCAAGGTTTCGCGGACGTAAGTATCCGCGCCATGCCTCTTCGAAGCTGAAGGCGAGACAAAATGGCTACTGCTGAAATTTGCAGTCTGGAAAATTATCTTGTTCTCCCCGACCGCAGCATGGACGAGCGCATTGCCGCGGCCAAACAGGCTTTGGGCAGTGAACTCGTCGTTCTAGGGCATCATTATCAGCGCGATGAAGTCATCCGCTTCGCTGATTTTCGCGGCGACTCGTACAAGCTCTCACAGCAAGCCGCAAACGCAGGGGGAAAATACATCGTGTTCTGCGGCGTGCATTTTATGGCCGAGTCGGCCGATATCTTGGCTCACCCAGGCCAAATCACCGTACTTCCTGACTTAAACGCCGGCTGTTCTATGGCCGATATGGCTGAGATCACGCAGGTCGAGGATTGCTGGGAAACGCTGGTTCGCGCCGGTCTAACCAATGACGCGGGGGACGGAATCACCCCCATTACCTACATGAATTCAACCGCGGCCATCAAGGCCTTTTGCGGAGAGCGCGGCGGAGTGGTCTGCACATCGTCCAATGCCTCCGGGGCGTTCGAGTGGGGATTTCGGAAGAATTCCAAGCTACTTTTCTTACCCGACCAGCACCTCGGCCGCAACACCGGCTACGAGCTCGGCATTCCGCTCGATGAAATGGTGGTCTGGAATCCGTTTATGTTGAACGGCGACCTCGATCCCGAGCGGTTGAAGAAAGCCCGCGTGATCCTATGGAAGGGGCACTGCTCAGTCCATCAGCGCTTCTTGCCCGAGCACGTCGACAATGTGCGAGCGAAATACCCGGGCATCCGCGTCATTGTTCATCCCGAGTGCCGCTGGGAGGTCTGTCAGAAGGCGGATGGTATTGGCTCGACCGAAGGCTTACTGAAGATGATCCGCGAGGCGCCTTCGGACACGATGTTCGCAGTCGGCACAGAGATTCACCTGGTCAATCGCATGGGCAAGGAGTTCGCGGCGCAAGGGAAAAAGGTCATCACGCTCGACGATTCTGGCTGCCTGTGCACGACCATGTTCCGCATCTCGCCCCAGCACCTGTGCTGGGCGCTCGAGAACTTGGTCGAAGGTGAAGTCGTCAATCGCATCCAGGTTGGTGAGGATGTGAAGCACTGGGCACGACTGGCGCTGGATCGAATGCTGGAGATTCAGTAGGCGGGGCGGGGCACCCTCGTCCGCGTGCCCGCAACCACCTAGCTCGACCGTCAGAGTAAAATGGATTCATACAGCCATGTCTTCCCGCACCTTCACCCTCGACGAGGCCCAAGACCTTCTGCCGGTGCTCGAATCGCTTCTGCGCATAGCCATCGATGGCAAGAAGGTGATTGAGTCCATCGAAAGCGAGCGGCAGGCCCTCGCGCACCGAATTTTCTTGAATGGGGGCATGTCGCTCAATACCGTTTACCAGGCGCGGCGCAAAGCAGAGCGGGACAAGGCCATTCAAAAGGTTAAAGATGCCATGGCTGAGATTGATGCGATCGGCGTTCAGGTGAAGGACTTGGACATTGGCCTGCTTGACTTCCCCTGTGAGGTGGATGGGCAGATCGTCCTGCTGTGCTGGAAGCTCGGCGAAAAAGCCATTACCCACTGGCACGGGATCAGCGAAGGATTCGCGGGACGGAAACCGGTCACGGATCGAATAAGCAAGGCCCGACGATCCAATTAAGCTTCAGACCTGACAAATTTTTACATTTCCTGTCGCAAGTCTCGCGTCGGCTCGGCGTTCTAACCCCAAAACCGGGTGTGTCACACGATGGTACAGGTACCGATGGCATCGAGATTCTCTCTGCTACAATTTTCTAAGCTGATTCGGGCTAATTTGTGGAGTCCTTCGTTCAGGGGTTTTGAAACATGCGAAGTTTGAGGCGCAAGCTTCTGTCGGTGAGCACCGTTCTGGCGCTCTCTATAGCGGTCGGATGCACGGGCTTTTTCGTCAACCCAACCCTGTCGTCCTTGGCCATTGGCCCACAGACCCCAACCCTTACAGCCAATCCAGTGCAAACTCTGCAAATGTCGGCCACGGGTACCTTCAGCGATGGTTCGACGCGGGATCTGACGGGAAAGGTGCTTTGGGGTTCCGCCACGCCGACTTGTGCCGCGATCAGCAAAAGCGGCCTGGTAACTCCGCTCAGCACGGTTACAGGCGTTTGTACAACGCAAATCAGCGCTTCTTTTAGTACGGCCACCCCGGCCTCGACTATGGTGACCGTCACGGAAGGTGCGCCGAGTAAGATTCTCTTGACCGCAAGCACTCAAACCCCACCACAGAACAGCACGGTTACGTTCACGGCCATGGCCACCTTTCCTAATAACGGCACGCCACAGAACATTACGCAGTCGGTGACCTGGATCAATTCCGATCCGACGGATTTCACCCTGACCAATGGCAGCACCACCGGGACGATTTCTGCTACCGTTGCGGTCGGGACACAAATTAACGTGACTGCAAGTTTTGGCGGCGTGAACAGTAACACGGTGACTTTAACCGTTCAGTAAGCCAAGCTGGTTTCAAGTAAACTAGGCCTTATGCATTGTCACCTCCTAGCGCTTTACGCCGGACCCGACCAGGTAATGACGGTCACTTCGGGGATCGCCAGTATTGTTGGCGTGCTTCTGATTTTCTGGCACAAAGTTGTGGCCGCCTTCTCGAGAGCCATGAACAAACTTCGTGGCGTGCCCGAGCCCGCGCCTGCGCCTGCTGTCCAGAAAGAAACTCCTACGCAGGGTTCCTAGGTCATTTGCCCAAGAAAGCGATTGTCATTGGACTCGACGGACTCGAACCCACCATCGTCGAGGCCATGCTCGAGCGCGGCGAACTTCCAAATCTAGCCCGCATTCGGAAATCCGGCGGCTACTCGCGCCTGAGAACAACCTATCCCGCCCAGACCCCGGTGGCTTGGTCCTCGTTTGCGACCGGGACCAATCCCGGAGGGCATGGAATTTTCGACTTCATCTCCCGCGACCCCGCGACCTATCTCCCTGACGCCGCCCTGAGCCGCTTCGAGCGCCCCAAGAGCGCCTTCGCCGCGCCTCAGGTCGTCAATCAGCGCAAAGGCGCGCCGCTCTGGCAAACGCTCTCCGAGGCCGGTGTACCGAACGTGGTTTTGCGTTGCCCCTGCACCTTTCCTCCCGATCAGCTGAATGGCCGCTTGCTGGCCGGAGTCGGCGTGCCGGATGTGCGCGGAGCCCAGAACAAAGGCACGTTTTACACGCAGAGACCAGACGTTCAGGCGCGCGAGAACGAGCAGGTGGTGATCCTTCCCTCGGGATCAGATTTCAAAAGCTACGTGATTGGCCCGCGTCACACCAAGCAATCCCCTCCATCCGATACGAAAGCAGAAATTCGAATTCAGGTGAAGCAGGATGGCCGTGCCCTGGTGATCGAAACCGGTGGTTTTCCAGCGCGCATTGAAGTCCCGGAGAATTCCTGGAGCGAGTGGGTGCGCTTCAAATTCAAGCTCTCGGTGCTGCAATCGATCTCTGGCATCGCGCGCTTTTATGTCCGTCACATCGCGCCGCAGGTCGAGTTGTATGTATCCGCTGTGAATTTCGATCCCGGGGCGCCGATGTTTCCAGTGTCGTCGCCAGGTCCCTATGCAAAAGACCTCGCCAGCCAGATCGGGCTTTTTTCTACACTCGGCATGGCGGAGGACCACAATGGCCTGAACAATGGGCGATTCGACGAGCGCGCCTATCTGGCCCAATGCGAGTTGGTGATCGAGGAGCGCGAGCGCTTGATGGGCTTCGAACTGGATCGTTTCGACGAAGGTTTTTTCTTTCTGCTCTATGACACGCCCGACCGCGTTCAGCATATGCTCTGGCGTTTTCGCGATTCTGAGCATCCCGGCTACGAACCGGATCTGGCCCGAGAATACTCGACCGTGATCGAGCAGCAGTATGCCCGCTGCGACCAGCTACTCGCACCCGTCTTCGATAAAGTTGATGAAGACACGTTGCTCGTGGTGTTGTCCGATCACGGCTTCAACACTTTTCGCCGCGCTTTCGATACCAACACCTGGCTGTCGGAGAACGGCTTGCTGGCGCTCAAGAACGGCCGCAAGCCGGAAGAAGGCTTGGGGGACGGCTTTCGAGCGGTGGATTGGTCGCGCACCTACGCCTATGCCGTAGGACTTGGCGGCATCTACCTGAACTTCAAGGGTCGTGAGCGCGAGGGGGTTTTGGAAGAGGGCACGGAAGCCGACCGGGTACGTCGGGCAATTGAGAGCGGGCTGAGCGGAATTGCGGACCCAACCAATCGACAAACCGCAATTCGCACCGTAATGCGCCGCGAGGATCTCTACTCCGGGCCTTACGCTTCGGCTGCTCCGGATCTGCTGGTCAATTTTTGTCCGGGATATCGGGTCTCGTGGCAGAGCGCGGTCGGAGGTTTTCAGAACTCGCTGGTCGAGAACAACACTCGCCGTTGGAGCGGAGATCACATCATCGATCCGGATGCGGTGCCAGGAGTTTTGTTCATGAATCGCAGTTGGCACTCTGGTTCTCTGCTGGCGGGGACACCCGCCGCTCCAAGCTCCGAGCGGTATCTTCCCCACATCATTGACCTGGCGCCGACAATCCTGAATCATTTAGGAGTTCCAGTTCCCAAAGTCATGGAAGGCACTTCTTTATTTTGAAATGAAAATCTGTGTGCTTGGACTCGACTGTGCCGCCCCCGAAATCATCTTTGGCGACGAGCGCCTGGTAAACCTCCGCCGTCTCATGGATGCCGGCGTCTACGGCCGCCTTGAGAGCGTCATTCCGCCGATTACGGTTCCCGCCTGGATGTCGATGGCGACCAGCCAAGACCCGGGTTCGCTCGGGGTGTACGGATTCCGCAACCGGGTTGACTATTCCTATGACAAGCTCAGCTTTGCCAATTCCGCTTCCATCAAGGCTCTAGCCATCTGGGACCAGCTGGCCCGGGAAGGGAAGCGCTCGATCATCGTCGGCGTCCCTCCGAACTATCCCCCACGCCGCATTCACGGCATCAGCGTCGGATGTTTTCTCACGCCCGATACGACCAAGAGCGACTTCACCCATCCCGCATCGTTGCGGACGAAAATCAACGATCTGGTGGGCGAGTATCCCGTGGATGTGAAGAATTTCCGCACCGCTCGCAAGGACTGGCTGAAAGATGAAATCTTCAAAATGAGCGAGAAGCAGTGGCAAGTGGTCCATTGGCTGCTGAAGGACGAGGAGTGGGATTACTTCCATTTTGTCGACATCGGCCTCGACCGCATGCATCACGGCTTCTGGAATTACTTCGACGAAAAACATGTGCAGTTTGAGCCGGGAAATCCTTACCAGAACGCCATTCCCGAGTACTACCTCTGGCTGGATGAACAGATCGGCAAGGCCCTCGAATTGCTCGACAACGACACGCTCGTCCTCGTCGTTTCCGATCACGGGGCGCAACGCCTCGACGGCGGCATCGCCATCAACCAATGGCTGGTTCGGGAAGGCCTGCTGGTCTTCGACGAATCCCCCAAAACACTCACACCTTTCCACCAGCTGAATGTGGACTGGACGAAGACCCGCGTCTGGAGCGAAGGGGGCTATTACGCCAGGATCTTTTTCAACGTGCAGGGTCGGGAGCCGAATGGAGTAATTCCGGCCAACGAATACGAATCATTCCAGAACGAAATGAAAGCCCGGCTCGAAGCGTTGCCGGACGACAAAGGAAACCCCCTCCATTCGCTGGTCTTTAAGCCGAAGGAACTCTACCAGACTGTGCGGAACGTGGCTCCCGACTTGATTGTCCACTTCGGAGGCCTCTATTGGCGATCGATCGGCAGCGTCGGTCACGCCGCGATTCATGTTCAGGAAAACGATACTGGTCCCGATGGCTGCAATCACGCGCAGTATGGGATGTTCATTCTCGCCGCCCCCAACTGCCCGTTAAGCGGGGAATACGAGGGCGCGCGCCTGCTGGATATTGCTCCCACCTTGCTCGACTTGGCAGGCTACGAAATTCCCGACAGTATGCAAGGACGGTCGCTGGTCGAGGGCATCGAGAAGAAGCCCGGCGGCGACTCCGGCGAAGGGGAAAGGATCATCCACGATCGACTGGCCGGTCTCGGCTACGTCTAGATCCGCGCCCGTCACCCGAGCATTACCATTTTCATCTACTCTGTCCGGCTCTGGTCCACTACAATGTCGATCTCATGAAAACCCTCGCGCTGGGTCTCATCGTCCTCATACTGGGGATTTTTACAGCATGTGGCGGCGGCGGTATGTCGTCGACCACCAACCCGCCACCTCCACCACCTCCACCGCCTCGAACCGTGAACGCTTCGATTACCGTCGAAAGCACCAAGAATGGCCCTTTCAACGTTGCCATGTCCACGTCGTTCCAGCCCGCCGAGTGGGATGATACGTTTTTTCAGGATTTCCCCAATGCAACCACTCCGCTGGGAAATCTCGACCCGCACCACATCCGCTTGCAGGGAATCTCTCAAGGGGTCCCGCAAACGACTCCTTCGTCTTGGAACTTCTCGGTGCTCGATGCGATAACTCAACCTGTGCTGGGTGTCGGAGATCATAGTCCGGAGTTTCAGGTCGCGAAGGCACCGGCGTTCATGTACACGAACAATGACGCCAATTCGTTTACGGATAAATTCCTCGATCCGACGTACGGAAGCTTTGCAGCGTATGCGGCAAACCTTGTCGCCTATTACAACAGCGGCGGGTTTACATCGTTAGACAATGTCTTCCACGTGTCGCCGGCGTATCCAAACGAAAAGATTACCTGGTGGGGCATTTACAACGAACCCAGCATTAACAATTTCACCACGCAAACCAGCCCAACGCCCGATCTTGACTACACGAACATGTACAACAAAGTCGTTCCGGCCATGCATGGTATCGATCCCAACATTAAGTTCGTGGCTCTCGAACTCTGCTGCGGCAGCGAAAACTGGGTACAAACGTTTGCGGCGAACGTAACTACGCAGGTAGATGCCGTTGCCACCCATTACTACTCGATCTGCGCTCCGGCCAGCGACTACACCGATGCTCAGGTCTTTAGTACGGTTCCGAGCTTCGCCGCCAGTATCCAGACCATCTACGGCTATCTTTCCTCGAATGCCGCGCTTTCGACGGTCCCCGTCTGGGTTACAGAAAACAACGTGAATGCGGATTTTAATGCCGGAAACGGGATGAGTGCCTGTACCGGCAAGGCATTTGTTCTTGACCAACGTGGTTCGAGCCCATTCTTCGCTGCCTGGCGGCCGTATGTCTTCTCCCAGGTAGGGCAGGCTGGTGCACAGGCGCTCTACCATTGGGACTTTGGCGCCGATCAGCAATACGGGGAAATGAACGATTCGAACGGACAACTGCAACTCAGTTATTGGGTCGATTACTGGCTGGGGCAGATGTTTCCGGCGGGTTCAGGCCAGCTTCTACTGCTATCGAAAAATTCTGATATTGCCGACATCGAAGTATTGGCGGTCGAGAACGCCGACGGCAGCGTTGTCGTCATGATCTCGAACCATGCGGTGGCTTCAGCGACCGACAACAACGGTGCTGGATTGACGGCTGATATTTCCCTGGATACCAGCGCCCTGGGTTCCTTCAATAGCGCCAGCGAGGTGGTCATTGATTCGTCTACCAGCGCCTCTACCGGGCCTAGCCCAGCGTCGATTTCACCAGGGTCTCCGATCAAGTTGAGCCTGAACGGCTACAGCGTGGCGTTTATCAAGCTGCAGTAATCGAGCGTGTAATCGTCATCTCGGGCTCGCGCTCGGGATGACGGTGGTGGGAACCATCACAAGCGGATCTACTGCTGCTTCTTCTTTCCGAACAATCCGCCGATCGCGTTGACGACCCCTTGCGCGTTCTGCCCGCCAGGAACTTGCGATCCTAGATTTTTCTGCAGCTGATTGCCCAGGCTGCTGCCCAAAAGCGCCTTCACGTCGGGAATAAATTTCGGGTTCGACGCGCTGCCCTGAATCATTAAGGGAATCGTAGCTCCTTTCGCCCCGATGCCAGCGACCTTGGAGAGTCCGCTGACCACGCTTCCGTTTAACGCCGCCTGCATCTTGTAGTCGAGCGCATTCTGCGGGCTTACCGTGCCATCCCCCGTAATCGTGCCCAGGGCGGGAATCACCAAGTTCACATTCTTGGTCTGAATTCCATTCGGTGAGTAGCGCACGTCCGAGCTGAAGTTCTGAATGGTCGTGTCGGGGCCGGTCTTAGCGCCGCTCAGCGCTTCGATAGCGGAAAGCTTCGATCCCATGTCGAAGCCGGCCAGCTTGGTGTTCACCAACTTGACCGGGCCGGTGATCACCATCTGATCCACAGGGCCGGTGATGCTGAGATCAGCGGTCAGAGTCCCGCCTTGAAGCGACGAACCCTTAGGCAACTCGAGTCCAAAGGCTGGGAGTAAGGTTTCTAAATCGTCCACCGGCATGTTATCCGCGTTCAGCTTCATGTTCAGCGTCGGCGACTCGCCGCGGAGGTCGAAAGCGCCGCCAAGCTTTGCGATCGCTTTTACGACCGAGACATCTCCCTGCAACTCTCCTGTCTGCTTCAACAGTTCGTAGGTGGTCGTGTACTTCATGCTGATGGTGCGTTGTGCCGGGGTGCCTTTGGGTGAAAGCTTCAGCTTGTCGGCGGTCGCGTCTCCCCTGCTTCGCGCTTGCTTGCCGTCGGACTCAACCGTGCCGGCAAAATTCACGATGCCGCCGAGTCCGGAAGACGGATCGATGAAGCCGGACTGAGCCACGTCCAGGCCCTTGACGTCGATTTTGGCCTGAAGTGGTGTAAGCGAAGTGTCCGAACGATTGATGGGTCCGCCCGTGCCCTCCAGCTTCGCAGTTCCACCCCCAGGTAGTTCTGCGCTTAAAGTGAAGGGGAATTGCGAGGTGAAAGAAAAGTTCTTTACCTCCACATCGACATTGTTGTAAGTACGCATCCTTCCGCGAGCATTGACGCCGCCTCCTACCGATATTTGGCCGCCCTGAATTCGAAGTTTCGAAACCGACAGATTTTGTTCGAGGCTTTGCTCGGACGAAGTCTGGTTCTCAGGCGATGGCGCCGATGCGGGCTGGGATGAGTGAGGCGGTTGCGGCGAAGGTTTCGTCTCAACCGATTTCGCCGTCTTCTTCTCCGCTGCGGCAGGTTTGGTCGCGGAGGTGTTCGATTCTGCGCCCGGCTTCGTGCCCAAACTCGAGAAATTCCACTTGCCTTCAGGAGTGCGCAGAAGCATTACCTGGGGATGGGTGAGCGTGATATCGCGAACCTCCAGCGTTTTCGAAAAGATCAGCGGGATCATGTTGACACCCACGTCCAGCGTCTGGGCCTTGATGAAAGGAGCATTGCTGAAGGAAGGATCGTCGGCGATCGCAATGTTGTCAGCGGCCAGGCTGCCCGACCAGAGCGATAACCTCAGGTTTCCGAGTGTTACCTGGCGTCCCAGGGCATTGGTCAGTTCCGATTCAATGCGCGGACGGAAGGTGTTGACGTTGATTACAAAAGGAAGAACGATCACAATGATGATCAGAATTGCGACGATGATCGCAATCCACTTTAGGACGGCCTTCATGGCTGAACCTCCTCCCTCAACCTGCAGTTGGATGACTCAAGCCGCGATGACGTAAGGCTGGCGCCCTCAAGTCTAGCAAAACCGCGTAATATTTATCGCTCTCGGCACCCGCGCATACGGGGTTGCCTATCCAACCGCAACCGGCTGCGGTCTGGATGCTGGAACCGCGGTGGCTAACGCCTGATTGAGATCGGCGATCAAGTCTTCGGTGTTCTCAATCCCGACGGATAGCCGAATGAGTTGCTCGGTAACCCCCATTTTCTTGCGATGTTCGGCGGAGATCATGGCATGAGAAGTCAGCACTGGAAGCGAAACCAAGGACTCGACTCCGCCGAGGCTAGGAGCAAGAGTGAACAATCGCAGGCACTCGCTGAGTTTTCGCGCAGCTTCTCCGCTACCTTCCACTTCAAAGCTGAGCACACCCCCGCCGCCTTTCATCTGTTCGATCGCTAGCCCCCGCTGCGGGTGCCCCGGCAGGAAGGGATAATTCACGGATCGCACCTTGGGATGCTGGGCCAGAAATTCCGCGATGCGTAGAGCGCTCTGGTTTTGGCGCTCGACCCGAACCGCCAGGGTTTTGGTGCCGCGCAGCAATAGGAAGGCGGCGTGCGGGTCCATCACTCCCCCCAGAGTGGTGCGAGTCACGCGTATCTGATCGATGAGGTCACCCCGTCCCGCAGCGATGCCGCAGATGAGATCGGTATGTCCCGCGAAGTACTTGGTTCCCGAGTGCAGAATCAGGTCGATGCCAAATTCCGCCGGCCGCTGATTGATAGGCGTGCCGAAGGTACCGTCGATCATGCTGATCAATCCATGCTCGCGGGCAATGGCGGCAGTCTTTTTCAGATCGACAATCCGCAGAGTGGGATTGGTGGGCGATTCCAGGTACAAGATCTTGGTGTTGGGGCGAATCGCGCCCACGTGCTGGTCGTACTCGGTGGTATCCACAAAGGTAGTTTCGACACCCAACTGGGGTAGCCAGCTCGAAAGAAATTTCGTGACGCCGCCATAAATATCGCGTTGGGCCACAATGTGATCGCCAGATTTCACCAGCGCCAGAATGCTCGTCGTGATGGCATTCATTCCCGAGGCGAACAGAAGCGCGGCATCGACGCTCTCAAGTTCCGCCACCGCATTCTCTACGGCCGAATGCGTGGGGTTGCCATAGCGCGTGTAGAAGGTGTCCGTGCCGGTGACGCGTAACTGCTCATCGGAGTCCGTGACCTGGAACGTGGACGTCTGATAAATCGGTTGCGCCATGGCGGCATTGCGCTTTTCGAGGTGTTTGCCGCCGTGCACGGCTTCGGTTTCGGGGTGAAAGCGATGGCGCTTCATAGCTGCTCCTTCACTGCATTTCATAGGGTAATGTTTGGCCAGGACATCAGCAAGCTTCTCGAGGCCGGTTCCGCCGTATAATTCACGATCTATGGACATGGGCTTCGAAGGCCGGGTGGCAATCGTCGCTGCTTCCAGCCAGGGCATCGGACTTGCGACCGCCGAAGCATTTGCTGCCGAAGGCTGCCGCGTGGCCATGTGCGCGCGGAACTCGGATCGGCTCGAAGCTGCGGCGGAGAAGATCCGCAAGCAAACCGGTAGAGAAGTGTTCGCACGGCCGCTCGACGTCACCGAACCGACCGCGGTTCACGATTACGTTCGAGCCGTGGTCGAACAATTCGGCGGGGTTGACATTTGTGTGACCAACGCGGGCGGCCCGCCCGCAAAAGGGTTCCTCGCATGTAGCGTGGACGACTGGCGCCGGGCCGTGGACGCAAACTTCTTGAGCACGGTGTATTTTTCCCGGGAAGTGATCCCGTACATGCAGCGCAAACGATGGGGACGGATTATCAGCTTAACTTCGATCACGACGAAGCAGCCGGTTGCGGACCTTGTGCTCTCGAATGCGGTTCGGGCGGCCGTGGTCGGATTGGTGAAGAGCCTGTCGAATGAATTCGGTAAGGACGGTATCCTGGTCAATAATGTGGGTCCGGGATACACTCGGACGGATCGCTTGAAAGAACTGGCGCGCTCGCGATCCGGGGCTCAGGGCAAGAGCGAGGATGAAATCTTCGCCGCGTGGGCCGCCGATTCAGCGGTGAAGCGTGTGGCCGAACCGCGCGAAGTGGCCGACACCATCGTATGGCTGGCTTCGGAGCGCGCAGCCTACATTACGGGCCAGACCATTCTGGTGGATGGCGGAGCGTACAAAGGATTGTGAATCATGGCAAAGGCGGCAAAACAACGGGTATCATCCCCGGCCAAAGGCACCCAAGGCGTCGCGCTCGATGGAACCGTGGCTCCGGCAAAACACCCGGCAGGAATGCGGCATTGGGTGTGGGATGAGGTGGAGCGCGAGATAATCAATCCGCTTCTGGAGCGGCAGCTCGTCGTCGGCCAAGACGTGATGCTGGCGCGCCTTCTCCTAAGAAAAGGCTGCGTCGTACCTATGCACAGTCACATGAATGAGCAGCTCAGCATGATCTTCTCAGGCGCCCTGAAGTTCTGGATCGACGGCAAAGAACTCGTCGTTCGGGGAGGCGAAGTTCTGACCATCCCGCCCAACATGCCGCACAAAGCGGAGGCGCTCGAAGACACGACCGGAATCGATGTTTTTCATCCGCCGCGCGCCGACTGGATCAACAAAACCGATAGCTATCTTCGCAAGTAGCCAGAGTGCCGAGGGGCAGGCATTTTGGCCCCCTCACGGTCGCCCGGCCCCGGCTGGGCGTCTGGTATCCTTACGTTATTCCCGATCATGACTAAGTCCGCGACCAGGGCCGAAACCAGTGTCTCCCAGCTGCGCTGCATTGGCTGCGGGCGCACGGCTTTACCCGACCGCTTCCGCTGCGAGCATTGCCACGACCTGCTCGAAATCGTTTATCCAGGATGGGAAGACGGCGGCCCCGCGGGGTTGACCGCTTCCGCTCTCGAAAAACTGTGGCGAGAGCGTGCTACCTCCTTCGATCCTGCCGATCGCAGCGGCGTCTGGCGTTTCCGGGAAATCCTTCCGGAAATCGCGCCGAGCGAAATCATCACCATTCGGGAAGGCAATACCCCTGTTTATGAGCTGCCGCGCTGCGCGAAGAGCGCGGGAATCAAGCATCTGGTCGCCAAGCACCAAGGCATGAACCCGACCGGATCCTTTAAGGACACCGGCATGACGGTGGCCGCCTCTTTCGCCCGGCAGGCAGGATACAAATGGGTTGCCTGCGCATCGACGGGAAACACGTCGGCATCCATGGCTGCCTATGCCGCCCGCGGCGGCTTGCATAGCCTGGTTTTGATTCCCGACGGCAAGATTTCCTGGGGCAAGCTTTCCCAGTCCCTCGATTACGGCGCGATTACCTGCCAACTCAAGACCGACTTCGACGGCTGCGTGCGCGTGCTGAACGAAGTCGTCGAGCGCATGCCGGTCTATTTGTTGAACTCCGTCAATCCTTACCGCGTAGAAGGGCAGAAGACCCTCGCGTTCGAGTTACTCGAGCAAATGGGTTGGGAGCCGCCTGATCACATCATCGTTCCCGGCGGGAATCTCGCGAATTCCTCCGCAATCGGCAAAGCTCTACGGGAGATGAAGCAACTGGGCCTTATCTCGCGAATACCCAAGGTTTCCGTGATCCAGGCTCAGGGCGCGAATCCGCTGGTGCGCACGATTCGTGAGACCGGAGGAGAGAAGTTGATTCCGGTGCATGCAGAAACCATGGCGACGGCAATTCGGATCGGCAATCCTGCATCCTGGAAGAAGGCATTGCGGGTGATTCGCGAGACCGGCGGCACGGTCGAGCAGGTGAGCGAAGTCGAGATTGCATGGGCCAAAGCCGAGATCGGTGCCGAGGGTGTCGGCTGCGAACCGGCTTCCGCCGTTACCCTGGCGGGATTGAAGAAACTGGTCCAGCAAGGCTTGGTTGAGCCCCAGGAAAGCGTGGTGCTGGTGCTGACCGGTCACGTGTTGAAGGATGCCGATTTCACCCTGCGGTTCCATCGCGGGGATTTGTTCGAAGGCACCCCGCACGCCTCCGAAGCACGGGGGTTGAAGTCACAGCAGCGCTCGCCGCTGGTTTTGGAGCCAACCGTCGATGCTGTCATAGATCTCTTGCGCTCAGCCGAACCTTAGAGTTTTCCTTTAGAGTCTTCGGGTATGCCTTCAGGTCCTACATCACAAAGGGCACAAGGGTTCACGAAGAAATCATCGAATCATGGAATTTGAAATCAGCCTTCCTGCGACTTCTGCCAACTTGGGGCCGGCATTCTATGCGGCGGCGGTCGCTCTGAACCTCGATCTGCGCGTTCGCGCCCGAAAAGCGAGAACGTTTTCAATCCTGGCCACCGGGCGCGATTCGGAGATATGCGGTCGGGTTGAGAACCACCTCCTTCTCCAGACCTACGAAGATGTCCTGGTCCGAGAACACAGACCGGTTGTGCCGTTGGCGCTGACCATTCACAATGCATTTCCCATCGGCAAGGGTTTCGGGTCTTCTGCGGCAGCCCGCCTGGGAGGCATTGCCTTGGCGGTTCATTTCGGGCGCCTGCGCTGGAATAGTGCCCGCATCGTCGGAGAAGCATCTCGGCGCGAGCATCATCCGGATAATGCGGCCGCGTGCTGGATGGGCGGCTTCACCGTGGCCCGCATGTGTGGAGAAGCCGAGACCCAAGTAGCTCGCTTCGTGCCCAAGGGCAAGTGGCCCTTGATGTTGGCCATCCCTGAGGATCCTCTTCCGACCGAAAGAGCCCGGGAAGTGCTTCCGCAGGAGTATTCTCGCGCAGACACAGTCGCGAATATCCAGAATTCTATGCTGTTGTTAGCGGCACTATTTCAAGGGAATCCTAAACTTCTAGGGGGCGCATTAGAGGACCGCATCCATCAGCCCTACCGCGCCCAGCTCTGCCCGCTGCTTCCGGCACTCGAGAATTTATCACCCAAGGATGGAGTGCTGGGGGTTGCTCTGAGCGGTGCCGGTCCCTCAGTGCTTCTGTTTCTAGATCCCAAGCTGCGTGCGGAAAAGACGAAAGCCCGGGTAGGGGCGCACCTAAGCGAACGTGGGTTGAAGGCGGAACTGGTCGAGACTTCGATTGCGCGGCGGGGCGCGGAAGCGTCCTTCCTGCGCCGACCGCGCTAGGGACTTACACCGCCCGACGGCCCTCGTCGAGCACTTCATCCAAGGCATTCAGGAGCTGGCGGGCCCGCTTTGAGGAGTCGGAAGTTCCACCATCCGCTTTTCGCTTCAGCAGGTGGTATTCGTCGGCAATGTTCAGGGCAGCAAGAACGGCTAACCGTGCCGTGTCGACGGTGCGGGTTTGCTCCGCGACGGCGCGCATTTTCCCATCCACGTACTCGGCCAGCTTCAGGATGTAGTCAGGGTCGGTGCCGCGCAGGTTATAGCCCTGGTCAAAAATCTCGACCCGAACGCTGGTGTTGCCTAGGTCTTCGACGTGCGGCTGTTTCGTAGCCGTTGCCATGTTCTGCTCCTGCCGGCCGCCGGATTTAGCTCGCGGCTGACTCTTGCGTCATCTGATCAATTTGCGCCAGCATTTTCTCTACCCGGGCGCGAATCTCCTCGCGCTCTTTTCGGAGTGCGACCATTTCACGGCGCAAGCTTTCCACTTCCTCTTCACGCTCTTCCAGTTGCTCCCGCAAGCGACGCACGTCACGCTCGGCGGTCGCACGCGCCTCGCGCGCGGATTTGTATAAGTCAATAGTGCGATAAACCTTCTCTTCAAGCGCCTGAAAATCGTCAGCCGGAACCTGCGTGGATAACTCCTCGACCGCTCTTAAGCTCATGATCGCCGCATCCTAGGGGGAAAAGTTGAAGTCTTGAGCGCAGTATACTCCAGAGCGGCTGTGGGAAAAGTGGGAAGTTATCTGGGCACACCATTCAGAAGTACGCGCGGGTAAGTGAGAATAACGGCCAAGCCCGCGCGCTCCTCGGGGGTCTGACTTCTGAATTGTCATGTCAGCCGGGTCTCTAGAGCCGCCTCGAACGCGTCGAGCGAAAGCGAACGAAGCAGGTTACGCCGGATGCCTCTCTCCACATCGCCGAGTCCTTTCGTTGCTTCAGCCAACCACTCGAAACTGGCCTTCTGCGCCAGCCTGCGCAGTTCGGGGAGAATATCGGTATTCCGCACCAGATCCTGCGCACCGCTTTCGAGGAACAGCAGGTCCTGGAGCAGGGAATAGAGGCAGCGAAGGAGAAGATCCATCTTTACCCGCCCTTCAGCGCCCGGGCGGTAGCTCTCGGTCATTTTGAAGAGCTCGGAGTGATCCCGAGAGCCGAGCGCCGTACCGAGGAGGGTCAATGCATTCACGCGTCCTGCGGCGTACTCCGCAAGATTAAAGCTTCGTGCCCGTCCCACGGCACCCTCGGACAGTCGCGCGACCAGGGCCCGTTGCTGCGCGCTCCACTCCGGACGATAGTCGGCGAGATAAGCCTCAATTTCCGAACTGGACAGGGCGAGCAGGGGAAGAATCATCGAGCGCGAGCGGATCGTCGGAAGCAATTCTCCCGGATTGCGCGCCAGCAAAAAGATGGTGGCAAACTCCGGTGGTTCCTCGAGAACTTTGAGCAGGGAATTGGCCGCTTCTTTCATGAAAGCCGAGTCGGTGAAGATAAAAACGCGTTCTATTCCTTCCGAGGGCCGGAAATAAATAGTGTCGATCACGTGCCGCACCTGATCGACTTTGATCATCATCTGCGGCGGATCGGGAGGAATGACGAGAACATCCGGGTGCGTCTGGATGAACAGTCGGGTCTCTTTCTTCTCGGTTTCCTTGAGGGCGTCGCGAGCCTCGACCGCCTCGGCCGAACGAGCGTCCAGATCCTCGGATTGTCCGATTCGCACGCAGTTAGAACACTTGCCGCAAAAGTCGGGCAGCCCGTCGCTGGTCGCATGCTCCAGACAGTTCATGGCTCGCGCCACCATCGTGGCTAAGGTGTACTTGCCCGATCCCGCCGGGCCGGCAAGAATCACGCCGTGCGGGAAGCGATCGCGCGCGAGCATCTCGCGAATACGGAGGACAATTTCTCGGTTGCCATGAAAATCAGAAAAGGGCATAGCTGAATGATCCAGTTGAAACTACGTTCAGAATGACAGCTGTTTGGACCGGGAAAACCTCACGCGGGCTTTACCCCTTCGACACCTTCCACCGCATCGGCGTGCCTCCCCCGCCCAGACCGCGCAATTCAATCACTCCGTCGGAAATCCGCGTCCGAATTCGGTTTCCGTTCACTTCCATGCGCGAAAAATGCTTGGTCTCCTCGGGCGTCAACTTCAAACGAACGCTATAGTTGTTCTGCGAGGTTGGGTTGTACCACCCTTCATAACCAGACGCCGTTTTCACGAGTCCCACCACCGGCGAATCAAAGCGAAATGTATTCAGGGGTAGTTTGGGTGCGAAAGCTAGGCCGTTTTCGGTGAATTCCAAGCCGAGCAACTTGGCCGACGAGTACAGCGGGCAGGCATGGAAATGCATATTGAAGACGGGGAAATCGGTCCAGCCAAACGGGCGTCCGCCGGTGGTTTCGCCCGGATGCTTGCTGCCGGCCGAGTTCAGCGTGTCGGGTCCGCTCCAGGTGCCGTACCAAACCTGCGGATACACCTCGGCATGGCGAGCCAAGGAATTCTTCTTCCACTCCTCCCACGCCATCGCGCCATCAACACCGGCGAGCGCCCAGATAAGGGTCTGGTTGAGCGATGGCCAAATGCCGCCCGCCACCTGGGTCCCGGGTTCCGAGTGCCAGGGGCCCTTCTGCGCGTCGCGATCCGGGCTGTCGTTGAGCTGAACGGCGCCGATCGGCGAAACCCGGCGCAGCTCCTGATCCATGCTCGAAACCAGGGTTCGACTCTGCTCCTCGCTGGCGGCACCGGCGATCATGGCCCACGGCTGTGGCTCAATCCACAAACCCTTCTCGCCCAGCCACCCCAGGGAGGGGGAGAGCCACGCGCGGCGAAACCATTTCCCCGTCCACTGCGCTTGGACGGCGGCGCGGTGTGCTTCCGCCTTGTTCTGAATCGGGGTTGCGAGGCGCCCATCATCGCCGGCGTAGAGCAGCATGCGAGCATAGTGGTCGAAAACGTACGCCGCCATCGCTGAATTGAGCACGCTCTCGCCCACTTCGACGACTTCTTTCACCGAGGATGGGGGTACCCAGGCATTTACCAGGGCGTCATTCCAGTCGTCCTGGAGCATGCGCATGAGCCCGTGCTGGCCAGTTTTGACATCGTCATTCAAATGCCGATAGCAACGCGCGAGAAGATTGCGGACCGAATCACGTCCCGCATTGGCGCCAAAAACGGTGACAATCTCTGAATCGAGGAAGCCCGCATCGCGGGTTGCCAGGATGTACTCGCTTGCTACAAACAGCAGCCACAGCGGCATATCGCTCGAATTGTCGCTGGTGGTCGGCATGGGCATGCCGTGTCCGACAATTCCATAGGGAATCGAGCCGTCCGCTCGAACTTCTTTCAGCGTGTAGCGGAGCACTTCTCTGACCAGATCCGGATCGCTGAAGATCAACGGCAATACGTGCTGCAGCGGATCGCGGGCAGCGCCCTGGAAACCCATAACGTACTGATAAATTGCCGCCTGGGAAATGATGTGCTGATGGAAAAAGTCGTCGTAGGTCATTCCGCTGCGCAGGTAGTAGTAATTCCAGGTAATCTCGCGTTCCACCCAGGGTTCCTCAGGCGTGCTGAAACGCAGACCGCGAGATTTCCATTGCTTCGACGAGTCCGCCAATGCCTGGCCGGCGTTCTGGCGATATTTGGTCACCAGCGTGTCCAGATCTACCCCAGAGACAACATAGCCGTAGAGAAACGAAAGCGTGCGGCTCTCGCCCGGCCGGAGCGAAAGCTTTCGCTCCAGCAACAGCGCCGTCTCAGGACCAGTCTGGCTCAGGTCCCCGCCCAGTTCGCGGCCCAGGCCGCTCGGATTCGCTGCACCGCCGGCTCCGAAAAAGTCTTTGCCGTCGCTCGACATTCGGTCTGCAGGCCCGTCGAGCGAAACCAGGAATGTCCGAGGAGGGTTGAGATCCTCAAAGTCGGCATTTCTGGGAACGTCTTTTTGAGGCGCCGTCAGAAACGGATTCCCGCGCTTTTCGATATTGGCGACTGCCGCCTGGAACGGCCGCTCCAGGGCCTCATCAGGACCGAGGAACTCCTTCGTTTCCAGCAGTCCGGAGCCGTTCTCGAGGGCGCGGACATGGTGCGCGAAGCGGGTCGAGAAATCGCGCCGCCAGTCATGCAAGCTCTTTCCCGTAAACAAGGTGAAGAACGCACGAAAAGAGAACTGGTAAGGGGCACATCCCCAGTATTCAATCCATCGCAGGCGCGCTTCCGAGGGTCCAGAATTGGTGATGGTGACTTGCGATAGGAGAACGGGATCGTTTCCAAACGGCGCGAAGACGACTTGATCGATTCCGAACGCGTCGCCGAGAACTTTCTTGCGGAAGTAGCCAATCCCGAATATGCGGTCAAACGATTTTGCCTTCCCCGGGTAGAACGTACTAAGAGTTGCATTTCCATCCGTCAGGTACCCAAGGCCTCCGCCAAAACAGCCCCGTTCCGGCGCGTAGTCATTGAGGAATTTCGGCGCGCCTTCGTCCTGGCGAACGCGCACATGGCCGTAATTCGAAGCCACCGCGATGATTCGGTCATTGCCGACCTGGTGAATATGCTCGCTAGCGCCAAGAATGCCGGGATTCAGCTCGGTCCTGGCTTTGGGATCGTTGATCTGGTCGCATCGGTAGTGGAAGGCTGGCAGCCCAAATTCGTCTTCGATCCATTCGCCAAAATATCCCGAGCCATACCCCGGATGGTTGTCTCTACCAGCAGTTGCAGTGGGTGTCTTTTGTGCACTGGCCTGAGGGCGAAGCTTCCACGCGGCAACCGCCAGGGCCGCATCCTCGAGGAATTCCCTGCGATTAAACGGCATCCCGAATTCTCCGCACGCCTGCCAGGCCGAGTTTGTTGTTCACGACCGCAAGAATGGTTGCGTGAGTTTCCTCCGGGGTTCCGCGGGCATCGACGACCGCCACCCGCTCCGGTTCGCGCCGTGCGATCTCGTGATAGGCCGCGTGCACACGGCTAAAGAAGGCGCGATTTTCGCGCTCGAAGCGGCTTTCATCCGACGACCCGGTGCGCTCCCGGTTACGGCGCCGAGCCCGTTCTACGCTGGCGTTCACATCGCAGTCCATGAGAATCGTAAGATCTGGCTTCACGTCGCCGCATAGGACACGATCGAGATCGACAACTGCCTGGCTCCCCAGCTTCCTGCCGCCCCCCTGGTAGGCTTCGCTCGAGTCGGTGAACCGGTCACAAAGCACAATGTGTCCGGCCGTCAGGGCCGGCAGGATGATCTCGTCGAGATGCTGCGCCCGTGAAGCAAACATCAGCGCCAGCTCAGCCATGGGCTTGAGCCCCAAGACACGCGTGTCCAGCAGGAGCGTGCGGATTCGTTCGCCAATTGCCGTTCCCCCGGGCTCACGCGTGGTCGTGACCTCGAGACCGTGCGCACGCAGCTTGTCCGCGAGTTTCTCCAGTTGCGTGCTCTTACCGCATCCGTCGAGTCCTTCGAAAGTAATGAACGTGCCGCGCTTGGTCACGGAGAAGATGATATCAGCCGAGCAGCAGCCAGCACTCAGCACTCAACGAATGGATGCTCCACGCCGACCGCGCTCAGGGGAGCCCGCTCCACGTGACGGAATCCACCCCACGCTGGTATAGTCATGCCTTTCGAGCTAGGCAAGGAGATAGCCACTGTGAGCCTTCCCCGCCACATGTTTGTCCTGATGCTCGTTCCATTCTTAGGTGGCACGCTCAACGCCGCGCCCGCCCCGCACATCACGATCGCACTCGATGCAACCGATGCGCCGCGAAAGATTTTTCATGCCCAGCTGACGATTCCTTCCAGCCCCGGCACGCTTACTTTGTATTACCCCAAGTGGATTCCCGGCGAGCACGCGCCCAGCGGCCCGATCGGCGATCTCGCAGGATTGAAGTTCACCGGCAACGGCCAACTGCTGAAATGGCGCCGCGCGCTCGATGACAACTGGACGGTGAACGTGGAGGTCCCCGCAGGCGTCGAGCAGGTCCACGCCAGCCTCGACTATTTATCGAAGGCGGGGCCGGATCAAGCACTGTTCTCGGCCGGGGCTTCAGCCACGGAAAAGATGACCCTCATCAGCTGGAACCAGGTTCTGCTGTATCCCAAGGGCTGGACTGCCGACCAGATTACCTACACAGCTTCCATGCGGCTGCCCTCGGGCTGGAAGTTCGGAACGCCTCTGCTGGTGCAATCGCAATCCGGGGGCGAAGTCGACTTCAGCCCGGTTTCGCTTTACACCTTGGTGGATTCGCCGGTCATTGCCGGCGAGTTTCTGAAAGTTGTTCCCCTGAATGAAGGCGGGACCCCGCCGGTAGAACTCGACGTTGCCGCGGACAGCGCTGCCGCCCTCGAGGTGCCGCAGGAAGTTTGGGATCACTACAAGAATGTGGTCAAACAGGCAACGACTCTGTTCGGCGCCACCCACTACCGTGATTATCACTTCCTCTACAGCCTCAGCGATCAGGTGGCGCACTTCGGACTCGAACACCACGAGTCGAATGACAGCCGCTCCAACGAGCGCTCGCTGGTCGATCCCGAGTTGCGGATGCTGACTGCCCCACTCCTGACCCACGAATATACCCATTCCTGGAACGGTAAGTATCGCCGCCCCGCCGATCTCACGACCTCGGATTATCAGCAGACGATGCAGGCTGATCTGCTGTGGGTGTACGAAGGCCTGACTGAGTACATTGGCGACATGCTCGCCGCGCGCAGCGGCCTGTGGACGCCCGATCAGTATCGCGATGCCTTGGGAAACACTGGCGCCGCCCTGGATCATCGCCCCGGCCGCACCTGGCGAAACCTCCAGGACACCGCCGATGCTGCCGCCATTCTTTACTCTGCGCCCCGGCAGTGGGATTCCTGGCGTCGGAATGTCGATTTCTATCCCGAGGGCGAACTCGATTGGCTGTGGACCGATACCATCATTCGTCAGCAATCGGGCGGAAAAAAATCCATCGACGATTTCTGTCACGTGTTCCACGGCCCTCCGAGCGGGCCTCCCATGGTCAAGACCTACACTTTTGATGACGTGGTGAATGCCCTCAACCAGGTCGTACCCTATGATTGGCGCGGCTTTTGGACCGAGCGCCTGACGAACCACGGGCCTGGCGCCCCGCTTACAGGAATCGAGAACAGCGGATGGAAGATCGCGTACGACAGCACTCCCTCCCCCATGACGCATGCCATCGAGGAACGCATGAACCTGATTGATGCGTCGTACTCCATCGGCCTCGAGGTCCAGGCAGATGGGGACATCATCGACACCATCGAAGGCATGGACGCGGCCCACGCCGGCATCGGGCCGGGAATGAAAGTGGTCGCGGTGAACGGACGCGCGTTTACTCCGCGGATTCTGCGCGATGCGCTCGCCCAGGGCACGAGCGGTTCCGAGCCGCTCGACTTGCTGGTCGAGAACTCCACCTATTTCCGAACCTTCCACCTGAATTACCACGGCGGAGAAAAGTATGCGCATCTGGTCCGGGAGGAATCAAAGCCCGACGTGCTCGCCGACATCATCCGCGCGCACTAGAGTCGCCCTGGGTGTGTTTGTGATTCCTCATTCATGGACCACGAAGGACAACTTCTAGCTTTCCGCAATACCGGAGAACAGGTCCGTTTCTGACTCTGTCGGGCCGGTCAAGATCGAGGCCGCGAGATGAAAGTTCTCGACCCTGCCTTGGGTGCGGACGTTCTCTTCGAAAATCGCCCACAGCGGCTGCTGGGTCTTGTGCGCTTGAAAGGCTCGGATTTTGGTCTCGAGATAATCGCCAATATCTATGCTGGTACTTTGCGGCGCGAAAGTAATCGGTGGACGGCCCGGAATCGCAACTCCGGCAGCGGCGTAGTACAGCTTTGCGGTTCGATGGGGAGCAACTCCGTCTTTGAATTGATCGGCGTAGCGGTTCGGACGCCCCGCCCAGTGAAACGCCAGCCCCGCGAAGATTCCCGACATGGAATGGTCGGGATGGCCAGTAACCCCTCCCTCCGGACCGAAGGTCAGCATCACGTGCGGACGAAAGCGCCGCACCTCGAGCGTCAGCTCATAAACCACCCGGTTGAATTCCTGTCGATAGAGTTGCCCGTCGGGATAATCAAGCACGACCGGCTTCGAAATCTTGAGGATTTGACAGGAATCCATAAATTCCTGCCGGCGGATCTCGGCCAGCTCCGCATCGCTTTTTGCATGGCCGCGATGGGAGCCAGCTTGCCCCGGCGTCAGACAGACAACGCATGTTTCCACGCCGTGATCGCGATACAGCCGCAGCGAGCCACCAAAGCTGCCGGCTTCATCGTCGGGATGAGCGGTAACACACATCAGCCGAAACATAGCCAATTGTAGCTTGTGCACAGTTTCGCAGAAATGCTGCAATCCTTTGCGGATA
>Ga0126381_100000908_pt1 | contig 32075 bp, 24 predicted proteins | sample PanSoiMetPlot_28_FD_96465 | JGI IMG/M metagenome (GOLD analysis project Ga0126381, IMG submission 96465) | Tropical forest soil microbial communities from Panama - MetaG Plot_28 | ecosystem: Environmental > Terrestrial > Soil > Tropical forest > Bulk soil | place: Panama | collected 2016-02-17 | reverse complement strand
CCCGCTCCACTGCGGCCCTCGGAAAGTTCTCCATGCCTCTTTGCATGGAACTTATCCTCGCCGCCCGCTAAAGCGGACATATCACTTGCTACGTCCACCGGACATATCATGTGCTAACGACACGAGCCGGTGAGCCGAGTTTGATGGAAAGCAAAATCGTGTTATATTCGCCCCATGGGAATCTTCCGCATGCCGGTTGCCTGTGTCGCGTGTTGTTGCGCGTCGGACCGGTCGTGCGGGTGAGCTGATCAATCAATTGTTGAGCGATCACGAATCCCATGCGGCCGCATCAGCAATGCTGACGCGGCTTCTCTGTTTTTTGCGAGCTTTCAAGTTATGCACGTCCTGAATTGCAATTTGCTCCTGCTCCGCGACGCCGCCCGGCTGTCGCCGCGCTGTTGTTGTCGCCGGTAAACCGCCTGGTTTGCTGAGCCGTTGCGCTCATTCCCCAACAAAAGACTTCCCAAACTGAATGGGCCATTCCGAGGCCCACACTTTCAGGAGACACGGTGACCTTTCGAGCCAGGCTGTATTCCCCTGCAGTTGCTCTGCTCTTCCTCTTTGCTTTCGCGGCGTACGCACAAGTCGTTGGCGGAACCCTCACAGGAGTGGTGCGCGATTCATCCGGAGCGGCGATAGCCGGCGCAACTGTGACAGTCCGTCAAAGCGAGACCGGCGCGACACGCGTAGTGAACACCGACAGCGATGGGCGATTTTTCGCGCCATCGGTGCCCGTCGGACCATATACGGTTGTCGTGGGCCATGAGGGCTTTGGATCTCAGCAGCAATCCGGCATTACGCTGACGGTTGGACAGAGCCTGCAGCTCAGCTTCGTGCTCGGAGTTGCTGCGGTGCAGGACGCCATCGAGGTGACAGCCGAGGGTACAACCGTGAATACAACAACGCAGCAGACTGCGGGCCTGGTGGATGAACGCCAGGTAAAGGAGCTGCCGCTGAACGGGCGCAGTTACGACGGACTCCTCACCCTGAATCCTGCAACGGTGAATTACACCAACGAGCGCTCGGGCGGGATCGGCACCTCGAATTCATCGGTAGGCAACATGTTTGCCGTAAGCGGCCGCCGTCCGCAGGACAATCTGTTTCTCCTGAACGGAATCGAGTACACCGGCTCGTCGCTTATCAACGTTACGCCCGGCGGCACGAGCGGCCAGTTGCTCGGTGTGGACGCGGTGCGCGAATTCAACGTTTCGACTGACACGTATGGCGCAACTTTCGGTAAACGCGACGGCGCACAGGTGAGCATCGTGACAACAAGCGGCACAAATCACGTGCGCGGCACGGCGTTTGAGTTTATCCGCAACAGCGTGCTCGATGCTCGCAACTACTTCGACCAGGGCGCAATTCCCGAGTTCCAGCGCAACCAGTTCGGAGGGTCGCTGGGTGGACCAATCCGGTCGAACAAGCTTTTTCTCTTTGGCAGCTACGAAGGATTCCGGCAGAACTGGGGATTGAGCGCGGTGACGCTGGTGCCTGACAACCAGGCGCGGCAGGGGTATCTTCCTACCTCATCGGGTCAGGAACAATATGTGGGCGTGAACGCAGCAGTGGAGCCCCTGCTGGCCCTGTGGCCGGTGCAGAATGGGCCTGAGCTGGGAGCCGGCATTGCTGAAGCGTTCTCGCACCCGCCGCAGCATATCCGCGAGGACTTTGGCACAGCGCGCTTCGACGACAACCTGAGCGGGAAGGATCTGCTCTTTGCCGTGTATACCGTTGACGACAGCACAGCAAATACGCCATCGCTGAATCCGTTGAGCCTTGTGGATGAAAGCCTTCGAGAGCAGGTCGCGAGCGTACAGGAACAGCATGTGTTCTCGCAGTCGCTGCTGAACACGGCACGATTCGGGTATTCGCGGGCGAGCTACTTCTTCACCGGCCATACGCCGGTCTCTCTGCCCGGCTGGGTGACGGGAGAGCCGATCGGCACCATCGTGATCAGCGGAAGCACGGCGTCGAATGGCGCGTCACAGATCACGCAGGCCGGGTTGAATGTGGGCAGCAACAATCGTGCGACGCGTAACCTTTTCACGATTGACGATCACGTCTATTGGACGCTTGGCAGGCATCAGGTCGAAGCTGGTGTATGGCTGCAGCGCATACAGTCCAACGATCTCCTCGCGCAGTATCAGTACGGTCAGGCTTCGTTCAGCACGCTGCAGTCATTCCTTCAAGGGACGGTGAAGACCTTCACAGTTGTTCCCTCGCCTACAGAGTTGGGCTGGCGCATGTTGGCAGGGGCGGGATTTGCCGAAGACACAGTAAAGGTGACTCCCCGACTCGAAGTACGCGCCGGCTTCCGGTTCGAGTCGACAAATGGATGGAATGAGGCACAAGGGCGCGCTGCAAATTATGCGATCGTCAATGGCGTGCTGCAGTCGACACCGGTGGTCGGCGGATCGGCCTTAAGCGACAACCTTGCAAAGTTCCTGCCTGAGCCGCGCATAGGGTTCGCGTGGGATGTGTGGGGTAACGGTAAGACTGCTGTCCGTGGAGGCTTCGGGCTGTACCACGGCCTGCTCGATACACTCGATTACCGTCTCGATCAGACTGCACCGTTCAATACAGCGGAGGCGCTTTCGAACGTTCCTGTATCAAGTCTCCATTTCACACCCGGTACCCCGCAGCCTGCGGGAACCAAGGTCTCACCGAGCAATGTGCAGCCCTACATCGCTACGCCCGCTGTGCTGACGTGGAGTTTGCGGATCGAGCAGCAGGTGGCGCCGCATACCTCGTTGACTGTAGGCTACGTGGGTTCTCACAGCTATCACCAGATCCTTTCCGAAGACATCAATGAGCCGGTGCCGACGTATGAACCCGACGGCACGGTGTTTTATCCGGCAGGGGTGAAGAACGCGAATCCGGCACTGGCCAATTCAACTTCGTGGGTTTCGCAGGGGGTGGGCTCGTACCACTCGCTGGTTGCGGATGTTCGGCGCTCATTCGCGAACGGCCTTCAGTTCCGAGGGAACTACACCTGGTCGAAGAATCTGGACGACGGGTCGGCGTGGAACACGAGCGTGAGCGGCAACACCCCGGCATACGTGGAGTTTCCGCTTAATCCCAAGCTCGACTGGGGACCGGCCGCGACGGACGTGCGCCACGCCGCTTCTATCAATGCAAGCTATGAACTGCCGCTTGGACCGAAACGCCGCTATCTGAACCATGCGCCGCCTGTAGTCAACTTTGTGGCGAGCGGATGGACGGCCAGTGCGATCGTTGCGCTGCAGAGCGGCTTCCCCTTCACACCCCAGCTTGGCTACAACCCGACCGGCAACGGAGACACGCGCAATCCGGTGCGGCCGAACTGGAATCCGAACTTCATCGGCAACCTGTATCCGAGGACGGCAAAGCAGTATTTCAATCCTGCTGCGTTCTTGCAGCCTGCGACAGGCACTTACGGAAACGTTTCGCGTGATGCCCTGACGGGGCCCGGGCTGTCAGAACTGGACTTTTCGGCGACTCGCAATTCGCATTTGACGGAGCGGCTCGGACTGCAGTTCCGCGCGGAATTCTTTAACATCTTGAACCACACGAATTTCCTGACGCCGAACGAGGTGGTGTACACATCGGCGACTTCCCCCATATCGCCGACTGCCGGATTGGTGACAGCGACCTCTACGACGTCGCGGCAGGTGCAATTCGGAGCAAAGCTGCAGTTCTGAGTATTTATCCGTCGAATGAGGTCGTTCACATAGCTCTGCTTAGGCTGATTTGTCATTCCTTTTGTAGCTTTAGCTACAGACGGCACCTCTGTCCTTTGTTACCGTACAGCTGCAACATCACTCATCGATAACGGAGGAAACAATGCGTCTGTTCATGGATGTTCACGACAAGAAGAACCAAAGCTTTCCGGAGATCTCTCGTGAAGACTTCGAGAAGTTCCTGGGCGAATTCAAAAAGTCATGCGATCAGAACGGTGTCGTAATTGTGCGCAGCCACGTAAATCTGCACGACGGGCGAGCTTTCTGTTTGACGATGGCTCCGGACGGCGAGGCCGTTCGATGCGCACACGACGCAGTAGGACTCGGGTTTGACAGCATCACCGAAGTGGAAACTGCGAGCCCCAATGACGCCTTCTTCCAGCGCGACAAACGTTTCTCGTAATCAATCGAAAGCACACGGACAATTGAGGGGTGCTATCCTCGCGACTTGAGACTGCACACGCAACATTGCCTTTGGAGCACTGCATGTCCGAGATAAGGCGCCTCTCCATTTTCCACACTTTGTCTGACGAAAGCCGACGTCTTTTGGATGGCGGCTCGATCACAATGCGAGTCCCCGAACGCAGAACCCTCATAAAGAAGGGCGAGCAAGTTTCGGGGGCGTACTTTGTGCTCAATGGACGACTACGTGTGTTCACATCGCTGGCGAACGGAAGGGAGGCGACGCTCTACTTCGTTAAACCAGGTGAGACATGTGTTCTTGCTCTGAATAGCCTCTTCAACGGCCTGCTTTATCCGGCTTGGGTCGAGGCCGATGCTCCCACCGCGGCGGCCATCATCCCAGGCCGCATCTTCCGCGTACTGTTCGAAACGGAACGAGCGATTCGCGATTTGGCATTGGGCGCGATGGCGACCCTCGCCTTCCGGTTAATGGACGAATTGGACCAGGCACACACGTGCACGCTCGAACAGCGGCTCGTAAACTTCCTTTTGGTGAGAGCCTCGGGAAAAGAAAGAGCAGTGCGGCAAACACAACAACAGATCGCAGACCACCTCGGGACCTCCCGGGAGGTCATCGCGCGGGTAATCGGCCGAATTGCAGCGCGCGGATACATCGTGAGTGGACGAAAGGTGATAACCATTCTCAAGCCTGCCATGCTCGCAAAATTGGGAACGTGAAGAAGAACCAGGTTCTTCGCCTGATATTCGCCTCTCGGCTATAATCGTCTCCATGGACTTTCAGTTGGTGACCAGCTACAAGCCGCGTGGGGACCAGCCGCGTGCAATTGAGGAGCTTGTCCAAGGGCTCTCCGCGGGCGAGAAGCACCAGGTGTTGCTTGGGGTTACCGGCTCTGGCAAGACCTTCACGATGGCCAAGGTTATCGAGCAGTCGAATCGCCCGGCGCTGATCCTTGCGCACAACAAGACGCTGGCCGCTCAGCTCTATCACGAGTTCAAGCAGTTCTTCCCCGGCAATGCCGTCGAGTACTTCGTCAGCTACTACGACTACTACCAGCCGGAGGCGTATATACCGGCCGGCGATCTCTATATCGAAAAGGAAGCGACGATCAATGAAGAGCTCGACAAGCTGCGGCTCTCAGCCACGCGTTCGCTGTTTGAGCGGCGCGACGCGATCATCGTCAGTTCCGTAAGCTGCATCTACGGCCTTGGTTCGCCGGAAGCTTACTATGGCATGTTGCTGCTGCTCGAGAAAGGGCAGCGGATCAGCCGGAAGGACATCACGCGGCGGCTGGTCGAGATTCTCTACGAGCGCAACGATGCGGACTTTCGGCGCGGTACCTTTCGCGTGCGCGGCGACATCATCGAGGTCTTCCCCACCTACGATGAGGCGGCGTATCGCATCGAGCTCTTCGGCGATGAGATTGAATCGCTGGCGCAGATCGATCCCCTCTTCGGCACCGTGAAGCAGAAGTATTCACGCCTGCCCATCTATCCGAAGAGCCACTACGTGGTGCAGCCAGAGCGAAAATCCCAGGCGATCGATTCGATTGTCCAGGAGCTGACCGAGTGGGTAGCGCAGCTCGAAGCGGAGGGCCGCATGGTAGAGGCGCAGCGGGTTCACCAGCGCACGCGATTCGACCTCGAGATGATCAAATCGATGGGCTACTGCCACGGCATTGAGAACTACTCCCGCCACTTCTCGGGACGGTTGCCGGGCGAGCCTCCGCCGACTCTGCTCGATTATTTTCCGCGCGATTACCTGCTCTTTGTCGACGAAAGCCACGCGACCATTCCGCAGGTGCACGGGATGTGGCACGGCGATCGAAGCCGCAAACAGAATCTGGTCGACTACGGATTCCGTCTCCCCTCAGCTGTAGATAACCGGCCACTGAAGTTCGAGGAATTCGAAAACCGCGTTCTGCAGGCGATCTACGTTTCGGCAACTCCAGGTCCGTATGAGCTGACGCGGTCGTCGGGTGTCGTCGTCGAGCAGGTGATCCGGCCGACCGGACTCGTGGATCCGGAAGTCGAGATTCGGCCTGTGAAGGGTCAGATCGACGATCTGCTCGCAGAGATACGCGACCGCGCCAAGCGTAACGAGCGCGTGCTGGTGACCACGCTGACCAAGCGCATGGCCGAAGACCTGGCGGGCTACTACACAGAGGTTGGCGTGCGCTGCCGGTATATGCACTCGGAGATCGAAACGCTGGAACGCGTAAAGCTGCTGGCAGGTCTGCGCAAGGGCGAGTTTGATGTGCTGATCGGCATCAATCTGCTGCGGGAAGGTCTCGACTTGCCCGAGGTCTCGCTCGTCGCGATTCTCGACGCGGACAAGGAAGGCTTTTTGCGCTCCACCGGATCGTTGATCCAGACGATCGGACGCGCGGCCAGGCACATAGAGGGTCGCGCAATCCTGTACGCGGATAAAATGACCGACTCGATGAAGCAGGCGATCGGCGAGACGGATCGCCGCCGCGCTATTCAACGTGCGTACAACGAAGAGAACGGCATCACTCCGCAGTCGGTGATCAGCAAGGCCGATATGGGGCTGGCGCAGATTCTCAAGACCGAGTACGGAGAGATCGAGGAGGAAGAGGCAGTCGGCTTGCCGGAGTTTACCTCGCAGGCAGAGGTCGATGCCTATATCGCGAAGCTCGAAACCGAGATGCGCGAAGCCGCGCGGAAGTTCGAATTCGAGAAGGCGGCAAAGCTGCGCGACAGTATCAAGGAACTGCGGGAGAAGGAATTTCTGTTCGGATAGGTCCGGCCCTCAGCTCTCAGCCGTCAGCTTTCAGACTCCTGAACAGGCGGCCGACATCAATAGATCTCGAATTGGGTTGAAGGATAAAGGCAATTCCGGCGTGGATTCTTCAGCAGGTATAGTAACCATGTTGGAGCCCCGATCTCGAGTTTCTCGGTTGTCGAGTCGCTGCCCTTCCGTTCAAACCCATCCTCGCTGCGAAATCTGTACTTGTATGAGAAGACGCGTCCATCGCGCGTGAGACTTTCGATGGTTGCGGCAGAAGGGCGGCCATAAAGAATGAGCGTGCGCAGACGCAGAAGGTAGATCGGGTAGGCAACGCCACCGATCCCGCCGCCAAGCCAGAAGAATGCGAGTGCTAAACAACCGAAGAAGTCCGGAGACCACTCCCAGGCGTCCGGGTGGTTGATTGCCGGGTCAGAAGGCCGGTAGGGGACGACGAGCTGCCGGGAACTGCGTAGCGTTGCGAAGAAATTGTAAGGAACCCTGGCAGAGCCCGAAGCGGCGTCCCGGCCCCATTAAAGGTGTATTCAACAATCTCTACGCCGCGGCCACCTGAATGCAACGAAGTGATTTGGGCAACGGCCAGCCGTGTGTTGGTGCGCAGAGCGAGGCGAGTCCGAATCTGAGGAATTTCAGTGCGGGCGGAGTGAAAATGGTGGCCGCCAGGACGATCACAAATCCGAACGGCAGGACCAGGGCGCCGCGCCGGGCATTGTCCGAAAGGATTGCGCTACGCGGCGTGGGGCCAAGCAGAACAGGAGGCCTGGGATAATCGACCGTCTCAGCCATCGCTGGATCTCTTTCTTGCATCTTAGGGCCATTTATACAACTGAATTCCCTTGTTTTCCTCTTCTCGCGCCCTAATCCCTGGCCGCTGGTACCCTGCCTCGCCCCGATGTTCAAGTCGGATCACTCGCCAAGGGCTGCTTCACATTCCAATTCATCGGGAAATTCTTCGACCGGCTGGAATAAAACGAACCTCCACCAGTTTGCGGATGTGCAGGCGTCCATCGAAAGATGCCGAGCGCCTCCCCGATACCGTTCTTACGGTCGCGAAAACCTCAGGAGGTTCATTCCCCATGCTCTCAGTCAAAGGAACGCTCTTGTATGTAAGCGCATTTGCAGGATGCACCGCAATCGCGGCCGTATGGCTGGGTATGGCTGAGGAGCAGCCGCGCGCGGAAGCTCCGGCGGGCTTCAATACCCCCAGTTTCAACAGCGCGGCTAGTGTCAGCAACGGGATACCGGAACCGGTGACGGGTGACAGCTTTGCGCTGGATCAGCAACTCTTCGAACGCAATCACCAGGAGAACAGTCCCGATCACACGCAGACCGGTCTCGGCCCGGTGTATAACGCGACAGCCTGCGTCAGTTGTCACGAGAATCCAAACACTGGCGGACAGAGCCAGATTACAGAGCTCCGTGTGGGCCACAACGACGCCACTGGCATGTTCGTGAACCCAACGATCATCATCAACGATGGGCAAGACATGATCACGGGACGCTCAATCGTGAATGATCGCGCGATATGCCCACAGGCTCAAGAGCACATTCCCGACACAGAAAACATTCGGGCCTTGCGCGCCGTTCTCAATACACTCGGCGATGGATTCGTGGAGGCGATCGACGACCAGACACTGGTTGAGATCGCAGCAGACCAGGCGCAGAAGACAAACGGAAAGATACACGGTGAGGTTGTGCAGGCGCCGATCTTCGAAGCTCCGGGCCAGACACCCCAGACTCCCGTGACACGTGTGGGGCGGTTCGGCTGGAAGGATCAACATGGCAGCCTGCTCTCGTTTGTTGCAGATGCTTACCTCAACGAAATGGGTGTTACAAGCAGTCTGCGTCCGCACACCGTGACCACCGTATGCCAAACGACCACGGATCCCGAAGATGCTCGCGACGCCCTGGGTATGGAGGACATCGATCACTTCGCGCAATTCATTCGCGGCACGATGGTTCCTCCGCGCGACACGACGCTAGCGATGACCGACTCGGCCGGTCGCGGCGAGCATTTGTTCGCTGAACTCGGTTGCCGCATATGCCATGTGGACAAAATCGTCACGGCGAAGGTCGGAAGCGTGTTCAATGGCGGGAAGTTTATTGTTCCGGATGCGCTGGGAAATAAGGTCATCCATCCCTTTGGCGATTTTCTTCTTCACGACGTCGGGACCGGCGACGGCATCGTCCAAGTCGGGCCGCAGGACACAGCCAATAAGCTGCGGACAGCGCCGCTCTGGGGCCTGCGGACGCACTCCCGCTACATGCATGACCTGAAGTCGCTGACGCTCGAAGACGCGATTGCACGGCACAAGGGTGAAGCTGCCGAAGCATCAGGCAGGTTCGAGGAACTGGGCGGCGGCGACCGGCAGGATCTCCTCAACTTTCTGAATTCACTATGATCTTCGATTCGGCTGCGTCAAACTTTGAGTGCGAACCGGTCCCGCCCTCTCCCAACAGCCGGTTCGCCTTTTTTTTCTATCGAGAAGCGATTTGCTCCTCAACTCGCTTTTCCCCCATCTTTTCTGGATTGCGAGCGTCCGCTCGATAGTGCGCCATTATCGCGATGGTGAAACTGGGTGATTTGACTCCATCGGTGGTGTGAGGCAAATCACACGCAAAGAGCCTAAAATGATTGAGAATAGGCTCGTTAGATTCCCCATAAGGCGTGAGTCCTGCTGACGGTGAGAATCAGAGTTGGAGCTTCATGGCAACATTCGGAAGTCTTTCATTAATCATTGCTTTGGCGCTGGCCGCCTATAACCTGTTTGCCGGTGCTGTTGCCCTGCGGCTGATCGCGACCGGCCGGCCGGCGCCGATTTCGCCCGAGCGGCTCGCAGACACAGCCCGGCGCGCAGGGATTGCCGGCTTTTTCGCGGTGACGGCAGCGGCTTTTGCGCTGGTCTACTCGGTTTTCACAAATGACTTCTCGATCACCTACATCATGGAGCACTCCAACCGGGCGCTTCCGGCGGCCTACAAGTTCGCAGCACTCTGGAGTGGCCAGGAAGGCTCCCTGCTGTTGTGGTGCTGGCTGCTGGGTACCTACGGATTCGTGCTTCGACTTCGCCACAAGACCGACGTAAAGCTTTACGCCTACGCCGGGACGATCCTTGCGGCCATCCAGGTGTTCTTCCTCGCCGTAGTGAACTTTGCCGCGCCGCCGTTCTCGCTGTTGCGCGGCGCAATTCCGGCGGATGGCAACGGCCTGAATCCGCTGCTGCAGTATCCGGAGATGGTGATCCACCCCCCGCTGCTCTACCTCGGTTACGTGGGGTTCTCCGTGCCGTTTGCCTTTGCACTCGGCGCGCTGATGATGCGGTACCCCGGCGAGAAGTGGATCAAGATCACCCGCGTGTGGACGCTGGTGACGTGGCTCTTCCTTACCTGCGGCATCTTCCTGGGCATGCACTGGGCTTACGCCGTGCTGGGTTGGGGCGGCTACTGGGGATGGGACCCGGTCGAGAACGCAAGCTTTATGCCGTGGCTCACGGGCACGGCCTTCATGCACTCGGTGATGATGCAGGAGAAGAAGGGCATGATGAAGAGCTGGAACGTCTGGCTCATCTTCTCCACCTTCCTGCTGACGCTTCTGGGCACGCTGCTGACGCGCGCGGGCCTGGTAAGTTCGGTTCACGCCTTTGCACAGTCGTCTATCGGCTCGTGGTTCATGGTGTTCATGGGGATTGTGATCGCGGTGTGCATCTTTACTTTCATTCTGCAGCGCGATCATCTCCGCTCGGACTATCAGGTCGAATCACTGGTGAGCCGCGAGTCGAGCTTCCTCTTCAACAATCTTGTCCTGCTCACAGCATGCTTTGTGATTCTGTGGGGCACGCTGTTCCCAATCCTGAGCGAGTATGTTGAGGGCAGCAAGGTAACGGTGGGTGCGCCGTTCTATAACCGCGTAGCAGTGCCGATTGGACTGTTCCTGCTGTTCCTGACGGGGGTTGGCCCGCTGCTGCCGTGGCGCTCAACATCTCTACGCGCGATCCGGCGCAACTTCGTGATCCCTTCGATCGCCCTGGCAACGACCATCATTGTTTGCCTCGCTGTGGGAGTACGACCATGGAAAGACGGCCAGTTCGATTCCGGCAACTTCTACGCGCTGGTCGGATTTGCCCTTTCCGCGAGCGTATTTACTGCGATTCTCTCCGAATTCTTGCGCGGGGCGGCGGTCATCGCGAAGCAGACGGGCAAGAACCTCGCAGCTTCGACGTACGTGCTCATCCGGCGCAACACGCGTCGCTACGGCGGGTACATCATTCACATTGGCGTGGTGATCGTGGTGATCGGCCTTTGTGGCGCGGCATTTAACAGGAACACCGAGAGAGAACTGGCCCTGCACGATACGATGAGCGTCGGCCCGTACACGCTGGAATGCGTCGGGTTTACCCAGGACTCCAACGCGAACTACAACTCCGACTACGCGCTGCTCGATGTGTATAAGGGCGGAAAAAAGCAGTTCCAGATGGCGCCAGAGAAACGCGTATACCTGGCAAGCCAGCAGCCGCAGACCATGGTAGCGGTGCACTCGGTGCTGAGCTGGGATCTTTATGTGGTCTACGAAGGAACAAATCCCGAGAGTGGCCAGCCGATCATCAAGGCGTTCCTGAATCCGCTGGTCAGCTGGATCTGGGCCGGTGTCGTGTTGATTGTGTTCGGCACGTTTGTGGCGCTGGCTCCGAGCCAAACGCCGGTGACTGCTTCAGTGCGTTTGCCAGCGGCTCGGACAGTCCCCGCCGAGGCTGTTCTGAAGGGCGGCGATTAGCCATGAACAAACAGAGAACCCACCTACGATTTGGAATCAGGGCAGTACAGGCGCTTCTGCTGGCCTTTGCGGTTTGCTTTTCACTTGGAGCTACCGACGCGAGTGCCCGCTACGATCACCTGAACCATCAGCTCATGTGCGGTTGCGGCTGTGGGCAGGTTCTGGGCGAGTGCAACCATGTTGGCTGCCCTCAGTCGCCGGTCCAGCTCGCCGAACTGCGCACGGACATCAGCGGCGGTAAGACCGACCAGGAGATTCTTGACGGTTTTGCCGCCAAGTACGGCATGACAGTGTTGGCCGCGCCTCCAGCTAAGGGATTTGACCTGGTCGCCTGGATCGCGCCGGTGGCAGTGTTTCTCGCTGCGCTCTTAGGGACAATTCTGCTTATCCGGCAGTGGGCGGTGGGCAAGAAGGACGCGGCTGCTGCGCCGGTCAGCACTCCGGAGATGGATGCATTGCGCGAGAAGATTCGCCGCGAGACCGGCAGCGAAGGAGGTTATTGATCGATGAGCGAGACCCTTGGATTGGCCCTTGGCTACCTGATGGCAATGTTGCTGTTTCTCTACACCTTCTGGCCGGAGAATGCTTTTGCGAGCCAACGGCAGAAGACGCGGCTCGACTATCTTGAAGAGCGCAAGGAACAGCTTTACGAGAATCTGCGCGATCTGAACTTCGAATATCGCGCCGGCAAGTATCCTGAAGAGGATTTTCTGGCGCAGCGGACACAACTTGAAAACGAGACGGCGCAGGTGCTTGCCGAAATTGAACACCTGCAGCACGCATAGGGATAAAGGACAGGAATTCCACGAAAACCATGAGATCGATCAGAAACTACTTTTACGCGGCCGTTGCCGGGTTTCTTTTTGCCGGCACATTGGCGCAAGCCGCACAGTTGAGCGGCACGGTCACCAACAGGACAACCGGCAAGCCGGCGAGCGGCGATCCGGTGGTGCTGGTGGAACCCATGACCGGCATGACCGAAGTGGCGCACACGACGGTCGATGCCAGCGGACACTACACTCTGAACCGGCCCTCGAACGCCCCGGCGCTCGTAAAGGTGACACACCAGGGGGCGGAGTACTTTTCAGACGCACCGCAAAGCGGAACGGTTCCGGATATCGCTGTGTTCGACGTAGCTCCGAAGGTCGACGGCGTCTTCATCGAAGCCGATGTACTGGAACTTGAGGCCCAGAACGGCCAGCTGCATGTGATCGAGCGCTACTTCGTGCACAACACCAGCATGCCGCCGCGCACGCAGTGGAGCCCGAAGAGTTTTGAAATCGTCCTGCCCACCGAGGCACAGCTCGAATCGGCGCAGGGGCAGCGTCCCAGCAGCGGCAGCCTGCCCACCACGCTCAAGTTGCAGCCTAACGGCCCCGCCGGGCATTATGCGTTCAACTTTCCTATCCAGCCGGACGAGGGAGACAAGAACACCCAATTCAATATCAGCTACACGATTCCCTATAGCGGCAAGTTCACGTTTCGTCCGCAGATGTCATTGAACGCGCAGAGCGTTGGCGTTCTGCTGCCGAAGAGCATTGCATTCACGGCAGGGACGGGCTCGGTCTTCACACCCATCAACCAGGATCCGAATATCCAGACCTTTGTTGCCAAGAACGCTGTTCCGGGCAAGGCGCTCGAGTTCACGATATCGGGCACCGGCTCAATGCCGCGTGAAGATCAGAACGGACAAGTGGCGGGGCAACAGGAAGCCAGCGTGCCAGGTGGTCAGCCGGGAGGAGGAATCGGACAGCCGATCAACACGCCCGATCCGCTGAGCAAGTACAAGTGGTGGATTCTCGGCGGCCTGGCGCTCGTGTTTGTGGTTGCAGCAGCGTTTCTGCTTCGCAAGCCCGCCGGTGTAGCCGGCGTCGTAGTCGCATCGGGATCAGGTACGGCGGTATCGGCGGCCCCTGCATACTCTGCCTCCGTCCCCACATCTCCCGCGGCGAAGAATGGCGCGTTGCTGAGCGTGCTGAAGGAAGAACTCTTCGCACTCGAAAGCGAGAAGTTGACGGGTACAGTTTCACCAGCCGAGTACGCCGAGACCAAGGCGGCACTTGAGACGGTGCTGAAGAGAGCCCTGAAGAATAGCTCGTAACGATTGCATTTCATTGGTGCCCAGGGTCTCCAGGTCAGGAGACCTGGGCACCTGCAGCTTCATCAATGGCTCAGGGTTCGCCAGAGGCTAAAGCCCGGACATTCTTCGGCCGTTTTAGGCACGACTGAGGTCAAGTCCCGATACAAAGCTCCGCGCCACATGCCGCACGTCCCAGCGTCCCCATATCCCCTAGTGCATTGATCCCAGGGGTCAGTCACTCCCTACTCCCTGTTCTCTGGAGTTTGTACGCCTTCCTCACGAGTCCCACCGTAAGGTCCTGCGCCAGGTCCACTGCTTCATCTTCGTCGATCAGATGCTCGGCGACGAGTCGCGCCAGGTATGCCGCATCCGAACGCCGCGCCACATCATGACGCGCCGGAATCGACAGAAATGCGCGGGTGTCGTCGTTGAATCCCACGGTGTTGTAGAAGCCCGCCGTCTCCGTCACCAGTTCGCGGAACCGCCGCATCCCCTCCGGGCTATCGAAGAACCACCACGGCGGTCCCAGCCGCAGGCATGGATAGTGGCCGGCCAGCGGAGCCAGTTCCCTGCCGTACGTTGTCTCGTCCAGCGTGAACAGGATGAGCGTAAGGCGCGGCTCATTCCCGAAGCGATCGAGCAGAGGCTTGAGTGCGTGAACGTAATCTGTTCGGCCGGGAATGTCGGCCCCCATATCGCGGCCGTAACGGGCAAGGATCTGCTCGTTGTGGCTCCGCACCGAGCCGGGATGAATCTGCATCACGAGCCCATCTTCAAGGCTCATGCGCGCCATTTCCGTCAGCATTTGCGCGCGGAACAGTTCCTGGTGCTCCGCATCCGCCTCGGCTGCAAGCACTTTCCCGAAGAGCCACTCCGTCTTTTGCTCGCTCAGGTCGGCAGTCTTGGCAGTCGGATGTCCATGGTCGGTCGCCGTCGCACCCAGCGACTTGAAGTACTGCCGTCGCGACGCCAGAGCAGCAAGATATCCACGCCACGAAGCCGTATCCTCTCCCGCCAGTTTGCCGAGAGCGGCCACATTCTGCGCAAATCCCGGAAAAGCGGGATCGACCACAGGATCAGGCCGGAAGGTTGGCAGAATCCTTCCCTTCCAACCTGATGAACAAACCGCTTTGTGATCCTCGAGCGCGTCCAGGGGCGAATCCGTCGTCGCGAGCACTTCGATGTTGAATCGCTCGTACAGCGCACGCGGCAGGAACTCTTTCTGCTTCAGCTTCGTCTCGATCGTGTCGTAGTAAGCGTCCGCAGTCTTCGCCGAAAGCCGCTCCGTCATATCGAACAGCGTTTCAAATGCATAGTCCAGCCACAGGCGCGAAGGCGTTCCGCGAAACAAGTGGTAGTTGCTTGCGAAGATATTCCAGACTTTGCGCGGATCCTTCACGCCTCTGCTGTCGATCTAAAGCTCTTCGAGTGAAATCCCCTGGCTGTAGAGCATGCGAAATACATAGTGGTCCGGCTGCACAAACAGCGTTACGGGATCAGGAAACGGTTCATTCCGCGCGAACCACTCCGCCTGCGTGTGCCCGTGCGGACTCACGATCGGCAAGTCCTTGATTCCCTCATACAGCCGCCGTGCTACCGCCCGCGTATTCTCGTTCGCCGGAAACAACCTGTCCTCATGCAGCAGAGTCAACCCAGTCTCCTTTCGTGACTCATCCAGTATCGTTCATTGCAGCGCGAGGCGGTATACTGCGTCTGCTGCAGTGGATGGGTCGAGTCTCGTCATGGACGTTTCGAGCAAGATTTCCCTGAAAACCTCGCACGCTCCGGCGGAGGCAAAATGAGCAGCCTGCGCATCGCTCTCCGCGACTACGCCGATTTTGAGAACGCGCTCTCGGAAGAGGCCCGGCTCTTTGAGTCCCATCATCCCGGAACGAGGGTCGAGCTCGTCTCCCTGGGCATCCACGAGCTGTACAAGACGGCCATCAGTGACGGTGGCCTTCACGACGGACGTTACGATCTGGCGCTGCTAGTTACCGACTGGCTCGCCGAAGCCCATGGCGCCAGTGCGCTCGAAGACCTGCACCCCTGGCATTGCCGCATCCCCATTCACGACTGGCCAAGCGGGTGGCCGCGATCACTGGTGCAGCCGCTTATCTCCGGGGATCATCTGATCGCTTTACCGTGGCACGACGGCCCCGAATGCCTCGTCTATCGTACCGATCTCTTCTCCGATCCCAAGCACCAATCAGCTTTTCGTAAACAATTCTTCCGCGAACTGGCCCCACCCACAACGTGGGAGGAATTCGAAGAGACGATTCGGTTCTTCACGGACCAGGCATCCGGCCGCTACGGCACGGTCTTCGCAGCCTTCCCAGATGGCCACAACACGCTGTACGACTTTGCCCTCCAGCTGTGGAGCCGTGGCGGCGAGCTTACCGGCCCCGACGGCCGCCCGCGTCTCACCACGCCCACGGCTCTCTCCGCCCTCGAGTTCTACCGGCGCATCGTACGCGATCCTGCACTCTGCCATCCAAAAGCTCCGCGTCTTGACTCGATTCACTCGGGAGACCTTTTCCTCGGCGGCGAGGTCGCGCTGATGGTCAACTGGTTTGGTTTTGCCGCGCGGTCCGGCCGCGAAGGCTCACCGCTTGCCGGCAAAGTCGCCATTGCGCCCATTCCGACCGCCAACGGCGCGTCTCCCGTCTCCCTTTCTGTCTTCTGGGCCCTGGCCATGGGTAAAGGTTCGCGCCACAAGGAACTCGCGTGGCAGTTCCTCCGCTTCGTTGCCTCGCCCGAGCGGGATCTTGGTATCACCAGCCACGGCACCGTCGGCGTGCGCCTCTCGACCTGGCGCAATCCCGAACTGCAGGCTCGAATTCCGGTCTACCGCGAACTTGAAGCAATCTCCCTCGGCGCGCGGCAACTGCCAACTGGCCCTGGGATGGCCGCCTTCGCAGCCATTATTGATGAGGTGGTGACCCGCGCGCTGGCAAGCAGTGAGCCCTCGGCCGCTATTCTTGAATCAGCACAACGCGAGATCGACAACAAAGGGCTTCTGTTCAAATGACTCCTCCAAAGGATTCGCCGGCCGCGCCGGCATTTTGCCTTGAGGGCCGGCATGCCCTCGTCACCGGCGGCGCCAGTGGCATCGGCGAAGCAACAGCCAAGGAACTCGTGCGCGCCGGCGCTTTTGTTTGGATCGGCGATATCAATCTTTCAGCGGCCGAGGCACTTTCGAAATGCGTTGGCTCCTCACGCGCCCTACACCTCGACGTGACCAGTTCCGAATCGATTGCCGGGGCCGTCTCTCATATCGAGCGCCTCGACATCCTCGTCAACAACGCCGGAATCGGGCACGTCGGGTCGATTGATCAGACGGAGCCCGACGACTTCGACCGGCTGCTCAATGTCAACGTCCGTGCCGTCTACCTCGTCACGCGCGCGTTTCTGCCTTTGCTGCTGGCCGGGCCTGGAAACGGCGGCCCGGTCGGCACTATCGTCAACATCGCTTCTGTCGCGGGTCTCGTTGGTATCAAGCAGCGTTTTGCCTACTGCACTACGAAAGGCGCCGTCGTTGCGATGACGCGCCAACTCGCGGTTGAGTATGCAAAGGCGCTCCGCGTCAACGCCATCTGTCCGGGCACGGTCGAGACGCCGTTCGTTGAGGGCTATCTCGAGAAGTACCACAAGGACAACAAGGACGAGGTTCGCGCCGAACTTCGAGCCCGCCAGCCCGTCGGACGTCTCGGACGGCCGCAGGAAGTTGCGTCGATGGTTCGTTATCTCGCTTCCGATGAGGCCGCGTTTGTCACCGGCTCGCTCTTTGCAATCGACGGCGGCTGGACGGCAGCGTAGACGTGGCCCAGGCGCAAACAAAAATGATTTGCTGAAGTTTTCTTTCTTGGAGTGCCCGCATGAAGCTTGTTTCTTTTTCTACAGCCGACGGTCCCATTCGCCCCGGCGTGCTGTTCGACGAAACGAAGACCATCCTTGACCTCAGTCCCGGTGGACTCTCCTCGACACTGGACGTCGTCGCTCAAGGCAAAACGAGCACGCTCGCCGCCGAGCGCGTCAGCCTCGATAAGGCGAGGCTCCACGCCCCGCTCTCGAAGCCTCCCCGCATCTTCGCCATCGGCCTCAATTACCGCGATCACGCCAAAGAGTCCGGCATGGAGATCCCCACCACGCCTGTCGTCTTCTTCAAATTGCCGACGGCGATCGTCGGCCCCGGCGAGGCGATCGTGCTGCCGAAGAACTCCACGCAACCGGACTACGAGGCCGAGTTTGCATTCGTCATCGGCGAGGGCGGCTATCGCATCCCCGCTTCTGCGTGGCGCGAGCACGTCTACGGCTACACCATCGTCAACGATGTGAGCGCTCGCGATGTTCAGTTCTCATCGACGCAGTGGTCGATGAGCAAGTCCTTCCCGACGTTCTGCCCTCTCGGCCCTGCGATTGTTACCGCAGACGAGATCGCCGATCCGCACGCGCTCGACATCAGCCTCGAGATCGATGGCGAAGTGCTGCAGCACTCCAACACCCGTGAACTGGTCTTCAAGATCCCGGACCTGATCGAGTACTTGTCGTCGATTACGCCGCTGCTGTCCGGAGACATCGTTTCGACGGGCACCCCGCCGGGAGTGGGCCTCGGCCGCAACCCGAAGCGCTGGCTCAAGCCGGGCGAGACCGTCACGATCACGATTGAAGGGCTGGGATCGCTGACGAATCCCGTTGTCGCCGAACGGTAATCTAGACGAAGGAAGGGGATCGAACAGAGGTGGAGAGAGAATTTTGATGTCTCACGGTTCCCTCGCCCGCCGTTTTGCCGATGCGCGAGGCCTTGATAGCATCGAGTGGATTGTGCATGCCGTCTCCTGCGCCAAGCCGAACCTCAAACTCCCGCAGGGTCCTTGAGAAACGTGGGTTCGAGGTTGAGGATCTCGCAGGCGTTGGCAAAGCCTACCATCTGATCGATTTCATCGACCGGATGTAGCATGAGTTCCGATCAAGCAACCTCGCGACCAAAGATCGAATACGCAGTTCTACCGGCCAGAAAAGCACCCCTGCACAGCAAGATGATTTTCATGCGGTGTAATTTATTCGGACTATAATGGTCCGCCATGGAGGTCGACCGATGCCTTCTTGGAAGCTGAACGGACAGTATTACGAAACCTGCAGTTGCGACTTTGTGTGTCCTTGCCTACCGGGGCAATTGGCGGTCAAACCGACCAAGGGATCATGCACGTTTGCGATGGCATTTCAGATTGATCACGGAACCTATGGAAGTGTTTCGCTCGATGGGTTGGGCTTTATCGTCCTCGGGCTTACACCGGAAGCAATGGGAAAAGGAAACTGGTCTGTTGGCCTGATAGTCGATGACAGGGCAAACACAGAGCAGCGCGATGCTGTTACAGCTATCGCAAGCGGCGCGGCCGGCGGTCCGATGTCTGCCCTGTCAGGTCTGATCGGCAAGTTCCTCGGGGTAGAGTCCGCGCCAATACAGTTTGATCACAGCGGAGCCGGATGGTCGGTGAAGGCATCGAACATGGTCGACATGGCCGCCGACCCCGCGATGGGCATCAATCCGAAAGCTTCGGGGCCTCTGCGCCTTGAAAACACAGGACATCCGGCTGCGGATAACATCACGCTTGCCCATCCCTCGAAGAGCCATGTGCACTCACTTGGCCTGGAGTGGGACGACGTCACGGGCAAGAACAATGGACAGTACGCACCGTTCTCCTGGCAGAGTGCTTAGTTACGTGCCGGCTCTCGCTGTCTCGCGCCTAGACCGCATCCTCATCTCGTCGAGTATCGCTCTGGTCACGATTCTCGCGTGGGCTTACCTCGTTCATCTCGATCATCAGATGACGGCCGCCATGCAGGACCAGAGAATGATGGCCGCCATGGGAATGACGATGGACCAGGCGTGGACATTGGCCGACGGCTGGTTCACCTTTGCCATGTGGGCAGTGATGATGGTCGGGATGATGGCGCCAACCGCGTTGCCCATGCTGCTCTTGTTTGCTGCGGCGCGAGCGGGACGCGATCATAGGGGCATCTCGCTGGCGACCCTGAGTTTTGGCCTCGGATATATCGCGGCCTGGACGAGCTTCAGTGCGGGAGCCACGCTTGCCCAATTCGGATTGCACCAGGCTGCCTTGCTGTCGCCTGCGATGGCGTCCTCAAGCGGCCGCCTGAGCGGCGCTATCCTTCTGGCCGCCGGGGCGTATCAACTTACGCCCTGGAAAGCGAAATGCCTGACGCACTGCCGCAGCCCGCTGGGATTCCTGATGACGAACTGGCACGACGGAACGGCCGGCGCTTTCCAAATGGGATTCCGGCACGGGGTCTTCTGCCTCGGCTGTTGCTGGGCGATTATGTGCCTGCTCTTCGTTGTTGGAGTCATGAACCTCGTCTGGATCGCGATCATGACAGTCTTCGTTCTCATTGAAAAGGTGGGACCGGCAGGCGCCCTGGTCGCGCGGATTGCCGGGGCAGCAATGGTCCTGCTGGGGATTGCGGCAATTACTTGAGACTTGCTCTCCTGCGCATTGTTGGCGTAGAACTCATGCCGAAAAGCGCCTTTCCAAAGGCCGAACAGTCGTCAGCCAACTGCCAATCCCGGTTCTGCGGCTATTTCCTCCTGATCGGGTGCCGACCCAAGCCAGGCGTATAACGCCACACCGACGAAGCAGAGCACGGGCACGGCGTAGGAGACCGCGACTCCGGCCACGTCGGCCACGCGGCCCATTAAAGGCGGAATCAGGGCCCCGCCGACAATGGACATCACGATCACTGCTCCTCCGGTCTTTGTGTGTGTACCAAGCCCTTTCACTCCCAGCGCGAAGATGGTTGGAAACATCATCGACATAAAGAAGCTGACGCCGACGAGGCACCCAACGCCAAGCCAGCCCGGCCGCAGCACAGCCGCCGTGCAGATCAGCGCGTTGATGGTCGCATAGATCGTCAGCAGCCGCGATGCATGGAGGTGCCGCAAAAGCCAGGTGGAGAAGAAGCGGCCCGTGGTAAAGGCGACGAGCGCTGCGGTCAACAGATAACCTGCCTTGCGCTCGCCCAATCCCGTGTATGTTTGCACATAAGGAATCTGCCAGCTCCACACCCCGACCTGGGCACCCACGTAGAGGAACTGCGCAGCAACGGCCCAGACGAAGTGTTTCCGTCGCCACAACCGCTTCGAGGTATCGTGCTCCAGCGTGTTGCGGGAGTAGTCCATCCCGGTGTGGGGAAACGGCGTTCGCGCAATCAGCACGGCCCACAGCAGCACAAGCGTGCCCAACACCAGGTATGGCGCGACGACGCGTAGCGTCTCCGACTTGAGATACGCTTGATAGGTACCTGCTGCCTGCAACGCCGCGACCTGGTCGGGGCTCAGTTCGATCCCTGAAAAGATGAACCGACTGCCAATCAAGACAGCCGTGATGCTGCCAAGTGGATTAAAGGATTGCGAAAAGTTCACGCGCTGCGCCGCAGTCTCCGGATCGCCAACCTGAATGATGAACGGGCTCGCGCCCGTCTCCAGAAACGCCAGCCCGCTGGCGATCACAAACAGCGCTGTCAGGAAGAACCAATATTGGCCGACGTGCGCCGCTGGATAAAAGAGAATGCATCCCGCTCCGTAGAGGCAGAGGCCGATCAGGATTCCGGTCTTGTACCCGGCCCGGCGCATAATCACGCCGGCGGGAAACGCCAGAAAGAAATACCCCAGATAGAATGCAAACTGCACCAGCCCCGCCTGCAGCCGGTTAATCTCAAACGACTTCATGAACTGGCGGATGAGGATGTCGTTGAAGTTGTTCGGAATTGCCCACAGGAAGAACAGCGCTGTGACCAGCACGAACGGCAGCAACCGCTCGCGGGGCACCAACGGTGCGCGCAGGCTTTTGCCCGCATCAGGCGCATTCACAGCCGGAACAGAGTTCAATGGGCTCGACCCTCCTAACAAGACTCGTGCTTCTTCGCCGCGCAAGGGTACCGCCCCGACGCTCTCGCCAGTTCTATCCAATTCGTGCTCCAGATGGCAAATTTATCTGCCGACACACCTGGAACCATCCCATGCGGCATAATCTGAAATTGTCATGGAACTCATCGGACTCTCGTTTATTGGCTCGCAACGCGGCTCGCGCGATGGATCTAGTTTCCAGGCCTTTGCTCCGCAGACCGGCGAGCCGCTTCAGCCTGTCTATCGCTCCGCTACACTGCAGGAACTCGATCGGGCCGCACAGCTGGCAAGCGAAGCTTTTGACAGCTACTCCGGGACAACTGGCGCGGCTCGTGCAGCCTTTCTGCTTCGAATTGCGGGCGGATTCGAGGCCCACCGAGACGAGCTCGCCCAGCGAGCCCATCTTGAAACCGCGCTGCCGATCCCTCGTCTTACGGGCGAAGTTACGCGCACGGCCAACCAGCTTCGGCTTTACGCTTCGGTGGTTGTGGAAGGCTCGTGGGTACAGGCCCGCATTGATCCCGCGCAGCCTGATCGGCAGCCCCTGCCGCGCGCCGATATCCGCTCGATGCTGCGACCTCTCGGGCCCGTTGCCGTGTTCGGGGCCAGCAACTTTCCACTGGCCTTTTCTGTTGGAGGCGGCGATACCGCCTCAGCGCTGGCCGCAGGTTGCCCGGTTATCGTCAAGGCGCATCCCGCGCATCCGGGCACCTCAGAACTCGCCGCGGCCATCATCGCCGAATCCGTGTCCGCAAATTCGCTTCATCCCGGTGTATTCTCCATGGTCTTCGATTCCAGCATCGAGATCGGAACCGCACTCGTGAGGCACTCGCTCATTCGCGCTGTTGCCTTCACCGGCTCCCTTCGCGCCGGACGGGCTCTCATGGACGCTGCTGCGTCGCGACCGGACCCCATCCCGTGCTTTACCGAGATGTCCAGCGGCAATCCAGTCTTCATTCTGCCGGGCGCATTGCGCAAGGGTTCCGCTGCACTTGCGCAGGGTCTCTTCGGATCGTTCACTCTCGGCGCCGGGCAGTTCTGCACCAAGCCTGGCGTTGTTTTCGTCCCGCAAGAACAGGACAGCACCACGTTCTTTGACGAACTCAAGTCCATGGTTGAGCAGGCGCAGCCGTTCACTCTGCTCACGGGCGGTATTGCCAGAGAATACGAACGAGCAACAGAGGCCCGCGCCAATCAGATTCCTCTTGCTGCTGAGGCGCACCTGCTATCGGGTGCTCAGCAAACCACGATGCCGTTCCACGCGCAGGCAAAGCTCTTCACCGCGTGTCTCGATCAGCTTATCGGCCAACCCGAACTTGCCGATGAGATTTTTGGACCCGACACGTTGCTCGTCAACTGCGACACCACGGGCGATTATCTCCGGGCGGCTCGCGCGCTCTCTGGCCACCTCACCGCAACGATCTTCGGGGACGAAGACGATCTCGCTGCAAACCGGGAACTCATCCACATACTCGAACAGAAGGCTGGCCGAGTTATCTTCAACGGATTCCCAACGGGCGTTGAGGTGACACATGCCATGGTCCACGGCGGCCCATACCCCGCGACGTCCGATCCGCGCTTCACCTCAGTGGGAAGCCTGGCCATCTACCGATTCGCCCGTCCCGTCTGCTTTCAGGACTTCCCGCAGTCCATGCTTCCAGCCGAACTGCAAGATTCGAATCCTCTGGGAATCGCACGACTCCGCGACGGTAAACCTGAATAGCCGCCTTTCGGCGAGGAGACTCGGAACTCGAATGCTCCCGAACCTCTGTCTTGGAGGTCAAAACGACATGGACTCCGCGCGTCTATCGCAGTTTGCGCCGCCAGGTAAGAACAGCATTGACCCAGTAGTTCCAGACTGAGCTGATGATTGTGCCGGACATTCCGGCCAGGTACCAGACGATGCCGGCGCGAACCAGCATGCTGGCAAAGCTGACATTGATCAGAGCGCCCAGTGAACACGCCAAATAGAACAGCAGCAAGCCTTGCAGCAGGTCTGCTCCATGGAGACGCCGGTCCCGAAACGTGACAATGTTGTTGAGTAGAAAGTTGAACGTCATGGCGGCAAATGTGGCGATTGCCTGGGCCATCGCGAAGTGTTCACGATGAGCGAGGTAGACCGCGGCGAGAACGCTCAGGTGTACCAGCACGCCAACAGAACCCACCAGCCCGAAGAGGACAAAGCGCGTCGGCACGAACGCGCCGATCAACTTATCGACGATCAGGTAGAGGTACTCGAGCTGGACGTTCACATCCAGCTTGCTCTCGCCGCACTGTCGAGACCGGAAGCAATAAGGAACCTCGCCCAGCCTTGGCGGCGTTTTGCTCGATGCAAGAATATCCAGCAGAATCTTGAATCCGGTGCCCGTCAACCGCTCCGTTGTGCTGCGGAAGAACGCGCTGTTTACCACGAAGAAGCCGCTCATGGGATCGGTGACATTGCAGTGGCAAATTAGCCTGCTCGCGTTCGAGCCAAGGTTGCTGAGCCGTACGCGACGACGGGAAAACTCACCCATGCTGCCTCCGGACATCTTGCGGCTCGCAACAACAACATCGAGACTCTCTGACCGGATCTTCTCGAACATCACCGGCAGCACGCTTTCGTCATGCTGCAGATCGGCGTCCATCACGGCGATATACGGCGCGGCGGTCGCCATCATGCCTTCGATGCAGGCGGAAGAGAGGCCTCGCCGACCGATCCGTTCAATGACATGGATGCGCGGATTTGTCGCGGCAACTGAGCGAAGATAGTCCGCCGTGCCGTCCGGCGAGTGATCATCGACGAAGATCGCCTCCCACTCGATGCTGTCAAGGGTGGACCGGAGTCGCTCCAGCAACAGTGGCACGCTCTCGCGTTCCTTGAAGGTCGGGATTACGACCGCCAACTCGATTGAAGCAGTCGAGGATTGTCTCACCGGTGTCCTGACTAGTTCAGGGGACGATGTCGACATCTGGGTGGTTCCTCGCTGCTGGGATAAAGAATCGTAACAGGCGAAAAACCTGAATACAATTTGATGGACGTCCAGATACGAACGAGGGTACCCTTCGCCCGAACATTGATCGGGTTTGGTCGAAAACCCGCTTTCGAACATGACGCCGCGTTCAGAGAACCCTCGCCAGCCACTCGCCAGTGTGTGAGTGCAGATTGCCGGCGATCTCCTCGGGCGTCCCCTCGGCCACAATGCGTCCTCCGCCTTCGCCGCCCTCCGGACCCAGATCGATGATCCAGTCAGCTGACTTGATCACGTCCAGATTGTGCTCGATCACAATCAGCGAGCCGCCGCCGTCGATCAACTTGCGAAACGCCGTGAGCAGTTTCGAGACATCGTCGAAGTGTAGCCCGGTTGTCGGCTCATCGAGGATGTAAAGTACCCGGCTGGCCTGCGACGGTTTCGCATTCGCGTTTGCGGCTCGCACCAGCGCCAGGTGCGCTGCCAGCTTAACACGCTGTGCCTCGCCGCCTGAGAGCGTTGTCGCCGACTGCCCCAGCCGTAGGTAGCCAAGGCCAATCTCATCGAGAACCGCCAGCTTCTCGAGCAGCCGTGTCTGCCCGGCAAAGAAGCGCAGGGCCTCTTTCACAGTCATCTGCAGCACTTCGTGGATGTTCTTGCCCTTGTACTGCACCTCCAGGACTTTTGCCTGGTAGCGAGTGCCGTTGCAGTCCTCGCAGGGAAGTTCGACGTCGGCCAGAAACTGCATTTCTACCGTCACGGTGCCGTCGCCCTCGCAGGTGTTGCAACGACCTCCCGGGACGTTGAATGAGAAGTGTCCCGGTGTCAATGACAGCCGCTTCGCATCCGGCTGAGACGCAAACAACTCGCGAACCAGATCGAATCCCTTGATGTATGTAATCGGATTCGAACGCGGAGTCCGCCCGATCGGCGTTTGATCGACAAGCACGACATCGTTCAATCGTTCCACTCCGGTCAGCGAACGAAATACTCCTGACGGATCTCCCCCGTCTGTCTGACCCAGCGCACGCGCCACGGCGCGATACAAGACCTGGTGCACCAGTGTCGACTTTCCCGATCCGGAAACACCGGTAATTCCCACCAGCATGCCTAGCGGAATCTCTACGTTCAGCCCGTGCAGGTTGTTCGCCTCCGCGCCCTTCAGCACAAGCTTCTCCCGTCCCGGAGCGCGACGGCGCGTCGGAACAGGAATCGAGATCTTCCCTGATAGATACTTCCCGGTCAGCGAGGCTGCATTCGCTTCGATCTCAGCGAGCACACCCTCGGCCAGAAGTTTCCCGCCGAATTCGCCCGCGCCCGGCCCAAGGTCCAGCAAATGATCTGCCGACCGCAGCACATCGGCGTCGTGCTCTACAACCACGATCGTGTTGCCCAAGTCCCGCAGTTCCTTCAGAATCCGAATGAGGCGAGCGGTGTCGCGCGTGTGCAGCCCAATCGAAGGTTCATCAAGCACATAGAGCGCGCCAACCAGATGGGATCCCAGCGACGTCGCGAGCTGAATCCGCTGCGCCTCGCCGCCGGAAAGAGTCGAAGCCAGCCGATCGAGAGTTAGATATTCAAGCCCCACTGCATCCAAAAAGTTGAGCCGTTGGCGGATCTCCTCCAGAATCGGCCCGGCGATCTCCTCCTGCATTGGCATCAGCGTTACGCCGGCGAAAAACTCCTTGGCCCTCGCAATCGTGAGCGCCGAGGCCTGGCAGATGTTCAGCTCCCCGTACCTCTGAGTCGTGATGCGCACCGCGCGCGCTTCGGCCCGCAGCCGCTGCCCACGGCACTCCGGGCACTCCGCATATCCGCGGTACTTGCTCAGCATTACGCGCACATGCAACTTGTACTTCTTGCGTTCCATGGCCGCGAAGAAACCATGCACTCCCTCGAACGATCCCTTGCCGCGCAGCACGATCTCACGCGCAGCTTCGCTCATCTCGCGCCATGGCACGTCCATCGGAATCCCGAGCGAGGCAGCCTGTTTCTTCATCTCCGTGAACCACGAGCGGTATTTGGGCCGGTTCCACTGATCGATCGCGCCTTCGTTCAGGCTGAGTCCCTTGTCGGGAATGACAAGGTTCAGATCGTAGTCGACCGTGTTGCCGAACCCCTGGCATCGCGGGCAGGCGCCAAACGGATTGTTGAAGCTGAAGAGGCGGGGCTCCGGCTCCTTGCCGGGCCGGTGACAACTCGTGCAGAGATACTCACCAGAGAAGCGGTGAGCCCTGCGTTCAGCTCCGTCTTCATCTCGTGGAGCTTCCTCGAAGGTCACCTCTCCTGCTTCGCGATATGCGATCTCCGCAGCATCCACGATGCGTGAGCGATTGTCTGCGTTGACGACAACGCGGTCGAGCAGAACATAAACGGGCTGCGAAAAGTCAACATCAATCAGCGATTCCGGCGTCGAGAACTCGAAGATCTGGCCATTCTGATAAAGCCGATTGAATCCTGAACCGCGCAGTTCCACAAGACGCGCTTTCAGCCCCTCGCTCAACGGGTCCGGCTCAGCGGTTGCAGAAGCCGGTTTCGCACTTGCCTTGCCGGCAGTCTTCGCAGTTCTCTTCGCGGGCTTGGCCGGCTCCCGCGTCTGCGTCTCATGCTTTACGGGAAACAGCGCATTCAGCCGAGTGCCCTCACCCAGCGCCAGTACAGCTTCAGCAACCTCGTCGATCGAGTCGCGCTTCACCAGACCGTCGCAGTAAATGCAGTGGACCTCGCCGCAGCGCGCGTACAGCAATCGCAGATAGTCGTAGATCTCCGTTGCCGTCGCCACCGTCGAACGTGGATTGCGGGTCGTATTTTTCTGCTTGATTGCGATGGCCGGCGCTAGCCCGTCGATTTCATCCACATCGGGCTTTTCAATCCGTTCCAAGAACTGCCGCGCGTAGGCCGACATCGACTCTACGTACCGCCGCTGCCCCTCGGCATAGATCGTGTCGAACGCGAGCGAACTCTTGCCTGATCCCGACACGCCACTGACGACCGTCAGCTTCCCGTGCGGAATATCGCAACTGATGTCCTTTAAATTGTGGGTCCGCGCACCGCGGATGACGATCGCGTCGTTCGATGAACTCAATGAGAAGACACCGGGAAGAAGAATAAATTCCGGCGGCGCCACAGATGCCTCAGTGAGGCTCAGGGCGCAACCGGCCATTCTTCATTATAAGACGCGACACTTCTTCGTCTCCGAGCGGCTTCGCGCGGACAAACTCCTTGCAGGATTCACAAGTCTTAGCTGCCCGAGTCAAAAAGAGTAAAGTCGCGCGCCACTTGCTGGGCCAACTTCAGTTTTGACCAACCCCGGCTTTCAATTCTTACCCGGGGAGGACGCGCAGACTCAAGAGGAGCATTGAACCCTAGGCAGCCCAGGCCGAACCGCCGCGGCTTGGGGCCACGGTCAGAACCGGCAAAGAGGCGAACTGGTCGTCGGCCATCGGCTCGGCGCGGTTAAGAATCGCCGAGAGGCTCATCAGAACTTCTGATGCACACGCCGGGCACTGATTGGCGTTGTTCCCGATCGCGTTGCAGTCCTGGCAAAGATATGCACTACTGAGCGGAAAATGCTGGAGCAACAGGTACGACGCTGCATCGCCCGATCTTCTTGAAGCGGTGGAAAGCATAGTTTTTCACCTGGTGTTCTGGGGATTTGCGGGGTCTAACGGCACCCAGCATGCACTCTAGGAATGATGCCAGCATTTTGCTCGAAGATGCTTTTTGCAAGGTTGTTTTTTGAATCACGAAAGTAGTTTTAGAGAGGTTACCCGGTCAGGCAGCGAGGTTACTCTAGGAGGTCAATCCAGCCCGCGAAGATCACCGCAAAATGTCAGCAATTTCGGCAAATCCTACCAGTCAGTCAGCTTATCGATTCATCGAATTGTCAAGAAACTCATGACCCGTTCGTGCGCGGAACGCGAGATGGTAACCTGGCGGCCGGTGACCTCGCCAGCATCCAAGACTCTATTTAGTAAACGGCCTTTTGCGGATCATCAAATTCATGTTCGCACGCGGGGCAACCTTTCGTGCGCCCGTCGTTTTGTGCGACTGCACGCGGAGCACTTACGCAAGACGATTCGTTCCGGCAACCCGCCCGTACCACAAACCCGAATCCTTCACGGTACGTTTTTGATCGCGATAGTCCACGTATGTTAGTCCGTAGCGCTGGCTGAATCCATCTGTCCACTCAAAGTTGTCCAGAAGGCTCCAAGCGTGGAACGCCCTCACCTTCGCGCCATCCCTGATCGCCCGCGCCAGCTCGGCAAGCGTTTCCCTGAAGAACTGAGTGCGTCTTACATCCGGCACCCGGCCGCCTTCCCTGTCATACGGCGTGTCCATGTAGCAGCAGCCGCATTCCGTGATCTCAATCGACGGGAAGTCGTACTCGCGCGAAATCTGCATGACCAGGTCGTAGACGCCATGCGGCCACACCTCGAGCCCGGCGTGCGTCAGCGGACCCTCCGTCGGCATCACGGCGTGAAATTGCGTGTAACGATCGCCGCCGTTCGGGTCGCCGGTATCCACGACGCGCTCTGTTCCATACTGTTGCTCTGCCCCTTTATGCACGCCGCCCGGGTCGGACACGATTCTTCGCGTGTAATAGTGGAACCCAACCCAATCGAGCGGCACTTTCATGATCTTTTCGTCTCCAGGCTTCACGCCCATCTGCTCGTACGGAGGCTCGCTTACGAACGCCTTTGGATACTCGCCTTTCATCGCTGCGTGCAAAAAGAAGACGTTGTTCATCGCGTGATAGCGCGCCGTCGCGGCTTTGTCCGCGTCGCTGCCGGTCTTCGGATATCCGGGGGCCGCTGAGTACGCGCTGCCTACCGTGGCCTTTGAAGATGCTGCTTTGATCGCGCGGAAAGCTTGGCCCTGCGCGAGTGCCACGGTGTGCAGGGCTTTTAGATAGTCATTAAGGTTCTTTCGGCTCGGTGGAAAGATTCCGATCCCGTATCCGTAATACGTGAACGCCCACGGCATGTTGAACGGAGCCCACACCGTGATCCGATCGCCAAGCTCTTTTGCCAGGATTCCCGAATAATCTGCGAAGTATCCAGCCAGATCGCGATTCGGCCACCCGCCTCGATCCTCCAAACCCTGAGGCAAATCCCAGTGATACAACGTGCAAAACGGCCGGATGCCTGCTTCAAGGACCGCATCCATCACGCGTTTGTAGTGATCGAGGCCCTTCTGATTTGGAGCGCCCGTCCCCGACGGTTGAATCCGCGCCCATGAGGTCGAAAACCGATAACTCTTCTGGTTCATGCGCTTTAGTAACGCGATGTCTTCCTTGTAGCGGTGATAGTGATCGCACGCGACATCGCCGGTGTCTCCGCCCTTGATGTGCCCCTGAGCGTGCGCGTAGCGATCCCAGATCGACTCGCCCTTGCAATCCTCATTCCACGCTCCTTCCACCTGGTACGAAGCCGTCGCCATGCCCCAGAGGAAGCCCTCCGGAAAACGAGCGCTCGCGATCTCCGCTTCAGGCACAGCGCCGGGAACTCCGACCGCCTCTTGCGCGACTCCGTCCGCCATACCCGCGCCCTGCGCTGTCAGTCCACGTCCCGCGAGCACAGCACCTCCGGCAGCCGCCAGTGAACTACTGAGAAAAGTTCGCCGATCCATGCTCATCCTCCCAGGCTGCTCACCGTAACATTCGCGAAATTCCTTGGTCAATCGTTTGAGCACATAGACCGCAGTTCCTCCACTTGTCGCCCCCACCCCAGTGAAGGCACCTAGAAGGGTTTTCTGCTGTCGCTGCAGACCCGGCCACGGCGACTCGGTCGGAACGGCCGGATGGACCCACTCCGTATCCAAGCCGGTAAACTTAAGCTGAGGTTCCTGTGGGTCTTTCTGCAATCGCAATTGTTTTTCTCTGCATGTTTGCTGCTTCCCTTTCACACGCACAGGAGCCGCCGAAGCCGGCACAGGATTCGGATCAGTCGGCCCAAATTGCACCCGCACTCGCGGACGCCGAAGCAGCCATTGCCAACTCCGACTGGAAGACTGCAGCGACGAAGCTCGACGCCTACCTTGTCATACATTCGACCGACGCGCGAGCGCTTTTCGACGCCGGCTACGTCGCCGACCACCAGGATCAGCTCGACCGGGCCGCGGGCTTTTACCGCCGAGCCATCGACGCCAATCCCAACTCCTTTGAATCGCACCTGGCGCTCGGTCTGCTCCTTGCCCGACAAGGCAAGAAGGAGGAAGCTCACACCGAACTTCTCGCTGCCACCACGCTCGATCCGGGCGCAGCGGGGCCCGCGTTGAAGGCTCGTGCCTGGCGCGCCCTCGCCCGCCTTGACGCCCCCGGCCCTGACGGCGAAGGGAACGCTGCGATCGCGTCAAATGAGCTCTTGGAGGCCCTCAAACTTACGCCCGAAACCACCGAAGACACGCTCCTCGCCGCCGATCTCGCCGAGGCCTCGGGTCAGCACGAGACCGCCGAAGCCGCCTATCGCCGAATACTTGCCGCGGATCCCAAATCGGTTCAGGCCAACTCAGGGCTCGCCCATGTCCTGATTCAGCGCAAACAGTACGAAGAAGCAGAAAAACTCCTCCGGGCCGCTCTTCAACAGGACCCCGAAGATCCCGCGCTGAACGCACAGCTCGCCACAGTGCTTGCAGCGCAGGACGATGCAGACGCCCTGCCGCTGCTCCAGAAGCTTCACACCGCCCACCCGAGCGACCCCGCGATCACGCGGATGCTCGCCCAGGTTCTGGCACAGGCCGGTGATACAGAGGCCTCCGACAAGCTCTACGTTTCCCTGCTCTCCGCGTATCCCGCCGACGTTTCCCTGCTCGTCGCACACGGGCAGAACCTGATTCGTCAACAGCAGTATTCGCAGGCGCTTGCCTCCTTCAACAAGGCCACGGACCTCGACTCCGCCGACGGCGATGCCTGGAGCGGGGTCGCTTTTGCGGCATCAAAACTCCATCAGCCCTCGCTCGCGGTTCACGCCCTCACCATGCGCGCACGATATCTCCCTGAAGTGCCTGCAACCTACTTTCTCTGGGCGACATCCTACGATACATTGAACGATCGTGTAGCGGCCATTACCTACTATCACCACTTCCTGGACTCGTCCAAAGGCAAATTCCCGGATCAGGAATGGCAGGCTCGGCAGCGGCTCCTGGCGCTAGAGAAGAAATAGGATAGCCGATAGTTCAAGAACCGATTTTGGCCAGAGAAGTCGACGCTTTTTCCACCGCATTGAAAGCGGTGGAGCTTTCCACTTGCACATTCCGGCGGGTTGCTCCTATAGTCGGTTAACTGCCTCGGGGTGTCGCTGGGCACCTGTTCTTGAATCGACCGAACAAGCGGCCAGAACCCCCAAAACGATCTGCTTTTGAACACGGCAAAGGAACTGGAGTAACAGCTCTGATCCCGCCCCTGCGGAGGTTCCTCATGCGGTCTAAAGCTCGGTTGACCCT
>Ga0126381_100000907_pt1 | contig 32110 bp, 28 predicted proteins | sample PanSoiMetPlot_28_FD_96465 | JGI IMG/M metagenome (GOLD analysis project Ga0126381, IMG submission 96465) | Tropical forest soil microbial communities from Panama - MetaG Plot_28 | ecosystem: Environmental > Terrestrial > Soil > Tropical forest > Bulk soil | place: Panama | collected 2016-02-17 | reverse complement strand
TCCGGACGTCGCGGATCCGGCCAGCGAAAGAATTCTCCTTACGCAAGATCAGCCCTTTTCCAATCACAAGGCCGGCCAACTTGCGTTCGGTCCTGACACGTTCCTTTACTTCGGTCTCGGGGATGGCGGCAGCGAAGGAGATCCCCTGAGTAACGGACAAAATCTGGGAACACTGCTGGGAAAGATGATGCGCATCGACGTCGACCACCATGACCCTGGTTTGCAGTACGCGATACCCGCCGACAATCCATTCGCCACCAGCAAGAGTGTGCGTCACGAGATCTGGGCCTATGGGTTTCGTAATCCCTGGCGTTTCTCCTTCGAACGAGGAACCGGCCGGCAGTTCTGTGGTGACGTGGGGCAGAACAAGTTTGAGGAAGTGGACATTATTCAAAAGGGCGAGAATTTCGGTTGGAACGTCATGGAAGGGGATCACTGCTTTAATCCGCCTACCGGATGCGACATGACAGGGAAAATTCTGCCGATAGCGGAGTACGATCACAGTCAGGGCATCGCAATTATTGGCGGATACGTTTACAAAGGAAGCCAGATACCCTCGCTGGCCAATCTTTATATTTTCGGCGATTTGTCCAGTGGTAAGGTCTGGTATTTGCGCGAAGGACCAGCCGGAGCGTTTACGCAAACAGTGCTGCTGACAGTATCGTTCGAAGTCAGCTCGTTCGGTCAGGATATGGCCGGGGAAATCTATATAATCGATTACGCGGGCGGGAAAGTGCTTAAGCTGAGCACGCAGTGATCGACTGAATTGCCTATGCCTGGATCAATTCAAATCGCCGCGGCATGTCATTGACCATCCCCAAGCGCTCGTGTCGATTTATCATTTCGAACACGATTTCGAGCGCGCGATTGACCACATCCGGCGCAACCTGGACGCCGGCCCGGATTTCGAGCCAGCCTACCTCGACCTCGGACGTGCCTATGTCCAGAAGCGAATGTTCCCTCAAGCGCTGGCCAATCTTACCACTGCGATCGAACTTTTCCCGGACAGTAACGCCATGCTAATGACCCGTGGTTATGCCAACGGGGCGGATGGAAGGAAAGCCCAGGCCAATGCTATCTTGAACCGCTCGCGGGAGTCGGCGCCGCTGTGTTCCAGCCTTCTACTACTCCGCGATCTACAGGGCGCCGGGCGGCCACGGGCAACCACTTGCGTGGCTTGGCAAAGCACGCCGGGAGCTGCGATTACATGATCTATCTGGATCGTGAACCAGCCGCCGCGCCGCTGCGATCCAATCCGGGATTCTTCGAACCGTTCTCACCTGCGAAGCACGATGAAAAAGTCAGCGACATAGCGCGACACAGTGCGGCATCGCGCGGCAGCCGCTGTCTGCGGCATTCTCTCCGTTGTAAGAGCCCGATACTTTGCCTTTCGCGCAAAGAGAAAAATCGGTGTTCCCGCCAACCGGCGGCGCGGTACCGGTGAGCGATCTTTAACGCAGGTAAACATGCAGCTCGATCAGGAAATCATCTCGACGCCGAAGCCAAGTCAAAGATCCGAATCGGCCCCGCTGACTCAACGACGGGAAGAAGTCGATGCCGTCTCGAGCGCCATCTTTGACGTCGCGATAATCGGAGGCGGGATAAATGGAGCGTGTCTGTACCACGAGCTGTGCGCGCGCGGCTACCGTGCAATCCTGGTTGACAAGGGCGACTTCGCGGGCGGCACCAGCCAAACCTCCGCGATGTGGATATGGGGAGGACTGCGCTACCTCGCCCGCGCCGAACTCGCGACCGTGATAAGGCTGTCCGCGTCGCGCGACTTGATGGTGCGGACGTTGGCGCATGCGATAACGCCGCAGACTTTTCGCCTGCTGGCCGGTCCGCAGCGGCCCGGCGGCGCAGAGCGCGGTCTGCTCGCCGGGCTTTATCTCTATTGGATGCTCGGGGGATTTCGCCGCCGCCTTCCGCATCGCGAAAGCAATTTTCCCGAGCGGGAGTTGCTCGGCAACTCCGCGTCACGCCTGGCGCTGTGCTATGAGGAGGCGCGCGTTCGCCCCTCCGATGCCCGCTTCGTGCTCTCCTGGATCCTGCCTCATCGAAATCCCGACCGCCCCGCGCTCAATTATTGCCCGCTAGGCGGCGGCCGATGGGACGCGGCGCGCAAGCAATGGCGATTGGAACTCACCGACCTGATTTTGTACCGCCAGTTTGAGGCGCGGGTCCGATGCGTGGTGAATGCCGCTGGATGTTGGACCGATACAATCAACGCGTGCTTTGGCCGCGCCTCTCCCTGGCAGCATCTGTTCGGCCGGGGCGTCTTCATCGGGATCCGGCGAGACCCCCGCCATCATTCGCCCCTCATCATGCGCATGGAAAATCACGACGCGATGTCGCTGATTCCCTGGGGACCGGTGTCGCTATGGGGACCGGCCGATTCGCTCGTAGCCTCGCCGGAGGAAGGTTTTGAGCCCAGTTTCCGAGATGTTCCACACCTAATCGACCAACTCAATCGTCACCTCGCACGCCCGCTGACGCCGGAGTCGATCGTGTCGATGCGCCGCGGTGTTCGTCCACTCGCGGTGGCGCGCTCGCGGGCGGACACCCGCGCGCCGATCGAGCATTTGTCGCGACGCTCGGCCATCTATCGCGATCCGGAATTGCCGTGGATCAGCGTCTATGGGGGCAAGCTTACCTATTGCCTGGCGCTGGCCCATAGCGTCGCCGCACGCGTGGCCGAAATCGTTGAGCCGTCGGCTTCAGACCGCAGCCTTCCCATGTCCGCACCCGCGCCGCAGACCGAAACCTTCCCCGGGCTTGCGGCGCCCGTCCTGTCGGCGCGGTGGTGCGCGAAGCACGAGTTGTGCTGGACGCTCGAGGACTATTTGCGGCGCCGAACCAATATCGCGCAATGGGTGGCGCGCGGCGGGTTAGGCGAACGGATGCAGAATCGGCATCGAATCAATGAAATCGCCGGACAGATCGGCGGGTTCCGCGGGCAGGACACGCAAAGCATGGCGTCAGCATACGCCGGCGGCGCCGATCAGGAGATTGCCTAGAGATGCGACCGACAGAGACCCGAAGGAAATCCATGCAGCATTCAGGTTCAGCGCTGCCCGCGATCCTCGGCGGGAAAGCCGCCGTCACGCTCGACCAGAGCGCCGCCACCCGATGGCCGATGATTACGGCGGAGGACGAAAGCTCGGTCCTCGCAGTGATGCGCCAGGGAGATCTGTCCTTCAACCCGGTCACCCAGCAGCTCGAGCGCGATTATTGCGATTTCACCGGCCGGCGCTACGTGCTGGCCCATTGTAACGGCACCGCGGCCCTACTCGCCGCCTTCTTCGCGCTCGGACTGGAGCCCGGCGACGAAGTGCTGGTTCCGTCGGCGACCTTCTGGGCGTCGGTCGTGCCGATGCTCTGGGTGGGCGCAGTCCCGGTCTTCTGTGAAAGCGAACCTGATCGGCTGGGACTCGATCCTGCTGACGCGGAGGCGAAGATCACTTCGCGTACCAGGGCGCTAATGATGGTTCATCTCTGGGGGATGCCGTCGAAGACCTGTGAACTAATCGAGCTGGCGCGCCGGCACAATCTCAAACTGATCGAGGACGCGTCGCACGCGTTGGGCGCGTCCGTCGACGGGCGCAAATGCGGCAGTTTCGGCGATATCTCGGTTTTCAGCCTTCAGAGCGGCAAGCTCGCGCCTGCCGGCGAGGGCGGGATTTTCCTGACCGACAATGAAACTTACTGGGAACGAGCGACCTGTCTTGGCGATATGGAGCGGACGCTTCGACTGACCACGCCGGCGCGGCGCTTTGCCGGTACCACCTTCGGAATCAAGACCCGGCTCGCACCCGTTTGCGCGGCGATCGCCCGCGTCCAGCTAAAGCGCTTGGAGGAGCGCAACGCACGCCGGCGCGAAAACATGATCTATCTCTCCAGAAAGCTCCAGGCGTTTGGCCTTCAAACGTACCTGGAGCCGCCGGGGGTAACGCGCGTTTACCTGGATTTTCTCCTACGCTATGACGCCGGGCGCTTTGGCCTGCCGATCAACCACCTGGTTGACGCGCTCGTCGCGGAAGGATGCCTGGCGGCGACGCCCCGCTATCCCCTGTTGCATCAGCAACCGCTCTTCACTGAAGGCCACTTTAGACGCATTGCGCGCCTGCCCGACGGGCTCAAGCCGCCGGCTTACGACCCGCGCGCGATGCCGCGAACCGAAGCCCTTGCTCGCGAATTCATCAGACTTCCGGCCTTTCCATGGGCCTCACGCGAGCTGCTCGACCAGTATGCAACGGGGTTCGAGAAGGTCCTCACTCATTGCCGGGAAATCGCGGCCGCAGTAAAAGTCACGGGCCAGTTGCAAAAGTCGTCCTCCAACCAGAATTACTGAAATTGAGCCGCCTACGCAGGAGTCCCTGATTTATCAAAAGGGGTGCTCCTCGGTGCGACAGATGGGACCAATCACGCAGCGCGAACGTCGTCTCGGTTTTGCTGAAAAGCAGTGAAGAACTGCGGGCGTTAGCTCTTGCGGCGTTTTTTCGCTTCGTTTACGAATACGCAGCCGAAGAGATGCTCCGCTACGATGGACCGGTGCAAGGCGATGGTGCGGCATGCCGCGATTGACACGGAAATCGGCGGCACCGCAGTAAGCAAGGGCGCTGTCGTTTTCCTAGTGTCGGGCGCCGCCAATCGCGATCCCGAACAATTTTCGGAGCCGGGCCGCTTCGATATCCTGCGCCAGCCGCGCGACCACGTCGCCTTTGGCCATGGAATCCATCACTGCCTGGGAGCACCGTTGGCACGGCTGGAGGCCGCGGTGGCGATCGGCGAGATGCTACGGCGCTTTCCAAATCTCCGGCTACAAGATCCCGACGCACCTCGACCTTGCAAAGGCACTTTTATCATGCGCGGCTTGGAATCTCTCGCGATGACGATTGGTTGAGCTGAGTGTCCCGCGGTTCAACATCCAACAATGCGGCCTGCCTCAAGCCGTCCGCGACAAGCTGCAGAAGATCGAGAACCATCTGCACGCCACCATCGACAAATGCACCGAGATTAGCCGGATTCCCAAGTATCCGGAGTGTCGCGCGAGTCAGTCGGCGGGAGCGTCCCAATCGAGCAAGTCGACCTTATCCTCGGACACCGGCGTGGAGGAGATCACCATCACGGCGCGAAGACCGTCGGTGTAATATGGATCGCCGGTCAGATTTTCGCGCGGCCGGTCTTGCGGTACAGGGCCAAAACCTTTGGCCCATACCAGCATGTGCAGGTATTCGGAATACAGCAGTTCCTGGACCAGGTAATTGCGGGCGCCATCGATATCGGGCTCGATCTTGTGGGTCACGAAGAACGGCGCGTTGGCGGCGAAGCGCACGCCGATGTCGCGGCTGATTTGACCGATCCAGACCGATTTACCCTGGTAGGAATAAGGCGCCTTCCACAAACGCAGATGATTGCGCTGATGGATAGTGCTGCGTGCCTTTTGCATCGCGATGTCCTGGCTGCGGCCGAACACGTACAAGGGGCTGACCGGCGAATAGCGATAGGAATTGGAAGCGACGAAGGCGCGGATCGTCCGCCACGCCGCGCCCGTCCCCAACGAGTGGGTCGGATCCCAACCCTGGCGGGTCAGGGCACCGAGAATGTCGTCATCATCGCCGATCAGGACGAAGTTAATCGGATCGCCGTTCCGGGTGCCGGTTGCATCAGTCGTGCAACATGGCAGGGTCTCGATCGCCTGGCGCAACCCCTTCAGCGTGGTCGCCCGGGCCGGAGGCTGGCTTGAAGCAACGCGAGACACTTCGTAGTCAAACGCGCCGTTGGGCAGTTGGAAGAAAAACCCGTCGCGCACAGCGCCCAGGTCATGGACCATTTCGATATTGACGAACTTTGTGCCCTCATCGAGGTTGGTGAACAGGAACCCCGTGTTCATGTGATAGGCCGGAACGCGAAGCTTGATTCGCGAAGCCTGGAAGAACCGATCCAACGCTTCATTGGAGCGGCGCGCGAACGGACGATGATTCACGTAGGACGCTTCGTATGCGGAGTAATAGTCGGGGTCGGTGCTGCGTGGCACTATATAAAGGCCGTAGTCGTTGCGATTCTCCACCTTCAGCCAAACCGCCTGGATCTCTTTGGACTCCAGCGGCACTCCGAAGTAGTCCCGACTTTCCTGCGCAGTCAGAATCGCTACCGTCACCTTGATGTTGTTTTTTTCCTTGGTCGCCGCATGGCGCGCAAATGCCGGCTCCGCCGCGCGAGAGGGGGAGAACGACGCACATCCGGCGAGGACCTGGGCAACCTGAGCCGCTATCACGGCAAGCGCGATCGGCAACAGCCGGCCCTGATTGGTCCGCCACTTCCGGCCCCGCGATCTTTGATGCTTACCAAAGGACCGCTCGATTGTTGATTTCTGCATTCTTCAAAGCTGATGGATACAGCGAATTCCGATGGGATTGGAGAATCTTTTACGATCAATCGAGGATCGCTGTCTCTTAATCCCAAATCGACAAGGAGAAAAGCAAACGCGGCGGCCTCGCCTATGAACCGGGCCAGAAAAGCACAACACCCGGGCCAGCAGGTTGCATCACGGGACCGCGAGAGTAGAAACCACAGGGACCCTGCTGGTCGGAGCCAATGAGGCCCAGCGAACCCGCATGTTCGGGCGTAGTCACAGTCGGGTCCGCAGAGCTGCCAGCGCAGCGGCCGCCGCTTCTTTCTGGTGTTGCCCCCAGGGTGGCCCGACTTGTTTACCGAGCGCGACGATCACGGTGTTGAGTTTCGACCGGGTCAGCTCCAAGCTGCGTGCTGCGTCGTCAACTGGCGTATCACTCGATAACGACATGACTTCGAGCTTGCAGGCTCTGACTCCATCGGCCACGACCCGGCGAAAGAGTTCGCCTTCCGCTTTGTGCATTCGGACGTGAGCCGCCAAAATGTCCGCTGTACTCCAGCCCGGCATACCGCGCCCCTCCAGCACGCCGCAGCGTTGCACCGTGTGCCCCGCCGATTGCAGTCGCTGCACGACGTTCATGATCGACGAATGAGCGAGGTTTTGCGCGGCGGCGATCGCGCGCTGGAGGGCAATCTCAGCCTCCTCAAGGGGCAAGCCTTCGGCGGCGTGATAGGGTGCGAAGGCGCCGGCGGGTAACAATTTAAGTTCCAACCGTTCGAGGCATTGCGGGGTGCTCTCGCCGGTGCCCACCGCAACGAGAATTGCTCGACCCGTTCGCGCCTTAATGCCGAGAGCCGCCTGCATAAGTTAACCTATGACTCGAGCCAGGACCTGTACGAACCTGGCCGGTAGCAAGAGGCAAATTGAAGTGATCGATCACTTTCATGTTCTTCGATTTTGGCACTCGTTGAAGGTCTCAGCGGGACGGCATACTTGATTAGCCTGCGTACGGGACGCGTGCAAAGTTAGTCAAAGGGAAAGCAATGATCTACCCTTCGCGATTCCGAAGTGAAGACAATTTTTTCGGCGGACAGGTGAAATGATAAGCTCGCGATTAGCCGATGGCAGGTATCCTCAGAGACCCAAGTAGGCCGCGTACCGATTGGTCAGTCCTGCCGCTGCCTTCAAATTCAACGCGCGGGGAAGGAGATCCCGTCGGTATTCCTGCTTAGACCCTTTCAGACCGTATAGCTCGGCTACAGACCTGTTTACGAAGAATTGCATCAGTACTTGGCACTATCGCATCGCTCTTGATAGGTGAGATGCCTATGTTGAACAGTGCCGTTCTGGATGTTGTCATCGGACTGATCTTTGCTTTCCTGGCTATCAGTCTGGCCGTCAGTGCCTTGGTCGAGGCGATTGCTTCGATGTTTGCCTGGCGCTCCAAAACTCTACTTCGAGGGATAAAAGAGCTGCTCAACGATCCGAATTTTGACGGCCTGGCGCGCAGCATCTACAACCATTCCCTGGTTAATCCGCAAGATGGTGGTACGGCCCAAACCGTGGGGGAGCTGAAATTTCTGCCCTCCTATATGCAGTCAAGACAGTTCGCCGACGCTTTGATCGATGTGACCAAAATCACTCAAGAAGCGCCGGACAAAATGAAGGTCGCAATTGCCGCCAACGTTGCCAACCAACAGCTCAAGACGTTTCTGGAAGGCGCTGTGGATCGAACCGGCGGTGACGTCCGGAAAATGCAGGCCGAGATTGCCGGCTGGTTCGACAACGCCATGGATCGCGTCGGTGGCGTGTACAAGCGTTGGACCCAGGTTTTTTCCTTCGCGATCGCGCTGATCCTCGCGATTGCCTTTAACGTCAGTGCCATCAGTCTTGGCCGGGCGCTATGGCAGCAGCCGATGCTGGCCAAAACTATTGCGCCGACCTCCAACCAGACGTCCACGCAGGCGCTGGAACAATTGAACGATTTACTTCACAAAGCGCAGGAACTGGATGTTCCAGTGGGCTGGACTGGACCAAAGCTACACGCCTTGTGGAGCTCGGCGGGGATTGAGATTGCGTTGGGATGGTTGATCACTGCGGTGGCGACGCTATTTGGAGCGCCGTTCTGGTTTGATGCTCTCCAGCAAATAGTGCGGCTCAAGGGATCCGGGCCCAGCCCCGCCGAAAAGCGGACAGCCACGGGCGCATCCGCCTAGCTCGTAGCGAATTGCGATTTAAACAGTCTGCCTGTCACTTGTTGGCCTGGTTTACCTCGCAAGCGACCCTTGACAGCGGATAGGTGGCGCGAAACCATTCCTCGCGAGTTACTCACCTTGACGCGGAACGCCAGGGCGCGGGCGGCCCCCAATCAACGGAGGTGTCCTATGCCAATTTACGTCGGTCTCGTAAAGATGACCGCTCAGGGAGCGGGCAAAATCAGAACCTGGGGCCTGAGTACGCAAAGTGGAAGAAGTATGCCGACTCGCTGGGCTTCAAACCGATTTGCGCCCTGGCCTGTTTCGGGGAATACGACTTTCTGGTTGTTGGCGAGTATCCCAATGAAGCTGCGGCACTCAAGGGGGCCGGATACGCGACCGCGCTGGGCGAGGTGCAGGTTCAAACGCTGCCGGCCTGCCAGATGGAAGACTTTTTCAAGCTCATGGGTGAACTACCGAAGTAGCGCGGGAATGGTTTGCTAGTTCTGCGGGCCGCGCCGCGCCCTGGCACGCCTGGAAAAATCAATGAGCTGAGGCGGCCATCAGACGCGTCCACAATAACGCGCGAGTCTGTTATCCCTGCGCTTACCAAAGCGCTTCCGCCCTTCCCTTCGAGCGCCGGAACGGCGCATCTCAGCCTGGAGGTATCGATGTGAGCGAAGAGTCCAAGAAGACCAGCCTCGTCGTTGAAGGCGGATGTCTATGCGGGCGGGTACGATATCGCGCCAGCGGCATTCCGCGCGGAAATACGATTTGTCACTGCGCAACCTGCCGGCGCGCCAGCGGCGCTCCACTGGTTGCTTGGAGTAGTTTCGCCACCGATAGCTTCGCTTTCACGTCCGACGCGCCTGCGATTTACGCTTCGTCGCCTGGGATCGAGCGAGGCTTTTGCCCACGATGCGGTACACCGTTGACCTACCGGCGTTTGGAGGAGGCGGGAAATATAGACGTTACTGTCGCAACGCTGGACGATCCCGAAGCTATCCCGCCCGAGGATCATACCTGGGTGCAGAGCCGGCTTTCGTGGATCAAATTGTCAGATGGATTGCCGACATATAGTGGTATTCGAACAGCCGGGAAATGATACTACTGCCGGCGCTCGAGATGTATCGCGCACAGCCTCGTCCTCTCCCACGGCCTGATTGTGGGAGAGGGAACAAATAGAAGGACTAAAACATCGTCGGGGCTTTCAGATCGCGCCCGAAGGTGGCCTTGAACACCTTGAACAGGCGGTCGACATCCCACGGTCCCGTGTTCGCCAGCTGCTTGTAGGCCTGTATCGGGACGTAGTGTGTAATTCGATAGCCGGACGCGCCGAACGCCTGCCCGTTGATTCCCGCCGCCTCGTCGCTGGCCAGAAACACCACCAGGGGAGCCACGTGGGCGGGATCCATGGGCGTGCCTTCGGCCTCTTCGCTGCGGATCATCTGGGCGCCCGGCATGCGCGCCGCCGGAACGGTGTCGGTCATGCGCGTGGCGGCGCCCGGAAGTATGGCGTTGGTGGTGACGTTGTATTTCTGCAGCGCCACCGCGCAGCTGTAAGTCAGACCCAGGATTGCCGCCTTGGCCGCGGCGTAGTTGGGCTGTCCCGGCGCTCCCAGCGCGGCGTTGGAGGAAAAGTTTATGATGCGCCCCGCCTTGCGCTCGCGCATATGGATCGATGCGTAATGAATGGTGCAGAAGTGGCCCTTCAGATGCACCCGGATGACCGCGTCCCATTCCTCCTCGCTCATGCTGAAGATCATGCGGTCGCGCAGAATGCCGGCCGTGTTCACCACGATGTCCAGCTGGCCGAACTCCTTGATCGCCTGATCGACCAGGCTCTTGCCGCCCGCCATCGTCGAGATGTCCTCATGGTTGGACGACGCCTTGCCGCCGGACTTGCGGATCTCCGCGACCACCGCCTCGGCGGGCGAGGAGGAGTTTTCCATTTCGCCCGCCACGCTCACGCCCAGGTCGTTGGCCACGACTGCGGCGCCATGCGCCGCCATCGCCTTGGCCAACCCGCGGCCGATCCCGCGCCCCGCCCCGGTTATTGCGGCGACTTTGCCATCGAGAATACCCATGTCATCTTCTCCACGTGCCCAAAGGCTGAATGACTAAACCAATTCGCCGCTCGCCCGCAGCTGGTCGAGCTGCGGGTCGTGTTGAAGCACTCCGCTTTGGTTGAGCGCGGCGATTTTCTCCTTCGCGTATCCCAGCACCGCGGATAACGCGGCCTCGTTGTGCTCTCCGAGCATCGGCGCGCGCATGCGGATTTCAACGCGCGCGTCGGAATAATGAAACGGCGCCCGCGGAATTCCGACGGTGCCAACTCCCGGTTGCTCCACTTGCTGAATGAGTCCGCGAGCCGCAATCTGAGAATCGTTCACGAAGCCGGCGGTGTCGAGCACCGGGGCGCACATGATGTGAACCTGGTCGAGCATTGCCAGCGGCTGGTCGCGGCTTTCAAAGGATTGCAGCCACTGCTCGACCATTGCGTTCACCTCGCCCTGATGCTGCAAGCGATGCTCTACGGTGTCGTAGCGCGGATCCGACGCCAGTTCCGGCTTGCCCATCAGTTCGGTAAACGTCCCCCATTGGTTGATCAGCACCGATAGGACCACGTAACCGTCGCGCGCTTTGAAGACGCCGAACGGAGCGGTGCCGGGAGAGTGCGAACCGGAGCGGGTCTGTTTGGCGCGGCCGCCGCTGATGGCGTGCATTACGACACCCATCGAATTGTAATGGCCCAGGCATTCGACCAGCGAAAGATCGATATACTGCCCGCGCCCGGTCTTCTCGCGAAAATAAAGCGCGCTCGCAATCGCGGCCAGGGCGTGGATACCGGCGCCGTTGTCGGCCAGATTCGCTCCGGGATAGGCGGGCGGCCGGTCCGGGTAGCCGACCAGATTCAAAAACCCGCTCATCGCCTGCCCGATCAGATCGTTTCCAGGCTTGGAGGCCAGCGGACCGGTTTGGCCAAAGCCCGAGATCGAGCACATGATCAGCCGCGGGTTAAGCGGCTTGAATTCCTCGTACCTGACGCCGTACTTGGCCAGCACGCCCGGCGTATAGTTCTCGACCAGCACGTCGCTATGTTTGACCAGGTCGCGCAGCACTTCGATACCCTCGGGGCGTTTGAGATCGATGCAGACGCTCTTCTTGCCGCGGTTCTCGCCGATGAACGGAGTGCCCGGCCCTAAGCCCGGCGCGGCGTAAACGCGCATCATGTCGCCGCGCGGCGGCAGTTCGACCTTGAACACCTCGGCGCCCATGTCCGACATCATCCGCGCGGCAACGGGGGCCGCGATGTACTGGCCAATCTCGATCACCCGTACGCCGGCGAATATGTCGTTGCTGTCCGATTGCGCCGTCACGGTTCGGCTCCTCGCGCTGCGCGATTCATCCGCCTAACATTGACGGCGTTTTAAGCTGCTTGCCGAAGTTCGTCTTGAACGCCTTGATCAGGGTGTCGATGTCCCACGGCCCGTCATTGACGATCACCTTGTCAGCGCGCAGCGGCATGTAATGGACAACCCGGTAACCGGACGCGCCGAAACATTGACCATTGATGCCCGCAGCCTCGTCACTGGCCAGAAATATCACCGTGGGCGCAACATTCGCTGGGTCCATCGGTGTGCCCGCCGCGGTCTCGCTGGTGACCATCGCCGCGCCCGGCATCCGTCCCTGCGGAATCGTGTCGGTCATCCGCGTCGCCGCGCCCGGCATGATCGCGTTGACCGTGATGTTGTACTTGGCCAGCGCGTTGGCGCAGCTATAGGTCAGCCCCAGGATGCCGGCTTTGGCCGCGCCGTAGTTGGGCTGTCCGGGACTGCCCTGCGCCGCGTTGGAGGAGAAGTTGATGATGCGCCCGGCCTTGCGCTCGCGCATGTGGATCGACGCGTAATGAATGGTGCAGAAGTGGCCCTTCAGATGCACCCGGATGACCGCGTCCCATTCCTCCTCGCTCATACTGAAGATCATGCGGTCGCGCAGGATGCCGGCGATGTTCACCAGGATGTCGAGCTTGCCGAATTCCTTGATCGCCTGATCGACCAGCCCCTTGCCGCCGGCCATCGTCGCGATGTCCTGATGGTTGGACGCCGCCTTGCCGCCGGCCTTGCGGATTTCCGCGGCGACGTCGTCGGCTGGTGACTTGGTTTCCTGCTCTCCTGCTACGCTCACACCCAAATCATTGACCAGCACGGCGGCACCCTGTGCGGCCATCGCCATCGCCACTGCCCGGCCGATTCCGCGGCCGCCGCCGGTGATCGCGGCAACCTTTCCGTCAAGCTTGCCCATTTCTTTCTCCTTGGTCGGAACGGCCTCCCGCCAACGCCGTTTTCGATCGTGCTGGCGGGCGGCTTCCGACGAGCGCGGTACCGATCGTCCGGCTTATACCAATTGCGCGGCGCTCCGCGCCAGAGTCAGGGCGACTTTTGTGGCCCGATGGCCGCGGCGCCCGGGGGCGGCGGTCCCACGTAGCGCGCGCGGGGGCGAATCAGCCGGTCGATTTGGTATTGTTCGATCGCATGGCCAATCCAGCCGATCGTTCGTCCCAGCGCAAAGATCGCGACCGCGCTGCCGGCCGGCAACGCAAGCGTCAGGGCCAACACCGCTCCGGCGAAATCGATGTTGGGCCGCATCCGCTCCGATACGCGCCGAGCCTCCTTCATAATCGCGCGCGCCAGGGAAGCTGCCGGAGAATTCGCGTAGTCGCGCGAAAGCATCTCGAGCAGGAAGCGCGCGCGCGGGTCTCCGTCGGGATACAGCATGTGGCCGAAGCCCGGAATATGATCGCCGCGCCGGAGCCGGTCACCGATAAGCTTGCGAAGACTGCGCGCGGACGCCGCCTCGCGCAGGAACTGTTCGGCGCGCTCGGTGGCCCCGCCGTGCTTGATACCGCGCAAGGCGCACAACCCTGCCTCGACCACCGCGTACAAGGGTGACCCAGCCGACGCGACGCATCGCGCCGTAAACGATGACACCGCAAGCTCATGGTCAACCAGCATGATCAGCGCGGCCCGGATAAGTTGCTCCGCACGGCGATCGCCCGGCGCCCATGCCGATTGCAGCGTCCGCGCCATTCCCTCCCGCCATCTGGTGCGCGGCGCCGCTGCCTGGGTAAGCAGCACCACGATGCGTGCCCCGGTCTCCAGCAGTGCCGCCGGATCGAGGTTGTACGCGGCGATGTTCTCCCCCTCGGCGAGCGCCAGGATCGCGCGGAAGCGCTCCAGCGGCGAGAGATTGGGCAGCTTCACGCGCAGCACGGGCGAGTCCTTTAGCCGCGTCGCCGCCATTTCAAACAGGCCGCGGTAATCGGTTCTGAATTCGCCCTCCCATATCAGCGATGCCACCTCCTCGACCGTACGCGCCGCGGCAAGTCCGGTTGCTTCGTGACCGCGGTAGTACAGTCGGCCCTCGCTGATCAGGGTCAGGGCCGATTCCAGCACCGGCAGTCCCCAGGACAGGTTGCGCTCCGCGGCCTGTATCGGGTTGCGGCGCGCCTGCTTGCGGCTGTTGAGCAACTCGATGTCCTCGCGGCGGTACAGGCGCGTGCGGCGCGCATCCGCCGAAGGCTCGGAGCGGATCAGCCCCCGGCTGACGTACGCGTAGAGCGTGGCGGCGCTCACCCCCAATGCCCGGGCGGCCTCCGCGGCCGTCAGATGCTCTCTGGATGCCATCGGTTGGTTCATCGCTTCGTTTTAGGCTCAATATATTGATACAAAAATCAATATTGACTGACAATACACTGCCGCCTAGTTTTCAAGTCAGGAGGCCCGTCTCCCCGGCAACAAACAAAAGGAGTGCGCCATGTCTGAAATGTCCAACCTGGTCGTCAACCGCTCAGACCCGCAGTTCGAAGGCTCGCGCGAACTTCAAGACGTCGCCGAACCCGACCTGCTGCGCGGCATGTTTCCCTATCATGGCGTGCCGCGCATCGTTTTCGACGGAGCCGTCGAGCCGCTTGATCCGGCGCCGGAGTTCCTCATCACCGATACCACTTTTCGCGACGGCCAGCAGGCGCGCCCGCCCTACACCGCCGGACAGATCGTGGATCTGTTCAAGATGCTGCATCGGCTGGGCGGACCGGGCGGAGTGATCCGGCAGAGCGAATTCTTTCTCTATTCGCCGGTGGACCGCCAGGCGGTGCGTAAGTGCCTGGAGCTGGGGTACGAGTTTCCGGAAATCACGGGATGGATTCGCGCAGTGGCGGCGGACCTCAAGCAGGTGCGTGAGATGGGACTCAAGGAAACCGGCATCCTCACCTCATGTTCGGACTACCACATCTTTCTCAAGCTCAAGAAAACCCGCCGGCAGGCGCTGGAGGAATACCTCGCGATCGTGCAGGCGGCGCTGGAGGCAGGATTGCGCATCCGATGCCATCTGGAAGACCTCACGCGGGCGGACATTAACGGCTTTGTAGTTCCCTTCGTAACCCGGCTGATGGAACTGGCCAATACGAGCGGAATTCCGGTCAAGATTCGGTTGTGCGATACGTTGGGCTTCGGCGTGCCATTTCCGGGAGTGGCGCTGCCGCGCAGCGTGCCCAAGCTGGTCGGCACGCTCCGGCGTGAATGCGGCGTGCCGTCCGAGTGTTTGGAATGGCATGGCCACAACGACTTTCACAAGGTCCTGGCCAACGCGGCGGCGGCGTGGCTTTACGGTTGCACCTATGCCAACGGGACACTGCTGGGATACGGCGAGCGCACCGGGAATCCGCCGCTTGAGGCTCTGGTGGTGGACTACGTGTCGCTGCGCGGCGATGCCAACGGAGTCGATCTGCCGGTAATCACCGAAATCGCGGACTACTTTGAACGCGAGATTGGCTACCGGATTCCACCCAACTATCCGTTCGTCGGGCGCGACTTCAACGTTACTCGCGCCGGAATTCACGCCGACGGCCTGCTCAAAGACGAAGAAATCTACAACATCTTCGACACCGCCGCGATGCTGCGTCGCCCGCCGCGCGTCGCCATCGACAAAACTTCGGGCAGCGCCGGAGTGGCCTGGTGGATCAACGCCTATTTCAGCCTGCCGCCTGCGGAGCAGGTGGACAAGCGATTGGAAGCGGTGCAGCAGATCGCTCGATGGGTCGACCGGCAGTACAACGACGGCCGAACCACGTCGATTTCCGACGAAGAAATGGCTGGCGCGGTGCGCACTTATATGCCTGATATGGCCGATCGGTTGAAAAAGCATCCGCGCCCGGCGCTGCGATGATGCGCCGCTGGGCACGCGGTTGAAAAATTCGCTCATTGGAACTAAGAGTGTCCTAGCATTCCACTTCGCAGGGGAGTTCCAATGGCGCAATTCGACACTATTATCCGCGGGGGAACCATAGTCGATGGCAGCCGGATGCCGCGCTTCAAGTCGGACATCGGCATCGCAAACGGCAGGATCGCCGCCGTCGGCCATCTGGACCAGTCCCAGGCCCAACGGGTCCTCGACGCGTCAGGGATGTACGTCGCGCCGGGCTTTATCGACCTGCATACGCACTACGACGCGCAAGTCTTCTGGGATCCCTATTGCAGCATCTCCAGCTGGCACGGTGTGACCTCGGTGGTGATCGGCAACTGCGGCTTCGGTTTTGCTCCCTGCCATCCGAAGGACCGCGAGCGCGCGATGCTGACGATGACGCGCACCGAAGCGATCCCCTACGAATGCATGAAGGCCGGCATCCCATGGGATTGGGAGAGCTTTCCGCAGTTCCTGGACAGCCTGGAGCATCGGCCCAAGGGTATCAACGTCCTTCCCTACGTCCCGCTCACCCCGCTGATCACTTACGTGATGGGGCTGGAAGCGGCCAAGACGCGCAAGCCCACCGATGCCGAGACCGACGAGATGTGCCGCCTGCTCGACGAGGCGATGGACGCCGGCGCCTGCGGATGGTCGGCGCAGCGCCTGCATCCCAGCGGCGGCAACTGCGTGCAGCGCGACTTCGACGGCACCCCGATGGTGACCGACCTGATGCACAACGAAACCGCCCTGGCGTTTGCGCGTGTGCTGCGCAAGCGCAACGAGGGCTTCATCCAGATGGTGCTGTCAACCTCCGACCAGCGGGCCGACTCCCGCCATATGGAGGATCTGGCGGAAGTCAGCGGCCGGCCGATCATTTTCCAGGCCCTGCGCTCCACAGACAGCCGCCCGCAGGCGCATCACATGACCATGAAGTGGCTGGATTCATGCCATGCGCGCGGACTGCGGATTTACCCGCAGGCCATCATCACCGACTCGGGGCTGACCTTCGACCTCGCGCAGGACCTCAACATCCTGGACGATTCCGAGGCATGGTGCGAAGCGATGCTGGGCAATGTCGAGGACAAGCTGCACAAGCTGGGCGACCCCGCCCGCCGTCCGGCGCTGCGCGAGCGTCCTCCCCAGACCGCCAGCGATTTCTGGGACATCATCATCAGCGAGGTCAAGCAGCCCGAGCACAAGCATCTGGAGGGGCTGACGCTGGGCGCGGCTGGGGAGAAGCTCGGCAAGCATTATGTTGACGCGATGCTGGACCTGGCCGTCTCCGAGCGGCTGCGCACCGAGTTCTTCGCCCCGGCGCACAACACGCGCCTCGATCTTCAGACCGAGGTCGCCAAATATCCCTACGCCATTCCCGGTGTTTCCGACGGCGGCGCGCACACCAAGTTCCTGACCGCGGGCGTATATCCCACCGAGTACCTGATCAACTTCGTGCGCGAAGGCCGCGCGATGAGCCTGGAGGAGGCGCACTGGAAGCTGAGCGCGCTGCCCGCTTACGCAGCAGGCTTCAGCGACCGCGGCATCCTGCGTCCCGGTTACGCGGCCGATATCGTGGTCTATGACTACGACGGACTGAAACTGCTGCCGCAGGAGATCGCCCACGACATGCCGGCCGGCGAATGGCGCCGGGTACGCCGCGCCGACGGCTACCGCTTCATCATGGTCAATGGCGAGGTGACTTTCACCGATGGTAAGCCGACCGGCGCCAGTTCGGGCCGCCTGCTACGCCACGGCGCCGCCGACTGATACTGATCCTAAATGACAGGTCTGGCTCCCACCTCTCCAACCAACGAGAGAGGGAGCCGGATTTGATCGACTCGAGCCAAGGTGCGGGTGTCCTGCCCACCCTTTTGGATCGCTCCTACAACACTCCGATCATCGCATCCTTGAGGGTCAGCAGGTCCACGTACTCGCGCACGCGATGAATCTTGCCGTCCTTGAGTATGAAAACAAAACAATAGTAGTTGTCGTAGGTTTTGCCGTTGGAAACCTGGCCGTGGTTTCTCATCTCGGCAATCACGGTGTCGCCGTCAACGTGCGCATAGCGCACCTCCGATTTGAGTCCGTCCGGAAACACGTTGGGGCCCGATGAAAACCAGTCGCGGACGCCCTGCTTCCCCCTTTTGATGCCCGATGTCCCCGGCATATTGCCGCAGATCCACCATTCGAGGTCGTCGGTGAAATTGCGCAGCGCGCCTTCGACGTCGCCCTTGACCAGAAGGCTCTGCCAGGTCGAGCGGATAAGTTCTTTCTTCTGCTCCGCGTTCATGGCTCAACTCCGGGTTTGTCTCAATGCGACCACACCGGCTTCCAGCTATCACGGACGGCCGGCGGTGAAAAGCCCGCGGTGGACACTGTTCAAACCGCGATGCTATTGAGGGAGTAAAGAATGCCGGGCGTTTAATTTCTCTTTGATGGAGAACGGCAATGGGTAACTATCGCACAATCGACGCCGATGGACATTTTACGGAACCGGCCAGTATCTGGCCGCAATACCTGCCGAAAAAGTACCACGCGATGGCGCCTCGGCTGGTGCGCGACACCACCGGGCGCCGCCGTATCCTGCTGGGCGGGCGGATGCTGCCGTATATTCCGACGCCGCCCATCGTCGAAGGCGAGCCGCGGCGCAAGGGCGGCTTCGACCCTCACGCCCGCATGGCCGATATGGACGCCGAGGGTATCGAGGCGATGATCACCTATCCCACCACGGGCTTGATGTTCTTCGGGCTGGAGAGCCTCGAACTGACTATCGCTCTGTGCCAGGCCTTCAACAACTGGGCGCACGATTTCTGCGTGGTCAATCCAAAGCGGCTGATCAGTCCCACGATAGTTCCCCAGATGGATATCGACGCGTCGATGACAGAGCTGCACCGCGGCGTCGCCGAGCTTGGGCTGCGCGGCGCCTTCCTGCGGCCCAACCCGGTCGGCGGCCGCACACTGGACAATCCGGCATTCGAACCGCTGTGGAGTCTGATCGAGGAACTCGACCAACCGCTGGTCCTCCACGAGGGCACCACCCAGGACCTGCCGCAGGTCGGGATGGATCGGTACGACAACTTCCTGTTCCGCCACATGATCTCCCACGCCTTCGAGCAGCAGATGGCGCTGCTCAGCCTGATCGCCGGCGGCGTGCTGGAGCGCCATCCGAACCTGCGCGTGGTGATCGTCGAGGCTGGATGCGGCTGGGTGCCGTACTGGGTCGAGCGCATGGACCATCATATGAAGGAATGGGGCCATGCAAGTATGAGGCTCAAGCTCAAGCCCTCCGAATATTTCAAACGCCAGTGCTACGTTTCGGCCGACGGCGAGGAGGAGATGATTCCCGAAGTAATAAGCCGCATGGGCGATGAGAACATCTGCTTCTCAACCGACTATCCACATCCGGACCATCCTTTCCAGGGTGTGGTCGCGGAACTGGCCGAGCGCGCCGACATCTCTGAGGAGTCGAAAAAGAAAATCCTGGCCGGCAACGTGGCAAGGGCATTCAAGCTGTGAGAAAGGCGGGACCGGGCTCTTGACCGTTCAGATAAGTCTGGCGCGAACCGACGAAGAGATAGCGGCTTGCCTGCCTGTTATGCGCCAGCTCAGAATCCATCTGGTCGATACCGATTTCGTGCAGCGAATCAGGCTGCAGCAACGAACCGGCTATCAGCTCTGCTACCTCGCCGAGGGAGGTGCAGTGCGGTCGGTTGCGGGATTCCGGTTGATCGAAAATCTCGCCAGCGGACGCGTCCTTTATGTCGACGACCTGGTGACTGATTCCGACGGACGTTCCAAAGGCTTCGGACAGAAGCTTCTGGACTGGCTATTAAGAGAGGCCGAGTCCACCGGATGTGACACGCTGGAACTCGACTCGGGTGTACAGCGTTTCGATGCACACAGATTCTATCTACGCAATCGGATGCACATCGCGAGTCATCATTTTCGGATTGTTCTCGCATCTTAGTATATTTCCCAATTTGGTCGTTCTGAGCGAAGCCACGGGCCTCGCGCGGTCTTCCGCGCGTCATCACTCACGCCGGATTACTGAGCCATCGGCGTAAAACCGCGAAAAACTCCGCGCGCGCGGCGCGCTCCCGCCATGGATAATGACCACACCGGGCGAGTTCTTGATATTCCAGATGCGGCAGATACGGCTGCAGGCCGGCGCGAATCATCCGGCCCGGATGCGGATCGTGCGCTCCATGCAACATCAACACGGGCGATCTGATATCCGCGAAGCATGCCGGGTACACACCCATCTGCTGCAGACGTAACATATCCTGCCAGCTCTGCTCGAAAGCCTCCGCATCGCAGCGCAATTCCTCCGATTCGCCCTGTTCGAGGTCGTATGAGTATAGCGGCGCAAGCAGATCGGCGCTCGCGCGCAGCCGCTCGTCCGGGTCTGGAAAGTCATCGGCCAGCCGCTGCATTCGACTTCGCACGGCCTGGCTCATGCGGTCCTCCACGGTCGCCTGCATCCGCTCTCGCGCCCGAGAATCGAACGTGCCGCAACCGACGAGAGCCAGCGGGCCGGCAAAATTGCGGTGCTCCGCCGCGTAGGCCAACGCCAGCATCGCGCCCCACGAATGTCCCACCATGGCCGGCTGTGCTCCGGCACACGATGACTGGATCAAGCTGTGCAGGTCTTCCACATGCTGGGCGACAGTCAATGATTGACCTCCGCTGCCGCGCTGGAACGGCTCCAGGACGCGAAACAAATCCGAGAGACCGCGCGCGACCGGTGCCATATAGCCGGCGGCTCCGGGACCGCCGTGCAGCACGATCACGAAATCGCCGCGGCTTCCGTGGGATCGGAACTGAATCACCTCGAACCCCTGGAGCCGCGCTCCGGCGTGATGATGTAGGCGCAGCGAGTCGCCCCGGCCAGAATATGGTCGGTACGCTCTACCCGCACGCCCGCGCCCAGCACGGCCTGAAACAGTGAAAGTTCCTCGCGGCACAATCCCTGACACGACTGCGCGGCCACGCAGATTGGACAGTGGTTCTCGCGCAGCACAAAGCTCCCGTCGGGGCGCGCGGCGCACTCCGCCATATAGCCCTGATCGCGTCGAATCCTGGCCAGGGCGCGCACGCGGCCCTCGATTGAGCCATCGCCGCCGGCGCGGATTCGCTCCCGGTAATCGCGCAGTTGCATCCGGGTGCGCTCCGCGAGCAGGCGGTCCAGCCCCTCCTCACCGAATGACGCGCGTATCGCGGCGATCATTTCAAGCGTCAACTCGGCATGGCTCTCCGGGAAGCGCGCGGCGGCACGCTGGGTTAATCTCCACACCCGAACCGGGCGGCCCACCGGGCGGCGCTGGTCGATCGAGTCTGTCAACCCGTCGGCGGCCTGGGCGTACAAATGTTGCCGCACCGCCATCGCGGTGACGCCCAGGCGGCGCGCAAGCTGGGCGGCGGTTTGCGGCCCTTTTGACTTGAGTAAATAGAGGATTCTGTCGGCGGTACTCGCGTCGCGCTCCATGGTCGTTATCCTGCCTGCGCCCGGGCCATTAAGCAAGCCCAGTCTTGACATAGTTTAGAAAGGGAATACTTTACAAAGTATCGAGTCATCGCGCTGGGAGGAAAGCTCCATGGGAGAGGCAGACCAGGTTCTCGAGCCCATCCAATTCTCCGCCGGCGGCCAGGCGGCGGGCAGCGGCGTCCGCCGAGCCTCTGGCGCTTCCAACTGGGTGCGCGCGGTCGCGCTCAGCGAGCTGCCCGAGGGCGCCGGCAAGTCAGTCAATCTGGCCGGCCATGTGGTCGCGTTGTTCAACTCAGACGGCCGCCTGTTCGCGGTGGACAACCGATGCCCACATATGGGCTTTCCGCTGGACCGGGCCACCGTGCGGGATTGCATCCTCACCTGCCACTGGCATCACGCGCGCTTTGACCTCGCCACGGGCGGGACCTTTGACCAATGGGCCGATGACGTGCGTGTGTTTCCGGTGCGCGTCGAGGGCGATACGGTCATGGTCGATGTGGCCGAGCGCGGCGATCGCCGGGAGCATTTCCTGAATCGGCTGGGCGACGGACTGGAGCGCGAGATTTCGCTGGTTATCGCAAAATCCGTAGTCGCGCTGATGGATCGCGGTGCGGACGCGCACGAGCCGCTGCGCGCCGGGGTTGAATTCGGCATCCGCAACCGGCGCGCCGGGTGGGGCGCGGGATTGACCACTCTCATTTGCATGGCGAACCTGCTGGGCCGGCTCCATCCCGACGATCGCCCGCGCGCAATGTATCACGGGCTGGCCGCGGTCGCCGAGGACACCGACGGTCAGCCGCCGCGCTTTGCGATTCGGCCTTTGCCGGGCAGCGCCGCCGGGATGGAAACTCTCAAGCGCTGGTTTCGCCGCTTCGTCGAGGTGCGCGACGCCGAGGGTGCCGAGCGCTGCATCACGACCGCGGTCCGCTCCGGCGCCGGCACGCGTGAGCTGGCTGACATGATGTTCGCCGCTGCCACCGACCATCGCTATCTCACCATTGGCCACGTGGCCGACTTCACCAACAAAGCCTTCGAGGCGCTCGATCATGGCTTGCACGACCTGGCCGAGCCGGTGCTGGCCAGCCTGGCCCGCAGCTACGCCACGGCCGATCGCATGGAAGAAGCAAACTCGTGGCGCAATCCGATCGATCTGGTCGCCCTGTGCGAGCGCGCCTTCGAATCGATCGCGCCCGCGCTCGAAGCTGGACGTCGTTTGGATCCCGGCCGCTGGAAAGGGCGCAATGAATTGGTGGATGTGATCGTTGGCGATGACGCGAGCGCGATCGCGGATGCGATGGTGACTGCGCTGCGCCAGGGAGCTGCACCGGAGGAGCTGGCCGGCTGCGTCGCTTATGCTGCCGCCCTCAGAATTGCCCGTTTCCACGTCAGCAACGAGTTCGGCGACTGGGACACCGCGCATCACAGCTTCACCTTTGCCAATGCAATACATCAGGCAGTCGTACGCGCACCTTCGGCCGAAGTAATGCGCGGGGTGTTCGACGCGGCGATGAGCGTTTATCTCAACCGTTTTCTAAACGTCCCTCCCGCACGGATTCCAACCGCCAACGGCGCGGACGCGTCCGATGCGGGCGCGCTGCTCCAGTCGTTGCCGGCGTTGCTCGACCGCCAGCAGCAGGTGGATCAGACCGCCGCGCTGGTCGCCAGATATCTGGCAAGCGGCGGCGACAGTGCGGCGCTCATCGCGGCATTGGGCCGCGCATTGCTGCGCGAGGATCGCGACTTTCACACCATCCAGAATTTCGAGGCGGCCGCCCGCCTGCATTCATATCTGGGCGGCACGGTAGAAGGCGGTCATGCCCTGATCGCCACCGCGCGCTATCTGGCGGCGCATTCGCCCACGGTCCGCGCCGAGGGCCAGACCTGGAATATCGCCTCCCGCCTGCATCGGGGCGAGCGGCTGTTCGAGGAATGAGGATCGAAATTTAAGGCGTCAAACTCCTGGTCCGAAAGACTCGAGGTATTTTATGAGTATTACGCTGAATCACACGATCGTCCCGGCGCGTGACAAGGTCGCGTCGGCCAAGTTCTTTGCCGACCTGTTCGGATTGCATTACGATGGACCGATGGGGCCGTTCGCACCGGTGCGGGTGAACGAAGCGTTCACCATGGACTTCGATGACCGGCGCGAACAATTCGACGTCCATCATTACGCGTTTCACGTAAGCGACGAGGAGTTCGACGCCATCTTCGGCCGTATCAAAGCGGCGGGCCTCAGCTATGGGAGCGCACCATGGACGTCCGAAGATATGAAGGTGGGCAACCTGCAATCATTCAGCAATTCAGCCGCCGGCTACTCCGCTTCTCCCGACGGCGCACGCATCGTCTATTTCCGTGAGCTGGGCGGCCATCTGTTGGAAATCCGCACCCGCGCCTGATTAATCAAACCGGCCGCAAGGATCTGAGATGTTGGCCGCGCCTCTCTCTCCGCCATAGAGAGGCGGGTAACTGGCTTGGCGTCGTTTACTGAATAAGAAGGGCGATGCTGCGGCAGGCTACCGCAGCATCGCCCTTTCGATCAAAGTTTGAAACGGGCGATTACAGTCCGTGGCGCAACAACTTGCCTGGCGTGGAGCCGGTGCAGCGGCCGTCCTCGAAGATCACTTCGCCGCCCACGATGGTCCACTTGTAGCCCTCGGAGCGCTGCACGCGGCGCCATTCGTTGCCCGGCAGGTCGTGCATGACCTCCACCGGCAACACGCGCAGCGCGTCCAAATCGTACGCCACGATATCGGCGGGTGCGCCTTCGCGCAGGAAGCCGCGGTCTCGCAGACCCACGCAGAACGCCGGCAATGCGGACAGGCGCCAGTGGATTTCCTCCAGCGTGAGCCACTGCTTTTCGCGACTGAACTTGACGATCGCTTCGGTGGGGAAGCGTCCCGCGGTCAGGAACTTGGTATGCGCGCCACCGTCGCTGACGCCGAACACGATGTAAGGATAGTCGATAACGTCCTTCATCAGATCGAGGTTCCGGTTGGTTGCCGGAGCGAAGAATTCGGTCTTCAGATCTTCCGCGACCGCGAGATCAAGCATCACATCGACCTGATGCTTTCCGGTGCGTTCCGCCGCCTGCGTCATGGTCAGCCCTTCGAGGTGCTTGTTTTCGGGCCGCGCGCATTCGGTGATGATAATCTCATCGAAGCAGGTGATGAGGGCGTCCATCGGCATTCGGGCCTTGAGTGCGTCGCGCCGGCGCGGGTCGGCAAGCTTCTCCTTGCGTTCCGCCGGCGTGCCGACCGTCGCTTCACGCCATGCGTCGGAGTCGTCAAAGAGGTTCCAGTCCTCGAAGGTGAAGGTTAGACCGGCGTCGGTGGTGATGCCCTGGCCGTAAACCGGCAGTCCGCGCTTGCGGCACTTTTCCAGCCATTTCAACTGGCCAAGGTGACGGCGCGGATAACGATCGATACTGGAGACCGTCTCGAACATGATGGGACGTCCGCTGAGCTCTGCGATCATCTCGTAATACCTGGCGTCGGCCTTCACGTCGCCGCTGACCAGCGTCAGTTCCTGGAAACCCTCGCCGCGCGCGCCCAGCACCCGCGCCATTTCCAGGCAGGTCTCGTCGTGCATCACGTCGGTGTTCATCGGCGTGCCGTCGTAGTCGCGCTGAACCGACGCGAAGCCTTCGGGCTTGAGCCGCTGCGCTGACCATCCGCAAGCGCCGGCGTCCATCGCCTCGTTCATAATGCGCCGCATCTGCGCATGCTCGGCCTCGGTGGGCAGGCGGCCGCTCTTGGCGTCGTCGATACCCATCACGTAATTGAGCACCGGGTTCATCGGCACGCAGGGCAGAATGTTGATCCCCTTGGGCAGGCGGTCCAGCGTATCCATGAATTGGGGGAAGGTTTCCCAATCCCAAGTCATCGCCGTCTGCATCGAAGGCAGCGGGATCGCTTCGGTGCGCACCATGGTTAACATCGCGCGGTCGCGATCGACAGGCTTGACCGGGGCGAAACCGAAACCGCAGTTGCCGATAACCACCGAGGTGATTCCGTGCCATCCCGACATGGTCAGATAGGGATCCCAAAAAATCTGCGCGTCGTAATGCGTATGCAGGTCAACGAAGCCCGGCGCGACAATCAGTCCCTCCGCCTCGATAACCTTGGCCGCCTGATTCGCATTGATACGCCCGATGCGGGCGATGCGCCCGTTCTTGATCCCAATATCGCCGCGAAAGCGCGGGGCGCGCGTGCCGTCCACGATCATGCCGTTGCGGATTGCCAGGTCGAATTCAGGCATCGGTAGGTTCCCTTCCTGTTATTATCGTTGCGGCGCAGGCGCCCGGCTCAAGTCCGGACGCCTGCCCTATTCTAGTAAAGCAACGGTGGCTCTGGCTATGACGCGGCCGGGTACTCCGGCGATAGTCCAGTTACCGGGAACTGGACTTGCAGCCCTCTGCTACATGCCGTGGCGCAAGAGCTTGCCCGGGGTTGCGCCCGTGCAGCGGTCGTCTTCGAAAGTGACCTGGCCGTTGACAATCATCCACTTGTAGCCCTCGGAGCGCTGCACCCGGCGCCATTCGTTGCCAGGCAGGTCGTGCAGGATCTCGATCGGCAACACCGCCAGCTTTTCGAGGTCGTAGATCACGATGTCGGCCGGGGCGCCTTCGCGCAGCATGCCGCGATCCCGGAACCCGGCGCAGAAGGCGGGAAGCGCGGACATCCGCCAATGGATGTCTTCCAGCGACAGCCACCCGAAATCGCGCGCGTACTTCGAGATCGCCTCGGTTGGGTAGCGCCCCGCGGTCAGGAACTTGGTGTGCGCACCGCCGTCGCTGACGCCGAAGGTGAGGTAGGGATAATCGATCACCTCCTTCATCAGGGACATGTCGCGGTTGATTGCAGGGGCGAAAAACTCGGTCTTCAGGTCTTCGGAAACCGCGAGGTCGAGCATCACATCGACCATATGCTTGCCGGTGCGCGCGGACGCGTCGCCCATCGTGAGGCCTTCCAGGTGCTTGTTTTCAGGCCGCACGCAATCGGTGATGATGATCTGATCGAAGTAGCTGATCAGGCTCTCGCGGGGCATCTGGTCCTTCAACGCCTGACGCCGCCGCGGGTCGCCCAGCTTTTCCTTGCGCTCCGCGACCGTGCCCAGCGTCGCCGCGCGCCACGCGTCGGAGTCGTCGAACAGGTTCCAGTCCTCGAAGGTGAAGCTCAGGCCAGCGTCGGTGGTGATCGCCTGACCAAACACCGGCAATCCGCGCTGGCGGCAGCTCTCCAGCCATCGGATCTGGTTGCGATGCCGATGCGGGAAGCGGTCCTGGCTGGCCACGGCTTCGAACATAATCGGACGCCCGCTGAGCTCCGCGATCTTCTCGTAATGCAAAGCGTCGATTTTGGGGTCTTTGCCGACCAACGTCAGTTCCTGGAAACCGTCGCCGCGCGCACCCAGCACGCGCGCCATCTCCAGGCAGGTCTCGTCGTGCATGATGTCCGTGTTCATCGGCGAGCCGTCAAAATCGCGCTGCACCGAAGAGGGCCCCTCCGGCAACAGGCGCTGCGCGGACCATCCGTGCGCGCCGGCATCCATCGCCTCGTTCAGGATGCGCCGCATCTGCGCGTGCTCAGCCTCCGTGGGCATCCGCCCGCTCTTGGCCGCGTCGATTCCCATCACGTAGTTGAGCAACGGGTTCATCGGCACGTAGGGCAGGATGTTGACGCCCTTGGGCAGGCGCTCGAGCTTGTCCAGGAACTGTGGGTAGGTCTCCCAATCCCAGGTCATCGCGGCTTGCATCGCGCGCAGCGGAATTGCCTCCGTGCGCACCATGGTCAGCATCGCACGCTCGCGATCCTGTGGTTTGACCGGAGCAAAGCCGAAGCCGCAATTACCGATCACGACCGAGGTGATACCGTGCCAGCTTGAAATCGTCAGGTACGGATCCCAGAAAATCTGGGCGTCGTAATGGGTGTGGAGGTCGATAAAGCCGGGCGCGACGATAAGTCCTCCCGCATCGATAACCTTTGCGCCCTGGCTGGGGCTGACCCGCCCGATGCGGGCGATACGGCCGTCCTTGATCGCGAGATCGCCGCGGAAACGCGGGGCGCGCGTGCCGTCGACGATCATTCCGTTTTTGACTACCAGATCGAATTCCGGCATAAGCGTATGTCCTTCTTTGGTGTGACGTCGCCTAATCGATTTTGTCGCAGCTTCGGCCCGAAAAGTCAAAGCAATTGGAGTCGCGAATAAATACCCTGGGGATGACTTCCGTACGCCGGGAGGTCCGCCGACCGAGATGCGGCCTGAATGCGGAAATTCGGGCCACAGGCCGGATGCCCATGCCGCGCAGACAGGTTCACACGCCGCGGGCGTTGGGCGGCCAGATGTACTTGTGCATTTGAAGCTGAAGACGCGCGGGCAGCCGGTCCTCCAGCATCCAGGCGGCTAGGCTGGCGGCATCGACGCGGCCGAACACGGGACTGAGCAGCACCGCGTTGACGCGCCGCTCAAGCGCATGCTCGATGATCGCCGCGCGGGTCCATTCGTAATCCGCACGATCGCTGATTACGAACTTCACCTCATCGCGCGCGGTCAGGTGACTCAGGTTGCTCCACAGGTTGCGCCCCGCCTCTCCGCTGCCCGGACATTTGAGGTCCATGATCTTGGTCACGCGCGGATCAAGCCGGCTGACGTCCACCGCGCCCGAAGTCTCGATCATCACCTCTTTGCCGGATTCCAGCAGGGCAGCGCACAGACTATATACCCCTTCCTGCAGCAGCGGTTCACCGCCGGTGATTTCGACCAGCGGACAGCAATAGCCGTCGAGCTGATTGACCACTTCCGCAACCGTCATGCGCCGGCCTTCGTAGAATGCATACTCAGTGTCGCAATAGTTACATCGCAGGTTGCACGCCGTCAGACGCACGAACGCGCACGGACGTCCCGCAAGAGTCGATTCGCCCTGCACGCTGTAGAAGATCTCGTTTACGACCAGGTGATCGCCGCTGACCGGCATCTTATTCCAACTGGGCGCGCGCAATAGCCAGCGCGTCCTGCATTACGGTCTTGAGCGCCACGCGACGCTCCGTCGCGAGGCGCCTGCAATCATCATACTCCGGCGTGATGGTCGACGCGCCTGCACCGCGGCGCGAGATTTTGACCCGGACCTTGCCCCACCGTGTCGCGACTTCCCTGACTTCACGCGGGAGCTTGAGGCGCGATACCGGATGAAACCGTAGCCCGATGGTCGTGGTCTCTTCAAATAGCACCGCCGCAACCGCCTCGCGCAGAGCAGCCTCGGCCAGCACCGAGACGGTAATCGCGGGACGCCCCTTCTTCATGATAGTGGGAGTCAGGGTCACGTCGCGCGCGCCGGCCGCGAACAGCCGCTCGCACAGATGGTCGTAGATTTGGGGATTGAGGTCGTCGATGTTGGTCTGGATCTCCAGCAAATCGTCCGTGCCCAACGCCGCGGTGTGCACGCCGAGCATCGCGCGCAGAACGTTGGGCCGGTCGCTGAAGGTTTTGGTGCCGGCGCCGTAGCCGACGCGTTGGATTTCGAAGCCAAGCGGAACCGGCGCGGGAGCCGCCAGCGCTTTCAGTACCGCAGCGCCGGTCGGCGTCACCATCTCGGCCTCGCCGTCGCCAAGCCTCAACTCAAAGCCCTTGAGCAGCTCAACGGTGGCCGGCGGCGGAATCGGGATGAGACCGTGACGGGTGCGGGCGAAGCCTTTACCCATCGGCAGCGGCGAGACCAGCAACTGGTCAACGCCGAGTGCGGACAGGCACCATGCCGTGCCGACGATGTCAATGATTGAATCGACCGCGCCGACTTCGTGGAAGTGGACCGCTTCGGGTGTGGAGTTATGCACTTTGGCTTCGGCCTCGGCCAGTGCGGCAAAGACGGAGAGCGCCTTGGCTTTTACTTCGTCGGCCAAGCTGCCGCGCTCTATGATAGTCCGAATGTCATGAATATGACGTTCTGGTTGCGGCTGCCCTACTTCGACATCGAACTTGGCTGCCGATATACCCGACAATTCGCGGCGGCCCAAACGCAACTCGAAGCCCTGCAAATCGAGCGAGTTCATTGCGTCTTTGAATTTTGCAAAATCCAATCCAAGGTCGAGCATCGCGCCGACCAACATGTCGCCGCTAAGGCCGGAGAAAGCGTCGAGATAAGCGCAAACCATGGCTTTACTTAACAGGAAGCCGTTACTATGATCAAAAGATTATCCGCCTTTTTACGCATATTGGACATGAAGCAGCGCGACGTTACTCTATTCCGCACCCTGCTCCAGGCACGCAGGCAGGAAATCCTCGACGAAACAGACCGTGCCGTGGGCTCTATGAACGGCAACGAGCGCATCAACTACGCCGATCCCGCGGATCGGGCCGCGCTTGAATCGGATCGCAATTTTCTACTGCGCCTGCGCGATCGCGATCGCAAGTTGTTGAGCAAGATCGATGAAGCGTTGGCGCGCCTGGAGGACGGCAGCTACGGGCGCTGCGAGGAATGCGGCGGACAGATCGGAATCGAGCGGCTGAAGGCACGGCCGGTGACGACTTTGTGCATTGATTGCAAAGCCTCGCAAGAGGAGCGTGAAAAAGGGCGCTAGCGGCGCTTCGCGCCGACTCGGCCACGGCATATCCTCGGGTCAAAACTACCAGGACGCACTGACAATCCGTGAAGATAAAGAAAGCCGTTATTCTGGCCGCCGGCTATGGCACCCGGATGCTGCCGGCGTCCAAGGTAGTGCCCAAGGAACTGCTGCCGGTGCTCGATACACCGGCGATCCAGATCGTGGTCGAAGAGATTGTGGCTTCGGGAATCACCGACATCGTGATGGTGATCAGCCGCGGCAAAGGCGCTCTGCTCGACCATTTCGCACCGGCGCCTGACCTCGAACAGTTCCTGGTCCAACGCGGCAAGCGTGACCTGTTGGAGGTCGCACGCAAGACCTCATCGATGGCGCACATCACGCCGGTGGAACAAACCGAGGCGCTGGGCATCGGCCACGCAGTGCTGCAAGTCAAAACCGCTGTTGGCGATGAGCCGTTCGCCGTCCTGCTGCCCGATGACATCTGCGATTGCGCGCGCCCTTGTCTGCGCCAGTTGATGGACGTGGCGGAGGAGCGCGACGGTCCGGTGGTGGCGCTCATGCGGGTGGCGCGCGCGGACGTCTCCAAGTACGGGATCGTGGAGGGAGCGCAACTGGAGGAGCGGTTGTATCGGCTCAGCGGGATGGTCGAAAAGCCGACCGCGGAAAAGGCGCCGAGCGAAATGGCGATTATCGGCCGCTACCTGCTGCCGCCGGAGATCTTCGCGATTCTGGGGCGTGCGGCGCCTGGCCATGGAGGCGAAATCCAGCTCACCGACGCGCTGTTGGAACTGGGCCGCAAGCGCAACCTCTACGGCTACGAATTCGAAGGCACGCGCCACGACATGGGCGACCGCCTGGGCTTTCTGACCGCGCAAATCGCTTACGGGTTGCGCCACCCGCAACTGGCTGATAAGTTGCGCTCTTACTTGGCGACCATCATTTCCTCAAAGCCAAACCGGTAGGGGCAGTAGCTCAGCTGGGAGAGCACCACGTTCGCAACGTGGGGGTCGAGGGTTCAAATCCCTTCTGCTCCACCATTTATCCTGTATAACTAAATGGTGTTTTTCCGGCGACTGTTACTTCGTGGGGCAAGGTCGATCTTTGCCAGCTCCAAAGCGCCCGAGTCGCTCCCATGAATGAACCGCCCGTAGTGGGTCGCAGTGTGCTTTCCATCACGCCCGTCTGTTCGGAAAGCCACGTCAGATTCACGCCCTTTGTCAGAGCCAACGAAACGTAAGTGTCCTTGGTCGCGTACGGGTTTCGTAGCCTGATGCTCAGGGCCCGCTGCGCGCGACAGAAAATTTTGTAGAAGCCTCGCTGATCGATAGGATCGCCAAGTATGTTCCTGAAGATGTAATCGTTCGGTTTAGCGTTTAGATCGACCATCTGCTTTAGAATCTCGAGGTTCGACTCCGTCAGGCGCACCACTCGCGCCGCCGCCGAAGTCTTGGGAGCCGACTCGCTTTTTAAGGAACGCGACCGCACGACACAAAGAGTTCCAGCCCCGAGGGCGAGTGAACGCACGCGCAAAGCAACCGCTTCAGACGGTCTCAGTCCCGTCTAGAAAAGCGTGAAGAGCAGGGCATAGTAGGGGTAATAAACCCCACTTCGATATGACCCTGAGTTCCGGCCCAACGCCCATTACTTCCGAAGGAAAAACTCAAGCAGCCTCTCGCGTTCTTCCTCCGTAAACGGTTCGGGACTAGGGACGGCTCGCCTGGGCCATTCGAGATCGCCAAAGGGAAATCCAGCCTGGAGGCCAGCCTTACGAGCGTTGCGCGCCATCGCTCGAAGCGACCCGTCGATTACATTCCTGCCGGTCTTGAGGCTTAGATGTCGGTCTATCTGAAGCTGCGAACGAAGGTCTTCCAGGTGCGGTGGGTGGATGAGGCCGAGGTGGAGGCTGGGCGCGGCCCGGCCGGAGCACTAAAGCGCAGTGAACGGGAAGAGCTGGTGGAGTTGCGGCGTGAGAACCAGCGGTTACGGATGGAGCGCGAAATCTTAAAAAAAGCGACGGCCTTCTTCGCCAAGGAGAGCAAATAAGGTTCGCTTTCATCGAGGCGGAGAAGGCCTGCTTCGCTGTGGCACTTATGTGCCGCGTGCTACAAGTTTCACGCTCAGGGTATTACGCGTGGCGCAGCCGGCCGAGCGCCGCACGCACGCGCGAGGATCAAAGGCTGGCAATAACGGTGGCGGCGATTTATACGCAAAGCCGCGGCCGCTACGGCAGTCCGCGGGTCCACGCGGAGTTGCGCCACAGCGGTGAGCGGACCGC
>Ga0126381_100000906_pt1 | contig 32119 bp, 29 predicted proteins | sample PanSoiMetPlot_28_FD_96465 | JGI IMG/M metagenome (GOLD analysis project Ga0126381, IMG submission 96465) | Tropical forest soil microbial communities from Panama - MetaG Plot_28 | ecosystem: Environmental > Terrestrial > Soil > Tropical forest > Bulk soil | place: Panama | collected 2016-02-17 | reverse complement strand
GCGGCGAGTCAGGTGGTAGTACCCGTCCGGTAGGTCACCGGCGGTCTCGCCCACTTCCGAGTAGGTCAGCTCAGTGCTGGCCAGCCGATCGCGGATCTCCGCCGGCATTACAGTCAGGCCCACCACTCGATCATGCCGCATACTCAGGCCGCCGTTTGGATATCTTCGTATGCGGAAAACGGATGTATTATCGGTTAGGACTTAGATATCCATTGAGGATGTGGCAAGGTGGCTAAGACGAGTGTTGACATCGACATGGACAAGCTCAACAAGGTGCGGGAGATACTCGGAACCGAGTCCATCAGGGAAACCATCAACGCCGCGTTCCGCGAGGTGATCCGCATCGCGGCGGTGCGCGACCTAGTGGCGCTCGGCGAAGCTGGCGCGTTCGACTTCCTCCTAGAGCCTGGTGCCGAGGAGCGGATGTGGGGGTGACCCGCTATCTCGCCGACAAGAGCGCCCTCGCCAGACTCCACCTCCCGGCTGTCCGCGCGGAACTTGAGCCGCTGATCAGGCGGGCACTGGTCGGCATCTGCGGCGTCACGGAACTGGAGATGCTGTTCTCCGCGCGCAACATCCAGGAGCGCGCCCGGATGAAGGAGCAGCTTGCGGCATCCCTGGACTATGTCGACACTCCTGCGGACATCTGGGAACAGGCGGCGGAGATCCAGGAAGCGCTGACCGAACAGGCCCAGCATCGCTTCGCCTCGATTCCTGATCTCATCGTCGCCGCGACGGCACGGGCCAGGAGCCTTGAGATCCTGCATTACGACCGCGATTTCGACACCATCGCGCAGTTCACCGACCAGCCCGCTCGCTGGATCGTGCCTCCCGGCACGGTGTGAATGCCTGTTATCGCGCCTCATTCATTTCGGGGTCACGGCGGGCTCGCCTCCCATGCGCGGCACAGCGCGTTGACCAGCAGCATCTGGCGGGGCGTGCGGCAGGGCACGCGCAGCAAGTCCGGGCTGGCCACGATGACCGCCATGGCCTTGGCCCGCGAGGTGGCGACGTTCAGCCGGTGCGGGTCGTACAGGAAGTCCAGGCCGCGTGGCGCCTGCTCGGCCGACGAGGTGGCCATCGAGTAGACGGACACCGGCTTCTCGCGGCCCTGGAACTTGTCGACCGTGCCTACCTGAACGCCCGGCGGGCAGCCCGCCGCGGCCAGCGCGTCCCTGATCGCCCGGATCTGCGCGTTGTACGGCGTGACCACGAGCACCTGATCCGGTGTGATCGCGGCGCACGCGCCGTGCCTGTCCCGCCAGGTCCGGCCCAGCAGGTCGCGCACCAGGCTGGCCACCGCGCCGGCCTCCTCAGGCGAGGCGTTCGCGTTGCCTTCGTGCGGCACCTCGAGGAAGCGCAGCCCCGACCCCCGCGGCGGGGAGTCGCCGAGAATCTCCTGAAGTTCGAGCGAGTCGATGCCGGTGAGCTTCCCGTCGTAGAAGACCTCGGAGGTGAACCGGCACAGCTCCGGGTGCATCCGGTAGGTCTGGTCAAGCAGCAGGCCCGCCTCTGGTGGCATCGTCACGTGGTCACCGAGGATGTGCTCAAGCGCGGAGACGCCCGCGCCTGGCGGGTGCGTGGCCTGGCTGGGCTGGGCTAGCTGCTGCGGGTCGCCGAGCAGCACGAGGCTGGCGCCGGCGTGGGACACCGCCAGCACGTCGGCCAGTGAAAGCTGGCCGGCCTCATCCACGAAAAGGGTGCCGGCGGCGCCGGCGAACTGCTCGCGGGACCACATCCAGGTGGTTCCGGCGGCCACGTCAAGGTCGCCGTCCCGCAGCCCCCGTTCCAGCTTGTCGTAGCTCAGCCTGGCGGCACGTTTGTGCAGGTACGGGTTGTCGTTGTCGGCGCGCTGGCCGATGCGCGGCGCGACGCCGCGGGCGTCGGCCCGCTCACAGATCTTGTCGATCAGGTTGCAGATGACCGCGTGCGACGGGCCGGTGATGCCGACCGTGCGGCCGAGCTGGACGAGATCGAGGATCTGCTCCGCGGCGCTGAACGTCTTCCCGGTGCCTGGCGGTCCCTGGATGGGCAGCAGCGAGCCGTCCAGCGCGACCACGATCCGGCGTGCGGCCTGCGCCGCCGTCTCGCCGGCACGGCGCAGCGCGGGCGCGCCCCCGCCTGGCGGGACTTCGCCGCTGGCCGGTGCGGCTTCGCCGGCGGCCGGACCGCGCCGCAGCAGCAGCGCGGTCGCCGGGTCCCCGCGGGCGGCTTCGCCGCCCGCGTCGCGGACCGTCTCGTCGCGCAAGCCGTCGCGGACGACGCGGCCGCCGAAATCGCGGAGCCTGTCCCGCTGCTTACTGGTGTCGACGGGACCGCCTTCTACGAGGGCGGCCGGCAGCGGGCCTTCATAGTCCTGGCTGGCCTTGAGGTCGATGGTCCCGCTCGCGTCGTCTGCCTTCCAGACGACCCAGCCCCGTCCGGTCGCCGGGTCGTGCGCGGTGTCCCCGGCGGTGAACCGGTGTTCCTGTGGCGGGAACGCGAACCGGCGGACGACCGACTTCTTCACCTGCCCGACGACCTCGCCGCCGGTCAGGCCCCCAATCGCGTCGGGCTCGCCGGCTAGTTCGGCGGCGCTGAGCGTGCGGACGTGGAAGTACCGCCACCACGCGGGCTTGGCCTCGCGCCTGTGCCAGTCGAGCAGGTCCGCGAGCAGTGCCTTCGCCTGTTCCGCGCCGGTCCGCTCGGCCGGGTCCGCTGGGACGCTGTCGAGCAGCGCCGCCCGGATACTGGTGACCTCCGGGTCCTCGGTCGCGTGGGCCTCCTCGACGACAACAGGACGCGGGAGGTCGGCGCGCAACCGGGCGGCGAGCTCATCGCGGCGCTCCTCCAGCCAGTCGCGCAGCGCCAGCGTCGCCCGGCAGTCGTCCTCGTTGTACCCGGCGACGACCCGCCGGGTGGCCGTGTCGCCTTCCGCCGTCCGGTCTTCGAGCGCGGCCTCGAACGCGATCAGGTTCGCCGTCGCCTCCGGCAGGCTCACCTGCCGTTCGTACCCGCACAACGGCTCAAGCCGCTTGATGGAGTAACTCTCCACCCCGGCCCGCACACCCTGCCGCACCACCCGGTACAGGTCGACGAAGACGCCGAGCCTGAAGAGGTCGTCGACCTCGTCCTCGCGGGTGGCGAAGCGTCCCATCAGCCGGCCGACGGCTTCCTGCCTGCTGTCATGCAGTTCGGTCAGGTGATCGACCGCCGTCGGCTCATAGTGGTTGTAGTGGTACACGTGCAGGCCGGGTGTGCGCTGCCGGCACGCGGTGATGAAGTCGACAAGCTCCTCGAAGGCGCGTTTCTCGCCGCCCCTGTCGAACGCCCAGATCTGCCTGTACCGGGGCGTGCCGTGCTCGTCGGTGTCCGCGGTGTCGACGATGCCGAACAGGTACTGCAGCCCGAACTCCCTGCCATCTTCGGAGTAGTACCTGGCCCCCTCGATGTCGAAGAACAGATCGCCGGTCACCGGCTCGGGCAGTGCGAGCAGGCCGCGGTTCGGGACCAGCGCGCCCGCCGTGTCGCGCTCGGGGTCAAGCAGTTCGTACTGGATTTGCCCAGCGTCCTCGCTGGCCACCTGCAGCCGTGCCTGTAGCTGGGCGCGCCCCAGTGAGTCGGCGCCGGCCCGGACTCCCGCGGGTAGCGCGGCCAGGCCGGCGAAGCCGCGCCTGGTCGCGACCCCGGCGGCCTTCAGCGCCCGGCGCTGCCCGGCCGGCATCCCGGCGACGAGCGACAGGTCGTCGTCGCGCCGCCGCCGGGCGGCGCAGAACTCGCTCCACTGGCAGATCGCGCAGTGTTCCACCGGTTCGGGATACGGAACGGACGGCGGATTCTCCCCGTCGTCGTCCCTGACGAACGCGGTGAGCAGCCGCCGGGTCTGCCGCTCGTACGCGCCATAGTCGTCGACCTTCAGCGAGGTGAACTCGCCGTCGCCGAGCGCCAGGTGCATCCAGCGCGGGCGGATGCCCTGCGCGCCCGCCAGCAGATGCGAGTAGAAGGCGACCTGTGCCACCGCGCGGACCTTCGCGGAGCGCGCCAGCTTGGCGTCCACAACCTCGTAGTGCGGTCCGGGCGGGCGCGGCTCGCCGTCCGGCGCGTCGAGCAGGCCGGCCCGGACGAGGAAATCAGGACGCCCGAACAGCAGCGGGCCAGCCGGGTCAGCCGGGGCAGCCGGATCGGACGGGTTCGCCGCCAGCGCGCCCTGGTAGATGACGTCGGCGCCGTCACCAATGGCCTCGCGCGTCGCCCTGACGGCGTCGGAGTCCTGCCCCTCGCGGATCTCGATGACGCGCAGGCCATCGGCGCGGAACCGGTCGAGCACCACCTTCTCGTGCGCCTCGCCACGCGCGACGAGGTCGGCGAAGCCGATGTCGTACTCGCGCGGCGGCCGAAGCTGCCCGCGCGCCCGCAGCAGGTCGAGCCGTGTCAGGTGACCGCATGCGAGGAAGTTGGCGACGTCGCTCGCCGACAGCCGCAGCTCGCCTCCGGCGATCCTCACGAACCCGCGCCCGGCTCCGCCACGGCCGCCACGGCCGCCACGGCCGGCTCAGTCGGCTCAGTCGGCTCGGCCGGGCCTTCGAGCCGCCGCAGATGCTCTTCGACGAGCGCCAGCGTCGGCTCGTGGCCCGTAGACACGCCGAGCGCCCGCTCGTGCACGATGACCTGCGAGATGCCGGTCATCAAGACCACGAGCACGTCGGGCGGCAGGCCGTAGCGTTCCCCCACCTGCGTGATGGCGTCGATCTGCCCGGCGCGGAACTGTTCGGCGACGCGCGCGATCTCGGCCCTGATCGTCTTGCGGTGGTTGGCCAGGGCGACGAACTCCATGGTCATGACGTTCCCGCCCGGGTCGGTGACCAGTTCCCACAGCGCGCGCAGCGGCCGGTCTGACGCCAGGGCCTTGGCCTGGCGGTCGAGCCCGGCTTCGCTTTGGCGCGCGAGCATGGCCAGGAACAGGTCGTCCATCGTGCGGAAGTAATAGTGCACGAGCTGCGGCTTCAGCCCCGCCTTGGCGGCGACCCGGCGTGACGTCACCGCGGCGTACCCCTCGTCGAGCATGAGCTGTTCCGCCGCGTCGAGCAGGACGGCGCGGTTCTTGGCGTCAGGCGCGCCGATCCTGCGCGGCGATGCCATTCCTCATACCTCCGCGACGACCCGTGAACGCGTTACCCGCTCATTTAAGCAGGGCGCCCGCGTCAACCGGCAGCGGAACACCGGTGATGTACCTGGCGTCCTCCGACGCGAGGAACGCGACCGCGCTCGCGACGTCCTCGGGCTCCACCCACGGCACCGGCAGCGAGTGCATCATCTGCAGGATCACCGCCGCGTCCGCCTGGGTCGGGTTCTCCAGGTCCGGGCGGAACAAGCGGTACGTGCCCTCGTTCATGAGCATGGGCGTGTTCACGTTGCTCGGGTGGACGGAGTTGACCCGGATGTTGTACGGCGCCAGCTCTACCGCCAGCGAGCGCATCAGCCCGACCACGCCGTGCTTGGCTGAGACGTAGTGGCTCATGCCAGGCAGCGCCTTCATCCCGCCGACGGAGCTGGTGAGCACGATCGCGCCGCCGCGCCCGCCGTCGATGATGTGCTGCACGGCAGCCCTGGCGGTGTTCCAGACCCCGGTCAGGTTGATGTCGATCGTGTCCTGCCAGGACTCCCTGTTCATCGACTGCACCGGGCCGCCCAGGCTCGCGATGCCCGCGTTGGCCACGATGATGTCCAGCCGGCCAAGCTGCGCCACCCCGTCGTCGACCGCCGCCTTGAGCGTGTCGAAGTCGCGCACGTCGGCCTGCGCGGCGACGACGCGCCGGCCGTGCGCCTTAACCAGGGACTCTGTCTCGGCCAGGTCCTCGGGCGTGGCCATGGGGAGCGCGCCCTCGACGTCCTTGCAGATGTCCACGGCGATGATGTCCGCGCCCTCTTGCGCCAGCCGCACCGCGTGCGCGCGGCCCTGGCCGCGCGCGGCGCCGGTGATGAAAGCGACCTTGCCTTCGACTCTTCCAGACATGCCTGTTACTACCTTTCGTTTGCTGGTGCTGACGCTGATTCGGCTGGTGCCGGCCCGGCTGCGGCCCGGACGGCCTTGAGGATTCCCTGGTAGCCGGTACACCGGCACAGGTTTCCTGACAGGGCGTCGCGGATCTGCTCATCGGTCGGGTCCGGGTTATCGCGCAGGAACGCGGTGGCCGTGATGACGAAGCCGGGTGTGCAGAAGCCGCACTGCAGCCCGTGGTGCTCGCGGAACGCGGCCTGCACCGGCGACAGGCCGCCGTCCGGCGCGGCGATCGCCTCGATGGTCGTGACCTCGGCGCCGTCGGCCTGCACGGCGAACACCAGGCAGGCGCGGACGGCTTGCCCGTCGAGCAGGACGGTGCACGCGCCGCAGACGCCGTGCTCGCAGCCGAGGTGCGTGCCGGTCAGCCGGCAGCGCTCGCGCAGGAAGTCGGCGAGGGTCAGCCGGGCCGGCACGCTCGCGCGCCGGCCCGCGCCGTTGACCCGGATCTCGATGTCGACGTCGCTGTCAGCCATTGATTGCCTCCTGGGTTGCCCGCCGCCAGGCGGCGGCCACCATGGCCGCTCCCACGCGCTTGCGGTAGCCGGCGTCCGCGTGCAGGTCAGACGGGACGGATTCCAGCGCCTCCATCGCGGCGTCTCCGACTTCTTCCGCCGCGAGATCCGCGACGGCGGACCCGGCGACGGCGGCTTCCGCGGCGGCCGCCCGCAGCGGCGTCGGGCCGAGCCCGAACAGGGCGATGCCGCCGCTTCGGACCCGCTGCCCGGCGTCGACCTCGACGGCGACCGCGGCGCCGGCGATGGCGAAGTCCCCGCGCCGACGCGCGAATTCCTCGATCGCGAAGCCGGTCCGTTCCCGGCGCGCCGGGAACGCGACGCCGGTGAGCAGTTCGTCCGCTGCCAGCGCGGTGGTCCACACGCCGGTGAAGAACTCGCCGGCGGGGATGGTCCGGGCGCCGCGCGGTGACAGGGTTTCCAGCCGCGCGTCGAGCGCCAGCGCGACCGCCGGGTACTCGGCGGCGGCGTCCGCGTGGGCGAGCGACCCGCCGATGGTGCCGCGATTGCGGATCTGGAAGTGGCCTATCAGCGGGGTGGCGCGGGCAAGCAGCGGCACGGCCGCGGCGATCTCCGCGTCGTTTCCCACGGCGGCCTGCGTCGTGGCGGCGCCGACCCGCACCGAACCGTTGAACCGCGCCGCGCCGCGCAGGCCTGCCACCCGGCGCACGTCGACGAGGTGCCCGAACACCGCGAGCCGCAGGGCCAGCATGGGGACCAGGCTCTGCCCGCCCGCGATGACCTTCGCGTCCTCGCCGTAGTCCGCGAGCAGCGACACGACCTCCTCGGCGCTGTCCGGCGCGTGATAGGTGAACGACGACGGCTTCACGCGCTCACCCCCTGGGCCTCGCGCACCAGCGCGGCGATCGTCGCCGGTGTCAGCGGCAGCCTGGTGATCCGCACGCCGAACGGGGCCAGGGCGTCGGCGATCGCGTTGACCACCGCGGGCGGCGCGCCGATCGCGCCGCCTTCGCCGACCCCCTTGTAGCCGCCCGGTCCCGGTCCAGGCGTCTCCACGTGGCCGTATTCGATCACTGGCACCTCGGCGGCGGTCGGCAGCAGGTAGTCCATGAACGTGGTGGCGACGGGGTTGCCGTCGTCGTCGTAGGCCAGGTGCTCGTACAGCGCGCCGCCGATCCCCTGCACAGTGCCGCCCGCGATCTGGCCCTCGACCACGGTGGGATTGATCATCGGGCCGCAGTCCTCGCTGACGATGTACCGCAGCAGGGTCACCTTGCCGGTCACGATGTCCACCTCGCAGGTGCACACGTGCGTCGCGTTGGCCCAGATCATGAAGCTCTGCGCCTTGTACCGGCCGCTCGCCTCGAGCCCTGGCGGCACCTCCGGCGGCAGCGCCTCCGGCTGGAAGTAGGCGATATTGGCGATCTCCGCCAGCGATAGCCCGGCGGCGGGGTCGCCGCGGACCTCCGCCCGGCCGCCCGCGAGTTCGATGTCGGCCGCGGCCGCCTCAAGGCGGTGGGCGGCGATCGCGGTGATTCGTTCCCGCAGCACGCCCGCGGTCTCGGCGACCGCGCCCGCTGTCATCGACCCTGACCGGCTGCCGCTCGTCCCGGCGCCGAATGGAGTGATCGCCGTGTCGCCCTGGATGGTGTTGACATCGGCGATGTCCACCCCGAGCGCGTCGGCGGTGAGCTGGACGACAGTGGTCTCCAGGCTGTTGCCGCACGACCCGCCGGAGACGTAGACGTTGACCTTGCCCGATGGCTCGACGCGGATCGTCGCTCCCTCCGTGGCCATGAAGCCCAGCCCGGCGCTGGTCGGCTCCACGTAGCTGCACGTGCCGATGCCGAGATACCGGCCCGCGGCCCTGGCCTGCTCCTGTTCCTTGCGGAAGGCGTCGTAGCCGACGATCCGCAAGCCCTCATCGAACGTCTCCAGGGGGGACATGTCGCTGTACGGCATGCCCATCGGGTTCGCGCACGGCAGTTCGTCGCGGCGCAGCATGTTCTTGCGGCGCAGGTCCACCGGGTCCATCCCCATGTCGCGCGCCGCGATGTCGAGCAGCACCTCGCGCGCCACCGACTCGAACTGCCACGGCCCGCGGTACGCGGTGCGGCCGGCGGTGTTGGAGAACACGCACTTGGCTGAGAACCCGCCGAGCGGCACCCGGTACGGGCCGGGGAACAGCATCCCGACGACCGCGGCGGTCTGCACCGGCCACGGCACCGGGTACGCGCCCACGTCCTGCTCGTAGTCGATCGCGGCGGCCACGATCGCGCCGTCGGCGTCGAAGGCGATCCGCGCGTCCGCGTGCTCGTGGCGCGACTGCCCGGCCGACAGCAGGTTCTCCCGCCTGTCTTCGATCCACTTCAGCGCGGCGGGGACCTTCAGCGCGGCGAGCATGACGCACATGTCCTCGCGCTGCACCATGACCTTCTGACCGAACCCGCCGCCGGTGTCGCGCACGATGACCCGCACCCGGTGCTCAGGGATGCCGAGCAGCCTGGCGCAGAACATCCGCACTTCGTGCGGTGCCTGGCTGGACGCCCAGATGGTCAGCTCCCCGCTTGGCGCGGACCACTCCGCGACCAGCCCGCGGGTCTCCATCGGCACCGCCGCGTACCCCTGCTGGTAGATCGTCTCCCGCGCCACGTGCGCCGCACTCTCGAATGCGGCTGACGCCTGCGGTGACAGGGGAATCGGGAGCTCGCCGGCCAGATTGCCCGGGTAGCCGACGTGCACGAGTTCGCTGGACTCCTGCGCGGTCTTGTAGTCGGCGATGGGCGGCAGCGGCTCATAGTCGACGGCGACGAGTTCGGCCGCGTCCTCCGCGATGTACCGGTCGGCGGCGACTACCAGCGCCACCGGGTCCCCGACGAACCGCACCTCGCCCTCGGCCAGCGGCGGCCGCGGCGTGTCAGGGACGTCCCGGCCGATGAGCGTGTACCACTGCTCATGGACCGCCGGGTTGAGGTCGGCGGCGGTGAAGACCGCGTGCACCCCCTCAAGGGCCAGGGCCGCGGAGACGTCGATCCCGGCGATCTTGGCCCGGGCGAGCGGGCTGCGCACGAAGCACGCGTGCAGCATGCCAGGCCGCGTCACGTCGTCCACGTAGGTCCCGTGCCCGGTCAGCAGCCGGGCGTCCTCCACCCGGGCCACCCGGGCCCCCGCGTAGCGCCCGGCGACCGTCGCCGCGCCCACCACGTCCTCGAACACTCCGGCCTCCTTTGGCCACCTGGGCGCCTTCGGCCAGGCCTCGTCCGGTCCATTGCTGGGCAGCCGCTCAGCATTGCTGTGCAAGTGCTTAGCATGAGCCGGAGGTGCTGGTCAAGGCCACGGCGACGGTTCAATCTGACCTCTTGACCAGCCGGAAACCAGATGTTACAAACCCTTTCGTAGCGATGCTGTGCGAGTGCTCAGCATCGCCAGAGCCGGCGACGATGCGGAGGTAGGCGAGTGAGCACTGAGGACGCGGTCAACTGGGACCCCTACGACACGAAGTTCACAGCGAACCCGTACCCGACATTTCGCCGCCTGCGGGAAGAGGCGCCGCTGTACTACAACGAGCCGTACGACTTCTACGCGGTAAGCCGGTACGCCGATGTCGCCAGCGGCCTGCCCGACTGGCAGACGTTCTCCTCCGCCAGGGGCGGCATCCTCGAACTGATCAAGATGAACATCGAGATGCCGCCGGGCACGCTGATCTTCGAAGACCCCGAGATCCATGACATCCACCGGCGCCTGCTCGTCCGCGTGTTCTCCCCGCGCCGGATCGCCGAGCTCGAGCCGAAGGTGCGCGACTTCTGCGTCAAGACTCTCGACCCGCTGGCCGGCGCCGCCGCCTTCGACCTCGTCGCCTCGGTCAGCGCCGAGATGCCGATGCGCGTCATCGGCATGCTCCTGGGCATTCCCGAAGACGCACAGGAGGCGATCCGCGAGTCGGCCGACGAGAGCCTGCGTACCGAACCCGGCGGGAAGATGGACTTCAAGGGCGGCGCCATCCTCAGCAACGACCTGCTCGCCGACTACGTGGACTGGCGCAAGGACCATCCCTCGAACGACCTGATGACCGACCTGCTGACCGCGGAGTTCGAGGACGAGAACGGCGTGCGGCGCACGCTGACCCGCGACGAGGTGCTGACCTACGTCACCGTCGTCGCGGGCGCCGGAAACGAGACGACCGGCAGGCTCATCGGATGGATGGGGTCGGTGCTCGCCCAACACCCGGACCAGCGCGCGGAGCTCGTCGCCGACCCGTCGCTCATTCCCGGCGCGATCGAGGAGATCCTCCGGTACGAACCGCCCGGCCCGGCCATCGCCCGGTACGTCACCAAGGACGTCGAATTCCACGGCCAGACCGTTCCGGCGGGCAGCGCCATCTTGTTCATCGTCGCGGCGGCGAACCGGGACGAGCGCCGCTATCCCGACCCGGACCGGTTCGACATCCGCCGCAACATCGGCTTGCAGATGACCTTCGGCGTGGGGGTCCACTACTGCCTGGGCGCCGCCCTGGGGCGGCTGGAGGGCCGGGTGGCGATGGAGGAGATTCTCAAGCGCTTCCCGCGCTGGGACGTCGACTGGGACAACGCCAAGCTCGCGCAGACCTCGACCGTCCGCGGCTGGGAGACACTGCCGATCATCATCGGGTAACGGCAACCAAGATCATTACGGCGAACATTTCGGCCAAATGATCTTGGATGCGCTAGCGCGCCTCGGCGGCCAGTCGGTCGATGCACTCGCGGCTGCCGCATGTCCGCGCGCTCCCCGCCGCGCACACCTGCCCGCAGGCGCAGCGGCGGACGCATCGCTCGAGTTCGCGGCGCTTCCACTCGTCCCAGGGGACCAGTTCGCCCTCGATGGTGACGACGCGCCGAAGCTCACCGTGCCGCGTCAGCAAGAACTCGCGGTGGGTGGCTAGCGGTGGCACTGGTTCCATGGCGGATCATTCTCAAGATCAGGCGCCTCGCGGGGCAAGGCGGCTAAGCGAGCGGAGATATCCAAAATACCCGCTTACAGGTCGCGTTCGTAGACGTACATCACGGCGCCGTCGTCACCGGTCTTGTTGGTGAAGCCGAGGCTCTCGTACAGGCGCCGGGCGGCGAGGTCCGGTTCGTCGACGCCGATGTCCATGATGTCCGCGCCCCGGTGGCGGGCCTCGCGAAGGGCCGCCTCCATGAGCGCGCGGCCGAGCCCCTGCCCGCGCCGGGCCGGGATGACATACAGCTCCGCCAGATAGCACTCCAGTCCGGTGCTCCAGATCGCCGCCCGGAATCGGAGCACCGCCAGCCCGTCCGGCCCGTCGCCGCCGAGCAGCACGGCCGTGTCGCCGCCGTCGAGGAGCTGCCGGATCCGCGCCGCCAGCGCCGAAGGCGGAGGCGTCGGGTCGTCGAACTCCCGGTTGAAGTCGTACAGCAGCCGCCCGATCGCGTCAGCATCGTCCCGGCCGGCGAGGCGAACACCAGAGGGTGTCATGTTCCTGAGCCTACCGGCCAGCCCAGGACGTCTAATCACTAACATGCTGGCGCCTATTGCGGCGCAATCATCTAAGTAGGAAGATCATGCTGCCAGATGTTTGCCCTGCTAACGGAAGGCGCACGAAATGCCGCTGGCCGCACCCGCTTTGGTGGTCTCAGTAGCCAATCATCTGACTGTCCCTGCCGGGTCGCTGGCCGCTGGATCGTCATTCTCCCAATCGCTGAATCCGGCTCACTCGACGCTGGGCAGCACGCTCGTCGCACTCATCCCGATCGCCCTGCTCCTGATACTGCTGCCGGTGATGCGGATGTCGGCATGGCGGGCGGTGATCATCGGAGCGGTCGTCACCATCATCCTCGCGATCGCCGTCTGGGGCGCCCCCGTCGGCGGCACGTTCGGCGCGTGGGCGGTCGGCGCGGGAACCGGCATCTGGTCGATCGACTGGATCACGTTCTGGGGCGTGATCATCTACAACACGCTCGTGCGCACCGGCGCCTTCGACGACTTCAAGAGATGGCTCATCGCGCAGGCGACGCGGGACGTGCGGGTGCAGACGATCCTGCTGGCCTGGGCGCTCGGCGCGCTGCTTGAGGGCCTCGTCGGCTTCGGCTACCCGTGGGCGGTCGTCGCGCCCATCCTTGTCGGGCTCGGGGTCGTGGAAATCGACGCGATCAGGGTCGCCGCGCTCGGGAACAACGCCCCGGTCTCGTTCGGCGCGCTCGGCGCCCCGATCATCGCGCTGTCGGCGGTGACCAAGATTCCGCTCGACCAGCTGTCCGCCTCCGTCGGCCGCATCGTCGCCGTTCTCGCGCTCCTGCCGCCGTGGATCCTGATCCTGCTCGTCACGGGCAGGCGCGGCCTGCGCGGCGCGTGGCCGCTGGCCGTGGTGGGGTCGCTGTCCTTCATCCTCGGGCAGTTGCCCGCCTCGCAGTTCCTCGGCCCCTACCTGCCTGACATCATCGGCGCCGTCGTCTGCTTCGGCGCGCTGCTGCTCCTGCTGCGGTACTGGCGCCCGAAGGAGACGCTGGGGTTCGGCGGGGTCCCTGTCGACCCCGCGGGGTCCGGTGCCGCCGGGACGAACGGCCCGGCGCCGCGGCGCGGCGGTGACGGCGGTGACGGCGGCGCGGGCACGTCGACCCGCATCCAGGTAGCCACCCGGCCGAGCACCCGCGAGGCCGTTCGCGGCCTCGTCCCGTTCGGAATCCTCATCGCGGTGGTAGTCGCCGCGACCGGTCCCTGGTCACACCTGAGCAATTACAACTTCGTCAAGCCCACGGTGACCGCGATCGGCTCGCTGTCGCACAAGCCCACCGATGTCTCCTGGTCGTTCTCTCCCGCCGTGGCCGGTACCTGGATCCTGGTGTCCTGGCTAATCATCTGCGTGGCGCTGCGGGTGCGGCCGCGGGACATTCCCGGCATCTTCCGGCTGACCTTGGGGCAGATGTGGGGCGCCCTGATCGTCGCGCCGGTGATCTTCGGGCTCGCGACGGTGTTCAACTTCTCCGGGATGGCGAACACGATGGCGCACGGCTTCTCCCAGATCGGCCCGACGTTCCTCATCCTGGCCCCGGTCATCGGGTTCATCGGCGTCGCGCTCTCCGGCAGCAACACCTCCACGAACGCGCTCTTCGGCGGATTCCAGTACTCCGTGGGCGGCCTGCTGCACATGCCGGCGCTGCTGCTGCCGTCACTGAGCTCGGTCGGAGCCGAAATCGGCAAGCCGATCGCCCCGCAAACCACCAGCGTGGGCGTCTCCACCAGCAAGTACGTGCGCCGAGAGGGCCAGGTGATCAGGTACAACCTGCCCTGGACGCTGTTCATGCTGGCGTACCTGATCCTGATCGCCCTGTTCTACCGGGGCGTCCTCCCGGGGGCGATGCAACCCTGACCGTCGGAGCGAGCTCAGTGACCGGCGATCTGCCCGCCGTCGATGTGCAGGGTCTCTCCGGTGATGTACGGTGACGCCTCGAGGAACAAGATGCCGTTGACAATGTCGCTGACCTTGCCGACGCGCCCGAGCGGGGGAAGCTGGTCGCCGAGCGAGTCATAGCTTTCCCGCGGGTGCTCCGGCGTCTGGATGATGGCCGGGGAGACCGCATTGACCCGGATGCCGCGAGCGGCGTACTCGACGGCGAGCGACCTGGTGGCGGCCGCCAGGCCGCCCTTGGTCAGCGAGGTCAGCACCGAAGGCACCGTGGAGCTCGCGTAGTCGGCCAGTGTCGTCGTGATGTTCACGATATGGCCGCCATCGCGCTTGAGCATCTCGATGATGACGCGCTGGGTCAGCCAGAAGAACCCGGCGAGGTTGACGCCGGTCATGAGCGCGTAGTCATCCGCCGTGTAGTCCGTAAACGGCTTGGAAACAAAAACGCCAGCGTTGTTGACCAGAGTGTCGACGCGGCCGTACCGCGCGAGCGCCGCGGAGACGATCCGTTCGGCGGTGGCGAGCTCAGACACGTCGCCCGCGACGGTGAGCACGCCTGGGTCAGCGGACGGCTTGATCGTCAGCGAGTTGGCTACCACCGACCAGCCCTCGCGACGGTACCCGGAGACTAGGCCGGCCCCGATGCCACGGGAGCCGCCGGTGATGATCGCCACTTTCGCGTCAGCGGGCATGTGCGCTCCTTTCTGCGAGGATGCCGTGCGTGCGCGCCATCTCTCGAATGTCAGACCCCACGTTTACCGTGTGGTTGTGAGCGAGTACACGCTGCTGCCTGATGTTCCCTGTCCTCCGCGGAGGTACCAGGTGACGGTCACGCTGCCGCGCTCGGATGAGGAGGACGCGCTGCTGTCGGGCGGGCACGTCGCGGAGCTTGCCGCCGCCGCCGTGGTGGCGGAGGGGCTTGTGACGGCCTGGACGTGCACGCAGGCCGTGGTGTCGCTGATCGTGGAGTCGCCGACCATGGGCGACGCCCTCGCCGCCGGGGTTGCGCTGGCGCGCGTGCTCGGCGCCGCCGACGGCTTCGCGTCGATAACCGCCGAACCAGTAGCCAGCCACTCCCCGGTACCCATCCCCGGCTGGCGCTGAACCGTGTCCCGGCGCCCGCGCGGCCGGAGGATTCAGCGTCTCCGCATGTACGCTGATGGCATGACCACCGCCAGCGCGCTGCCGCCCGAGGAGCCAATCCGCGGGCAGACGGTGCTGCTGCCAACCCCGCCTCCGGGTGGCTTCACCGCCGGTGATCTGCCCAGGCTCATCGAGGCAGTTGACGCCCGTTTCGAGCTGCTGGACGGTGAAGTCCTCATGATGGCCCCGGCAACGCACTGGCATGACGAGGTGGTGCACGCGCTGCGCTACGCGCTACGACAGATTGCCCCGCCATCTCTGGTCATCGCCACCGAGAAGGGCATCGATCTGGGCCACACCGTGCCTGAGCCGGATGTCCTCGTCGTGTCACGTCCGGCCGTGAAGTCCGACAGCCTCGTGTTCCAGCCCGCCGATGTGCACCTGGCGATCGAAGTGGTGTCCCCAGGGACAACGACTAAGGACCGCACGCTGCGTCCCGCTCAGTACGCCGCCGCTGGTATCAAATGCTTCTGGCGGGTGGAGAACGCAGACGACGCGATGGTCGTTTACACCTTCGAACTCCTGCCGGAGGGCGGCTACGCCCCCACTGGAGTTTTCCACAGCCGTATCAAGCTCGATCGTCCGTTCCGCATAGACATCGAAGTCCCCGAAATCACCTGGTAGGCAGCGGCGCTCGCCACCCACCTGCGGACGTGGTTCACCGCCGCGCGCGCGGCGGCCTTATAAGGTTGGCTGATGCCACTTCCTAGTTCGTCCCCGGATTTGGCTTCCCTTGACTTGCTGGTCAGCGTGAGCGAGCTGGGGTCGATCAGTGCCGCGGCGCGGGCGCATGGCGTGACGCAGCCGGCGGCGAGCATGCGGCTTCGCTCGCTTGAGCGTCTCCTGCATGTGCCGCTGCTTGAGCGAGCCAAAACGGGGGCGCGTCTTACGCCGGCCGGTGTCGCCACAGCCGAGTGGGCCGCGGTGGTCCTGAGGGACATGCACACCTTGCTTGCCGGTACCGCCGCGCTGCGCGAGGACCATGATTCGCAGCTGCGCCTCGCGGCCAGCCTGACGGTGGCCGAGTATCTCGTCCCGGGCTGGCTGAAGCAGCTGGCCGCCGAGTCGCCGCACGTCCGGGTGTCGCTGGCGGTGGGGAACACAGCGCACATCGCCAGGCTGGTCGGCGAGGGCGAGGTGAACCTGGGGTTCATCGAGGGCCCGCGGCCGCCGGGACGGCTGCGGTCCAGGAAGGTGGCCGCGGACGAACTGGTCGTGGTGGTCGGCAAAGATCATCCCTGGCGGCGGCTTCGGCGGCCGCTGCTGCCCGAAGAGCTGGCAGCGACCCCGCTGGTGCTGCGCGAGCCGGGTTCGGGTACCCGCGACGTGCTCACCGAGGCACTCCGTAAGCACGGCCTCACCGTCACCGCGGCGATGGAGCTCGGCTCGACCACGGCGATCAAGACGGCGGTCATGGCCGGAACCGGCCCCGCGGTGGTGTCAGCCCTGGCCGTCGCCAGCGAGCTCCGGTCCGGCCAGCTCCGCGCCGTGCCGTGCGAGGGACTGCGCCTAGGGAGGGCCATCCGGGCGGTATGGGCCGCCGAACGCCCGCCGTCCGGGCCAGCCGCGCGCGTGGTGTCTATCGCCGCGACGTGTTAGAGCGTGCCGGTAGCGGCCTGCAGGCCGAGCGAGGCCAGGCCGACGGTGACCCACAAGATGGCGCCGAGCGCGAGCGGCCGCAAGCCCGTGCGGCGGATGTGACCGATGTCGGTGGACAGGCCGATGGCGGCAAGCGCCGCGGTGATCATCCAGGTGGAGGCGTCCGACAGGCCAGTGTGCCAGCCGTGCGGGATGAGCCCGAGCGTGTTGGCGGCGACCGCGGCCACGAACGCGACGATGAACAGCGGCAGAATGCGCTTCGCCTGCAGGCGGCGTGGGGCATCGCCTTGCCGGGAGCCGCGCAGCATGGCCAGGCCAAGACAGATCGGGATGATCGCCAGCGTGCGGGTGAGCTTGACGATGACCCCGTAGGAGGCGGCCGCGTGCCCGTAGACGGTGGACGCCGCGACCACCGAAGACAAGTCGTTGATCGCGGTTCCGGCCCACAGCCCGAAGGTGTGCCCGGAGAACCCGAGGAGGTGCCCGAGCGCCGGGTACAGCAGGACAGCCACGACGTTGAAGGTGAAGATGGTCGCGACGGCATAGCTGACGTCCGCCTCGTCGGCGTCGATCACCGCGTCAGTGGCGGCGATCGCCGACGCCCCGCAGATCGCCGTGCCCACTCCGATCAGCGTCCGGACCGTGCCACCGAGGCCGAGCGCCCGGCCCGCCAGCCAGGCCACGGTCAGGGTGATCACCAGCGAGCCCGCAAGGACCGGCAGCGACCGGGCGCCGGTGGAAAGCACGCGGCCAAGCGACAGGCCGCAGCCGAGGACGACGATCGATGCCTGCAGCACTTTCCTTGCGGTGAAGGCGATCCCCGGCCGAAGGCGCGGCGCCGCCGGGCCACGGATGACCGAGATCAGCATCCCGCAGACGATCGCGATGACCGGGGCGCCCACCAGGGGAACCGCGCCTCCCGCGACCGTGGCGACCATGGCTATGGCGGCGGCGGCGCCGACGCCGGGGATGGTAGCCCGAGACCACGCCAGCGCGTCTGTCATCAACGCGCGGCGCAAGCCACGCGAGTCCCTGTCCGCGGACGCGTAACTCGTCCGGCGCGCGATCTCTCCTACAGACACTGCTGACCCTCCCTTACCGGTCATCAGTATCCGTACTCGCACACCGCTAGGGAACGGCCAATCGGCTGATAGGGATCTAAGCAACGCTTATATCGTCTAACTGTTTGCGCAGGTGCCAGGCTTACCTTCGCCGTCTCTCGCGCCAGCCGATCATGAGGCCCGCGAGTGCCTCAACCAGATGAACAGCAGCGCCAGCGGCACCGCGAGCCCGCCGAGGCCGTAGATGGCGAACGCGGCGAAGCTGTCGACGTGCGAGACCAGCCAGCCGAAGTTCTGGCCGAAAAAGCCGGTGACGAACGTGAGCGGCAGGAAGATCGTGGCCAGGATCGTGAGCTGCTCGATGGTGGTGTTCTGCCGGAGGCTGATGTTGGTCTGCTCGACGGACAGCACCGCGACGTTGGCCTGCAGCACCGTGGCGAGCAGGTCGCGCTGAGCGGCGACCTCCTCGTCGACGAGGAGCAGGTGGTCCATGACGTCACGCAGATACGGCTTGAGCTGCGAGGCGGTGTTCGCCCGCCGGACGCTGGTAATCACGCCGAGCAACGGGTGGACGGCGCGGGAGAAGTCGGTCGCCTCGCCGCGCAGCGAGTAGATGCGCTCGGTCGGCGCGACGGCGCCGGAGAACACGGTGGCCTCGATCTGGTCGATGTCGCGTTCCAGCCCGGCGACGACAGGAATGTACGCGTCCACCACCTGGTCAAGGATCGCCCACAGCGCCGAGATGCTGCCCGCTGCGAGCAGCTTCGGCCGCTGCTCTAGCCGCTGCCTGGCCCCGCGCAGCTCACTGGCCACGCCCCGCCGCACCGTGATCACGAAGGTTGGCGCGAGGAACACGCTGATCTGACCGAAGTCGACCTCTTCCCTGGCGTCGTCGTAGAAGGCGGTGCGCAAGATAACCAGCCGGATGTCCTGGTCGTAGGTTTCGATCTTCGGCCGGGAATGCACGCTCTGCGCGTCCTCGATCGCCAGTTCGTGCAGGCCGAAGGTGTCGCGGACCTGGGCAAGCTCCTTGTCGTCCGGCTCGAACAGCCCAAGCCACACGAACCCGCCTTCTTTGCTCCGGGCCGCCGCCTCCTCGACCGACACCACGTCCTCGTCGGTCCTGCGGCCGTCCTGGTAGTGAGCACAGTCGATGATCATCGATGCAACCTCCTCAACGATCGGCGCGATACCCGCAGCCCGCGTGCTCAACCCTGCGGGCCGGCCAGAGGCGTCCAGGCGCCTCTCAGGAACAGGCGGTACCTTTCTGACATGGATGAATTCCGCGCCCGCCGGGTGGTCGACGCCCTTCGCGACCGTGGCGTCAACGCTCACCTGCTCCGGTGCGGCGTCGACCAGTTCGGCATCCGTGTCTCGCTGCCCGGCGGCCGGGAGGCCGAATGGGACAATGACGGCACGATCGGGCTCGAGGCCCAGGTGATGCGGGACGGCATGCTCGTCGGCTACGTGCCCATGATCGAAGGCTCAGAGGACTTCGACGAGGCCCAGGTCGTGGACGCCATCGCGCGCACCGACTACGACCAGCCCATCGCCACCCAGCGGACTACGACGCCACCACCCGGCCCTGCCCTCACCCGCGAAGGCGGCGTCTTCCGCCGCTTCCTTGACGGCTTCCGCTACCGCTAACCAGGTCACAGGCCAGGACGCCTGCGGTTCACTGTCGTTACGCCCCTGCTTTCCCTTGCCTGCTGCCATTCGCGGGCATACAGTAACTGACGTACTCCTAAAGTACAGAGTCGTACTTTTGGCATAGGCGCAGGTAGTCACACTTCTGCAGGTGCAATTGCACGAGCGAGGGACCTCCTGGGCGAGAGGCGCATCATGATCGCGGCGGGCACACGGTGGTACACGTGACCGGCCTACCAGCGGAGCTGAACGGGCTGGCGGCCGAGTTTCCCGACTATGACTTCGCCACGCAGCAGACATGGGACGGCAGGTCCATCATCGCTACGCGCCGTGAGGGCTGCGCGCAGCCGGGCTTGTACGCCGTTGTCACCCGCGACCCGGACGAGATGCGCCGCGCGCTTCTCGAGCATGAGCTTGACCATGAGCTTGACCATGAGCGTCCCGCCTGTCAGGAGGACGCCGGACATCAGCCGTGAGCATCAGCCGTGAAGGGAGACTCGGATGGTAAGGACATGGGCCGGTTGGCGGGCACGTACACGGCTTGCGGTAGCGGGAGTCACTCTGGGCGCCCTGGTCGCGGCGGCGCCCGCGGCGAGCGCGAGCGCCAACGCCAACGCTAATGCCGGGCCCGTGAGGGGCACCGCCAACGGGCCGGTTCGCGGCGCGGCCAACGGCGCGGTCGATGAATTCCTCGGCATCCCGTACGCGGCGCCACCTGTCGGCGCGCTGCGGTGGCAGCCGCCGCAGCCGGCCGCGAGCTGGCAGGGCGTGCGCGACGCGACGCGGTTCGCGCCGCACTGCCCGCAGTCGCCGTCGCCGTTCGGGCAGGGCAGCACGTCGGAGGACTGCCTGTACCTGAACGTCTTCACGCCCAGCCACGCTCACGATGGCTCGCATTTCCCTGTCATGGTGTGGATCCACGGCGGCGCGCTCGTTACCGGGGAAAGCGATGACTACGACCCCACGGCGCTGGTGGAAGACGGCGTCACCGTGGTCACGATCAACTACCGGCTCGGGGCGCTCGGCTTCCTGGCGCACCCGGCGCTGGCCGACGCGAACGGCCAGTCGGGTGACTACGGCCTGATGGATCAGCAGGCCGCCTTGCGCTGGGTGCGAGCCAACATCGCCAGCTTCGGCGGCAACGCACGCGACGTCACCGTCTTCGGTGAGTCGGCCGGCGGCCTGTCCACGCTGTCACAGGTAGCCTCGCCGCAGGCCAAGGGCTTGTTCGAGCGGGCCATCGTGGAGAGCGGTGCCTACAACCTGAGCCAGGCGCCGCTCGCGACCGCCGAGGCGGCCGGCGAGGCGTTCGCGGCTAACGCCGGCTGCGCCAGCCAGACCGCGGCCTGCCTGCGGAGCCTGCCCGTTTCCACGATCCTGGCCAGCCAGAACGCCGGTGGCTACACGCCCAACATCAACACCGAGGTGCTCCCGCAGACGCTGGGCACCGCGTTCGCCACAGGCAACTTCAACCGCGTCCCAATCATCAACGGCACCAACCACGACGAATGGCGTCTGTTCGTCGCGCTCAGCGAGCTTGAGGGCAACCCGGTCACGGCGGCGAACTACCAGAGCCAGATCTCCGCCACGCTCGGGGTTCCCGCGCCGGTGGCGGCGATCATCGCGGCGCGGTACCCGCTGACCGCGTTCCCGAGCCCGTCCGTGGCGCTCGGCGCGGTCGGCACCGACGCCATCTTCGCGTGCCCCGCGCAGTTCGTCGATCAGTCCGTCTCGCGTTTCGTGCCGACCTTCGCCTACGAGTTCAACGACGAGAACGCGCCGCAGAACTTCCTCCCGCCGGTCAGCTTCCCCTACGGCGCGGCGCACGCGTCTGAGATCCAGTACCTGTTCGGGCTGCCGACCGCCGTCTTCCCCGGGACGCTGTCGGCGCAGCAGCAGCAGCTAGCGGCCGTGATGAAGGGCTACTGGACGAACTTCGCCAAGCGCGGCTTCCCGTCCTCGTTCGGCGCCCCGTTCTGGCCGCTGTTCAGCAGCCTCACCCAGGCCACGCAGTCGCTCGTGCCTCCGGCGCCGCGAACCGAGACCGACTTCGCGAGCACCCACAACTGCGCGTTCTGGACCGCCCTGGCAGGAGCCTAAAACCAAGATCGCTATACGGAACGGGTCCTTGGCGCCTGCCAGGCCGCCAGGCTAACTGCCTTGACCGGCCGAACCCCCGCCGAACGCCGCGCGTTCGGCGGGAGTGGCCGGCTGCTGCCCCGGTTAGCCGAAGTCGGGGTGTTTGACCTGGAACGCGATGGCCTGCGTCAGCAGGTCCCCGGTGATCGTCACCGTGTAGGTGCCGACCGCCATGCCGGTCGTGTCGATGCTGACCGTGACGGTCCCGTCGGCGTCAGGACCTGTCACGACGGGCGGTTGCACCGCCGTATTGTGGCCGGTCCCTGTGACGGTGACGCTCACGTTGTCCCAGGTCTGTCCCGGCACTGTCGAGGTCGGGTCGACGAACGGGCCGGTGGCCGGCGCCCCGAACTGCCCCGGAAGGTACGGGAACACGCCGATTCCGTCTTCGATCGTGGTGCCGTTCGGGGAACTGCCCGGGACGAACCCCTTGCCGGTGACCGTGACGGTCTGGCCGCTGGCCACCCGGAAGGCGGACGCGCTGATGCGGTCTCGCAGCCGGAACAGCAGGAACTGCGCCAGCCGGCTCGGCTGGAACAGTCCGTGCTGCCTGTCGATCTGCGCGACCAGGGCGGGCACGAAGTCAGGCGCGAAGATGGTGCCCCAGCCCGACGCGATGTCGTACCCGGTCGCGGTCGGGAAGCCGGTGACACCGTAGGCGGTGTTGGTGTATCCGGCGGGGACGTCCACGATGCCGGCCGCCGCGCCGCGCGGCCCGAGCGCCGCCAGCGCCGGGTTCACCGTGCCCAGGTCGGCGCCGCGCACCTGCGTGGCCAGCGCGAGTATGCCCGCGAAGGTGGGCGACGCCTGCGAGGTCCCGTCGCTGGCGTCCATCGAGATGTCGGGGTAGGCGCGGCCGGCGACGCCGTCAAGCGCGGGGTTGCCCCGCTGCCACCACGGCTTCGGGTAGACGGCGGACACGCCGGCGCCTTCGGCGTCGGAGGTGTCGGGGAATCTGGGCGAGGCGGTCCACAGCGCGTCGGGGGCGGTGCGCCCGGCCGTGGTCGCCAGGCCGGCGTTAGGTATCGTGCCGCCGACCGCGGTGACCCACGGGCTGTCGGCCGGGTGACCTGCGGTGACGCCAACAGCCGGGGTGCACTGGCCGGTGTCGGACAGGACCGTCGGGTCGGTCGGGCCGCAGTCACCGGACGCGAACATCACCGGGACACCCCGCGCGGCGGCGTCGAGGAACGCCGGATCGAGCGAGCGGATGGTCGCCGGCGCGCTGGCGCCCGGGTTGGTCGGGTCGTTGATGAAATCGGTCTCGCCGTCGCCGAGGCTCACCGTGATGATGTCGGCCAGGTGCTGGTCCGCGATCATCTCGATGGCCTGCGCCACCTGCGGCCAGCCCTGGACGCCGAGGGTTTCCGGCACCGACGGGTGCACGAAGATGATGTTCGCGAAGGGCGCCATCGAGTGGATCGCCTCCGCGTCGAGCCGGTCTTCGCCGGTGCTGCACTCGACCTGGCAGACAAAGGACGGGTCGCTGGGCGCCGGGAGGGCCATGTCGGTGATGTTCGCCGGCGGCAGGTCCATGGCCGTGTCGTAGGTAGCCATCGACGCCGCCAGGCCCGGGTCAGGGTTGGTGACCACGTACGCCACGGTCACGCCCGCGCCATCGATTCCCGTCTTCCACAGGTCGTGGACGCCGTAGTCGACGATGTCTTCCTGCGCGGTCGGATCCGGGAAACGCAGTCGCAGCGACTGGCCGGCGGCGATTTTCGCCTCGATCGCGTTGAACGTCGCGTTCGTGGCCGCGATGCGTTCCGCGGGCGGCGGGACGCCCTGGGTCTGGTCCGCCGGTGTCATCGGCCTGGCCAGCGCCGGGCTCGCGAGTGCCGCGCTGGCGATTACCAGGCTGCCGGCGCCTACGGCGATAAGAAGGGATCTAGCGACTCTAGCGACCATGTGACGGCCTCCGTTGATCGTCTGGCTACCACCAAGACGCTAGATGAACGCCCAATACCCGACAACCCCTTCGGCCGTCTTCACCAAGAGTGAGCGACGCTGTCATCGGTACGGCGGAGATACCTGATGCCCTGCTTCATGTACACACGCGGGTTGGTGTCCAGGTACTTGCCCCACGCCGGGTCGAATTCGCCGCGATAGACCGCGTAGCGGGCCAGCGCGTAGCCGTACATCTGCTCCGTCATGTAGCCGAGCCGCCGCGACTGCCAGCCGCCGACCGGCTCGATCCCGTACCCGGAGACGCGGCCGAAGCTGAAGGCGGCGTTCGCGGTGAAGATGCCCATTCCCAGGTAGACGGTGGCCAGATCGGTGAGCGGTTCGTGGTCCTCGCGGTCGGTTATCCGGCGCTCGCCGAACAGCCGGACGTGCCCGAGCTCGTGCGCGATCACGGCCAGCAGCCGCGCGGGCTCGCCGACGCTGGACCGGTCGATCGTGACGACATGCGGGCCGTCCGCGCCGCCGTCCTCGTACTCACCCGCCGACCCGGCGGAGCGGAACGTCCCCGTCCCGCCGGGGAACAGCCGCAGCAGGCTCTCCGCATGGTCGAGTTCGTCGCTGATCAGCACGTCAACGTCGGCCTGCACGCCCATGTAGCGAGCCACCGAGCGGACCGCGGCGCGCACGTCGCCGTCGCTGCCGGTGAACGGCAGCGGGAAATACTCGCTCGTCGGCACGATCACGGGTACGTTCAGCGGCGCGACACCGAACTCGCCGCGCAGCCATGCGATGCTCTCCTCGATCCAGGTTCGCTCACGTTCCTGCACCGGGCAGCGTGGGTTAAACAGCGAAATAGCGGACCTTCTTTCTCCCAACCCTCCCGCCCTTCCTCTCTCCCTCCCACCCTCCCGACGTACCCGGACAATCGAAGCAGATTCGCGTGCTACGCGTCCACGGGCGCGAACGCCGCGGCGTGATCGGCCGCCCACTGGCGAAACGTTCGCGCTGGCGATCCGAGGATGTCGGACACCGTAGCGGTGACGAACGCCGGCCTGCCAAGCGTCGCGCCCCACGCGGCGAGCAGCATGTCCACGACCGGGCGCGGCCAGCTTCCCTCGGTCTCGCCGCGGAACTCCTCCGGCGACAGCTCGACAAAGGTGATCCGGCGTCCCGCCGCGTCGCCGATGATCCTCACCTGCTCCGCCTGGCTCAGTGACTGCGGGCCGGTGAGGACGTAGTCGCCGCCGGCGTGCCCGTCTTGATACAGGGTCCGCGCCGCGACGGCTGCCACGTCGCGGTCGTCGACGGGCGCCGTCTCGGCGGCGCCGTATGGCCATCGGACGACACCGCCGGCGCGAATCGCGTCCGCCCACCAGAACAACACGTTCGAGGCGAACATCCCCGGCCGGATGATCGTCGACTCTACCCCGGCGGACGCGATGAGCCGCTCGATGTCCGCGTGCATCTGCGCCATCGGATTCGGCTGCTGGAAGAACGGGTGCCGGGTCTGGTGCGGCGATGACAGGAACACGACACGCCGCGCGTGTTTGGCCAGCCGCTCGACAACCGCCGGGGCGGTGGCCGGCGGGGCGGTCCAGACAAGGAAGACCGCGTCGACACCGCGCAGCCCCGCGTCGAGCGATTCGGGCACGGTGAGGTCGCCGGTGACCACCTCAACGCTGGCGGGCAGCGCCGCCGCCTCGGCGCCGCCGCGTGTCAGGGCGCGGACCGGCACACCCGCGTCGCTCAGCAGGCCGACGACGGCGCGCCCAACCCGGCCGGTCGCCCCGGTGACGAGCACCGGAGGCGGCTGCGTCCGTGTCATGAGGTGATCATATGAGCGCTACGGTCCGCTGACGCTTGTCGTCTCCGTGGCGTCGAAGTCGCACGTCGTTGCGTCGACATCGGCCATGACGTCCAGCGTCGCCATGTGCGTGGTCACCGAACCGGCTGAACCCGTGGTGTACCGGAGTATCACCCGTTCCCACTCGCCGCTTATCCCATTGCCGTTAAGCAAGGCGAATTGCCAGTTCGTGTCCGGGGTCATCGGGCTGCTGCTCAGCGTGACGGACGAAGAACTATAGATGGAGGCGACGAACCTCTCCATAAAGTGCGCCCCGGTCATGAACCCGACAACAGCGGCGCCGGCGCCGCTGGCAGGTGCGCAGATCGCGTTCAGTGTGCCGAAGCCGGGCACCGCCAGCAGCTTCTTCTGCGCGTAGCTGCCGGTGGACATGAGGAACCCGAACGACCGGGACTGGCCGCCGCCCTGGACGAACGCGCTGGCCGCGAGCCCGCCGAGCAGGCTGGCGTTGAGCTTGGCGACCTGGCCGGATGAGTTGACGCGCAGCGGGGCCTTGCCGGCGCGGACCTGCAGGCTCAGCGCGGTGCCGGGGCCCGAGTTGGTGACGGACAGCATGGGGTTCGTGGTCGAGCCGGTCAGGCTGGACGTGGCGTTTACCTTGTTGGTCTTGCCGAGGTTGAAGATCGCGCCGACTCCCGAGCCTGACGCGGCGCCGGTGATGGCGATGACGGCGGCGGCCGCTACCACGCCAATGGCGACGGGTTTCAGATTTGTTAGCTGCATGGCTGCGCCCTTATCTATCTCGCGCGGGGACTAGGGGACTGGTCAGGTGACGCCAGTATCCCCGCGACCGCGCGCGCTGGTTCACCCATTTCGTATGAGGCCGGCGCGTCACCCCGCGAGTAAGCCTTGGCGCAACGGGACCTGCCGCGTAGTGCCATCCCGCACAGAGCCGAGGACACCATGGAAACCATCACCGTCTGGAAGTTCGACACGCCGTACGGCGCCGACGACGCGCTGGCCAAACTGGAAAAGCTCAAGCGTGAGCTGCTCATCGAACTGCACGACGCCGCCATCGTCAGCTGGGAACCGGGGCGCAAGAAGCCGAAGATCCGTCAGATGAACTGGTCGCCGACCGCCGGCGCGCTCGGCGGGAGCTTCTTCGGCCTGCTACTCGGACTCATCTTCTTCGTTCCCGTCCTCGGCATCGCGATCGGCGCCGCCGGCGGCGCGCTTTTCGGCCACCTGAAGACGGCCGGGATCGGCAACGAGTTCATCACCGAGGTCCGCGACAAGGTGACGCCGGGCACGTCCGCCCTGTTCGCGGTCACCTCCGAGGCGGTCTTCGACAAGGTGATGGCGGAATTCAGTGACACCAATGCCGAACTAGTCCGGACGAACCTGACCGATGAGCAGGAGGCAAAGCTGCGCGAGGCCTTCGGGGAGGATTAAGACAGGTCTGACGAATTCCTTGCACCCCCGATAGGTGAAAGTTAACCTTTCATGAAGAATCGTCGGCCTCGGGGCGGGGTTTCCCTCGAAGGGGAGCGGGATTAGGCCGTCTTGGCGGTCGGCCGGCCTATCGGGGGGAACCATGACCGCGCCTGCTCAGGGAACAAGACGAGGCCGGCTGTGCCGGGGGCTGGCGGCGGCCGCGTTCGCCGGCGCGCTGACCGTGGGCATGCTGGCGGTGACGCCATTGGTGGCCGCAGCTTCGTCCAGCCAGACGTGGACCGGCGACGGTGACGGCTCAACCTGGGGAGACGCGCAGAACTGGGCCAGCAAGTCCGTCCCGCAAAACGGCGACAGCGTCACCATCGCCCCGACCGCCTCGGAGGCGAGGCCTGCTGTGACCGGCCTGCCGGACGGGATCGAACTTCAGGACCTCACCCTGACCGACGCGTCGCTGTCCGGCGGCGCCGTCACCGTGACGGGCGTTTTCGTGTGGGACGTTTCCCTCTCCAATACCCTCGACGCTCCGTTGACGGTGCAGGGGACCGCGACGCTCAGCGGCGCGGGGCGGGAGAACAGCCAGGCCCCGATGACCTTCGAGGGCACGACCGAGATCGACGGCCCCGGCCTGCTGTCTATTCAGGATCCGGGAAACGCGATCACCAACTCCGGCACGATGACGCTGAAGCCCGGAGTGGTAGTGGGCGGCAGCGTGTGCTGCGTCAATCCGGACCAGTTCCTCAATACCGGGACGGTCAGCGTGCCGGCCTCGGCCGCCGGGACGGTAAGCCTGGAGTTCATGAAGTTCAATGACCAGGGCTCGGTGTCGGTGGGCCCGGGCAGCTTGCTCGATGTGTCCGGCGGTCCCGGCGACTTCAAGGCCGGGGTCAGCTTCAGCGGCGGCGGCACCCTGCAGTTCGACCAGGGCGCGGCGATAACCCTCGCCGGCAATGTGTCCATCGCGGCCGGCAGCACGATGGTGCTGACCGGGAACGCTCGATTCCTCGGGCCCGGCAGCTTCGTCGGCGCCGGCAAGTTCTCGTGGAGCGGCGGGACGATCGACGGCAGCCTTGACGTCGGCAAGACGATCCAGACCGTCGTCAGCGGCACCGGCAAGAAGACCCTGATGTCGCCGGGCGCCACGCACGCGCTGCTCGCCTTCCACGGCCCGGTCACCGTTCAGGACTCCGGGTTCCTGGAGGCGTTCGCCGCGAACATCGCCACCTCTGGCACGTTCACGATCAGGCCGGGCGCGACAGTGACGGGAAACACGTGCTGCGTGTCGCCGGATGTGTTCCTGAACACCGGGACGCTTTCCGTCCCCGCGTCCGCCGCGGGCACCGCCGAGCTGGACTGGATGGATTTCCGCGATCACGGGACGGTATCGGTCGGCACCGGGAGCACGCTGCACGTGACGGTCGGCCCTGGTGACTTCAGCCCGGGAGCCGGCATCCACGGGGGCGGCACCGTCGAGTTCGACCAGAGCGCCGTGATGACCCTCGCCGGCAACGTGTCGATCGCCGCGGGAACCACCGTCCAGCTGACCGGCGAGGCCACCTTCCAGGGAAGCGGAGGCTTTACCGGCGCCGGGCACTTCCGGTGGACCGGGGGGACGATCGACGGGAACCTCAGCACCGCAAGCACCGTCGCCACGACCATCAGCGGCACCGCCGCCAAAAGCCTCACGTCCCCTACCGCTAAACCGACGGCGCTCACGCTCGGCGGCGCGACGACCCTCACGGGAACGGGTGAACTCGATCTGAGCGGCGCCACGACCCTGGCCAACCTCGGCACGTTCACCATGGGCGCGGGCACCACGATCGGCGCCTCCGTCTGCTGCGTGAAGCCTGACCAGTTCATCAACCATGGGCTGCTCGTCGTGGCCGCGGGGACCAAAACCCCCGCGACGGTGACCAACATGTCATTCAGCAACAGCGGCACCGTCAAGCTCACCGCCGGCACCCTGTTCATCAACACACTGAGCTATCGCCAGAGCGCCGGAGCAACGAAACTGGCGGGCGGGTCGTTGTCGGCGCCCATGGGGATCGACATCGCCGGCGGGACGCTGACCGGTTTCGGCACCATAACTGGGTCGGTGGTCAACAGCGGCGCCGTGGCGCCGAGCACCACGGGCGGCGTGCTCAAGATAACCGGCTCCTACCAGCAGACAAGCAGAGGCAAGCTCGTCATCGTCATAACCGGCACGAAACCGGGCGCCAAGTTCGGCCAGCTCGCGGTCGGCGGTCATGCGACGCTGGCGGGGAGCCTGAGCGTTAGCACCGGAAGCGGGTTCAAACCGAGGCACCATCAGCCGTTCGCCGTCCTGCTCTACCACGCCCGCAGCGGCGCTTTCACCACGCACTCTGGCGCACCTGCCTACACGCTGGCCTACGGCGCGACAGTCACCAGAGTCGTATTCAAGTAGAGGACGGTGCGGATGCTCCCAGTCTCATTGATTTTCAGCAGCGGCGTTGCCAGCGGTGTCAACAGCTACGCGGTGGTGCTCGTGCTCGGCCTGATTGGCAAGTTCGGGCACGTCGCGGCCGTGCCGCCGGTGCTGGAGCACCCGCCGGTGCTAGCGGCAGCGGCCGTGCTGTTCATCGGCCAGTTCATCGTGGGCAAGATCCCGATGCTGGACTCGGTGTGGGACGTCGTGCACACGGCCCTGCGGCCGGTAGTCGGCGGCGCGATCGGCGTCGTCATGGCCCAGCACGCCAACGCTGACTCGGCCGCGGTAATCGCGGCGGCCGCGCTCGGTGGCGGGTCAGCGCTCGCCTCGCACGTCGTCAAGACCGGCATGCGGGTTGGCGTCAACGCGAGCCCGGAACCGGTCAGCAACATCGTCGCCAGCCTGCTCGAAGACCTTGGCGTCGCGGGTCTGGTCTCGTTCGCCGTGTTCCACCCGGTCGCCGCGGCGATAATCGCGGCCGTGGTGCTCGCGGTCGGCATCGGTTTGTTCGCTCTGCTGGCCTCGCGGATCCGCCGGGCCTGGCGCCGTCGCCGCGCGACTCGCCGAGAGCGGCGGTCCGCCGCACCAGCGGACCGGGCGGTCGCTGCGAATAGCCTGGACTCGTGAGTACACCCGTGCTTCAGGAGCCGAAGTGGCCCGACCGTGGTCGTCTTGAGACCGTGGTGCGTGGCCTGGAGGGACTGCCGCCGCTCGTGCTCGCCGCCGAGTGCGATCAGCTGAAGGAGCGGCTGGCCGCGGTGTCGCGCGGCGAGGCTTTCCTGCTGCAGGGCGGAGATTGCGCGGAGACGTTCGCCGGCACGAACACGGGCAGCATCCGGGACAAGTTCCGGACGCTGCTGCAGATGGCGGTGGTGCTCACATACGCGGCCAGCGTGCCGGTGGTGAAGGTCGGCCGGCTGGCAGGCCAGTTCGGCAAACCGCGCTCGGCGGCAACCGAGCTCAGGGATGGCGTGGAGCTTCCGGCCTACCGGGGAGACGCGGTCAACGGCCTCGAGTTCACCGCCGCGGCCAGGACGCCTGATCCCGGCCGGCTGCTCGAGGCCTATCACTGCTCGTCGACCACGCTGAACTTGTGCCGCTCCCTGGCCAGCGGCGGGTACGCGGACCTGCGCCAGGTGCACGCCTGGAACCAGGACTTCGTGGCCAGCAGCCCAGCCGGGCAGCGCTATGAGCGGCTGGCGGACGAGATCGACCGCGCGATCGGGTTCATGCACGCGTGCGGGGCTGACCCGGAACAGACCAGGGCGGTGGAGTTCTATTCCAGCCACGAGGCACTGCTGCTGGACTACGAGCGGGCTCTGACCCGGACAGACGAGCGGAGCGGGCATGCCTACGACTTGTCCGCTCACCTGCTGTGGATCGGGGAGCGCACGCGTGCCCTAGACGGCGCGCACGTGGAGTTCGCGCGCCGGATACAAAACCCCCTCGGCGTGAAGATCGGCCCGAAGGCGACCGCGCAGGACGTGCTCGCGCTGATCGAAGCCCTCGACCCGCGCGGCGAACCGGGCCGGCTCACCGTGATCAGCCGGATGGGCGCGAGTCGGATCCGCCAGGTCCTGCCCCCGCTGGTGGAAAAAGTAGCGGCAAGCGGGGCCGCCGTGGTCTGGGTGTGCGACCCGATGCACGCCAACACCGTCGAGGCGGCCAGCGGGCGCAAGACCAGGTATTTCGACGACGTGCTTGACGAAGTCGCCGGCTTCTTCGAAGTGCACCGCGGCCTGGGCACTCATCCCGGCGGCATCCACATCGAATTCACCGGAGATGACGTCACCGAGTGCATCGGCGGCGGCCACCACATTTCAGAAAGCGACCTCGGCAACCGCTACGAGACGGCGTGTGATCCCCGGCTTAACCGCAGCCAGTCCCTCGACCTGGCCTTCCGCGTCGCCGGGCTGTATCGCCGTCACCTCGACTCCGGCGACGGCGAATGAGCCGCCCGCTCCCGCGGTGTCCGGGCTCCTGGCTCAGGTGACGTAGAGCTGGCCGTTGCCGCCCTTGGCGATCGCGATGGGGTTCAGGCCCGTGGGAGCCGGGCCGGTTTCGACCGCGCCGGTGGCGGCGTTGAACTGTGAACCGTGGCAAGGGCACACCATGATGGCGGCGGACTGGTCGTATTCGACCGTGCACCCGGCGTGCGGGCATACCGCGTCGAAGGCCACGAACTTGTCAGCCTTGGGCTGGATCACGATCGCGGGGTCGCCGCTCGCGGGATCGGTGAACGACGCCGCGCCGCCGACCGGGACGGACTTGGCGGGTCCGATCGCCGTGCCTGCCGGGTGGCTGCCACCGGACCCACTGGTGGCGGTGGGGCTGGGCGCGGCCGCGGACTGGCTCGGTGACAGCGGCGCGGTGCGGGAAGTGTTCTTCGTGCCGCCGGCCAGCCGGCCCAGTCCGGCCGCCGCGCCGGCCAGGACCGCGCCCGCGCTCGCCGCCATGGCCGTCACGGTCCCTTTCAGCACTACCTCCCGGCGGCTGGCCTCCTGCGCGCTCACCCGTCGAGTGCCCTGCCCGGCGCGCGCCCTGGCCGCGATCGCCGCGTCGGCGGACCACAGCGGTCCGGCGCCGGCCAGCAGCAGCGGCGTCCACGCGAACGCGAACACGATGTCCGCGCCGGTGTAGTAGGGCGACGAGTGGAAGCTGACCGTCAGGAACAGCATCAGCGACAGCGCGACGCCACCCGCGGCGGCCAGCCGCTGCCACAACCCGAGCAGGGTGCCGAGGCCGATCGCGAGTTCGGCGATCGCGATCAGGACGCCGAGCGGGACCGCCACATGGGTCAGCGGCGAGATCAGCGGGTGGATCGGGCTGCGCCGGGCCGCGCCGGCCAGCTGTGCCTGGATCGACGCGGGATCGCTGGCGTCGAAGAAGCGGGGATTGGCCAGCTTTTGCAGCCCGGCGAAGCAGAACGTGAAGCCGAGGAAGGCCCGCAGCGGAAGCAGCGCGCGGGCCAGCGCCTGCGGGCTGAGCGAACCGGGCGCCGGCTCGGG
>Ga0126381_100000905_pt1 | contig 32152 bp, 33 predicted proteins | sample PanSoiMetPlot_28_FD_96465 | JGI IMG/M metagenome (GOLD analysis project Ga0126381, IMG submission 96465) | Tropical forest soil microbial communities from Panama - MetaG Plot_28 | ecosystem: Environmental > Terrestrial > Soil > Tropical forest > Bulk soil | place: Panama | collected 2016-02-17 | reverse complement strand
CCGTCAAAATCGGTATCCGCGCCGATGCAGCCGGCGACCGTCGGCCCCGGGAAACACGGAGCATCGTCGGCATCGCCATCACCATTGGGTCCGGGCGTGAAATGCCCGATCTCCATGGCAAAAATTGATATTCACCTGCAGCGCCGCCCAAGGGACGAAGTTGTCGAACTTGGCGGTGTCGTATTCAGGATCGAAACTGAAATTCGTCGTCGCGCAGGTGTTCGGATCGGTGTTCTGAAAGCCGTTGGCAGCGCTGGCCACCATGAACCCGGTCTGGTTCGTGGTCAGGTCCTCGACCATTGTCAGAAGGCCGGCTGACGTATCCTTGATGGTGATGCGAATCCGATCCCCCTGGTTCATCAACAGGGTCTGCGCGTTCGGCGTCATCGTCGCGGTCGACGCGTTACCGGGCCCCGGCGGACCGGTAGGAACCCCATTTTTCTGGATGAACGCAAAGTTGACCGGTTCCGTGCAGTTGGGGTTCAACTGACCATTGTTCATCACTTCGAGGCTGTCGATGTTAAGCGCCGCGCACCAATGCGTCAGATCGCAACTGATCTGGTTGATCCAGGGGGGAAAAGCCGGGAGGATAGAATTGCAGCTCGAGGAGCGCGGACCCCGCATCGTTGGGATTGTTTTGGTCGCTGTCCGCGATGCAGGCTCCTTTGGGGAACGAGTTGGGATCGCACAGGGCCATCGAGAACCAGAAAGCGATAAAATTCTCGAAAGACTGCGTCGCCGGCAGCGGCCGCTCTCGCGGCAAGGCGAACTCCCATTGGACGTTATTGCCGGAGTTCGGGGTTGTCGATATGAAGCCGATATCTGGTTCGTCGTGCCCGATATAATGTCCGTTGTCATAGCCTCGCTCGTCGTAGCCGACAATAAAATCGGCACACGCTTGCTGCGATCTAAGCGGCTGTTGAATTAGGCTGTAGCCGTTGCAATCCAAATTGCCGACGGGCGCGAACGACTGAGCGTGCACGGCCGGGGACGATAGCGCCAGAACTAGTGTCGCAACCAGAACGGCCTGCCAACAGCGTGACATAGCACACCTCCCTACCACGATCCCATCAAGCGCGACCCCGATAAGGGCCGCGAGGAATTATAGTTCTCGGATTGTTGCATCCCGATCCGGTGGATGATTGCTACCGTGGCTCCACTTTTAAGTCAATTTCAGATCGCCCTAAACCGACCTGGGCACGGGGTGCCAACCGTCAGATTTCATCCACTATGCAAGAGGATCGCGCTTCGTCCCGCTCACGATAAAGCTCACGTTGCGACTGCCGCACTTGCCGCACACAAGCCGCTTGCCCCAATCCGGCACGGTCGTCTCGGGACCATGCCAGCGAGCCTGCTCGGCGGGATCAGGTTCGCTCCGGTGGCCGCAGGCCTTGCACCAGACCATCAATTGCAGGTGGGCCGCGGCGGCGCTGCCGAGGGTCGTGGGCGGGCCCGCGTCAGGCCGCCCCGAAACCGCTCCAAATCTTTCCCGCACGATATGCGCTCTCGCAGATGCCGCGAACCGCAACCCATAAAGACCGGCCAGCAATACCACCTTCGCGACCACCGTCGCGCGTGACCGCGGCCGTGCCGTTCCAATAGCAGCCTGTACCCGTCCTCGAAATCGCCTATGGCTTCCTCTAGTTTCTCAGGGGATATCAGGAACGAGAGCAGCTTTTCGGCTTTCACCGGAGGCTGTCGCTTGATGGACCTCATCCGCGGTAACCGCGCGGCCTCCGAGGCAAAGATTCCTTGCGAAATTTGAACTGCTTGGTCGAGCGCTTCGTGGATCTTCCGGACGAGGTCATCGTAATTCAGTTGGAACGTTGCATTCATTTGTTGGGTGAAGTCATCGTAATTAGCGGGTGAGATTTTTTTTTGACTTTGAATTGCTTGGTCCAACATTTTCGCAATTTCTTTATAATCCGCGCGCCTCATGTATCAACCCCCTGCCCCCGCGGGTACTGCACCCCCGAACGGCTGAACCGCCATCCGCGCCCGATGGACGGCCTCTGCGCCCGCAACCTTGATCTTGTAATATCGTTTGCGCCGGCCGCCGCGCTCTGGGGTAGGCTCACCCCAGTCCGAAGTAATCAGCCCCTTTTTTTCGAGCCGGTCTAGAGCCGCATAGATCGGGGCAAGACTGCGTGATCTGCCGGTGCGTTCCTCGATCCGCTCCATGAGAGTGATGCCATAGGCATCGCGCGGCTGCTCGAGGAGCGACGCGAGGATCTGGAATTCCAGCGGGCCGAGAGTGTCATGTGTCAAGTTGGCCTCATATCTTCAACGCAATGTTGAAGATATGGCAGCTCGAGGGAAACAAGGGGTGTGCTGGATCAGCGCCGGCGCCGCCCCGTCCTTGGCGGTTCATACACCCTCGCCGGCGGCAACGGCTCGCGCGCCGGCTGCTGCCGCAGCTTGGCGAGGATCGCCTCCAGGGTCTGGATTCGGGGGGCGAGAGGAAATAGCGCGCGCCGAACGTGATGTCTGTCAGCTCGCGGATAAGGACGGTAGTTTCTTCGTCGGTTAGGTCAAGGTGCATGACCTAGCAGATGGCGGCGTTAACTTTTTGTGTCGAGACCGATTTCGGCACATTCATGTCGCAACCTTGTCGCATGAACGAAAACGAGCGCTTGCAAAATGTCAGAAATCCTTGCGATTGGATGCGACAAAATTGCGACAAGAAATTCGCCCGAAGGTGGCTAAGAGCCCAAAAAGTCAATTATATCAAGTGGCTGGGGGAGCTGGATTCGAACCAACACTGGCGGAGTCAGAGTCCGCTGTCCTACCGTTAGACGATCCCCCATCCGAGGGGTCCACATTAAACGCGACCGATAGCATAACCGGCCTGAGTTGGATAGGGGCTCCCACGGCGCTTCTGCCACCGATGAGGAAGCGCGCTTCGTAAGGTTTTGATTTGCAACTCGGCTGCGCTACGATGAGAACCGGTGCGCGCTGCGATGGATAGGTGGCCGTGGAAAAGCCGCTCGGTATAGGAGGTCCGGTGGGGGGCGGCCCCGGAGCGGCCGGTAACTGGATCGGCACCGGGGTTTGCGCGGAGCGTTCATTGGCTCCCAGCCTCCGACCGGCGGCCCCGCCCCAACCCATTGCCTATCGATTTGCACCGCAATATGCGGCGCTCGATCTCGGCACCAACAATTGCCGCCTGCTGATCGCGCGCCCGGCGGGGTCGGGTTTTCGCGTCCTTGACGCTTTTTCCCGTATTGTAAGGCTCGGCGAAGGGCTGGCGGCGAGCGGAGCACTTTCTGAAGACGCGATGGCGCGAGCGCTCGACGCTCTCAAGATATGCGTCGACAAGATCGCCGCCCGCAGCGTGATCTCGGGCCGCTATGTCGCGACCGAAGCATGCCGGCAAGCAAGCAATTGCGAGGAGTTTCTGGCGCGGGTTCGCGCTGAAGCCGGGCTCGACATCGAGATTATCCCGAGCACCGAAGAGGCGCGCCTCGTCGTTGCCGGCTGCGCTCCGCTGCTCAACCCGCGCATCCCTTACGCCCTCGTTTTCGATATCGGAGGGGGCTCGACCGAGATCGTCTGGCTGCGGCTCTGGGGCGAGCATCGTCGGCGGCGCCGGCCCCAGATCCTCGGCTCGGTTTCGCTGCCTTTTGGCGTCGTTACGCTCACCGATCGCTTTGGCGGCGCCGAGGTCTCGCCGGTGACCTATCGCGCGATGGTCGCCGAGGCGATGGCGGCGCTCGCGCCGTTCGAGACCGAGCACGAGATCCTCCGCCGTGTGCGAACCGGGCGCGCGCAAATGCTGGGCAGCTCGGGAACGGTGACGACGCTGGCCGGTATTCATCTCGCATTGCCGCGCTATACCCGGGCGCTCGTCGACGGCAGCGTCCTGACTTTCGAGCAAATCTCAATCGTGTCAGCTCACCTTGCGGGCCTTGATCTTGCGGGGCGCGCCGCCAGCCCGTGCGTCGGCCGCGAGCGTGCCGATTTGGTGCTCAGCGGCTGTGCAATCCTCGACGCGATTTGCGCGACCTGGCCGGTGGGACGCCTGCGCGTGGCCGATCGTGGCGTGCGCGAGGGAATTCTCTGCGACTTGATGCGGATCTGAATGGCGGGTACGGGCGGGCGCTCACGCGGCCAGGGACGTAAAGCGGGCTCGTCCGTTCCACGGAAAGCGGCGGCGCGCGTCAGCCGCGCTCAACGGCGCAAACCTTCCTCGACCGAGTGGCTGTCCCGTCAGCTGAACGACCCCTACGTCGCCGAAGCGCGCCGGCTCGGTTACCGCTCGCGCGCAGCCTTCAAGCTGATCGAACTCGACGATCGCTTTCGCCTGTTGCGGCGAGACCATCGGGTGGTCGATCTCGGCTGCGCACCCGGCGGGTGGACGCAAGTCGCCGTGGAGCGGGTGGGAATCGGCGGCAAAGTCGTGGGGGTAGATGCCGCCGAGACGGCGCCGGTACCCGGCAGCGCAATTCTGCGCGCCGACATTCACGACCCGGGCGTGGCGGCAATGATCAAAGCCGAGCTGGCGGATCAGGCCGATGTCGTGCTGAGCGACATGGCGCCATCGACGACTGGCCATGCCACCACTGACCATTTGCGGATCGTCGCGCTCGCAGAGGCGGCGTGCTCAATTGCGGCGGAGATCCTCAAGCCGGGCGGCAGCTTCGTCGCGAAAGTCTTTCAGGGTGGCGCCGAAGGCGAGCTGCTCGCTCAGCTCAAGCGCCGCTTCGCCGAGTTGCGCCACGCAAAGCCGCCGGCCAGCCGCCCCGAATCAGCCGAGACTTACGTCATCGCCAAAGGGTTTCGCGGCCGGCGCGAGACTTAGCCGCCGATGCGGATTGAGGTATCGGTCTCCGGGATCAGAAAAGAGCGCGGGAAGCTGCCTGCGCCGATCATGCCCGGCCCGACAGGGTATTCGGTATCGTGGGAGCTGACGGCGGGCGCAACTGTTGACGAAACCGTTTGAGAGCAGCGGGTTAGCAGAGCGAGCGCGGCAGCTAGCATCGCAATGGCAGCCAGCCCGCGCCTAAAAGTCGCAATCGACGTTGTTGCGAGCATCGATCGCGCACTCCGCGTTTAGAGGCGGGAGAGCTGATAATTCGTATCGAGGGCCGGTGGTCCGTCGCTTTCCACGATGCCGCGTCCGAGGAGATCGATCAGATGCGCTTGGACCGAGCGGGCAGCGGCGCGGCGCAGTCGCGGCTGAAGACCAACGTACAGCCGTTCAACAATGCCGTCGATTTGGCCGATGCCGGCTCGCAGACAATCGAGAATCCCGGCTTCGCGCTCACGGCGGTGGGCGACAAAGGCGCGGACATGCGGCTGTGGTTCGGTAATTGCGGGGCCGTGGGTCGGCCAATACACCCTATCGTGACGGCCGAGCAATTTCTCCAGCGACGCCATGTAGGCCGCCATGTCGCCGTCCGGCGGCGCGATCACGCTGGTCGACCAGCCCATCACATGGTCGCCGCTGAACAGCACGCCGCTGTCGGGCAGGGCGAAACAAAGATGGTTTGAGGTGTGGCCGGGAGTGTGTACCGCGTCCAGCTGCCAATTCCCGCCGGCGATGCTGTCGCCGTCGCGCAGTGTCACGTCGGGAAAGAAGTCCCAGTCGCCACCCTCCTCGACGCCGGCTTCGCCACGCCTGCCGCCCGCATGCGGACCGAAGCCGTAGGTCGACGCGCCGGTCGCCGCCTTCAGTGCGCGGGCGGCCGGGGAATGATCGCGATGCGTATGCGTGATCACGATGTGCGTGACGCGCTCGCCGGCGAGCGCGGCGAGCAGTGCGTCGACATGTTCGGGGAGATCGGGACCCGGATCGATCACCGCCACCTCGCGGCTGCCCACGACGTAAGTGCCAGTGCCCTTGAATGTGAAGGGGCTGGGATTGCGCGCGACGATCCGGCGGATCATCGGCGCCACCGGCTCGAGCCGGCCATATTCGAACAAAAACTCGCGGCGAAAGGGGACTTCGACTGGCATCGGCCCGAGATTCCCATGAACTGGTGCTTCTTTGCCTAGATTGGGTGAAAATCCTCCCGGAACAGGAGGAGGGGAGCGATGAAGTTCAAGGTCGACGTCGAGTGCACGCCGGAGGAGGCGCGCACATTCCTGGGCTTGCCCGATGTCAAGCCGTTGCAAGGGGCGCTCTTGCCCGAGGTCGAGGAGCGGCTGCGCGCAACGCTGAAGGCGATGGATCCGGAGGCCATGCTGAAGACCTGGTTGCCGGCAACCCTCAAGGGGTTCGAGCAACTGCAGGACATGTTTCTCTCGCAGCTGAGCAATCTCGGCCGAAAGAAATAGCCTTGGCTGTTTCGCTGTGCACGCCGCGCTTGGTGCTGCGCCAGTGGCGCGAGGGGGACGCGGAACCTTTCGCCGAGATGTCGGCCGACCCGGCCGTCATGCGATATCTTGTGCCCTTCCTCGACCGCACGGCGATGGATGCCTGGGCCGCAGCCGCCCGTACGCATTGGAGCGAGCACGGTTTTGGCCAATGGGTTGTCGAGCTCCCGGGCGAAGTGGCGCTGATCGGTGTAGTCGGCCTGAGCAAAGTCCGTTTCGCGCTGCCTTTTGCGCCGGCGGTAGAGGCTGCTTGGCGCTTGGCGCGCCCCTACTGGGGCAAGGGCTACGCCCATGAGGCTGCCCGGGCTGCGATCGATGACGGATTTGGCCGCCTCGGCCTCGACGAGATCGTCGCCTTCACCGTCCCAGAGAACCGGGCGTCGCGGCGGCTCATGGAAAAGCTCGGCATGACCCGCGACCCGGCCGAAGATTTCGATTTCGACCATCCGCGGTTGCCGCCAGGGCATCCGCTGCGCCGCCATGTCCTTTACCGGCTCCGGCGCGCGGCGCCGGGGTTATGAACGGCTGCATCCTGCTCGTCCGTCACGGCGAGACCGAATGGAACCGGCAGCGACGCATTCAGGGGCGTTTCGACTCGCCTCTGACCGAGCGCGGGATTGCGCAGGCGCAAGCCATCGCGCAGTGGGTCGGGGGTTTACCAGATGCTGAATACGCAGAGATTGTTTCCAGCCCGCTCGGCCGGGCGCGGCGAACCGCCGGGATCATCGCCAGGCACCTTGATGCAGGGCGGGAGCCGGTCGTTGATGACCGGCTGCGCGAGATCTCAGTCGGCTCTTGGGACGGGTTGACCTATCGCGATATCGAACAACAGTCGCCTGGGATCTTCGATGGCGATGGGCGTCACGACTGGTATTTTCGCGCGCCCGCTGGCGACAGTTACGAGGCGTTTGCCGCGCGCATCGGCGCATGGCTCGCCGAGGCCGCCGGAGCCCGGCTTCTCGTCGCCGTGACGCACGGGATCGTCAGCCGGGTAGCGCGCGGCGTATATGTGGGAATGCCGCGCGCGGCGGCGCTGACGCTTCCGGTCCCGCAAGACAAAATCTTCCGGCTTTCCGGCGGCGCGATCGAAGAAATCGCGGTCCCCGCTTACCCCGCCGATGGCCGCGGATAGACCTCGCCCACGACATCGTCGATCCAATGCGGTGAAAGTCCGGGAACATCGACGATGTTCGCCGCGAACGCATCGCCGTCGAGCTCATAAAGGACGGCGCCCAGCCGGTTCGCTCCCGCCATTGGAGGAACGTTCATCCCGGGCCCCACAAGAAACGCAGACGCGGGCGCCCAAACGTACAGGGTGCCGTCATGCATCGCCTGATGCGCCCTGTGCAGATGGCCGCTCGCGACCGGCGATACCGAATACTGCTGCACCAGCGCGATCAGGGCAGCGCGCGGCTGCGGCTTCACAGACCAATATCCGGTATCGCCTTCCGCCGAGCTGTCGAGGAACAGCGGGCGGTGAAGGAACCAGGCGATGCACCGGCCAGCTGCACCCGCCATGGCGTCCTCGAGCCACGCCGACTGGACCGGCTCTTCGGGATGGCCGCTGCCGAGCAGCATTGCATTCAGGCCGATGAGGCGAAAGCCCGCGATGTCCTCGATCCAGCGGTCCGGCCCGAAATAGGCGCGCCAGCGGGCGAGCCGCTCGTCCGTGACCGGCTGATGCGAGTGCCCGGCATCGCCGACGTCGTGATTGCCGGGAACGGCCCGCAGCGGGACCCCCAAATCGCGCATCAGTTCCGCGGCATAGCACAGATCCGCCTCGAGCTCCGCGCCATCGACCGTAACGTCGCCTGTGTGGATTATCAGATCAGCCCGTTGGTCGCGGACCCATGCCGCGAGCGGCGGCCAATTATCGGCAAAATGCGTCTTGCCCGGGCTGAGATGCGTGTCCGAGATCTGAATTATCCGCATTCGCCCCCGCATAGGTAGCCGGCGAGATCGGGCATCCGTGCGAAGACCTCCGAACACCCGGCGGCTATGAGCCGATCGGCGTGATCACCGGGGCAGTGGCTGCCGCCGCAAAATCCCACCACCGGCATGCCGGCCGCGATCGCCGCTTCGACGCCGGGCGGGCTGTCCTCGACGACGACACATTCCTCGGGCGGTGTGCCGAGCTGACCGGCGGCAAACAGCAGAAGGTCCGGGGCGGGCTTGCCGCGCGACACCTGCGAGGCGCTGAAGACATGCGGCTCAAAGAGCGGCAACAGCCGGGTCAGAGAAAGCGCCTGCCGGACCCGTTCGAGGCGGCTGTTTGAAGCCACGCAACGCGCCGCAGGCAGAGCCGCAAGCAACTCCTCGATGCCGGCGATGGGCCGCAGCTCACGCGCGAAGACCAGATCCACGCGGGCGCGCATTCCGTCGAAGAACCCCTCGGGCAGCGGCCGCCCGAACCGCGCCTCGATTTCGGCGGCCAACGTAACGTTGTTCTTGCCGAGCCCCAGCGCTATCGCCTCATCGATCGAAACCGGGAAATCCGCAGCAATCAGGCATTCTCCGAGCACGCGGCCGAAGATGACCTCGCTATCGATCAGCACGCCGTCGCAGTCGAAGATAACGAGAGTGGGCAAGGGTAGCTTTGCTCGGCTGTTCCTGCACCAGTATATGGGCGTGCAACCTGACCTTTCAGCCATGAACTTGCCGCGCCGGCAAGGCCCGAGGGTCGCTTAAAACAGGACCCCGGCCTCGAACAGGAAGCGGGTCTGCGTCGTATTGGTGCCGCTCGGGCCAAACGCGAGGCCCGGTGTCGTGCTGTTTGCCCCGACATGCGAAACCTCGGCCCGCGCAAAATAGATTTTGTATTGATAGGTCGGCGTCAGCGTAATCGACCACGCATTGCTGCCGGGACCGTAGAGTAGATTTGGGGTGCCATTGGCTAAGCTTCCGGTGGACGAAATGTATTCGAAACGGATCGGCAAGCTGAAACCGGAGAGGGGCGAATCCTCAGGAAACGAGTAATTCGCCAATATCGCGCCGCCATAAGTCGCAGCCGAAGTGAATGCGCCGATCGACGAGGCGGCCGGGACGTGCGTGTATTGGAAATAAGGGGTGATGGTCCACGGTGCAGCATTGTAATTATATATCAGCGTCAAAAGTGTCTCGTTGTTCTGAAATAGCGGTGTGGCGGTCGTCTGAAAAAACGGCGTCGTAGTCGTCACCTTCGTGGTGTGCGCGTAATTGCCGCCGGCGGCTAAGACAAAGTTATTGGATTTGTCGATCGTGTAGGTCGCCGAGCCGGACAGCCAAGTGTAGCGGTTTGAATAGAAGCCGTCATTCAACGAGACTGCAAAAGCCAACGGGCCTTGGGTGTAATTCAGCTGGCCGCCGCGGCTGATGGCCGGTTCCTGGCCCCACAGCAGCCCGCGCTCGATGTTCATATTTTGGAATGTGAAGGTGTTTTCCGCGCCGATCAGCGTCGGGATCTTGCCGCCCTGGATCGAGAACGTGTCGTTCGGCGCCACTTTCGCCCATGCCAACGGCAACGGGCCGAAAAAGTCGCCGGTTGCTTTGTTGGTATTGAAATAGGGGGCGCCGAGACTGGGTATCGTATAGGCGCCCACCTGAATGTAATATTGAAAAAGACCATCAGTCTTCTGGAAAGAGAACTGACCGTTGGTCAAACTGGCGAGCGAACGTTGATCGTCGGGAAAAGGATTGTTCTGCCATAACCCGAGACCGGTAACGACGCCCGTCAGATAAACTGGACCGAGCGGTCCCAGGTCAAAACTCATCGGGTTTGGATTGGCCGCCAGAGGACCGGTCATGGCAGGGGTCGTCAGCGCCGTGGGTGCGGCGGGCTGCTCGGCGGCTGGCGCTTGATCCCCCGGGGCCGGGGCAGGCGGAGCCTCTTGCGCCCCGGCCGAAACAATACCGAGCAGTGCCCAGGCAAGAGCGGTGCTGGGGAGGAGTTTATTGCTCATGTCGAAAAATCCCCTTCTTGGCGAGCGTGCACGCGCGATCGACCCCTACTGCCAGCGCAAGCAAGCCTTGTACCACGGCTTAAATAGCGCAATTAACCGTGTGGTTGCGCAGTAATGGAACCAGTTCCCCTCTACTTCTAGGTTTTGAGGCGTGTCAACGCGCGGGCGGGAAGTAGGCGATACTGATTATTTCTTGGGCAGAGTGAGTTTCATTCGGCGCTCAAACCACCAAATTCCTGCCCTTCCCGGACGAACCGATGCCGGTTCGCCGGTCATCGGGGCGAATCGGTACGCTCAGCCGCGGCCGATATACGGCATTTTGGTTGCCATCACTGTCATGAACTGGACATTCGCGTCGAGCGGCAAGGTGGCCATGTAAACGACCGCGCGGGCGACATGCTCGACATCCATGCGCGGCTCGGCCGCGACCCGGCCGGTGGCCTGCAGGCGGCCGCGCGCGGTGTCCTCGTTGCGGCTCGTAGCGGCATTGCCGATGTCGATCTGGCCGCAGGCGATATCGTAGTCGCGCCCGTCGAGCGACAGTGAGCGCGTGAGCCCGGTCAGCGCGTGCTTCGTCGATGCGTAGGGGGCGGAGTGGCGCCGCGGCACATGCGCCGAAACCGACCCGTTGTTGATAATCCGGCCGCCCTGCGGCCGCTGTTCTTTCATCATGCGGAACGCCTGTTGCGCGCACAGGAACGAGCCGGTCAGGTTGGTCGCGACGACATTCGACCATTGTTCGAAGGTCAGCTCCTCGAACGGAATGCCGCGCGTGCTGGTACCGGCATTGTTGAACAGCAGGTCGATGCGTCCGTAGGTTTGTTTGACCGTGTCGAACAATGCGGCAACCGAGGCCGGATCGCGCACATCGGTCGCCACCACCAGCGCGCCGGGCGGCGGTGCTTTCGCCAGCGCGGCCGTCTCTTCGAGCATCTCGCGGCGGCGGCCGGCAAGGGCCACCGTGAAACCCGCAGCGACGAGCGCGAGCGCCGAAGCGCGGCCGATGCCGCTGCCGGCTCCGGTAACGACAGCAATCTTCCGTGCCGTTTCCATAGCTCGACACCTCTATAATTGCTTGAGTGAGACCGATTTGGTCGGCGACACGAGTTCGTCTTGCACGGCGATCAGCGCCAATTCGCCGTTCGTCGAGCGCATTGTCGCTTCGATTACGGCGCAAACCGCAGAGACGGTCGCGGTAAGCGCTTCGGGCAAGGCTCTGCCTTTGAGCAGCCAAGCGAGAAACAGCGCGGCGACCGCGTCGCCACAGCCGGTTGCTTCGATCGGCAGGCGCGGCGTCTCGGCCGCCCAAACGGCATCGGGTCCGGCGGCGACAACGGCTACCCGATCGGGAGCCGGTTCGACGCTGGTGACGAGCACGACGCCGGGTCCTCTTCTCCGCAGCGCCGTGGCGGCCGCCCCCGCTTCCGCAAGCGTGCCGACACGGCTGCCGGTCAGCCATTCCAGCTCGAAGCGGTTCGGCGTCACGATGTCGGCGACCTTGATCGCGTGGTCGCGGTAGAATTCCGGAACTCCGGCGCGAACATACCAGCCCGGCCCGACATCTCCCATCACCGGATCGCAGGCAAAGAGCGCTCGCGGGTTTGCCTCTTTGATTCGTGCGACGATGTCGAGCAGCACCGGGCCTGCTTCGGGCTCGCCGAGATAGCCCGACAGCACCGCGTCGCAGCGCGACAGAATGCCCAATTCGGCGATGCCCTCGAACAAATCGGCGATCTCCGCTGCCGGAACGGCGTTGCCGCGCCATTTCCCATAGCCCGTATGGTTCGAGAATTGGACGGTGTTGAGCGACCAGGTCTCGAAGCCAAGACGTTGCAGCGGGAAGAGGGCGGCGGTGTTGCCGACATTGCCGCACGCGACCCAAGACTGGATGGAGAGCACTGTGCGCATCTCAATGCGGCTCCGCATCAATGCGATCGTAAACGCGCTTGATGTCGAGAAAGACGATCACCCCGCTGACGACAAACAATGCGATGCCCGCTGCATGCAGGTCTCCACTCTCCGAGGCATGCGCAATGAACAAGCCGCCGAGCGCGATCACGACAAACAGCGGGATCACTAGCGCGAGGTTCCACATAGTATCGACAAGCACAGAGTTACCCCAATCGGCGTCCTCGCCATCGAAGTAGCGCTTGAGGCAAAGAAAACCCAGTGCAATCGCCGCGAGGCTCAGCACAATACCGCAAGTGTACTCGCCCGGCTGCTCGGCGCCGCTGGCGACAAACGCTCCGACGATCGCGAGGAAACCGAGAACCAGGAATTGCAGCCAGAATCCGAGCCAGGACCAGAACGCGCGCGTCGCTTCATCGGGTCGTCGGCTCGATCGATTCATCCCCGGCTCCTCCCGGGGACACTCTAGCTCATCTGCCGCGGCCGCAAGCCTCGCGCCAGATGCCGCATCCGGAACGCACCACCCAGTTCCGGCTCAGTTTCACCACCTGTTGCGGAGCTCACGCAATCGCAAAAATACCGTTTTTTGATCGGGGTTATCGGGGAGGTCCGGAATGGCCTCACGTAGCCGCTTGATCAGCGACGGGCTGGTGAGCCGGAAAAAGGTATTGATCTCTTTCTCAAGCCCCAGCGTCGTCACCAGCGCCTTCGAGGGATCCTGCCTTTCCATTTGCGGCAGCATCGCCTTGGCCTTGGCGTTGTCCGGCTCACGGTCCAATGTAAAAGCAAGGTTGCGCGCGATGTAATCGTGCCCCGGATACACCACGGTCTCGTCGGGCAGCCTGGCGAGCTGTGTCACAAACGTATTGTAGAGCTCGTTCGGGTGGCCGCCATTGTGGCAATTGCCGGCCCCTGCATTGAACAATGTGTCGCCGCAGAAGAGGGCCGGATGTTCGCCATGCGCCCTGACACAGATATGGCTCATTGTGTGCCCGGGCGTGTCGAGGCATTCGAGCTCGACGGTTTTGCCGATCTTGATCACGTCGCCGGCGCGCAGCCCGCGGCTCATCTCCGGGATCCTGTCCTTCGCATTGACGTGCGCCAGCACCGGGGCCTTTGTCGCCGCGATCATCTGCGGATTGCCGCCGGTGTGGTCGCGGTGCTCGTGCGTGTTGAGGATCTGTGTGATGGTCCAGCCCTTCGCCTTGGCGGCCGCCAGGCATTTCTCGTGATCGAGCGGGTCGACCGCCAGCGCCTCCCCAGTTTCACCACAGGCGATCAGGTAATTGAAATTCCGACCGGCATTTGCGGTCCAGATCTGTTCGACGATCATCACTCGCCCCCATGACAGGTTGCTCTCGTCACTTCGCCGAAGGAATAAAGCGTAGGGCGGAAAAGCGAAAGGGCATTCCGCCATTCTCAAACGCCGGGCAGAGGCGGAATGCACTGCGCTTTTGCGCCCTACTTACTAAGTCGCGAAATCGGTCAGGCCGTCTGGTGAGCATCGGTGCGATCGAAGCCTTACCTGATCCGCACGAGGCTCCCGCATCGGCGCTCCTCGAGATGATGCACCAGAGCGTGTTTGTTTCGTATACCGGTGTGCTCCAAAGGTAAGGGTGGCGGTTTGATGTGGTCGAAATATTCAACCGAGCGGTCGATCAATTAGGCAGTGAAAAATTGGAGGTTCGATTGGGGACAAACTATACCTTAAAGAGAATTAGCGGCGATCCCCAGTATGTTGATTATAACAGTTCCGATTTTGGAAACATTGCTGCGTATGTCCGAGAGCGGACACGCGACGATGTAAGTCCCGAGCGACCCGTCGCCGTCCGAGAGATCACGGACTTTTTGAATGAATCATTGTCCGAATTGAACTAAACTAATGTCACCGATGCCCCAAATCCAGGCTTCATTCTCGACTTATCCGGCGCCAAAGTCCGGCGAAGCAATTTGTCGCATGCAAATCTGACCCGCGCAAATTTGAGTTACGCCGACTTGACCGGCGCGAACCTGAGAGGTGTCAACTTGGCTGGCGCGGTGCTTACGGGGACGATATTGCGCGGCGCGGACCGGCGCTACGTCAGAAATCTCACTAAAGAACAACTAGCCGTCGCGGTGGTCGATGATACGACCATCCTGCGGTATTCGGGCGCAAGTGGGACCAACTTTATTGGAAGAATTCGCCCTTGAGCCATTGCGATGATGTCGATGACGGTTCCCATGTAAAGCGTGTGGGTGTCGGCTCACGTTTCCAGAGCCACCCAAAAATGTCAGCGTCGTACGTAAAGCCAATCTCCAATACCGCTCGCTCGATTGTAAGATTATCAATGTTTATTGCGCTGTTTTGGCGACCAGCAACGTTGCAGCTAAAATTAACTCCCTTCCCTGGCGCCAATTCGTTCGTCGTGCCACTCAAAAGCCGAGTTTCTCCGAGAAATTTATGCCCGCCCTCAATCCTTATGGCTCTGCATGTCCACGAGATATTTCGTATTGTAAATATGTGGCTGCTATTAGTTATTGTGAATGGTAATCGAAATGGATCTTTCGGATCTGAGACGATCGAGGAAACCGTAGCTGATGTTTCGTAAAGTCGATCAAAGACCAGATATCCGACGCTCATCAGCGTTGCAATCCGAAAAAATATGTTTACTGTCGTCTTGATGCTTTTCCACGGGTTCTTCCAGATCCAAAGAAGGCACCATCTTGCAGCGATCCGCGGCCTTATGGCGCACGCCAAGATTACACGAAGAGCGCGGCTTAAGAACCGAAGGGTGGCTTGGGCTAATGATCTTCTTGGGGGTGATACTGGGACTGGTTTACGCTCGGCCGACGCTTCCTTAGATCTGGGCTGACGGTCGCTTGGCCTGCCGCGCGATTCGGGCATAAAGGTTCGCTCCTAGACAAGGTGGCACCGTCTAGGATAGCGAAAGGCGGGCGTGGCGCTAAGGTGCGTTAACGGCAAGCCGTGCGGTAATACCTGTATACCTAAAAACGAAGTTTGCCATCAGTAATTCGCTGAGTTAATTTACTCGCGTAATTTTGGTCCCATTTGCGCCCGAATACCGCCATGCTGCCATCTAATCTGCAATAGAGCGATCTCGTCTACGTTGTTCGCTACCACCGGGCCGGTTCGGAAACTGAGAGCGATCCGCCGCCGGCCGGGTCGGGCTGGGTGTCTGCCCTTACGCGATGCGGGTACGCATCGAACGATCGAAGCCCTGGTCAAAAGTGCGGTATGTCATTTTTCCCACAGACGGCGGCGCTTTGAAGCGCCACCGTCTTGCTGCCGAGACAGCGAGCGTTATTCGGCCGCCGCGCGGGCCGGCTCCTTGCCGAGCACTGCGCTGGCTGCGTCCGCCACCGCGGTGCCTTCGAAAAAGTCGGGGTTCTGCGTCCCGAACAGCCGCACCGCATTCGCGAAAGTAAAGTCGCGGAAGTCGTCGCGTGTGATCAGCCCGTCCTCGACCAACTCCCATGCCTCGGGCAGCACCATGCGCATGTCGGGAATGTCGAAATGGCCGACATCCGAGCTGAACATCGCATTGATGCGCGCGCCGAACGGGTTGAGTTTGCTGAACGCCACCGCGTTCATGCGGTCGTCCGGCTCACAGCCGAAGAAGAACGGCTTCACATAGAGATCTATCCAATCCTCCTTGCGGCTGATCTGGCAGGCGGCGTAATCGTCATGCACCGGAACGCCGCCATCGAGCTCGTCGTCCTGCGGGTTCGGCCAGCCATCGCGCCGGCGCAACTCTCCGGCGATGTCGTTATAGCCGTATTTATCGACCAGTTGCCCAAGCAACGAACGGTCGAGGTGCTTGGGGTTCATGTATTCGAGCCCCTCTTTGCCGCGACGTTCCCAGTGCTCGATCAGATCGGCGAACAGCTGGCATGCCCAGCCGCTGCCGCCTTCGAGGAAGCCAAACCGCAGCTCCGGGAAGCGCCGCGTGACGCCGCCGAGGAACAATGCCTTCGCGACGGCGTGGCCGGCGGCCGCGAAATGGCCGATGTGATTGTACGTGAAGTTGCTCGGCTGATTGCGCAATCCGAGCCCGCGGCCGCCGGTGTGAAAGGTCGGCGCGATCTTCAGTTCGCGGCATTTCTGCCAGACCGGGTCGTAGTCGTAGTCGCTGTCGAGGCCGAGCTGGTCGTAATGCGCCGCAAAGCGGGAAACGCCCGGGTCGACGCCTTCCGCGATCGGCAAGGTCCGCCGGATGCCGCTGCCAAACATGCCGACCTTGGAGCCCAATTGCTTCGTCACAAATTCGAGCTCCGCGATCGCCTCCTCCGGGGTGTGCATCGGGATCACCGCCGCCGGGGTCAACCGGTCGCTGAGATCGCGGAAATAGGCGGCGGTGACGATATTGAAGCCGCGGATCACCGCGCGCCGGGTCTCGTCGTCCTCGATGCGCGCGATCCCCAGCCCCGCGGTCGGATAGATGATGCCGAAATCGATCCCCAGCTCGTCGAGCCGGTCGTACAGCATGCGCGGCATCATCGCGGTGGCGCGGTCGCGGGTATTCGTCGACTGGCGCCCCCAATAGCCTTCCATCGCGACGCCGCGGCGGCGGCGCTCGGCGATCGAGAGCGACAGCGCATCAGGGATGCGGCGCATGTGCCTGTGCAACCCCTCGGCCGCCTTGTCGCCGGCGGCCTTGCGCACCTGCTCGACGAATACCGGCCCGTATTCGATCCAGTGACCGTCGCCGTCGATGACCGGATGCGTCAGCTGCGAGCGAACTCTCTCGGGGTGCCATTCTTTGCGCGCGCTCATCCTCTCTCCTCCGCGAAGTGATCCGGCATTTTGCGGCCATCCTTAACGGTGCGCCAGCGCCGATGCCTTTGAAGAAGCCAGCCATGCGTCGGCCGCAACCGAAATATTCACCACAGACGCACAGAGGACACGGAGTCATTGCGAGGAGCGGAGCGACGAAGCAATCTCCGGCCGGGCGGCCTCGTCCCGTCGAGATTGCTTCGGCGCCTTGGGGCGCCTCGCAATGACGGGATTAACCGGGAAGGAAACCACGATGCAGGCGGATTACGTCATTGTCGGTGCGGGATCGGCGGGATGTGTTCTCGCCAATCGGCTGAGCGAAGATCCCGGCACGCGCGTCCTGTTGCTCGAGGCTGGCGGGCGTGACCGGAACCCGCTCATTCATATCCCGGCGGGCTACATGAAATTGATGGATCACCCGCGCCTGACCTGGGGTTTCAAGGCCGAGCCTGATCCCGACGTCAACGGACGCGCCATCCTATATCCGCGCGGCCGCGTGCTGGGCGGCTCGAGTTCGATCAACGGCATGATTTATGTGCGCGGCCAGCCCGAGGATTTCGACCACTGGGCGCAGCTTGGCAGTCGCGGCTGGAGTTGGGACGACGTCTTGCCGTTCTTCAAAAAGGCCGAGGATTGGGAGGGCGGCGCCGACGAGTTCCACGGCGAGGGCGGCCCACTGCTCACGTCGCGGACTGCCGACAAGCCGCTTCTGTGCCAGAAGATCATCGAGGCCGGAGTAGAGACCGGGCTCGAATACCACGCCGACGTTAACCATTTGCCGCCCGGCGCGGGAGACAATATCGGCTGGGTGCAACAGACGCGCCGCGGCCGTCGCCGTCAGAGCGCGGCGCGCACTTATCTGCGCCCGGCGCTAAAGCGGCCGAACCTGCAGGTCGTCACGAATGCGCTGGTGCACCGCGTCCTGTTCGACGGCGCTCGTGCGGTCGGCGTCGAATATGCGCGCGGCGGCGCGCTCGGACGCGTGAGTGCGGCGCGTGAGGTGATCCTCGCCGCCGGCGCGATCGGCTCGCCGCATGTCTTGCAACTCTCCGGTATCGGCGACCCCGATCATCTGGGCCGGGTCGGGATCCCGGTTCAGCATGCGCTGCCGGGGGTCGGCAAAAACCTGCAGGACCACTATTTGGCGCGCGTCACGTGCACGGTGACCGGCGTCAAAACATTGAACGAGAAATCGCGCGGTCTGCCATTCGCCGGCGAGGTAGTGCGCTATCTGTTCGCCGGGACCGGCATGCTGACTTACGCGGCCTCGCTGGTCTGCGCCTCGATCAAAGTGCTGGAGGAGTCCGCGACCCCCGATGTCCAGTGCCTGCTCGCCTCCGGCAGCTTTGCGCCGGGGCCGATCCGCCGGCTCGACGACAAGCCGGGCATGACCGCCGGCATCTGGCAGATGCGGCCGCTGTCGCGCGGTTATGTCGAGGCGCGCTCGCCGCAGCCGGGCGAGGCTCCGGCGATCAACCCGCGCTATCTCTCCGAGGACACCGATCGCCGCGCCGTAATCGGCGGGCTCAGGATGGCGCGGCGGCTCTTCGCCGCTCCGGCGCTGCAAAAATACTTTGTCGCCGAGAACCTCCCCGGCAGTGCGGTTGAGAGCGATGACGAGCTGTTGGATTATGCACGGCAATACGGCTCGACCGTCTTCCACGCGACCTGCACGTGCAAGATGGGCCATGACCGGATGGCGGTTGTCGACGATGAGTTGCGGGTCCACGGGGTTCAAGGACTGCGCGTCATCGACGCCTCGGTCATGCCGACCGTCACCTCCACCAACACCAACGCGCCGACAATCATGATCGCCGAAAAAGGCGCCGCAATGATCCTCGGCGAGGCGCGGCAGCGCATGGCGGCTTAACGGAGGCAGCTCTTGACGGTCAGTCGAGAGCGGGCCTACACAGCGAAACCCTGCCTTTCACAACCGCACGTACCGAGGGAGAACGCAGATGGCGCGCATTCGGCATATTGCACTGGTTACTGACGATCCCGCAAAGACGGCAGAGTTCTACAAAGAACATTTCGGTCTGACGGAGCTTTACCGGCGGCCTGGAGATACCGGCGAAAAGGGCGTCTGGCTCAGCGACGGCTACATTTATTTCGCTATTCTGAAGTACAGCGAGCCGGGTGCACCAAAGCTCGGCCCGGGGCAAACCTCGGACCTCCGCGGCATTCACCACATCGGCTTCTATGTTGATGACGAACAGACAACAGCCAAAGAATTGAGAGAGGCGGGCTATTCCCCCGTTCCGATCCCGGAATCCTATGGCGCTCGGCAGGACCGGCTGGCGGCAATGGGCGATGCGGACAATTTGAAGTATCTCGGCCCCGACGACGTACACATCGACATCCGCAGCCGCGGCTGGAATGAGGCAATCAGCTTCGCGATGCAGCGCTATGATCTGGCGCCGGTGAAGGAAGAAGAGACGCGGTAAGCGGCCGCGCGGCTGATCGTCACCGTCCAGGTGACGATCAGGGCCGGTTTCGCCCACGCCGCAGCTTCGATGCGTCCTGCGTTCCTGGTCGGGATCGTGATGGCGGCCGGGAGCGCCTCATCCCCGGTGTTGCAAGCTGACGAGGCGGACGGTCCGACCGCCGAGTGGCCCTATTACGCCGGGGATGCGGGCGGCAGTCGCTATTCGCCGCTCGTTGAGATCGACCGCAGCAACGTCTCCAAGTTGCAGCTCGCGTGGGAATACCACACCGGCGACGTTTCCGACGGCAGCGACAACCGCCGCAAGAGCGCGTTCGAGGCGACCCCCATCGTCGTCGACGGCGCGATGTATCTGACGACGCCGTTCAACCGCGTCGTCGCGCTCGATCCCGAGAGTGGCGCTGAAAAATGGAGCTTCGACCCGAAGATCGATCTCCATGCCCCGTATTCCGAGGGGTTGATCAATCGCGGCGTCGCACTGTGGACCGATCCTCAGAAGGCGGCGGGCGATGCCTGCCGCCGCCGGATCTTTCTCGTGACGATTGATGCGCGCCTCTTCGCGCTCGATGCGGCAACCGCAGGCCCCTGTACGGATTTTGGCGCCGGCGGGCAGCTCGACCTGACGCGCGGCATCGCCAATATCGTCCGGCGCGGCGAGTACGAGGAAACCTCGGCTCCCGCGATTGCAGGCGATCTTGTCGTCGTCGGTTCGTCGATCGCGGATAACGACCGCGTCGACAGCCCGAGCGGGGTCGTGCGGGCGTTTGACGCGCGTTCGGGCGCCCTCCGCTGGAGCTGGGATCCGCTACCCGAAAGCATTGCGCCGACCGGCGCCGGCAATGCGTGGTCGACGATTTCGGTTGATGCGGAGCGCGACATCGTCTTTGTGCCGACCACCAGCCCCAGCCCCGACTATCATGGGCTCAAGCGGCCGGGCGACAATAAATGGGCGGATTCGGTCGTCGCGTTGTCGGCAAAGACGGGGCGCTTTATCTGGGGTTTCCAGCTCGTCCACCACGATCTGTGGGATTACGACACAGCCGCGCAACCGCTGCTCGCGACGCTGCGCCGCGATGGCGCCGAAGCGCCGATCGTTATTGCGGGCAACAAGACCGGCCATCTGTTCGTATTGGATCGGGAGAAGGGGCTTTCGATATTCGGCGTCGAAGAGCGCCTTGTTCCAAACAGCGACGCCGAGGGGGAGACCCCCGCGCCGACGCAGCCCTTCCCCTTGGCGCCGACGGCGCTCGTCCCGCGGCGGCTAAGCGCCGCCGACGCTTGGGGAGTGACCCAGGAGGACCGCGACGCCTGCCGCGCCGTGATGCAGGGATTGCGATCGGAAGGGATCTTCACGCCGCCCAGCGTGCAAGGCACCCTGGCCTACCCCGGCAATATCGGCGGCATGAACTGGAGCAGCGGCGCCTTCGACCCGCAACGGCAGATCTTTGTGACGAACGTCATCAATCTCCCGATGGAAGTCCATCTGATCCCGCGAGAGCAATATGCGGCGATAGAGAAGTCCGCCAAAACCGGCCAGTTCCGCGCCGAGGTATCACCGCAGCACGGCACCCCTTATGGCATGAGTCGGCGTGCGCTGCTGTCGCCCAGCGGATTGCCCTGCAACCCGCCGCCTTGGGGATCGCTCGTCGCGGTCGATCTCGCGGACGGGACAATCCGCTGGAGCGTCCCGCTGGGAACCACAGCAGATACGGCCAAGGACCCCGCCGCGATCGTAAGCGGCACGCCAAATTTGGGCGGGCCGATCATCACCGCGGGCGGTCTCGTCTTCATTGCGTCGGCAATGGACAATTACCTGCGCGCATTTGATATCGAGAGCGGAGCGGAACTCTGGAAAGGCCGCCTGCCCGCCGGCGGGCAGGCCTTGCCGATGACCTATCGCCTGCACCCCGGCGGCAAGCAGTTCATCGTCATAGCCGCCGGCGGTCACGGCAAATTGGGGACCAAGCTCGGCGACTCGCTCGTCGCGTTCGCCCTGCCGTAGCGCTCAGCGGGTCGTGTAGCCGCCGTTGGCAGGGATCGTCTGGCCGGTGATCCACCAGCCGTCGGTCGCGAGGAATTTGATGATCGGCACGATGTCGCGGATGTCGCGGTATAAGAACTCTTGGATCTGTGAGCCCCGGCGTCTAGCACCTCGCTACGGCGCCGTAGTAGGCTCTCCCTGACATGATATCGGGACCAACAAGGAGAGAAGTGATGGCCGTGGGTGGGGAAATGCTGACGGGCGCGTTGGCCGGCCTCGCGTTCATCGGATGCGCGATGACCAATGCCGCCGCCGCGCCGACGGCCGCCAGCGCGGGGCAGGGGAGGCGGCGCGAAGTCGTCGTCAACGGCAAGCGTGTGAAGACCGTCGACATCCACGCGCATTGCATCGTCCCCGAGGCGGCGGCCGTCATCAACCACCCGCTCGAGGCGCCGGGCCTGCTGTGGAGCAATCTCGCCGACCGCATTGCGGAAATGGACGCCGAGGGCATCGACGTCGAGGCGCTCAGCATCAACCCCTATTGGTACCGCGCGGAACGCGACGCGGCAGCGGAGCTCATCAAGATCCAGAACGAAAAACTCGCCGAGTTCTGCGCCTCGACACCCGACCGCTTTGTCGCGTTTGCGACCGTCGCGTTGCAGCACCCCGATCTCGCCGTCGAGCAGCTCGAATACGCGATCAAGCGGCTGGGGCTGCGCGGCCTCGGGGTCGGCGGCAGCGTCGCCGGAGAGGAGCTGGCCGATCCGAAATTCCACCCGGTCTGGGCCAAGGCCGAGGAGCTCGGGATCCTCATTTTTCTGCACCCGCTCGGCACGCGGGAATTGGAGGCGAGCGGCCGGCTCAAAGGCAGCGGCCTGTTGACCAACACGATTGGCAACCCGCTCGAAACGACGATCGCGCTGTCGCATCTCATTTTCGAGGGCACGCTCGACCGCTTCCCCGGCCTCAAGATCTGCGCCGCGCATGGCGGCGGCTATCTGCCGTCTTACGCCAACCGCTCGGACGCGGTGATCACGACCTTCCCGAACCGCGTTGGCCCGCTGCCAAAGAAAAAGCCGACGCAATACTTGAAGGACGGCCAGCTTTATTTCGACACGATCATGTTCACACCCGAAGCGATGCGGCACCTAATCGCCGAGACCGGCGTTGGCCAAATCATGATTGGCACCGACTACCCGTTCCCATGGAACCGCGTGCCGGTCGACCACATCATGTCAATCCCCGGCCTTTCCGACGATGAGCGCATTGCGATCCTCGGCGGCACCGCCGCCCGGCTCCTCGGCATCGAGGCCTAAGAGCGATCCTCGTCATTGCGAGCGCAGTCAAGCAATCTCGCGCCGCTGTGCGCCGGTGATCTCGGCGGCAGCGCGAACGGTCGCACCGCCGGCGTCGGGGGCCTCTCCGCAACCCGAAGCGCGCCGATCTTCCTTCCATCCCGGCACCGCTTTCTATGGCGGTCCCGGTGATATAATCGGGCAGTGAGGCGCTGCAACTTCAACCCGAGGCAGCTCTATGGATGACGCTCTCGGTCTGCCGCAGGGCGCCTTTTTCAAGATCGACACGGAAGAGGACGAGATCTTCTATGAGCCGCCGCGGCTGGTTTATCACATCGACGAGGCTGCGGTTGCGGCGCTGACGCAATTTTACCGCCGCGTGCTCCCCGCACGCGGCACGTTGCTCGATCTGATGAGCAGCTGGGTCAGCCACCTGCCGCCCGAGACCCAATATGCCGAGGTGATCGGCCACGGCATGAACGCGGCCGAGCTCGCCGCCAACGCGCGATTGAACCGCTGGTTCATTCAGAACCTCAACCGCGATCCCCGGCTGCCGCTTGCCGATAGCAGCGTCGACGCCGCGATGATCTGCGTCTCGATCCAATATCTGCAGCGGCCGGTGACGGTGCTGCGCGATGTCGCGCGCGTGCTGCGGCCGGGAGGACTGCTGGTTGTCGGCTTCTCGAACCGCTGCTTCTGGACCAAGGCTGTCGCGATCTGGCGGTCTCTCGACGATGACGGTCATGCCCATCTCGTCGAACTCTACCTCCGCCACGCCGGTTTCGAGCGGATCGAGACGCATCACCTCACAGAGTGGGTCGAGGACGTGAGTGACCCGCTTACCGCCATAGTCGGTCGCGCCCCGGCGGCGTAGCCAGTGTTTTAGGTTCTTTCTTCTTTGCCGTACCGGCGAAGGCCGGTATCCATGGCGGAGATGGGTTCCGGCTTGCGCCGGGACTACGAATGGCTTCCGGGAGCTAGACAATGCAACTGGGCACGCTTTTGCCATTGGGGGATATCGGCGGCGATCCGGAGACGGTGCGCGAATATGCGCAGGCCGCGGAAGCGATTGGCTTCGACTTTGTCGAGGCGCCCGATCATGTGCTGGGCGCCAGTGAAGCCAGCGCGCCGGAGCCGGGCCGCACCGGGGCGGGGCTCTTCCATGACCCGTTTGTGCTGTTCGGTTACCTCGCCGGCTGCACCCAAAAGCTCGGCTTTTCGACCGGCGTCTTAATCCTGCCGCAGCGCCAGACCGTGCTCGTCGCAAAGCAGGCGGCCTCACTCGACGTGCTGTGCGGCGGCCGCTTCCGGCTCGGCATCGGGGTCGGCTGGAACGAGGTTGAGTTCATCGGTCTCAGCGAGAATTTCCACAATCGCGGCCGCCGCTCCGAGGAGCAGGTGCAGGTAATGCAGAAGCTGTGGGCCGAGCCGCATGTAAATTTCAAAGGCAAATGGCACACGATCGAGGACGCCGGCATCAACCCGCTACCCGCCTCGCGCCGGGTGCCGGTGTGGTTTGGCGGGCATCACGCGCGCACTTTGCCGCGCATCGCCAAATGGGGCGACGGCTGGATGCCGAACGCTTACGGCCCGGACCAGAGCGCGCTCGACATCTTCGGCCAATTGCGGCGCTTGACCGAAGAGGCGGGGCGCGATCCCGCCCAGGTCGGGATCGAGGTGTGGGTGTCGATGGGCACCGGCACGGAAGCGGATTGGGCCAAGGAAGCGCGCTTCTGGAAAGAGGCCGGCGCCTCGCATCTGTGCTTGACGACGACGTTCAACCGCCGCCATCACAAGCGTATCCCCGGCCATACGATGGCCGATCACCTGGCCGCATTGCGCCGCTACCACTCGGCAGTGGCGGACGAGCTTTAGCAACTATTGCGACCCCTGAGCCAACCGATAGGTCAGCGGGTGCAAGTTCTGTCGCCAGGCATGGCCGGGGGAGCAGTGATTCACTCCTCCGGCAACCCGGCCAGCCGAAGGCCGGCGAAGTAGGTGGCCTCGATCAAAGCGCGGATTTTCGGGACCCCGAAAGATGCGCGAGCCCGCTGTCGGGCGATGCTCAACCGGATACCTTCGCCTGCCAGTCTGCGGGCTTCGGCGAGTTCGGCCGCGGCATGCTCGCCGTCGCCTTTGAGGGCATACGCCGAGGCGAGGGAGACTCGAACACCCGTCCACGCCGGTGAGGCGCGCTTTGCTTTTTCGAACCAGAGGATCGCGTCGTCGGTGTGCGACTGCAGCAGATGCACAAACCCAATCTGCCAATAGAAAACTTCGATTCGCGGATCGCGCGGACTGAGCCGAATCGCTTGCGCTACGAGCGGGATCGTCTCCTCCATCGACCCGGTATAGAGCTTGCACTGGGCTAGACCGAGCAATGAGTGCACCGAGTTGCAATAGTACTTGAGCACCGTCTCATATTCTGGGATGGCCTCCGCATATCGGTGCTGCGCACGTAGCACCTGAGCTTTGACGCCGTGCGCGTGCGGGCTGAGGGGCGCCGCTGCTAAGACTTGCTCGCTCAGCTCTGTCGCGCGTTGCATATCGGCAGCCGCAGAGTCGGTCACACCGCGGATCACTCGGCCCGCGAGCGCGGCTGCCAACCAGGCCTGCGCCTCCATGGACCGTGGGTTGAGCGCCAACGCGTGCTCAAACAGAGCAATTGCCTCCGCACGCGTGTCACGCGTCACGGGCTTCAATAGTGCCGCGCGTCCCCGGAGAATGAAGTCCAACGTATCCGGACGCTCCGTCGGACGGGCGGCTTCCATGGCGACGAGCTCGAGGTTGAGCGCGACTGCAATCCGCCCCGTAATCTCGTCTTGTAGAGCGAACAAATCGCTTGTGTCGCCGTCAAAGCGTTCGGCCCACCGATGCACATCGGTCTCTGCATCTATTAGCTGGACATTGACGCGGACCTGGTTACCCGAACGGCGGACACTCCCTTCCAGGACATAGCGCACGCCCAGCTCACTGCCGATCCGTTTCGTGTCGACCCGCTTGCCCTGATAGGTGAACGCCGTATTGCACGAGATGACGGACATAGCTGCAAGCCGCGACAGTTCGGCCGTCAGGTCTTCCGTGATCCCATCTGCGAAATACTGCTGCTCGGGATCATTGCCGAGATTGGCAAATGGCAACACGACGATTGACAGTCGTGGCGCAATGGTGGGCTGAGAGATTGGCACGATCAGCGGGACGTTCGGTGCGGGCAGATTGGCGACAGCTTCGGAGCGAAACGCATAGACCCGCACAGGCCGGGCGATGTTCTTGACGGTCTGCTCGCCGAGATCCTCGAAGGCGTAATCGAGCTTGTCCCGCACCTGGTCGCGCACGACCCGGCTGACGCAGATCCCGCCGGGCTCGGCGAGCGCTTCGAGGCGCGCCGCGACATTGACGCCGTCACCAAAGATGTCTTGCTGTTCGACGATGACGTCGCCGAGATTGATCCCGATGCGGTACCTGATCCGGCGGTCCTCGGGGATGCCGGCCTCGCGATCGATCATCGCCCGCTGCACCTCAGCGGCACAGCGGACCGCATCGACGACGCTCGGGAATTCCGCCAGCATCCCGTCGCCGGTGTTCTTGACGGTGCGGCCCCGGTGTTCCCTAATCTTCGGGTCGACGAGCTCGCGGCGATGCGCCTTGAGCCGCTCGTGCGTGCCTTCCTCGTCTGCGCCCATGAGCCGCGAATAGCCCGCCACATCGGCGGCTAGGATCGCGGCGAGACGGCGGGTCTGGCTCATGTCTCACGCCAGCCGGCCTTGCGCAGCCCTTCGAGCATGTGGGCGCGGTCCTCCGGCCGATGCCACGGCACGCCGTGGCGGACATACATGTCGAATGTGGCCGGTGCAATCGCGATAGTTTTTTCCAGCGCTTCTTTTGCTTCGGCCGTCCGGCCAAGCTGACCGAGGGCCGCGGCAAGCCAGCGATAGGCGTGCGGATAATCAGGGTTTGAGCGGACAGCTCGTTTTGCCACCTCGGCCGCGGCCTCGTATGTGCCGGAAAGGTAAAGACCGCACGCCATAAGGTTCAAACGACTTGGCAAGCCTGGGGTTTGCGGATCGAGCCGAAGTGATATCTGAAGAGCTTCGAGCCCTTCCTGCGGATGCCCAGAAAAGATCGACGCAGCGCCCAGCGTGGCGTGGGCGAAAGCCAGGTTCGGGCTCATCATCCGAGCGAGTTCGGCCTCGGTCAGCGCTCCTTCATAGTCGCCGCGATAAAGCAGTGCCTCCGAGAGGATTGAGTGGGCCTCTGCATCGGCGGGATCAAGCGCGACCGCTCGGCGGGCTAGTGCTTCAGCTGAGCCGTAGGCTTCGGCCACAGTAAGCACTCCATGTACGCCGGCCGCATGGAAATGGGCCCGAGCTAGGCCCTTGTAGCCCGCAGCGAAGTTGGGGCTGGTATCGATGGCCTCCCGAAAGTATTTCCATGCGAGAGCGTTGTCATCTGGACTGTGTCTGGAGTGATGCCAGAGGCCGCGCTGGTAGGCGGCCCAGGCATCGAGGTTTTCCGGAGGTAGGCGCATGGCGCGTCGCCGTTCGGCTGCGTCGATAACCGGGGCAGTCGCGGTCGTTACTGCCTCTGCAATGTTATCCTGCACGGCAAAGATGTCTGCGAGCTCGCTGTCATAGCGTTCGGCCCAGATATGCTTGCCAGTCTCGGCCTCGACCAGCTGAGCAGTGACACGGATGCGGTTGCCGGATTTGCGCAAGCTGCCTTCGAGAACATACCGCACGCCCAGTTCGCGCCCGACCTGCTTCACGTCGACCGTCCGGCCCTGGTAGGCGAAGCACGAATTGCGGGCGATCACGAACAACGAGGGGTAGCGCGAGAGCGCGGTGATGATGTCCTCGGCGATGCCGTCGGCGAAATACCCTTGCTCTGGATCGCCGCTCAGGTTCTGAAACGGCAATACCGCGATCGACGGCTTGTCCGGGAGCGCTAGAGGCCAGGGTGACGCCGGCAACGGCTCCTCGATGGGAGCGGCAGGGTCGCGAACCCGGTAGGCCCGTACTGGCCGAGCGATGTTCTTTACGTGTTGCTCGCCCATATCCTCGAAGGCGTAATCGAGCTTGTCCCGCACCTGGTCGCGGACGACCCGACTGACGCAGATTCCGCCCGGCTCTGCGAGGGCTTCAAGGCGCGCGGCGACATTGACCCCATCGCCGAAGATGTCGTTGTCCTCGACGATGACGTCGCCGAGATTGATCCCGATCCGGAACCTGATCCGCCGGTCCTCGGGCTCAGCCGCCTCGCGGTCGATCATCGCCCGCTGCACCTCGGCGGCGCAGCGCACCGCGTCAACGACGCTCGGAAATTCCGCGAGCCTGCCGTCGCCGGTCGTCTTGACGACGCGGCCGGAATGCTCGCGGATCTTGGGGTCGACAAGCTCGCGGAGGTGCGCCTGGAGGCGCTCGTGCGTCCCTTCCTCGTCCACCCCCATGAGCCGCGAATAGCCGGCCACATCGGCGGCGAAGATCGCGGCGAGACGGCGGGTGGCGGGCGTAGTGGCCATTGTTTGTACGGCGAAGCCTCCCCGCGCCGAATTTAACTTATTTCGAGCAGGAACGCGCCAATTTCATGCGCCTCACGGTAACTGCGAACCGCCAGTGTCGCTCATTCTTCCGGCATTCCGGCCTGGCGCAACCCGGCAAAATAAGTGGCTTCGTACAACGCCCGGGTCTTCGGCGTCCCCCACCCACCCGGATAGGCCTTCAGATGGGCGATGCTCGAAAAAAGGTCGCCGCCGTTCAGCCTCCGGGCCTCGGCGAGTTCGGCCACGGCACGTTCGGTTTCGCCCCTGAGGGCATAGGCGGCGGCGAGGCGGCTGCGAAGGATCGGTGCGGTAGGCATGGCGCTGCGCGTTTTTTCGAGCCAGACGACTGCCTCGTCGGTGTGCGATTGCAGCAGATGCACGGTTCCAATCAGGTGGTAGAAAGAGCCGATGCCGGGATCGCGAGGGCTGAGGCGAATGGCTTGCTCGAGGAGCGGGATCACCTCCTCTATCGACCCGATGGAGAGCTTGCACCAGCCGAGATTGAGTAATGCGAGCACCAAGTTATGATTCAATGCGAGCGCCGCCTCGTATTCGGGAATGGCCTCGTCCCATCGGTTCTGCGCGCGCAGCACATTGCCTTTGGCGAAATGCGCAAACGCATAGCGGGGCGAGGCCGCCAAGGCTTGATCGACCAGCCCTTCCGCACGTGCGAGGTCGGCCGCCGCCGAGCCGGCCATTCCACTGAGCACGCGAGTCACAAGTACGAACGCCAATCGGCTCTGTGCCTCGACGGATTGGGGATCGAGCGCGAGTGCGTGCTCGAACAAATTAATTGCCTCCCTGAAGATGTCAGGCATCCAAGTCTTCAATAATACCGCACGCCCCCGGAGAAGGTAGTCGAGGGCGTCGGGATGCTCGGTCGGCCGGGCGGCCTCCGCAGCGACCAGCTCAATGCCGAGCGCGTTCGCGATCCGACTCGTGATCTCATTTTGCAGAGCGAACAGATCGCCCGTGTCTCTGTCAGACCTCTCCGCCCACAGATGCGCGTCGGTCGCGGCGTCGATCAGTTGGGCGCTGACGCGGACTTGGTTGCCCGATCGCCGGACGCTCCCTCCCAGCACGTAGCGGACCCCCAACTCGCGGCCGATCTGCTTGGTGTCAATGGGCTTGTTCCGGTACGTGAACGCGGTATTTCGCGAGATCACGAAGCTGTGCGGGATCCGCGAGAGATCAGTCGTCAGATCTTCGGTAATCCCGTCCGCGAAGTATTGCTGCTCCCGGTCGTCGCTGAGGTTCGTAAAAGGCAGGACGACGATCGACAGACGGGGTGCAGCGAGGGGCTCGGACGCGTTTGGCGCCGGTACGCGGGCTATGCCTTCAGGGCGCACCGCATAGACCCGCACCGGCCGCGCGATGTTCTTGACGCTTTGCTCGCCCATGTCCTCGAAGGCGTAGGGGAGCCGGTCGCCGATATGGTCGCGGACCGTGCCTGAGATGCAGACGCCGCCGGGTGCGGCCAACCCCTCCAGTCGCACCGCTATGTTGACGCCATCGCCGTAAATGTCTTCGCCATCGGCGATCACGTCGCCGAGATTGATCCCGATGCGAAATCGCACGCGGCGCTCCTCGGCGAGATCCAGGTCGCGGTCGGCCATCGCGCGCTGAATTTCGGCCGCACCATGCACTGCATCGACGACACTGGCGAATTCCGCGAGCACGCCGTCGCCGGCGGTCTTGACGACGCGGCCGTGATGCTCGCGGATCTTCGGATCGATCAGCTCCGCGAGATGCGCCTTGAGGCGCTCGTGGGTTCCTTCCTCATCCGCGCCCATCAGGCGCGAATAGCCCACCACATCGGCGGCGAGGATAGCGACGAGGCGGCGGGTTTGGCTCATAACGCTCTTTGGCGCGTCATGAAAGAAGGCTCGCAATGCAGTCGACGAAGCGCGCGGCCGAGGCGATCTCCTGCGCTTCGGATGTGGTCACAACCGCGTCTGGGCCGGTGCCATAATCGGCGACCTCCTTGAAGCGATACGCTCGCCCTAGGAACTGGACTAGCGCACGATCGACCTGAGGATCGTCCTTCACGAGCCTGGCGAAGGTGCTGCGCACCCCGCTATGGCTCTTCGCGATGCGGCCGGTGCGCTCCGAGATCAGAGCCTGCGCGGCGTGAAATCCGGCCAGGTACGCGGCGCGTGCTGCCTCATCGCTGTAGTCCATCACCTCCAGCAGGCCACGTGCCTTGATTAGAGACGCGCGCGCTTTGTCGAGATGCTCCTCGGCCTCGGGCGTCACAGATCCATGCCTTCGCGGCGGATCTCCCGCATCAACGACGTCCGGTCCCGATAGGCGCCCGCCCGGTACGGCATCGAGTTGATCACTGCCCCGGTGTCGTACAGCAGATCAGTCTCGACCTCGACGAGCCGGTCCACCTCGCCCCAGAACGGGCCGAGGTCTTTGATAAAGACCGCGACGTCGTAATCGGAATCCTCGCGGGCATCGCCTCGTGCGCGGGAGCCGAACAGCACCACCCGCTCGAGGCGGTCGCCATAAAGCTCGGCGAGCGCGACTCGAAAGCGCTTCAGGATTGGATCGTCAAGCGGCGCGCCCGGCATAGGCTTCTCTTGGCGTCAAATGCATATAAGCCGATCGGGGCCGCGGCGCCAGACGAGCCGTGCCTTGAATTGAAGGCCTTTGAGCCGCTCGTGCGTGCCTTCCTCGCCCGCCCCCATCAGACGCGAATAGCCCGCCACATCGGCGGCGAAGATCGCGGCGAGACGGCGAACAGCGGGCATTGCTCACCGAAGCGATAGGTTTTCGGATCCAGTTTACCCTAAAAATTGTCGTAGTGTCCTGATCGAGAACCTTGAGAGATGATGTTTCGATGTCATTGCGAGGAGCGTAGCGACGAAGCAATCCCAATGGGTGGAGCGCGACGGGCACAAGATTGCTTCGCTGCGCTCGCAATGACGATCGCTTTTGATCCAGTCCTATACGTGGTCGTGCGGGACTGCTCGATTGGCCTAGCTAAACAGGGCTCATTTTCGGCGTTGGATTTTGCGCATGACCGGCTATATAACCGGTCACAACTCGGCGGATGGGAAAGGATGCAGGCCTCGCAGAAACGCGCTACCGCGAACCATCGCCGGCGGCTTAGAGAGCGCGGGATTAGCCGGTACGAAGTCCGCGGCCTGGAGCAGGATAAAGCGCTAATTCGCGGGCTTGCCAATCGTCTGGCGGCCAATGACGCCGAAGCGGTGCGCTTACGGCGAGAGGTGTCGAGGCAGGTGTCAGCGGAAGTGCCGCAGCGTGGCGGTATCTGGGAGGCATTGCGCCGGTCGCCGGCCGTCGGAGCCGATTTGGATCTGGCGCGCCCAATCGTTGGCGAGCGCGATGTCGATTTGTGACCCGGTACCTTCTCGACACCAACATCATTAGCGAAGCCCTCAAGCCGCGCCCTTCACCCGCAATCGCCTGGTGGCTGCAGGGTCAAGACGACAGCGATCTCTATATCGCGGCTTTGACGGTCGCAGAAATTTGGCGATGCATTCTGACAACACCGGGCGGGCGAAAGAGACGGGGGCTCGAGATCTGGTTCGCCGGCTCGCAAGGACCGCAAGCGCTGTTTCGCGACCGCATCCTGGCCTTCGACGAACGCGCCGCGATTGAATGGGGACGGATCATGGCGGAGGGACGGATCGCCGGGCGTCCGCGCAGCCCGCTCGACATGCTGATTGCTGCGACGGCTGTCGCGAACGACTGCGTCGTTGTCACCGCCAACGAGCGGCATTTCGAAGATGTTGTTGAATTCTTCAATCCTCTGAACACCGTGAGTTGAGCTCTGAGCGAAGCGAATTCCGCCATAAAGGTGTCGTAGCTTGGCGGCCGGTGATTTACGAGCGGGCGTGGCGATGTGGTTCCCGTTATTTCCCGGTTGGCGGAAAAAATTCCCGATTTGTTTTAGTATCTCAACACGCCGAAAATTACTGCGCCCT